>Ga0265780_10001278_pt1 | contig 36176 bp, 26 predicted proteins | sample P1T30metagenome_FD_192432 | JGI IMG/M metagenome (GOLD analysis project Ga0265780, IMG submission 192432) | Plant litter microbial communities from East Loma Ridge, Irvine, California - P1 T30 | ecosystem: Environmental > Terrestrial > Plant litter > Unclassified | place: USA: California...
ATTCGCCGATGTGTTTTACCAACGGCAAAGGCGCGACCAAGGAAAGCGCGCTGGCATCGGCGCTGGGCGAATACATCGAGCGCATCAGCAATAACCATTTTTATGCGGGCAGCTATTGGGGCGAAGATATCGCCAACGCCGACTTCGTGCATTACCCGGACGAGCGCTGGTTCCAGCCCGGCCCCGCCGATGCGCTGCCGAGCGAGATTCTCGACGAATACTGTCTCGACATCTACGATCCGGAACACGAATTGCGCGGCTCGCACCTGGTCGACACCAATTCCGGCAACGTCAAGCGCGGCATCGTGTCGCTCCCTTACGTTCGCCAGTCGGACGGCGCAACCGTGTATTTCCCTTCCAACCTGATCGAAAACCTGTATGCCAGCAATGGCATGAGCGCCGGTAACACGCTGGAAGAAGCACAGGTGCAGTGCCTGTCCGAGATTTTCGAGCGCGCCGTCAAACGCGAAATCCTGGAAGGCGAACTGGCCCTGCCGGACGTGCCGCAGGACGTGCTGGCGAAATACCCGGGCATCGTGGCCGGCATCAAGGGCCTGGAAGAGCAGGGCTTTCCAGTGCTGGTCAAGGATGCGTCGCTGGGTGGTACCTATCCGGTGATGTGCGTGACCCTGATGAACCCCAAGACCGGCGGCGTATTCGCTTCCTTCGGTGCGCACCCGAGTTTCGAAGTGGCGCTGGAACGCAGCCTGACCGAATTACTGCAGGGCCGCAGTTTCGAAGGCTTGAACGACCTGCCGCAGCCGACCTTTGCCAGCGAGGCCGTCACCGAACCGAACAACTTCGTCGAGCACTTCATCGATTCCAGCGGCGTGGTGTCGTGGCGCTTCTTCAGCGCGAAAACCGATGTCGATTTCGTCGAATGGGATTTCTCGGGCCAGGGCGAGAATTCGAATGCGCAGGAAGCGGCGACCCTGCTCGGCATTCTCGAGGAAATGGGCAAGGAAGTGTATATCGCGGTGTACGACCAGCTCGGTGCCACCGCCTGCCGCATCCTGGTGCCGGGCTATTCGGAAGTCTATCCGGTCGAAGACCTGGTCTGGGACAACACCAACAAGTCGCTGCTGTTCCGCGAAGATATCCTGAACCTGCACCGCCTGGACAATGACGCTCTCGCGGACCTGCTGGATCGCCTGGAAACCAATGAGCTCGACGAATACTCGGATATCGCCACGCTGATCGGCATCGAATTCGACGAGAACACCGAATGGGGCCAATTGACCGTCCTCGAATTGAAGCTGCTGATTCAGCTCGCGCTGCAGCAGTTCGAGGAAGCCCACGATCTGGTCGGCGCCTTTTTGCAGTACAACGACAATACCGTCGAGCGCCGCCTGTTTTACCAGGCGATGAACGTGGTGCTGGAAGTAATACTGGACGACGAGCTGGAATTGGACGATTACGTCGTCAATTTCCGCCGCATGTATGGCGATGCGCGCATGGATGCGGTGCTGGGTTCGGTGGATGGCAGCGTGCGGTTCTTCGGTTTGACGCCGACCAGCATGAAGCTGGAAAGGCTGGACCGCCACCAGCGCCTGCTCGACAGCTACAAAAAACTGCACAAGGCGCGCGCTAAAAAGGCGGCCGGGTCGCGCTAACCGTTTTATCGAACCCAATCGCCGCTGCGCAAAGCAGCGGCGAATTCAGCGTCAAACAGCCATTCGCTGCGGGTATCCTCCAGATAGCCTGTTGCACATACAGCGGAATCTTTGCGTACTCGCCGAGCACCCGCGGCTACCCGGCCAACCGCTAAAATATGCACGCCGGGTATGCAAAATAAATATCCGGTTTACTGCATAGCACCACTTTAAGCCCCGCGTATAAATCGGGTTAAAATCCCCCGCTGCAGAGTACCCCGCAAGCCGGAGATTCGATATGCGCGACGCATCCTACAATCTGCTGCAAGCCCTCGGCGGCGAGCGCCAGAACAACCGCATCCTGCGCCTGTCCTTCCCGGCCGGCGACGGCCCGGATGCGACCCTGCTGGTCAACGCACTCGATGCCTCCGAGGGCCTGTCGCGCCCCTTCGACTACACGCTCGAACTGCTGTCCGACGACGCCCACATCCAGCTCAAGGACTTGCAGGGCAAGATGCTGTGCGTGGAACTGGTGCGCAAGGACGGCACGCTGCGCTACTTCACGGGACGCGTCTTCCGCTTCGGCCTGAAACGGGTCGACGGCGGGCTGGCGTATTACGAAGCGCGGCTGGGACCCTGGCTGAACTACCTCAGCCTGCGCAAGGATAACTACCTGTTTCACGAAGCCACGCTGTACGACCAGGCGCGCAGCATCTTCAGCGATTACGGCGCGCTGGCCGACTGGGACTGGCGCGTCAAAGGGCCGGACAAGCCGATGACCGACGCCTGCCAGTTCGACGAGACCGACGCCAACTACCTGGCACGACGCTGGGCCGCGGCCGGCCTGTTCTACTGGTTCGAGCACAGCGAGAGCGGCCACCGGCTGGTGCTGTCCGACGATTCGGCCGGCGCCGCCCCGATCGACGGCGACCCGGAGGTACCGTACCAGCGCCACGGCGGCGTGATCGAGGAAGACGGCATCGGCGACTGGTCGCCGGTTCGCCAACTGGTGCACGGCAGCGTGGCCGTCAGCAGCTACGATTTCAAGAACGGCCATCCGGTCGTCACCACGGCATCGACCCTGAACAAGCAGGGCGACGTGCCGGCCATCGAATCCTACGAATACACCGGCGCCTTCGGCTTCAAGAACCTGGCCCACGGCGATGCGCTGGCCAAGCTGCGCATGGAAGAAATCGAAGCGCGCGGCAAGCTGTTCGAAGGCGCCGGCAACAACCGCCAGCTGATGCCAGGGCGCTGGTTCCGCCTGACCGGCCACTTCGACGACGGAGGCGGCGACGACGCCAGCGAGTTCCTGGTGGTCGAATGCCTGCACCGCGCCACCAACAACTACCAGGCCGGCGCCGGCACCCCGCATTACGAGAATCGCCTGAGCTGCCTGCGCAAGAAGATCCCGTGGCGCCCGGGCCGCGGCTTCCACTGCAGCGAGACCCGGATCTACGGCATCCAGACCGCCACCGTGGTCGGCCCCCGGGGCGAGGAAATCCACACCGACGAATTCGGCCGCGTGCGCGTCCAGTTCCACTGGGACCGCGAGGGCCAGGGCGACGAACGCAGCTCGGCCTGGATCCGCGTCGCCACGCCCTGGGCCGGCTCCAACTTCGGCATGACCTCGATCCCGCGCATCGGCACCGAGGTGATCGTGTCCTTCATGGATGGCAACCCGGACCGGCCGATCGTCACCGGCATGATCCCCAACGCGAACACGATGCCGGCCTGGGAGCTGCCGGCCAACAAGACGCAGAGCGGGATGCTGTCGCGCTCGACGCCGGGCGGGGGGTATGACAATGCGAATGCGATCCGCTTCGAGGACAAGCGCGGCGGCGAGCAGGTGTGGGTGCAGGCCGAGCGCAATATGGATACGGTGGTGAAAGCGGACGAGACCCGGGCGGTCGGCAACGACCGCACGCTGAACGTGGGGCGCAATCATGTACAGGACATCGGTAACGATGTGACGCATACCGTCGGCGGCTCGCATACCGAAACCATCAAGCGCAACATGACCTTGAACGTGACCGAGGGACGCCAGGACAGCACGATCAAGGGCGACGTCACCGTGACGTCGCTCGACGGCGAGATCACGGTCAGCTCGCCGCACAAGATCACCCTGGTGGTCGGCGGCAGCTCGATCACGATGACGCCGGACGACATCACGATTGTCGGCACCAAGATTTTCCTGAATCCGTAATCCCGAACATTCAACTGGAGCAGAGTATGAACAATCAGCCTCGATCGGCTGCGGAGCCCGGACGTGTCGGCATGCACGAAGGCAGCGTCTGCCTGCCGCCGGGCTTCGAGGACCGGACCACCAACATGTTCGTGCCCAAGGATCCGCAGAGTCAACCCAACCTCAGCATCGCGCGCGACTGGTTCGCGCAGGGTGAAACCCTGGAAACCTACATCGACCGCCAGCTCGGCATTCTGAAGGCACGCATGCCCGGGCACAAGCTGCTGGCGCGAAGCGTAGAGCACCTGGGTGCGCAGGAACCGGTGCTGGCCGGCGAACGCATCGAAGCCCAGTACAAGAGCGGCACGCAAACGATCCGTCAGCGGCAAGCCGCCTTCGAGATCGCCGATGGGCGCGCGCTCGTCTTCACCGCAGCCACGCCGCGTGCGTTCGACGAGCAGTTCGACGCCATGTGGCGCGCATGGCTTGACAGCTTCGAGCTGGCACCCTCCGCGGCAAACGATCCTGCCGCTTCCGGTACCGACTGACCGCCGAACCGTTCCGAGCCATGTTCGAAGCCGCCCGCCTGACCGACCCGATCGCGCATACGAATGCGCTCGCCGGATTCCTGATCGGCGCCGTGATCGGCGTCGCCCTGATCGCCGCCGTCGCGTTCGCAACCTTCACCTGCGGCTTCGGTGTGGCGCTGCTGGCCGGCCTGGCCGCCGGCGTCGGCGCATCCGCCATCCTCGCGCTCGGCGAGGCGATAGGCAGGATGTCGTCGTCGCGGGCCGGCGCGATCAGTAGCGCATCGCCGAATGTGTTCACGAATAGCCGCGGCGCCGCCTACGTCAGCGTCAGCACGACGGTATGCAGCCACCACAATCCGCTGCCGCTGGTGGCGGAAGGATCGTCCTCTGTGTTCATCAACGGCTTGCCGGCGGCGCGCAAGCAGGACGCCATCACCTGCGGCGCCAAGATCGACGACGGATCGAGCAACGTCTTCATCGGCGGCGGCCGGGTCGCTTACCTGCCGATCGCGGATGAGGTGCCGGTGTGGCTGCGCACCACCGTGGACTGGGCGTTCGCGCTGGCGGGACTGGTCGGCGGCCTGGCGGGACTGGTCAAGGCGGCCGGCGGGCTGTCGCGTGCGGTCCTGCCGTGCGCGGCCAAATTCATCGGTGGCTTCATGATCGGCGAGGCGGTCGGGCGCTACGTTGCGGCGCCCGTGATGACCCGCGTCATGGGGGGCTTGTTCGGACGGCCAGTCGACGTTGCGACCGGCCGCAAGCTGCTGCTGGCCCAGGACGAGACCGACTTCGTGGTGCCTGGGCCGATGCCGGTCGTGCTGTCGCGCTTCTATTCGAGCGGCATTGCCTTTGCCGGTGCGCTGGGGCCAGGCTGGGTGCTGCCATGGGAGCAGCGGCTGCAGCAGCGCGACGGCCAGCTGTGGCTGACCGACGCGCAGGGCCGCGAAACCGGTTTTCCGATCGTCCCCCCTGGGCACACGCTGTACAGCGAAGCCGAACAGCGCTATCTGGCGTGCACGCGCGATGGCCGCTACATCGTGTACGACCTGAACGAAATCTACTACGACTTCGGACATCTCGATATAGAATCCGGCGCGGTCGGACGTCTACAGCGTGTGGAAGACCGTACCGGGCAAGGGCATGCTTTCTCGCGCGACGGCCACGGACGCCTGCGCAGCCTGCGTGCCAGCGGCGGCCTGCACCTGCGCTTCCACTACAGCGATGTGCATCCGGAGCGGCTGGTTGGCATTGAACGCGTGGATGCCGATCCGCGCATGTTGGTGCGCTACGACTACGACGCGTTCGGACAACTCGTCGCCGTGGTCGACGCCAACGGCGATGTCGCCCGCCGTTTCACTTACGCCGGTGGCGTCATGACCAGCCATACCAATGCGCTGGGATTCGTATCGCATTATGAATGGACTGAGATCGGCGGTCAGCCGCGCGTGAGCGCATGCTGGTCGAGCGAGGGCGAACGCGCCGAGTTCACCTACGACCTGGCGGCGCGCCAGACCTGGGTCCGCGACGAACTGGGCCGCAGCGCCCACTGGATCTACGACGAACAGCTCCAGATCCTCGAATGCACGGACCTCGATGGCGGCAAATATCGGCTGACCTATAACGAGGCTGGCGCGCCGAGCGGCGTGGAGTTGCCCGGCGAACGCGCCATCGGCTTCGAGTACGACGCGGCCGGGCGCATCATCAGGGAAACCGATCCGCTCGGCCGCATTACCGAAACCGTCTACGACGGCAACAGCATGCGAGTGCGCCAGCTGACGCTGCCCGGCGGCGCGCGCTGGCGTGCCGAATACGACTATCTCGGGCGGCTGTTGACGACCATCGATCCGCTGGAGCGTGTCGAACGATACGAGTACCCGGAAGGCTTGAGTCCCTTGCCGCAGGTCCGTATCGACGCCAAGGGCGGGCGCCAGTCGATGACGTGGAACCTTCGCGGCCAGATGACCGCCTATAGCGACTGTTCGGGCAAGGCCACGCGGTACGATTACGACGCAAGCGGCCATCTCGCGAGCATCACCGATGCCATTGGCAACAGTACCCGCTTCGAGAACCTGCCGACCGGTGAGCCGGTCCGGATCACGCTGCCGGACGACAGCGTCCAGGAACTCGTGTACGACGCCGCAGGCCTGCCGGTCCGCCAGCGCTACGGCCCGTCCGAGGCACGCTGGCTGCGGAATGCGCGCGGCCAGGTGATCGAGGCCATCGATCCGTCGCAGCGACGCCTGGTCTACCGCTACGATTCACGCGGCAGGCTGGCCGAACTGGCAACCGATCCGAAGACGCGTTATGCGTTCGAATACGATGCCGGCGACCGGCTGGTGCGGGAAGTGCGGCCGGATGGCGTCGAGCGCCTGTTGCGCTACGATGCTGCGGGCGAGGTGGCCGAGCTTGAGAAGCTCGGTGCACCACAGGCGGGCTCGCAGGAGCGCACTCGGCGTACCACCTGCTTCGAGCGCGACAAGATGGGGCGTCTGCTGGGCCAGGCTACGGCGACGTCGACCGGCAGCTATGCATGGAACGATGCAGATCGTCTGGTGGACGCGCGGCGCGAACCGACCGAGGCGGGGACTGCGCTTGGCGTTACCGGCAGCACGGTGTCGTTCGACTACGACAAGGCCGGGCGCCTGCTTGCGGAGCACGGGGCCGAGGGCGAGGTACGTTATGAACTCGATGACCTCGACAACATCGTCTCGCTAACGCTCCCGCACGGACAGCAGATCGACCAGCTCAGTTACGGTTCCGGCCATATCCACCAGATCCGCGCTGGCGATCATGTCATCAGCGACTTTGAACGTGACGACTTGCACCGCGAAGTGTTGCGCACGCAGGGCCGGCTGACCCAGCGGATGGGATACGACACGCTCGGCCGGCGCAGCTGGCAGGCCGCCGGCGCCACGCCGGATGGCGCGGGTCCGGGGCGCGGACGCATCTGGCGCAGCTATCGCTACAACCGCATGGGCGAGCTGGCGGAGCAGCACGACAACCTACGCGGCCGCATCGACTACCACTACGACCCTGCGGGCCACCTGCTGCGCCAGACACGTGCCGCGGAGCAGACCCAGGAGCAGTTTGCATGGGACGCCGCCGGCAACCTGCTCGACAACAGCCTCGACACGAGCCAGGGCATGGTCGAAGGCAACCGGCTGAAGGTGTGGCGCGACATCCGTTTCGAGTACGACCCCTGGGGCAACGTCAGTCACAAGCGCAAGGGGTCGCGCCTGGACCAGCGATTCACGTTCGATGCCGAAGACCGGCTGGTGGCGGTGACGACCGCCGATGGCCAGGGCGTGGTCGAAACACGGTTCGAGTACGATCCGATCGGGCGGCGCATCGCCACCAGCGAAACGCGCCGCGATCACGCCCACGACCGCCGCGTGCAGCGCAAGCGTTTCGTGTGGCAGGGGCTGCGCATGGTGCAGGAGGTGCGCGAAAGCGGCATCAGCACCTACCTGTACAACCCGGACGAGATGTACACGCCGCTGGCCCGGGTGGATGCCGTCATCGTCAGCGCGATTGCCGGCGCTGCGATCGAGAAAGCGCGCATGAGATCAACGGTTTATCACTTCCACACCGATCCGGTAGGAACCCCGCTCGAGTTAAGCGATGAAGCGGGCGACCTGGCGTGGGCAGGGAAGTACAGCGCATGGGGCAAGGTCGAACGCGGGGAAGACGCTGCCTTGATGGAGCGTACCGAGCAACCGCTGCGCTATCCGGGACAGTACGCGGACCGGGGCACGGGGCTTCATTACAACACGTTCCGGTATTACGATCCGGATGTGGGGCGATATATTGGACAGGATCCTATTGGGTTAGCCGGCGGAGCGAATCTATATTCATACGTTGCCAATCCGTCGGGATGGTCTGATGCACTAGGCCTTATGCCATGGGCCGAGCCAACCAAGGTCGGGCATCATTTGATTCCTCAAAGCCTTGCTCGCTCTACAGGTGATAAGACATTCGCCGAGCTTTTTGGAAGCAATACGAAAACGCCAACCTTTTTCTTTGAACAGCCATACACAGCCGGAACACACGAAGCAGTTCACGCAGCGCAAAAACCGTTTGTTGGAAAGCTTGCCGGGAAATGGTCAGGTACCCCAGCAGAACTTGCTCGCGCTTCGGGAAAAGGGCTTAGTGGTCTTTCCCACATTCGAGGAGACCTCAAAATACCTAACACTGGGGAAGTTCTAGCTAGAAATGTTACTCCTCGACAAGCTTTTGCGGCCTTGTTGAAATGGGGTAATCAGCAGAAAAGAGCGAAATTATCTAGCGGCTGTAGTTGAATGGGAGATATTTATGAAAGAATTTGAGATTGTGGTTGATTTTAATGGAATCGTCTTATTTGAACCGACGCTTCTAACTGAATTTTATACGCAAATCAACCTTGACGATAACCTGTACGAACGTTTTGTAAGGACAGATGACGGCGATAAGGTCGTAAATCAGGGTATAGTTGTGCCTATTCTTGCGATAAATGACGGTATTTATAGGGTAATTATGCGCGACGTGAACGAAAAGTCGCCTGTACCTGAGAATCTTATAATAGTAAATAATTCAACTTTTCCACTGAAGGTTGTTAGTCGAGCCATACTCGCGGACATGAGTATTCTGCTGGAGTGGTCTCCTGAAGATAACTGGCATGAAACATATATCGAGCCTGGGAATTATCAAGTGCAAATCAAAGGTTTTCGGGAAGTCATTAATAATGTCGTAGAGGACTATGGATTTGAATTTGTTCTGACTAAATGTGAATCACTGCCGGATATGACAGCCTCGCTTACGAAAAACATGCAGGTACGCGAATTGCCGGATTAAGTTTGATCACGTCGAATATGAATCGATATTATGTAATTAATTATTTACCTGACGGTAATGGGTGTCCGCATCTTTTGTCCGGAGACTTCACGCCAGATAACTGGGATTTTGAAAATGTAGAGGCGAAGCCATTCGAAATTGAGGTTACAAAGAAATATTCATTGAAGGTCACCGCTTCCGAGATAAAATTCCTTGACTTCGATTATTACGACAATGAGCCCAGATTGGTATCGAATCGTTTTCTTGAAATCTGCAACCAGCTGGGTGTGCCGTTCAAAGCGATACCATTGCAGATAACGCTAAAGAAGGGCGGGGGCGCCGTCGATAAATATCATTCTTTCCATGCAGGCGAAAATTTAGGTATGTTAGATCAGCAGCAATCAATTTATACGCTTGAATGTATCGTGCAGAATGGTGAGGTGATGGCGAATCATACTTTTCCGTCCTATCCGATTTGCAGCAAAATCGAAAAATTTATTCCCAGGGAAGGTAAATTCCCAGCCTTATTTTTTTGTATTGAAATAATGCGACTGATTTGTGACGAAGAATTCTATCAACGCGCTACCGAAGCTGCTTTAAAAGGGGTGGAATTCATTGCTACTGACGAAGCTTATGCATTTGACTTTTGGGAGGGTTCTTGACTTGCAAAGCAGGAAATCAGCAAATAATGAGCTGTCTTAACAAGAAGCAGAAACTGTGATTACTGATAAAAGAAGAAAATCTGACTTATTTTGGATGGTTGTCGGTTAGAGCTGTTCCGCGCAACCACCATTCCGGCCATGCGAATAGAAGTCGAAATATAAACACTGCAAGTGCCGGCTTACTACAAGTCGGCACAAGGCGATCTGTTCCTTATTCAGTGAAGGATGAGAGCGCCACCCGGCTTCGCTACCGGCACCTGATTGGCCGCAACCATATTAAAGTTCAATAAGACACCGTTCGACTTCTCCCCATCAAGGATCTCACTGATCCACCAGACCGGTGCAATCGCCAGAGAATCGTCAGCGATTAAAACGCACGCAACATAGTGCGCATCTTCACGATCGTCCTTGAAATTAACTTCGGCCCAGTGCCAACCGAACTGTCTGACATACTGCTCACCCAGGACAACTGCCAGGCCGGCAAGACTGTCCTCATCCAGTTCGATGTCTTTGTCTATAATCTGCGCAATCTGGTCCTTGATCTTCGCGACGATATCTCCGGGCGCATCCGAGAGACTGAACCCAAAAGTCTCGGCAGTGACGGCTTGGAAATGGCTGATCTCCTGAAGAAGATCGACACTCGCAGGACGGATATCCGGCATGACAACACTCCTTTCTGAGAATCGTCTCAAGGCAAAGTAATCGTCAAATTAGCCGCCCGCGGCGCCATCTTGACCACATCGTTATACGCATTCATCTGCGCCGCGCTGTTCCGGTCCAGCGACGTCCGCAAGCCGACAAACCCCAGCACGCAAATCAACCCAAACACCGAATACAGCACCCACAAGGGCAAATCGCTGCGCAGCTTGTGTGTAACCTGGTCCGGCCGTTCGGCATGCGGCGCAAAGCCGCCGCGTTTGCCCTTCATGTGGGCAATCTCGTCGCCCAGGCGCGCGGTCAGGTAATTCAGTTTTTCGCTGCCTTCGAGTACGTAGCGTCCCTTGAAACCGAGCAGCAGGCACATATGAAACACTTCGAGCGCCTGCAGATGGGCGCTGCCGCGCGCGCGCAGCTCTTCCAGGCGGTTGAAGAAATGTTCCCCGGCCAGCTGGTCGCCGAACAGCTGCAGCTGCAGCGGGCGGCGCGCCCATGCATCGCGGATGGTGAAGGTCGAGCGCAGGATGATTTCGTCGATCGCGGCGCAAAAGGCGTACTTGGCGTTGTCGACATCGTCCGGCGCTGCGTTCTGCTTCTTGGCGCTGCGGCCGAAATCGTCCAGGAATTGCAGCATTTTGTGGGCGAATGCGGTGTCGTCGTGCGGGCCGTTGCCGTTCTTGAGCATGAACAGGGCATAGAAGCCGTCGTACATCAGGTCCAGCAAGGTTTGTGGCGCGGCCGCGGAGGGGGCGGACGCGGCGTTGCCCATCAGCGAAGGTGCAGTTGCGGTGGTCATGGCTGTGTTCTCCGGTTCAGGCGGTCACGGCAACCAGGTCCAGCCTGGCATCGGCCATGTTGCCCGGTACGTAGATGGAAATCGACTGCGCCTGCAGCATGCGCTCGTACATCGCGCCCTTGGCTTCGAGCGCGAAGTAGACGGCATCCGGGCGCACCGGCACGGCGGCGGGGACTTGCGGCGCGTGCACCAGGCGCACGCCGGGCAGGGCCGACAGCACGAACATGTCGACGTCGTCGGGGGCGCCGACCTTGAAGCGCGGCGGTACCACGTCCACCAGTTCACTCGCCGGCAGGGCGGCCGACACCGCCAGGTAGAAGGTGGTCTTGTCGTCGATCTTCTGCGAGTCGAGCATGCCGTGGAAATAGGACGGTTTGACTTCGCGCAGTGCGATGGCGAAGTACTTGGCCGAGATCACGGTGTCGAGCAGTTCGCGGATGATTCGGTGCAGCGTCGAGAAGGCCGGGCCCGGGTCCGCGTGCTGGTAGGCGGGCAGGTCGGCCAGGGTCCAGCTTTTTGAAAATGTCATCAGGCTGCCCGCCAGCGACAGCAGCTGTTCATATAAGCGTTCCGGATGCAGCGCCGGATTGTGAAAGTAGTGCGACAGCGTCGCGTAGGCGGTGCTGGCCGTGTGCAGCAGCCAGAACGAGGACATGTCGCCGGAGCGGAATTCGATCACGTGCTTGCTCGGCTCGCGGTGGTGGCCGTACAGCGCGCTGACCTTGGCCTGCAGGGCGTCGACCAGGCGCCGCAGTTGCAGCAGCAGGAGCGGGGCGCTGCGGATCGACAGGCTGGGCGGCACATAGCCGCCGTCCAGTTCGAAACCGCCGGTGGCGGCGCGGCGCAGGCGCAGCAGCGGCAAGTGAACGTAGGAATCGAGCGCTTCGGTATCGGCCACCAGCCGCACCGTCTTGCGCAGATAAGACAGTTGGGCGGCCGCAGCCGTGGTGTACAGGTCCGGCGTGTCGCGGTTGGCCTGCTGGAAGCGCACCGCATTGCCGCCCGGATCACCGGTATTGCCGAAATTGCCGCCGAAAGGTTTGAAGCCGGGCAGGGCGACGTGATAGGTCAGCGTCTGCGCCGATTGCGGCAGCTGGCTCAGGTCGACCGCTTCCGGCAGGTCGTCGGTATCCGGTGCGTCGTACAGCTCGCCGTCCTGGAAGCGCACCGACAGTTCCAGCAGGCGCAATGCATTGTTGGCGAGGGCATCGCGGTCGACCTGCAGGCTGCCCACGCCCCAGGCATAGGGATGCAGCAGGCCGGCGGTGCGGTGCAGGCGGTCTTCATGATACTGGTCCTGTTGCTGGAAATGCTGCGGACGCAGGAACAAGCCTTCGCCCCATAAGATTTTGCCACTCATGCTATCCGGGTTCCTATGCCATTGATCACGGTACTGATAGCAGAACAGTAACATCTCTTTAAAGCGGAATGCGCCCGATTGGATAGCGCTATGTATATATGACGAAAATGCCGGAGCAATGCTTTGTTTAACGCTTTATACCCATTAAGGGTAAATGACAAAATTAATTTGAATAGCAAACGAATATTCATTGCGGGTATAAGAAATAAACTCCGGTGATTATGTTGTCGCGCACAATTCATTTTCATTCGAGTCAACAATAAAACGATCTGCTACTATTCCCTCAGTTTTAAAAAGTTATTAATAAGAAAACCTTTTTCGAGTCAAGTTTCGAGGACAGTATGACCCCTGCTATTCCATACGGCCGGATTGGCCGATTTCTCGCCGGCGCCGCTTGCGCCATCGTCCTGAGCGCCTGCAGCACGGCGCCGCAACAGGCCGCGCAGCAGCAGGCGGCAAAACCGACGCTGGACACCTTGATGGCGAAAGCGGCGCAGGCCAGCGGCGCCGGCCAGAAGGAACAGGCGGTCACGGCCTGGAAACAGGCGGCCGCCGCTTATCCGGCCGACAAAACACCGTGGTCGAATATCGCCCAGGCCCGCTATGACGCCGGCCAGTATGGGGAAGCCATCGTGAATGCCCAGGAAGTATTGGTGCGCGATCCGAATGACCGCCTGGCGAACAGCATTATCGCCATCAGCGGATTGCGTTTGTCGACCCGCGCATTGGCCGATCTGAGCCGGCAAAACAATCTGTCGGGATCGATCCGGACCGAATCGCAGGACTTGGCCAAACTGCTGCGCGAAAGCCTGGGCGAGCAGGTATTGGTGCCGCCGCCGGCCGCTGCGCCGGCAGCGGCAAAAACGAATGTCGCCAAAGGCAAGAAAGGCAAGGCCAAAGGCGATGAAGGTTCCAGTGCCGATCCATTCGGCGCCCTTAAATAATCACAGGGGAATTCCATGGCAAAAAACTCCAGTGTCCAGAAGAAGCTGCAGAAAATCCGGCCGCCGCGCGTGCAGATGACGTACGACGTCGAAATCGGCGATGCGATCGAGAATAAGGAATTGCCGTTCGTGGTCGGCGTGGTCGGCGATTTCGGCGGTAAATCCGAGGTGCCGCAAAAGCGCCTCAAGGAGCGCGGCTTTGTCGGCATCGATCGCGACAATTTCGATGAAGTGATGAAAGGCGTGGAGCCGCGCGCGGCATATCGCGTACAAAACGAATTGACCGGCGAAGGCGGCGAATTCGCTGTCGACCTGAAATTCCGTTCGATGGACGATTTTCGTCCGGAAGCGGTGGTGCAGCAGGTCGAGCCCCTGAAAAAGCTGCTCGATGCGCGCACCCGGCTGGCCGACCTGCGCAACAAGCTGGCCGGCAACGACAAGCTCGAAGACCTGCTCCACGACGTGCTGAACAACACCGAAAAAATGGCCGAGCTGGGCCACAAAACCACGAAAGAATGACCATGTCTGCGCAACCGAATGCGGCCCTCGCCGCCACAGCCAACGCCGTCGATGCCCCCGAAGCCGACCTGCTCGACCAGATCGTCGAGCAGAGCAAGGTCGCCAAGTCCAGCGTGGAGCATGCGCGCGCGCGCGACCTGATCGCGGAACTGGTGAACCAGGTCATGGACGGCACGGTCGTGGTGTCGAGCAACCTGGCCGCCACCATCGATGCGCGCGTGGCGGAACTCGACCGGCTGATCTCGACGCAGCTGTCGAGCATCATGCATGCGCCCGAGTTCCAGAAGCTGGAAGGCAGCTGGACCGGCCTGAATTACCTGGTGCGCAACAGCTCGACCGGTCCTAACCTCAAGATCAAGATGTTCAATGCGAGCAAGCGCGAACTGGTCAAGGACTTCCAGAGCGCGATCGAGTTCGACCAGAGCACGATGTTCAGGAAGGTCTACGAAGAGGAATTCGGCACCTTTGGCGGCGCCCCGTTCGGCGCGCTGCTGGGCGATTTCGAGGTCACGCGCCAGCCTGAGGACATGTATTTCGTCGAGCAGATGTCGCACGTGGCCGCGGCCGCGCATGCGCCTTTCATCTCATCGGCTTCGCCCGAACTGTTCGGGCTGGAGAGCTACGCCGATCTCGGCAAGCCGCGCGACCTGTCGAAGGTGTTCGACACCGTCGAATACGCGAAATGGAAATCCTTCCGCGAATCCGAGGATGCGCGCTACGTCGGCCTGACGCTGCCGCGCTTCCTGGGCCGCCTGCCGTACAACCCGGCGGATGGTGCCACCACCGAAGGCTTCAACTTTGTCGAGGACGTCGACGGTACCGACCACCAGAAGTACTTGTGGTGCAACGCCGCCTATGCCTTCGGCACCAAGCTGACCGCCGCCTTCGAGGATTACGGCTGGTGCGCGGCGATCCGCGGCGTCGAGGGCGGCGGCCTGGTCGAAGACCTGCCGACCCACACCTTTAAAACCGACGAAGGCGAGGTCGCACTGAAGTGCCCGACCGAGATCGCGATCACCGACCGCCGCGAAAAGGAACTCTCGGACCTCGGCTTCATCTCGCTGGTCCACTGCAAGAACACGGATTACGCCGCCTTCTTCGGCGCCCAGTCGGCGCAGAAGGCGCGCAAGTACAACAGCGACGCCGCCAACGCGAATGCGGTGCTGTCGGCCCAGCTGCAATACATCTTCGCGGTGTCGCGCATTGCGCACTACATGAAGGCCATGATGCGCGACAAGATCGGCAGCTTCGCCGCCGCGTCGAACGTCGAGGACTTCCTGAACCGCTGGCTGACGCAGTACGTCCTGCTCGACGATAACGCGACGCAGGAGCAAAAGGCGCAGTTCCCGCTGCGTGAGGCAGCGGTGCAGGTGTCCGAGGTGCCGGGCCGTCCTGGCGTGTACCGCGCCGTGTCCTTCCTGCGCCCGCACTTCCAGCTCGACGAGCTCTCGGTATCCCTCCGTCTGGTCGCGGAGCTGCCGGCATCGACCAAAACCTGATGTGTCCCCCCTGGTAAAACCATACTGAACATACTGAAAGGAAGATCATGGCAATCGACGTTTATCTGCAAATCGACGGTATCAAGGGTGAGTCCGCGGACAGCGCCCACAAGGACTGGATCGAGGTCAAGAGCGTCCAGTGGGAAGTGCTGCAGCCGAAATCGGCCACCGCTTCCACCGGCGGCGGCCACACCGCCGAGCGCACCGAGCACAAGGACATCGTGGTTTCCAAGCTGGCCGACCTGGCCACGCCGATCCTGCTGCAGACCTGCTCGTCCGGCAAGACGATCCCGAAGGCCAAGTTCGAATTCCTGCGCGCGGACGGGCAGGGCGAGCGCGTCAAGTACTTCGAGATCGAACTCGAGAACGTCCTGATCGGCAGCGTGTCGCCGTCGGTCGAACCGGGCAACATCCTGACCGAGGACGTCGCCATCAAATACTCCAAGGTGAAGTGGAAGTACACGCAGCAGAAGGTCGGCGGCGGCTCGGGCGGTAACACCTCGGGCGGCTGGGACCTGTCGGCCAACAAGGTCGCCTGACCGGACGCGCCGGATGCCGACCCGCGCCTACACGCCCGGCCTGTTCGACCGCCTGACCGAGCGTGGCGGCGCCGACGGCTTCCAGGCCGGGGCGGCATCCGGCGCGGGATCGCGCGTCTCGATCGAGGACATCAAGGACTCGGTCGCGCGCGACCTCGAAGCGCTGCTGAACACGCGCGCCGTCATGCGCGAGGAAATGTTCGAGCGCTTTCCCGAATGTACGCGCTCGATCTTCACCTACGGCCTGCACGATTTCGCCGGCCTGTCGCTGTCCAGCACCGACGACCGCGCCTTCATCTGCCGCAGCCTCGAACATGCGATCGCGCGCCATGAACCGCGCCTGCGCAACGTGCAGGCCCGGCTCGAGGTGCGCGACGACGCCGTCAACAGCCTGAACTTCGCCATCACCGCGCTGCTGGTGGTTAGCAGCTCGCGCGAGCCGGTGAACTTCGACGCCGTGCTGCAGCCATCGAGCCTGCACTACACCATCAGCAAGGCGCGCCGCAGCATGCCGCCGGGAGCCTGAGTTGGACCAGTTATTACCCTATTACGAACAGGAGCTGGGATTCCTGCGCCGCTATGCGCGCGAGTTTTCCGAACGCTACCCCAAGATCGCCGGCAAGCTGCAGCTGGGCGGCGAGGTGTGCGAAGATCCGCACGTCGAACGCATGATCGAATCGTTCGCGCTGCTCAACGCGCGCGTGGCCAAGCGCCTCGACGACGATTACCCCGAATTCACCGAAGCGCTGTTCGAGGTGCTGTACCCGCACTACCTGCGCCCGTTCCCGGCCTGTTCGATCGCGCGCATGGACCTCGGCGCCGCCGCGGCCCAGCTCAGCGTCGCGGTCACGGTCGCGCGCGGCACCCGCCTCACCACGCGGCCGGTGCGCGGCGTCGCCTGCACCTTCCGTACCGCGTATCCGGTCACGCTGGCGCCGCTGGCGCTGAGCACGGCCCGTTTTCACCCGATCATCGATGCGCCCGAAGCCGTGCGCGCGCCGGTGCAGGCCACCTCGTCGATCGCGATCACGCTGGACCTCACCTCGAGCCAGGCCACGCTGGCGCAACTGCGCTTGAGCAGCCTGCGCGTGTTCATCGACGGCGAACCCTCGTTCTGCGCCGCGCTGCGCGATGCCCTGTTCATGCGCGGCGTCTGCGCCTATGCGGAAGCCGATGGCGATGGCCGCTGGGTGCCGCTGGCGCGCATCCCGCTGCGGCCGGCCGGCTTCGAGGAAGACGAAGCGCTGATCGACTTCCCGGCGCGCTCGCATGGCGCCTACCGCCTGCTGACCGAGTACTTCTGTTTTCCCGAGAAATTCAACTTCTTCGACATCGACCTGGGCGCCGTCACAGCCGCCCTGGCCGGCCGGCCCGGCGTGCGCAGCGTCACGCTGCACCTGGCGCTGGCCGGCCTGCGCAGCGACTCGGATACGGCGCGCATCTTGGGCACGCTGTCGAAGGCCAACCTGCTGTTGGGTTGCACGCCGGTCGTCAATCTGTTCCGCCAGCACGGCGAACCGATCCGCCTGACCCACACCAGCGCCAGCTACCCGGTGCTGGCCGATGCGCGCCGCGCCTATGCCTTCGAGGTGCAGGCAATCGATGCCGTGCGGCTGGTGCGCCAGACCCCGCAGGGCGAATCGATCGTCGAATTCCGTCCCTTCTATTCGCTGCGCCACGGCCAGGTGCCGGAAAAGAATGGCCATTACTGGGTAATGCGGCGCGACGCCATGCTGGCCGCGAAGAGCCCCGGCTACGAAACCCAGATCGCGCTGGTCGACATCGACTTCGATCCGGCCGAGGTCGAGACCGACACCCTCAGCATCGAGCTGACCTGCACCAACCGCGATTTGCCAAGCATGCTGCCTTACGGCCTGCCGGGCGGCGACCTGTTCCTGGAGGGCGGCGCCAGCGGCACCACCATTGGCTTCCTGCGCAAGCCGACGCCGGCCTGGCGCTTCGAGTCGGGCCGCGGCGCGCACTGGCGTCTGATCTCGCAGCTGTCGCTGAACCACCTGTCGCTGTCGGAAGGCGGCATCGAGGCGCTGCGCGAAGTGTTCGCGCTGTACGACCTGCCACGCTCACCGTCCTCGCAACGCCAGATCGGCGGCATCGTGGCGGTCGAGCACAAGCCCACCACCGCCTGGCTGGCCGGGAACCCGTTCGCCTGCATGGTGCGCGGCATCGAGGTGCGCCTGACGATCGACGAAGAGGCCTTCGTCGGCAGCGGCATCGACGCCTTCGCCGGCGTGGTCGACCGCTTCCTCGGCCTGTACGTGCATGCCAACAGCTTCACGCAACTGGTGATCGTTTCGAACAAGACCGGAGGAGAACTGCTGCGATGCCAGCCACGAAGCGGCGATTTGAGCCTGCTGTAATCGAGCGGCTGTTTGCGCAGCCGTACCGTTTCCAGTATTTCCAGGCCGTGCGCATGATCGAGCTGTGGCTGTGGCGCCGCGGCGTGCCGGAAGAGGGCGCGGTCGCGAATTTCATGCGCTTCCAGAATTCGACCTCGCTGGCGTTTCCGGCCAGCGAAGTCGAGGCGCTGCAGCCGGAACCGCGCAGCGTCGGCGCCAGCAGCGGCGCGCTGGCCGCGGCCCTGCACTCGGCCGAGCTGCGCTACGTGCGCCTGACGCCTGCGTTCATGGGCCTGCTGGGCGGCGCCGGGGCACTGCCGGCGCATTACACGGAGCGCATCGCCGCGCACGCCGTGGCCGAACGCGACGAAGGACCGCGCGCCTTCCTCGACATGTTCTCCACGCGCACGCTGGCGCTGTTCTATGAAGCCTGGCGCAAGTACCGCCTGGAGCTGAAGTACCGTGGCGGCAGCCGTGACGGCTTCCTGCCGCTGCTGCTGGCGCTGGCCGGCGTCGGCCACGCATCGCTGCGGCGGCGCCTGTCCGATCACGGCGAGGGCGTGCTGGACGAGTCGGTGGCCTATTACGCCACCGCGATGCGCCAGCGGCCGGCGTCGGCATCGCAGATCGCGCGCGTATTGTCCGAGTACTTCGGCGCGGGCGTCGTCGCCGAGCAGTTCATCGGGCGCTGGTATGACGTGCCAGCCGCGCAGCAGACCGTGCTCGGCGCCGTCAACGCGGTACTGGGCGGCGGCGCGCTGGCCGGCACCCGCGTCTGGCAGCGCGACCTGCGCCTGCGGCTGGTGATCGGGCCGCTCGACCTGGCCAGCTACGAAGCCTTCCTGCCGGGCGGCCGGGCAGCGCGCGCGCTGCGCAACATGCTGGCCATGTTCACCGGGCTGGCGCTGGAATACGAAGTCCGGCTAATCCTGCGCGCCGCCGATGTCCACGGTATCGCCCTGCGCGGCGACCGCATCGGCGGCCGGCTCGGCTGGGACGGTTTCCTGGTCGACGGACCGCAGGCTGCGGACCGTGCCGACGTGCATTACGAGCTTCATGCGGCCTGACCAATCTATTTATTAGAGGAGCAAGGATGAGCATCAACCTGAAGACGCTGATCGGCAAACTGAACGACACCAGCCGCGCCGCCGCCACGCGCGCGGCCAGCCTGTGCGTGTCGCTCGGCCAGTACGAGGTCGACATCGAACACCTGCTGCTGGCGCTGCTGGAACAACCGGCCAGCGACCTTGCCGTCATCGCGCGCCGCTGCGGCATCGACATCGGCCGGTTCGAGGCCGATCTGCAGGCCGAAGTGGCAAAATTCAGGAACGGCAATGCGCGCACGCCGGTGTTTTCCGAGCGCCTGCCACGCCTGTTCGAGCATGCCTGGCTGATCGCCTCGCTCGATCTGCACGCCGGCCGCCAGGCGCAGATCCGCAGCGGCCACCTGCTGCAGGCCCTGCTGACGACGCCGGAACTGGCCCAGCTGGCGCAGCGCGCCTCCAGCCTGTTCGAGCGCTTCGACCTGGACGAGATCAAGCACCATTTCGAGCGCGTCACGGCCGGGTCGCAGGAAGCGCCGTCATCGGCTGCCGACGCGCCGCAAGAGGAGAACGGCGGCGGCGCGGGCAGCGGCTTGCGCGAAGGCCTGGGCGACCCGGTCGGCGAGCTGGGACGCCAGGCCGCGACCAAAACGCCGGCCCTCGACCAGTTCACCACCAACCTGACCGGGCGCGCGCGCGACGGCAAAGTCGACCCGGTGATCGGCCGCGACGCCGAGATCCGGCAAGCGATCGACATCCTCATGCGGCGCCGCCAGAACAACCCGATCCTGACCGGCGAGGCCGGCGTCGGCAAGACCGCGGTGGTGGAAGGACTGGCATTGCGCATCGCCACCGGCGACGTGCCGGAGGTACTGAAAGGCGTCGAGATCCACACGCTCGACATGGGCCTGCTGCAGGCCGGCGCCAGCGTCAAGGGCGAGTTCGAGAACCGCCTGAAAAACGTGATCGACGAAGTGAAAAAAAGTCCGCATCCGATCGTGCTGTTCATCGACGAGGCCCACACCATGATCGGCGCCGGCGGCCAGGCCGGCCAGAACGACGCCGCCAACCTGCTGAAACCAGCGCTGGCGCGCGGCGAGCTGCGCACCATCGCCGCCACCACCTGGAGCGAGTACAAGAAATACTTCGAGAAGGATGCGGCGCTGGCGCGGCGCTTCCAGGTGGTCAAGGTTGAGGAGCCGAGCGAAGAACTGGCCTGCGCCATGCTGCGCGGGATGGCGCCGCTCATGGAGAAGCATTTCGGCGTGCGCGTCTACGACGAGGCGATCACGGAAGCGGTGCGGCTGTCGCACCGCTACATCAGCGGGCGCCAGCTGCCGGACAAGGCGATCAGCGTGCTCGATACCGCCTGCGCCAAGGTGGCGCTGGGCCGCGACGCCGCGCCGGCCCGCATCGAAGACCTGGCGCGCCAGCTCGAGCGCATGGCGGCCGAGGCGGCGGCGCTGGAACGCGAGCAGGCTGCCGGCCATCCGGCGCACGGGCCGCGGCTGCAGGAACTGGCGGCTGCGCGCGCCGGCGCCGAAGAAGAACTGGCGGCCCTGCGCGCGCGCTGGGAACAGGAGCAGGGGCTGGCGCGCCGGATCGAGACGGCGCGTGCGGGACTCGAAGCCGGCGCCGATGCCGGCGCCGATGCCGGCCAGGGCGAGGGCCAGATCGATGGCCTGCAGTCGCTGCAGTCCGAACTGGCGGCGCTGCAGGGCGAGGCGCCACTGGTGCCGCTGCAGGTGGATGGCCACGTGGTTGCCGCCATCGTCGCCGGCTGGACCGGCATCCCGCTCGGGAAGATGGTCAAGGACGAGATCAAGACCGTGCGCAACCTGAAACCGCTGCTGGAACAGCGCGTGCTGGGCCAGCCGCATGCGATCGAAGCGGTGGCCCAGCGCGTGCGCACGGCGCGCGCCCACCTCGACGATCCGAACAAGCCGCAGGGCGTGTTCCTGTTCGTCGGCCCGTCCGGCGTCGGCAAGACCGAGACCGCGCTGGCGCTGGCCGACGTGCTGTATGGCGGCGAGCGCAAGATGGTCACCATTAACATGAGCGAATACCAGGAGGCCCACAGCGTGTCGGGCCTGAAGGGATCGCCGCCCGGTTACGTCGGCTACGGCGAAGGCGGCGTGCTGACCGAGGCGGTGCGGCGCAATCCGTACAGCGTGGTGCTGCTGGACGAAGTGGAAAAAGCCCATTCGGACGTGCTGGAGCTGTTCTTCCAGGTGTTCGACAAGGGCGTGATGGACGACGCCGAAGGGCGCGAGATCGACTTCCGCAACACCCTCATCATCCTGACCTCGAACGTGGCCTCGAGCACCATGATGCAGGCTTGCCTGAACAAGCCGGCGGAGGAGCTGCCATCCACAGAGGCGCTCGAGGAACTGATCCGCCCGGCGCTGGTGAAGCAGTTCAAGCCGGCCTTCCTGGGCCGCCTGAAAGTGGTGCCGTTCTACCCGATCGCGGACGACGTACTGGCCGAGATCATCGCGCTCAAGCTCGATCGCATCGGCCGCCGCGTGGCCGCCAACCACAAGGCCGAGTTCAGCTACGACGAGGCACTGGTGGAAGCGGTGCTGGCGCGCTGCACCGAAGTCGATTCGGGCGCGCGCAACGTCGACAACATCCTGAACGGCACGCTGCTGCCGGAGATTGCCGAATCCGTGCTGGCGCGGATGGCCGAAGGCGCGCCGATCGCGAAGATCAAGGTGGGCGCCAACAAGCAGGGACAGTTCAGGTACACCGTGAAGTAGCGCTGCCGGGGAGGCTGCGATGAGCGACGGCACCAAGGACACCTGGCGCGTCTGGAACGACCTGAGGCGCAAGGAGGAAGAACTGGACGGCGCATCCGGCGGCTTCGCCGGCGCCGGCGGCTTCGGCATCGGCTGGGGCCTCGAGCAGCTCGGGCGCGTGAACCGCGTGCGCAAGGCTCTCGACGATTCCGGACCGATCGCGCAGCGCATGATCGCCCAGCGGCTCGCGGGTATCGACCTGTCGGCGATCTGGTCCATCCTGATCGACGCGTGCAAGGACATTGCGCTGTACTACGGCGGCTCGGTGTTCGTCGGCGGTGTCATCGGCGGCATCGGCGGGGCCCTTCTTCGGCGGCGTGGGCGCGGTGCCCGGCGCGGCGGCGGGCGCGGCGGCCGGCAGCTACGTCGGCGGCGCGGTGCTCGCGCTGCTGGGGCTGAAGTCCCTGGTCGAAGGCTTGGCCCAGTCGATTCCCGAAGCGCTGCGCTGCTACGAAGACGGCTTCCTCAAGGCCTGGGGGCCGGTGCGGCGCAGCGAACTCTCCGGACTCGACGGTGCCGGCAGAGGCGATCCGGCATTTGCCGCTTTCGATCTGGCCAACGGTCATGTCATCATGATCTCGATGATCCTGTCGGCGATGATCGCTTACATTAGCAAGGGCAGGGGCGACAAGGCGGCGCTGTTGAACGAGATCGGCCCCAGCCCGCGCCTGGGACCGCGCGTGGCGAAATGGATCGAGGAGAATGAGGAGAAGCTGCGCAGGCTTCCGGCGCTGCAGTCGCGCCGGCATGGTGCCTTGCCTAATGACGAACCGGGGCCGGCGTCGAAACTGGGGCGCAAGTCGGCGGAGGAGAACGGCGGGCAGCGGGCTGCGGGTATGCCGCAGAAGAAAGTGCCGTGTTTTACGACCAAGGGGTTGCCTGAGGAAAACTTTGGTGAATTCGATCGGCAGCTTTTGGGGCAACAGAGGGGTATCAACAACATGACTGTTGATGAGTATCTCAAGGGGCGTAAGGCGTTTGAAAAAGGGAATGCGGTGCGTGATCCAAGTGTTGCCCGTGCCGCACGCGCCGCCTATAAAGACGATCTGGAAAGGACCTTGACAAGGGACTATCAACGAAAAGGCTTTTCGCCAGATGAGGCGGAGCGGGAGGCTGATAAGGATGCCGCAGAGGCAATGGCGACTCTGGCTGCCTTACATAATCCTGACATGGTTGCTGGCGGCAAGGATGTGATTCGCGATTTTGGCAATAGAAATGTTAACTCGCGCATTGGCGCTCAATGGACGAAGGGGGAGCGGTTAGCTCAATTGGATCGAGCGGCCCGCGCTATTCCACCGACCCTTCGCCGCGCGACGAAGGTGAACGCGAAGCTTGAGCGATGCAAATGAGGTTCTGAGAAATGGGGTTGAAATAATGGACGAAAATTTCAAATATTTTTTAGAAAAAATGGGGCCGGCGATCGAAAAGCGCCACGTGCCTGCATCAAGCGTCCAGCGCTATCGAGGTAGGTTGCCGGATCAACTGCTGTCTTACTGGGAAGAACAGGGCTGGTGTGGCTATGCGAATGGTTTGTTCTGGACTGTGGATCCGGAGGAGTATGAGCCGGCGCTTGAAGCCTGGATTGGCGAGACGCCTCTCATGGAGCAGGATGCTTACCATATCATCGCCCGCAGTGCGTTTGGCAAGCTATATTTTTGGGGCGAGAAAACAGGAGGTCCCTTTCAACTCTTTGCTCCCGGCGCTTTTTGTGTTCCCGCAATGGGGGAACCAACGGCGGATATGGATTTTGAAATGCGTATATTTTTCGGTACACGGAAGCGTAAGACGGACGACTTTGAGGACCTTTTTGCTCCTGCAATGAAAGAACTCGGTAGGCTCAAACACGACGAGATGTACGGCTTTGTCCCAGCCCTGGCCCTTGGCGGCATCTCTACGCTGGCGCACCTTCAGAAAGTGCAGGCTGTCGAACATCTGGTACTACTTGCGCAGCTGGCGCCGTTGGAGGTCATTGCGCATCCATCTCAGATCTGAAAGCAGCGCGTGGCGCTGTGGAAGGGCTACTCCGTGGATGAGGATTTCGAATATTTTCTAGAGAAAATGGGACCGCCTATTGAAAAGCGCCATGTACCGCCCTCAAGCATCACGCATTACCGTGGCAAACTACCGGATCGCTTGCTCGCCTACTGGCATGAAAGCGGCCGGTGCGGCTATGCCGAAGGTTTGTTCTGGACGGTGAATCCCCAGGAATACGAGCCCGTATTGGAAGCATGGATAGGCGAGACACCTTTCATGGAGCAAGATGCTTATCACATCATTGCCCGCGGCGCTTTTGGGGAAATTTATTTTTGGGGCGAGAAAACAGGGGCCTCCATTCAGATTTTCGCCCCAGGATCTTTTTGCGTTCTAGCACTAACAACCGATGTTGACGTAGATCTGGCTCTCGGTAATAGACGCTGATGCCTTCCAGCGGGTCCGGCCCGCCCAGCCGGTAACGGAGAAGCGTGCCCATATGCTGGGGCGTCTGGTCGCCATACAGCGACGCGAGGCTGGCGTCGATGGCGGACCACCCAGGGCCATCGTCGTCGTCGTCCACGGTGTCAGTCGGGTATTCGTTCACAGTGACTCCACGTGGTCATTGAGGGGATTTGTCACACATTCTAGTTCGACGGCGGCACCCCCAGCAATTCTTCGATATGCGCGAGCGAGCCCTGGTCCTTGATTACCGAGCGTAGCCAGGTATGCAGGTCCTGTTCGCCCGCATTCGCCGCCTTCTCGGCAAAATACGATACAGGGCTATGCGGCTCGGTCTCGCGGAAGAACTGGGCTACCGCGCGCAGTTGGGCGATGGCGTCGGCGCGGGAGCGGATCGGGCCTTGTACGACCTGCGCCTGCGGCTGCGCAGCAGTACCGTAGACGGCAGCGTCGGCTTGCGCCGGCTGGCCTGCAACCGGCTGCGCAGCAGGTGCCGACGCGGCCGATGCCGGCGCCGAAGCGGCAGCCGCCGGCAGCGCATGCAGCATCGCCTGTACCGCCTCGCGCGCCGCCGCGAAACCGGGACTGTCGGTACCCAACTGCGCGTCCGCCACCTGTTCCAGCCGGTGCAAGGCGTCCAGGCAGTATTGGGCGTCGGCGCGGAAGGTCACGGCAAAGGCCGGCGAGTTGGCGCGCCGTGCCACTTCCATGTCGGCCAGGCGCGGCGTCAGGTCGGCCTCGGGCCCGCCCACACGCCGGCGCGCGGCGTCGAAATCGACCGTGGAATAGGCGCTGCCGCGGCCTTCGGTCAGCGGCACCTCGCGCACCAGCGCGGGCGTGCGCGACAGGATCCAGGACAAATTGCCGATGCGCTGTTCGTGGTCGGCGCCGTCCGGTTCCGGGTACAGGCCCTGGTCCCAGAACTGTTCGCACAGGCCGGTCAGCAGGCGGAAGCCTTCACCCAATCCCCGCAAGTGGTGGCGCTTGGCGGCGGATTCGGCCAGCCACACGGCCACGCGCAAGTCCTTGGTCTTGTCGCCCAGCAGGGCGGTGCAGCGCTCGAGCACGAAGCCCCAGTCGGCTTCCTTCAGTTCGGTGACCCATTCGCCTTGCGCCAGCGACGGATCGTCGAACTTGCGGGCCTGGGCGATCGCATCCATCTCGGCCGAGAAGGCCATGTCGGTGCCGGCTGGGGCGGTGGGAGTGATGGGGTGGAGCAGCTCTTCTGCAGTGAACATGGCTTCCTTCAAAATGACGTGGCCTATCGGGCCATGCGGAATTCGATGCGGCGATTGCGTGCGCGGCCGTCGGCGCTGTCGTTGGAGGCGATCGGCCGGTCGGGGCCCTGGCCGCTGGCGCTCAGCTGCTCTTCGGCGATGCCGTGGCTGGCCAGGTAGTCCTTGACGGTGGCGGCGCGCGCCTGGCTCAGGTTGACGTTGCTGGCGCGCAGGCCGACGTTGTCGGTGTGGCCGATGATCTCTACCTTCGGGTTCTTCAGCTTCAGCATCGCGGCGACCATCTCGTCTAGGATGGCGCGGCCCGCCGGCGTCAGGGCCGCCTTGCCGCTCTCGAACTCGATAGTGCGGTTGGCCAGCGTGTTGTCGAGGACGGCCTGGTCGGCGGCCGGGACGCGCAGGCCGTTGTCGACGGTATAGGTCGGGTTCAGGCTGGCCGTGACGTTGCCGGCGATGCGCTGGCGCAGCGCTTCGTTGGCGACTTCGCCGCGCAGGCTGACGGCGTTGCCGTCGATCTTGAGCTGGCCGCGGCTGATCTGGCGCAGGTCCGGCGACATCAGCTTTTGCACGTAGGTGTTCCAGTTGGCCGGCATGGTCACCTGGCCGACGGCGATCTGGTCGACCACGCGCTCGGCGCCGTACAGTTCGCGCAGCCGCGCCAGCACCGACGCCTTGGTGGCGTCGTCGGGGACGGTGCCGCTGGCCAGCACCTGGCCCGGCTGCGGTGTGGCCGGCGCCGGCGCCGCGGTCTGGGCCAGCGCCGGTACTTGCACGCTCAGCGCGGCCAGCATCAGGATCGAATAAGAAAAGGGAAAACGCATGCTCAGGCTCCGATGAATGCCGTGCCGATGGCGTCGAGCGCGGACTTCAGCGACAAATCGCCCTGCGCCAGGTAGGCCGAGATCTTCTTGACGGCGTAGTCGCTGTCGGCCTGGTCGTCGACCCAGTCCAGGTCTTCGAAGGTGATGTTGTGTTCCAGGCCGGCCTGCGGATCCATCAGGGCGCGCAGGGTCTGCGGCGAGGCGCCGGAAAAGCCCAGCACGAATGCATGGCGGCCGTCCAGGCGGGTGAGGAACAGGGCCAGTTCGAAGTCGGCGCGGGAGAGAAAAGGGGTGATCAGGTGCATCCAGAACGCCGCCACCAGCTGGCGGTACAGCGGGTCGTCCGGCAGCGGCAGCACCAGGTTCTTTTCCAGGCGGCTCGAGCTGCTGGCCAGCACCGGCTGCAGCAGCATGCCGAGGGCGAGCAGCAGCCGGCGCGCCGAACCGCGGAAACCGGCGCGGGCCAGCATCGCGTCGAGCGCGCCTACGGTCTGCAATTCGAGGAAGTCCTCGAAGGCGGCATCGTAGGCGGCGCTGCGCAGGTCGAGCTCGATCGGCTGGCCGGTTGCGGTTTGCAGCGCCAGGGTCGGGTCGGCGGCGCTGCGCACGCCGGCGCTCAAGGCTTCGAGCCGGCTCCACAGGCGCGTGAAGACCAGCGGTGCCGTCGGCACGAAGGCGGCCGGCTCGGCCACTTCCATCGCGGCCACCATCAGGAAGGGATAGCGGCGGCTCGATTCGTCGCTGCTGGCGACGATGTGGCCGCCGATCGCGTGGCGCTGGCGCGGGCCGGCAAAGGCGAAGTGCAGCGGCGCCACGCTGTCGTAGGCGTGCTTCCAGCGGGCGTTGGCGCGCATCAGGTCCATCGCCTCCGACAGCCAGGCGTCCAGCACCTGCATCAGGCCGGGGCTGGCGCTGCCCTTGACGAAGTCGCCGCGGCTGGGCAGCTTGCCGAAATAGCCGACGCTGACCGGGGTCAGGGCGCGGCTCATGACGCCGCTCCGGTGGCAACACCGGCCGTTGCCGCCTGGCGCAGCGGCGCAGCCGGTGCACCCGGTGCCGGTGCTGTGGGAGGTGCCGCGGGTGCGGGTGAAGGTGCGGGCGCAGGCGCAGGTTTGGGCGCCGCTGCTGCCGGCACCGTGATCGTGGCCGGCAGGCGCAAACGCTTGAACCCGGAGGCCGGCGCGGCCGCCTGGGCCGGTGCCGGCGTATTGGCCAGCACCTTCAGGTTGGCGTTCACCGTGACATTCCCGTTCTGCCAGCTCAGCTCGAAGGCACCGTCGGGCCGGCGCTTGCGCTGGGCAGCGTCGATCATCTTTTTCAGGCCGAAGTGGCCCGGCTCGTCGAGCAGCACGACGTTGCGGCCCTCGGGCGTGATGGCACTGATTTTCGCGCCCGGCACGCCCTGCGGATTGGGCCAGGTCATGTGCACCCAGGTCTGGGGCTGGCCGCGCCAGCGCAGCGCCTGGCCGTCGATCTCGATGGTGAACTCGGTGGCGCCGCTGGCGCCCAGCGCCTGCACGTCGAAGCGGGTCTGGGCACCGCCGCTGGCGGCGGCCGCGTTGGACACGCCGCCGGCGGCCAGCGGCGCGACCCAGCCCGGGAAGCCGGCCACCACGCCCGGTGCCAGCGTCAAGCCCATGTTGGCCCAGGTGCGGCTGCTGAGCGTGTCGCCGCGGCGCACCACCAGCGGGCCGACGGTGGTGTCGAAGAACTTGGCGATCGCGCCTTCCGGGCCGAAGATTTCGCCGATCTCGGCGTTGCTGGCCTCGGCCCGGGACTCGGTCGAGAACGGGTATTTCGGTGCCAGGTTGCGGTTGAAGGGCTGCAGCACCTGCGCTGCCCACACTTTATTGATTTCGGCTTCGGTCGGCTGCACGATCACGGCAAAGGTCTGCATCAGCGGGCGCACCAGCACCGGCCGCAGCGCCTGGCGCTGGGCGTCGCTCATCCCGACCAGCATCTGCTCGTCGACGTATTTCAGCGCCTCGGCCAGCTCGGAGCCGTTGCCGTCCAGGGTCTGCTGCATCAGCTGCCTGGCGCCGGGACCGGGGTCGCCCTGGTTCTTGATCTGGTTGAAGCGCGCGCGCACCTTGGACAGGCCGTCGACGTAGCCGCGCATCAGCGACGCATCCTTGTCGCGTACCGCCACCAGGCGCGCCACGCCGGCGAATTCACGTCCCACGGGGCCCAGCGGCAGGGCGGCATTCTGCGCCGCGTTCGGCCCCGCAGCCGGGAAGGTGACATTCACCGCGGCCGGCTTCTGGCGCAGCACCGTTTCGCGAAACCAGCCGGTGATGCCCCCTTTGGCGCGCTGCAGGCCGACGCCGGCCAGCGAGGGGTTGTCCCAGGACGTCTGTTCGTAGACGGTGCCGACCAGGCGCGCCAGCGGCGAATTCTGCGGGTCGCCCAGGCGGTTCATGGCGGCGACGGCGCCGTCGAAGCCGCCGAGGTCGCGCACGGTCACGCCCTGGATGAACTTGTTCCACTCGCGGGCGTATTCGTTCTTGTACAGGTCGGCCAGCGATTTCTGGATCTGTTCCGGGCTGCCTTCCAGCGTCAGGTCGTCCTTCGACGAAGTTTTCAAGACCCAGTCCGCGCTTTGCAGCTCGCGGTTGGCGGCGTCGCGGAAGGCGTCGCGCACGAAGCCGTCCCAGGCTTCGCGGGTAAAGCTGCCGGACACCGCGTAACTGCCCAGCACCAGGTCCTTGTCCTGGTCGCCGACGATGCGTGCCACCGTCATCGACGGATAGCGGGTGGCGGCGCGCGCCTTGATGTCGGCGTACACGCGTTCGCGCGCCGGCATGCCGCGCACCACGTGGCGCAGGTTGTCGCGCGCCTGGTCGACCAGCGCCAGGCGCGGCTCGACGGTCGGCCACGACGGGTCGTTGACCTGCGCCAGGTAGAACGAGATGGTGCGCTCGGCGCTGCGGATCATCTGCTCGCGCGGCATGGCGCCGCGGTTGTTTTCGAGCCAACGGCGCCAGAAGCGCGTGATCTGGTCGTTCAGGTGGGCCGACTCGGCGCGCGAGCGGTCGGCCAGCATCAGGTAAGTCTTGAGCGCGTTGTAGGCGTCTTCGGCATCCAGTGCCGACGCGTCCTTGAACTGCTGCGGCGCGGCGCCGGCGGCCGTGCGCGAGTCGGTGGCAACTGCGGTGGCAGCGGTGGCGACGGCGGTGCCGACCGGTTTCGCCATCGGCTGCAACTGGCCGGCGTTGGCGTTGACCTCGGCCAGGAAGCCTTCGAGCGACTGCGCGACCGGCTTGAGCATCACTTCACGCACGCCGTTGAAGTATTCTTCCTTCAGCTTGCGGTTCAGCAGGGCGCCCTGGTACAGGCCGAAGCCGAGCGACAGCGGGCGGTGTTCGTCGTAGCCGTCGAGCTGTTCGATGCGGTCCTGCAGGATCTCGAGCGCCTGGAAGCGTGACTGCAGATCGACGCTGCGCGCCTGCACCTTGGCCACCTGGTCGAGGTCGGCCTGCACGTTGGCGACCAGCTGGCGGTTGTTCATGTAAGACCAGCTCCAGCCGGCCAGCGCCAGGCCGACAAAGGCCGTGGCCGCGAAGAAGGCGGCATAGCGCAGGCGCAGCTTGGCCGGGCTGGCGTACTGCGCGACCAGGTCCTTGTCGGCAAAGATCACCCGGCGGAACAGGTTGAGCAAGAAGTAGCCCTGCTGCTCGTGCTGGCCAGATTCCGCCAGCGGCTGCAGCTGCAGGTCGAAGCGCTGCGCCACGCGCGCCGACGATGCCGACACGGTCTCGCCTTCCTGCAGCGCGCTGGTGAAGTAAAAGCCGCGGAACACCGGCTTGAACTGGAAGGGATTTTCCTCGAACAGCGTGGCGATGAAGGCGCGCAGGGCCGGCTTGACCGACGAGAATTCGAGCGGGAAGGTGAACACCCCCGGCGGCATGCGCTCGCGCCATTGCAGGGCCATGTTGGACAGGCTGAGGTCCTTGAGGCCGTCGTACAGCTCGTCGAAGCGGGCGTCGAACTGGTCCAGCAATTGCTCGCTGCCGGCGTTCTGGCTGTAGGGCAGGGTGGCGCCCCAGACTTTTTCGCGCTCGGCGCGCTCGCTGTCCTGGAAGAACTCGTTGAAGCCGTTGATCAGGTCGGCCTTGGTGAACACCACGTACACCGGCGCGTGCACCTCCAGCCGCTCGGTCAGCTCCTGCACGCGCTGGCGCAGGTTCTTGGCCAGGTTGATCGCGAACTCCGGCCGGTTGCGGGTCAGCTCGGCGATGCTGACGGCGATGACGACGCCATTGATCGGCGCCTTGCGGCGGTACTTCTTGAGCAGGTCGAGAAAGCCGAACCACTCGCCGCGGTCTTCGTCGGACACCGAATAGCGGCCAGCGGTGTCGAGGAGGATGCCCTCGGTGGTGAAGAACCAGTCGCAGTTGCGGGTGCCGCCCACGCCCTGCACGATCTTGGTGTCTGCAAACGGGAACTGCAGGCCGGAGCTGGCGATCGCGGTGCTTTTGCCGGCCGCCGGATTCCCGATGATCATGTACCACGGCAGTTCGTACAGCGCGGCATTCCCGGACAACTGGCCCAGCTTGGAATTCTTGATGGTGCCGATCGCGTCGAGCAGGCGCTTGCGGATGACTTCCGTTTCCTGTCGCTGGACCGCGTCCGAGGGCGACTTGGCGACCTGCTGCTCGAGCATGTCGCCCAGCTGGTTGGCACTGCGCGCATGGCGCTGGCGGCGCCACAGCCAGATGGCGGCACCGAGCAGCAGGGCCGCCCCGAGCAAGCTCCAGGGCAGCAGCGGCGGCCATTCGAACAGCGAGGACAGCAGCAGCAGCAGGGCGGCGAAGGCCAGCCAGCCGAGGACGATCAGCGTGCTGCGCCGGATCAGGAATTGCCAGAGTTTTCGCATGGTGGGCGTCACGCTCCTATCGTTTCATCACACCGGGCAGACGCAATTCCGTGTGCCCGAAATCCATCATCTTCCAGCGTCCGCCCCAGGTCAGGCCGAGCGATTCCGCCACTTCTCCATACAACTGGTAGCCACGCATGGCCCAGGGATCCTTTTCCGAGATGACCACTTTGCCGTCCCGGACGAAGGCGCAGTCCGCGGCCAGCCCGTACTGGTGCCAGCTCTGGAAGGCGCGCGCGTTGCTGACCGCCGGTCCCATCGACGCCAGCGCATCCTGGCGCGCCGGGCTGCGGTAGCCTTCCAGCAGCGCCATGTCGTAGCTATGGCGTTCCTTCATGATCTTGAAAACCAACAGCAGGCGCTGTGCATACTCCTGATGCATCAGCGCCCAGTCGCGGCTCGCCGACGCCAGCATCGGCCGTTCACGCACCACGTCGGCCTGCACGAAGGCCATCGGCGGCAAGGGTGGCGGCGGCACCAGCTGCTCGCCCTGCAGCAGCTCGGCGACCTGGGTGTTCATCGCGCGCGTCGACGGTGCGTATTCGGGCAGCGCCGGCTGGCGCGACAGCAGCAGCGCGGCCAGCGGCGGCAGGCACAGCAGCACGGCGCCGCCGGCGCACGCCCAGTAATGGCGGCGCAGGTAGCTGCCGAGGGTGGCCGCCAACGCGCGGCCATCCGAGCGCAAGGCATCGGCATCGCGCAGGCGCTGGCGAGCCAGCGTGCCGGCGCGGCGCTGCAGCCGCGATCCGGCCCCGGCCAGCGCATTCAGCAAAAAATCGCGCCCGGCGGGGAACAGAATCATCCAGCTGATGCCGCAGGCCAGAACGAAGTACGCCATGAGTGCCAACCACCACACACCAGTCTCCCGAAACAACCTTTAAAAAACTTGCAGCGAGAACATTCCTCCGAAATATAACTTACTGTTATGGCAATCCGCGCACGATTGAGTATGCAAAATGCATGAAAATGCAGTCATCGCGCACGATTGGCGCTTAAATCGCAGCAGGAATCTTTTGATTCTTGTATCTTGTAAAGTGGTGACAAAACATTAAGGAGCTGTTTTGCAAGACCATGACGATCGCCCGGCCGGGGCTGGCCGGCCCAGTCTGCTGTCGTCCGCTTCGCAGGCCGACGCGCAGGCCGAACCGGACCGCCAGCGCATCCTGAGTTCGCTCGACGGCGGGCCGCGGCGGGCCGCGCCTGTGCGGGCGTCGCGTCCGCCTACTTATGGATGGGTGTGGGGAGCGGCGGCGGTTGGCGCGGTTGCCGTGGCCTTGCTGGTATTCGTGGCGGGGGACGGTGACGAGCCTGTCGTGCCGGAGACCGTGCATGCTGCGGCGACGGCTGCGGGTCGTGTTGCGGCAGGCGAGTCCGGTCACGTTGTGGCGCAGCAGCCGGCGGCTGCGGCTTCCGAAGGTGCAGCGTCCGGCACCGGTGCTGCGGGTGCCGCTGTTGCGGCCGTCGCGTCTGCGCCGGCTGCATCCGTGCATGTGCCGTCGGCGGAGCCCGCGCATTCAGGCGCCGAAGCAGCATCCACGAACCCGCTGGCCGACATGGCGCCGACACCGACCCCGGCGCCGGCTGCGCAACATGCGCATAGCACGGCTGCTACCGATCCGCTGACACGTGCCCTGGAAAACAAGCAGGCACGCCACAGCCACGCAGCCAAACCCCAGCGCGAAGCCAGACAGGTTGCAGCCGCGCCGGCGAAGGCGTCACCGAAGCCCAAGCCGGCCCGCCAGCGCGCACAGAGCGAGCCGGACAGCGACGTCCTCCTGCTCGCGGCCCTGATCGGTCATATGGAGCCGCGCAACAAGAAGGCAACGCTGGGCGAACGGCTCGACGCCTGCAAGCGCTATAACAGTGCCGGTGAAGAGCAATGCCGGGCGCGGGTGTGCGGCGCTGCCGAACGCAAGGAGCCGGCTTGCAAGGGTGTGCCGCGGGCACGCACTGCGCCGGATACCTGAGGCCGGCTTCCCCGGGGTACGGCCCTCCGGATGTGTCTGCGATTACACTGTCACCGACACATCCAGAGGAAATCGCATGTCCGCATCCCCCACCACCGTCGAACAAGCCATCGAACTGGCCGGCGTCGGCACCTTCCAGCGCCGCCTGTTCCTGATTTTCGGCCTGGTCTGGATGGCCGACGCCATGCAGGTGCTGTCGATCGGCTTCAGCGCGCCGACCATCGCCAGGACCTTCGGCATCCCGCTGCCGCAGGCGCTGCAGAGTGGCACTTTCTTCTTCATCGGCATGCTGATCGGCGCCTTCGTGTTTGGCCGGCTGGCGGACCGCTTCGGACGGCGGCCGGTGCTGCTGGCGACGGTGGCGATCGATGCCTGCTTCGGCGTGGCGTCCAGCTTTGCGCCGGATTTCGGCTGGCTGCTCGCGCTGCGCTTCCTGACCGGCATCGGCGTGGGCGGCACGCTGCCGGTCGACTACACCATGATGGCCGAATTCCTGCCGAGCGACCGGCGCGGGCGCTGGCTGGTGCTGCTGGAATCGTTCTGGGCGGTCGGCACCGTACTGCTGGCACTGCTGGCCTGGGTGGCGCAAGGGTGGGGCGCGGATGCCTGGCGCCTGATCTTCCTGGTGACCGGCCTGCCGGCCCTGGTCGGCATCGTGCTGCGCCTTGCGGTGCCCGAATCGCCGCTGTTCCTGAGCCGCAGCGGCAGGGCGGCGCAGGCGCATGCGGTGCTGGAACGTGTGGCGCGGGTCAATGGTCGCAATGCCTCGATTCCGCCGCTCGGCCCGGAGATCGCGCACCGGACGCCGCTGTCGGCGCTGTTCTCGCCGCGGCTGCGGCGGCGCAGCGCGGCCTTATTGGCGGCCTGGGTGCTGGTCTCGGTCGCCTACTACGGCGTATTTGTCTATCTGCCTTTGAAACTCGGTGCCGAGGGCTTCGGTTTCATGCGCGGCCAGGCTTTCCTGGTCTTGCTGGCCGTGGTGCAATTGCCGGGATACGCGCTGGCGGCCTACGGGGTCGAACGCTGGGGACGCAAGCCGACCCTGGTCGGTTTTCTGCTGCTGAGCGCGGTCGGCTGCATGCTCTACAGTCTCGGCACTACGCCGGCGCTGGTGGTGGGCTCGACCCTGCTGATGAGTTTTGCGCTGCTGGGTACCTGGGCCGGACTGTATGCGTTCACGCCGGAGGTCTACCCGACCGGCCTGCGCGCCAGCGGGATGGGGCTGGCCGGCGCGCTGGCGCGTTTCGGCGGCCTGCTGGCGCCTGCGATCGTGGCGCCGGTGATGGTCGCGCATTTTACGGGGGCGCTGGCCATGCTGGCGGCTTTCTTGGCGCTCGGGGCGCTGGCGATCCTGTGTGTCGACGTCGAGTCGCGCCACCGGGCGCTGGAGTGAGCTGGCGTCCGCCGGCGGGCGGGGCGGCGATCGGCCTTTGACGTCGGGCAGGGGATACGCGCCCTGCCCGAACTTCGGCCTAGCACGCAGGTCTATCCTGGTCATCCATATCTCGCGCCTCGGAGAGCCTGACCGTGTGGAACCGCATCAGTCCGGAATGCGCCAAGCTGGCGGGCCTCGCCCTCCTGGCCATGCTGTGCGCCTGCCAGCGTGGCGATCCGCCGCGGCCGCCTGCTCCGCCCCCGCCGGCAGTGACCGTGGCGCAGGCGCGCCCGGCCCAGGTACCCGTCACCGTCGAACTGCCTGGCCGGGTGAATCCGGTGCGGGTGGCGCAGGTACGGGCGCGCGTTGACGGTGTGGTGCTCAAGCGCGAGTTCCGCGAAGGCGCCGACGTGCGCGCCGGCCAGCGCCTGTTCAAGATCGATCCGGTACCTTACGTCACCAGCCTGCAAAGTGCCGAGGCGACGCTGGGCCGGGCCCAGGCCAGCGTGGCGGCCCAGGCGGCCCAGGCGGCACGCTACGGCAAGCTGGTCGGCAGCGATGCGGTCAGCCGCCAGGAGTTCGATAACGCGGTCGCCTCCCAGGGCCAGGCGGTGGCCGACGTCGCTTCCGGGCGCGCATCGGTGCGCACGGCCCGGATCAACCTGGGCTATACCGACGTGGCGGCGCCGATCACAGGCCGCGCCGGCATCTCGGCGGTCACCGAAGGCGCCTATGTGCAGGGCGGCAGCGCGACCCTGATGACGACGATCCAGCAGATCGACCCGATCTACGTCGACCTGACCCAGTCCAGCGTGCAGGGCCTGCGCCTGCGCCAGGACCTGGCCAGCGGCAAGGTGCGCAGTGCCGGGCCCAACCGCGCCAGGGTGACCGTCCTGCTGGAAGACGGCACGCGTTACCCGATCGCCGGGACCGTGCAGTTCTCGGACGTCAACGTCGATCCCGGCACCGGTTCCGTCACGGTCCGGACGCTGGTGCCGAATCCCCAGCACATCCTGTTGCCCGGCATGTTCGTGCGCGGGCAGGTCGAGGCGGGCGTGCTGGAGGATGCGCTGCTGGTGCCCCAGGCCGGGGTCGCCCACGATGCCCAGGGGCAGGCCACGGTGCTGGTGGTCGGGCGCGACGGCAAGGTACTGCTGAAGCCGGTCCAGGCGCCGCGCA
>Ga0265780_10001280_pt1 | contig 36145 bp, 35 predicted proteins | sample P1T30metagenome_FD_192432 | JGI IMG/M metagenome (GOLD analysis project Ga0265780, IMG submission 192432) | Plant litter microbial communities from East Loma Ridge, Irvine, California - P1 T30 | ecosystem: Environmental > Terrestrial > Plant litter > Unclassified | place: USA: California...
CGAACACCGTGAAATAAGGTTTCAGGCGGCGCCACAGCGAACGCCGTTCGGGAATGTGAGCCATCGCTTACTCCAGGTTGCCGTCTTCGGTCACGGCCGGCGGCGGCGGCGCGCTTTGCTTCGGCGCGCCCTTGTCGCCGGGACGCTTGCCGAGCAGGTAATAGTCGAGCGCCTTGCGCGCGATCGGGGCCGCATAGGTCGAGCCGAAGCCGGCGTTCTCGACCACCAGCGCGATCGCGATGCGCGGCTTGTCGGCCGGGGCGAAGGCGGTGAACAGCGCGTTGTCGCGCAGGCGCTCGGGGGTCATGTGGTGGTTGTACTTGCCGCCCTTCAGGCCGACCACCTGGGCGGTGCCGGTCTTGCCGCCGGCGACGTAGCCGGCATTGCGGAAGGGGATGAAGCCGGTGCCGCTCTGGTCCGAGATCACGCCGACCATGGCGCGCTTGATGATGTCGATGTTTTCCTGCTTGAGCGGGATACGGCCCGATTCCTTCGCCACCGTCAGCGTGCGCTGCTTGCTGCCGCCGTCCTCGACGATCTTGACCAGGTGCGGCTTCATGATGGTGCCGTTGTTGGCCAGCGTCGACACCGCGTGCGCCAGCTGCAGCATGGTGTAGTTGTTGAAGCCCTGGCCGATCGAGATCGAGATGGTGTCGCCGCCGACCCACTTCTGGGCCGCGCGGTTGCGCTTGAAGCGCTCGCGCTTCCACTCCTGCGAGGGCAGCACGCCGGTCTTCTCGTGCTCCAGGTCGATCCCGGTGGGCGAGCCGAAGCCGAACTGCTTCATGAAGCCGCTGATGGCGTCGATGCCCAGCTCGTTGCCGAGCTGGTAGTAATAGGTGTCGCAGGACATCACGATCGAGCGGTACATATCGACGTAGCCGTGGCCGCCCGGCTTGTCGTCGTTGAAGCGGTGGCCGCCGAGCATGAAGAAGCCGGCGTCGCTGATGCCCTGCTCGGGGCGGCGCTTGCCCATCTCCAGCGCGGCCAGCGCCATGAAGGGCTTGAAGGTCGAGCCGGGCGGATAGGTGCCCGACAGCGGCCGGTTCATCAGCGGGCGGTCGAGCGAGGTATTCAGTTCGTTCCAGCTCTGGGCGTCGATGCCGTCGACGAACAGGTTGGGGTCGAAGCCGGGGCGCGACACATAGGCCAGCACGTCGCCGGTCTCGGGTTCGATCGCCACCAGCGCGCCGCGCATGTCGCCGAAGGCTTCCTCGACCACCTTCTGCAGCTCGATGTCGATCGACAGGATCAGGTTGCTGCCCGGGACCGGGGCGCGCCGCGACAGCGTGCGGATCGCGCGCCCGCCGGCCGAACGCTCGACTTCCTCGTAGCCGGTGCGCCCGTGCAGCATCTGCTCGTAGCTCTTTTCCAGGCCTTCCTTGCCGATATGGTCGGTGCCGTTGTAGTTGGCCGCCACCGACGAGTCCTCGTCGTCCTCGATGGCGCGGGCTTCCTTCTGGTTGATGCGGCCGATGTAGCCGATCACGTGCGAGGCCACCTCGCCCAGCGGATACTGGCGGAACAGGCGCGCCTGCACCTCCACGCCGGGAAAGCGGAAGCGCTGCGCGGTGAAGCGCGCGACCTCGTCGTCGGTCAGGCGGTTGCGGATCGGGACGCTGGCGAAGTTGCGCGATTCTTCCATCAACCGCTTGAAGCGCTTGCGGTCCTTCGGTTCGATGGCGACCAGCTTGGCCAGCTCGTCGATCACGGAATCGAGGTTGGCTTCCAGCTTGGAGGGCGTGATCTCGAGGGTATAGGCCGAGTAGTTGCTGGCCAGGACCACGCCGTTGCGGTCGACGATCAGGCCGCGGTTGGGCACGATCGGCACCAGCGCGATGCGGTTGTCCTCGGCCTGGGCCATGTACTGGTCGTGCTTGATCACCTGCAGCCACACCCAGCGCGCGACCAGCAGCCCGAAGCAGATGAGGATGAAAACCATCAGCGCCGTGAGGCGCATGCGGAACCGGTGGATCTCGCGGTCGCTGTCGTTAAGTTCGGTCATGCGGGACTGTCGGTATCAGATCGGACGCGTATGGTCCTTGTCCACCGCGCGGCGCTGCGGCGCCAGCAGCAGCCAGGTGATGACGGGCCACAGGGCCACGGCGACCACGCTTTCGATGAAATGCCACAGGACCGGGAAGCGGCCGGTGACCATGAAGCGCACCAGCACCTGGATCGCCTGGGTCATCAGGAGCAGCGGGAACACGTGCATCGCCTGGGTCATCAGCGGGAACCACAGCACGCGGCGGTGGATCATGATGGCCAGGTAGGACAGCAGCGTGTAGGCCAGGGCGTTCTCGCCCAGCAGCGTGGCGTCGTGCACGTCCATCAGGAGGCCCATGCAGAAGGCGATGCCGATGCCGACCTTGCGCGGCTGGTGGATGCCCCAGAACACCAGCACCAGCGCGACGAAGTCCGGCGCGCCGACCCAGCGGCCCCAGGGCAGCAGGTTGAGCATGAAGGCGCAGACCAGGCTGAAGGCGATGAACAGGGGGCTGACCGGCAGCAGGATGTAATGCGGTCGGTTCGTTGCGGGCATCAAGCGCCCTCCTTCGGCTGGACGACGGTGTTCTGGCGCGGCGCGGCCGGAGCCGGGGCCACGGGGGCCGGGTTGACCGGGACCGGGCTTGCCGGCGCCGGCGTGCGCGCTGCCGGTGTGGTGGCCGGTGTGGCGGCGGGTGCGCCCGCGGCCGGAGCGGGCGCCACGGCCGGAGGCAGCGGCTGGGCCGGCAGCGGCGGCAGCGGGATCGGGTCCATCTTCGGCAGGTTGCGGCGCGCGCTGGAATTCCCGTTCGGCCTGGCGCCCTCTTCCGGCGGACGCGGCGTGGCCTGCTGGTCGGACATCACGACCAGCAGCTGGCGGTGGCGGTCGATGCCGGCCAGCGGCTGGCAGATCACGCGCCCGAAGGCGCCCGCCGCGACGCTCTCGACCTGGATCACCTTGGCCACCGCCAGGCCGGCCGGATACATGCCGTCCAGGCCGGACGTGACCAGCACGTCGCCGACCTGGATGTCGGCGTTGGGCGCGACGAAGCGCAGGTCGAGCAGGCCGGAGTGGCCGCGGCCATAGGCCACGCTGCGCAGGCCGCTGCGCAGCACCTGCACCGGGATCGCCTGCTCCTTGTCGGTCAGCAGGGTGACTTCGGACGTGAAGGGAAACACGCGCGTGACCTGGCCGACCACGCCGGCATTGTCGATCACCGGCAGGCCCGGCTTGACGCCGTTGCGCGAGCCGCGGTCGAGCACCACGCGGCGCGTCGAGGGGTCGCGCGCGTCGTACAGGATCTCGCTCATCATCGAGCGCACCGGCAGGTGCTCGCGCGCTTCCATGAGCTTGCGCAGCTGGGCGTTCTCGGCCATCTGGAGCTGGGCCTGCTGCATGGTCTGGGCCAGCGCCACCTGCTGGCTCTTGAGCTCATGCACTTCCTTCTGCAGCGCGGAAATCGAGGAGAAGTAACTGCCCATGCCGGCCAGCGCGTCGCGCGGCACCAGCGCGGCCATCTGGAGCGGGTACAGCACCGTGGCGGCAACCTGTCGCACGGTGCTGAGCGCGTGAAAACGCGCGTCGACCACGAGCAGCGCGATCGAGATCAGCGCGAACACCGTCACCTTGAGCCTTGCGGGGGCGCCTTGCTTGAACAGCGGCGGAGGACTGTATTCCATGACTTCCAATAATGCGGGCGCAGTACGCCAACGTCAATGAAGGCGCCGGGCGCCACCATCGGACACGGGCAGCATGCGTTGCCGCAGGCTGCCCGTGTCCTTCCGTCATTCCAGCATGTGCTTACTCGTAGGAGAAGATCGAGCCGAGTTTGTCCATGCGCTCGAGCGCCATGCCCGAGCCGCGCACCACGCAGGTCAGCGGGTCTTCGGCGGCCAGCACCGGCAGGCCGGTTTCTTCCATCAGCAGGCGATCCAGGTCGCGCAGCAGCGCGCCGCCGCCGGTCAGCATCATGCCCTTCTCGGCGATGTCGGCGCCCAGTTCCGGCGGGGTCTGCTCGAGCGCGTTCTTGACGGCCGAGACGATGTTGTTGAGCGGGTCGGTCAGGGCTTCCAGGATCTCGTTGGACGAGATCGTGAAGGAACGCGGGATGCCTTCCGACAGGTTGCGGCCCTTGACTTCCATTTCCTTGACTTCCGAACCCGGGAAGGCCGAGCCGATGGCTTTCTTGATCGCCTCGGCGGTCTGCTCGCCGATCAGCATGCCGTAGTTGCGGCGGATGTAGTTGACGATGGCTTCGTCGAACTTGTCGCCGCCCACGCGCACCGAACCCTTATAGACCATGCCGCCCAGCGAGATGATGCCGACCTCGGTGGTGCCGCCGCCGATGTCGACCACCATCGAACCGGTCGCTTCCGACACCGGCAGGCCGGCGCCGATCGCGGCCGCCATCGGCTCCTCGATCAGGTAGACCTGCGAGGCGCCGGCGCCCAGCGCCGATTCGCGGATCGCGCGGCGCTCGACCTGGGTCGAACCGCAGGGCACGCAGATGATGATGCGCGGCGAGGGACGGAAGAATTTCGAATCGTGCACCATGCGGATGAACTGCTTGAGCATCTGCTCGGTGACGGTGAAGTCGGCGATCACGCCGTCCTTCATGGGACGGATCGCTTCGATGTTGCCGGGGACCTTGCCAAGCATCTGCTTGGCTTCCTTGCCGACCGCCTGGATCGTCTTCTTGCCGTTCGGGCCGCCTTCCTGGCGGATGGCGACGACCGAAGGCTCGTCCAGCACGATGCCCAGGCCGCGCACGTAGATCAGCGTGTTGGCGGTGCCCAGGTCGATGGCCAGGTCATTCGAGAAGTAGCTGCGTAAAAAACCAAACATGTCTGTCCTGATGCGCACCGTGTGCGCCTAAAAACGGGACCTCGAAGCACGTTCGAGATCGCCACATTAATCGGGGAATCCGTGCCGCGATCGCAGGGGGCGTCGCGGGCTTGTCGTGTCGCGCGGCGGGTGGCCGATGGCTCTCCTCGACGCGATTGCCGCCGCCTGAGGCGGCCGGCCGGGGCGCCTTTCGGTGCCGAGAACGCATTAGCCCGCCATTCTACCTTATAATTTGTCGATTAAACGCTGAAAAACGGGTGGATTCAGCCCCAATTCAGCAGGCGAGATCGACGGTATTAGAAAGCTTTTGTCGGCTTTAGCCCGCCGTTGTCCATATTTCATTATCTGCATAACATTCTTTGAACGCGGCAGCGTGCCGCGCCATTTGCCATGTCCCTGACACTCTCAGACGTAAAACGGATCGCCAACCTGGCCCAGCTCGATATGGACGAAGCTCACGCCGAGATCGCCCTGAAGGAGTTGAACGGCATCTTCGCCCTGGCCGAGCAGATGCAGGCGGTGGACACCAGCGGTGTCGCGCCGCTGGCGCAACCGCTGTCCGCCATCCTCGCACAGCCGCTGCGCCTGCGCGACGACGTGGTCACCGAAGAAAACCGCCGCGAGGATTACCAGGCGCCGGCGCCGAAAGCCCAGGACGGCCTGTACCTCGTCCCGAAAGTCATCGAATAACCGCACGGATCGCCGCATGCATAACAAGACCATCAAGGAGCTGTCCACGCTCCTGCACTCGAAGCAGATCTCGGCAACCGAGCTGACGCAACACTACCTCGACCGCATCGCGGGCAGCAGCCACAACGCCTTCCTGGACGTGAATCCGGAACTGTCGCTGGCCCAGGCCAGGGCGGCCGACGCGCGCATCGCCGACGGCCTGGCCGGTCCGCTGACCGGCATCCCGATCGCCCACAAGGATATCTTCGTCACCCGCGGCTGGCGTTCCACCGCGGCGTCGAAGATGCTGGCCAACTACACCAGCCCCTTCGACGCCACCGTCGTCACCCGCTTCGGCGACGCCGGCATGGTCACGCTGGGCAAGCTCAATTGCGACGAGTTCGCAATGGGTTCGTCGAACGAGAACTCCAGCTTCGGCGCGGTGAAGAATCCCTGGGATGCGCTGGCCGTGCCGGGCGGCTCCTCGGGCGGCTCGGCCGCCGCGATCGCCGCGCGCCTGGCGCCGGCCGCGACCGGCACCGACACCGGCGGCTCGATCCGCCAGCCGGCCGCCTTCTGCGGCATCACCGGCATCAAGCCGACCTACGGCCGCGTGTCGCGCTTCGGCATGATCGCCTTCGCTTCCTCGCTCGACCAGGGCGGCCCGATGGCGCGCACCGCCGAGGACTGCGCCCTGCTGCTGAACGAGATGGCCGGCTTCGACGAGCGCGACTCCACCAGCCTCACCATCGAACAGGGCAACCTGCGCGAGGATTTCAGCCGTGACCTGAATCAGCCGCTCACCGGCCTGCGCATCGGCGTGCCCAGGGAATACTTCGGCGAAGGCCTGGCCGCCGACGTCGAGCAGGCCGTGCGCGCCGCGCTGGACGAATTCGTGAAACTCGGCGCCACCCTGGTCGAGATCTCGCTGCCCAAGACCAGCCTGTCGATCCCGGTGTACTACATCATCGCCCCGGCCGAGGCCTCGTCGAACCTGTCGCGCTTCGACGGCGTCCGCTACGGCTACCGCACGCCGGAGTACAAGGATCTGCAGGACATGTACAGGAAAACGCGCGCGGAAGGCTTCGGCAAGGAAGTCCAGCGCCGCATCATGGTCGGCACCTACGTGCTGTGCCACGGCTACTACGACGCCTACTACGTGCAGGCGCAAAAGATCCGCCGCCTGATCGCCGACGACTTCCAGGCCGCCTTTGCCGACAAGTGCGACGTGATCATGGGCCCGGTGGCCCCGACCGTCGCCTGGGACCTCGGCGCGCAGACCGACGACCCGGTCGCCAACTACCTGGCCGACATCTTCACGCTGTCGACCAGCCTGGCGGGCCTGCCGGGCATGTCGATCCCGGTCGGTTTCGGCCAGGGTGAAAAAAACGCCAAGCGCCCGGTCGGCCTGCAAATCATCGGCAATTATTTTGCCGAGGCCAAGCTGCTGAACATCGCGCACCAGTACCAGCAGGTAACGGACTGGCACAACCGCGCGCCGGATGGCGTCTAACAAGAGAGAACACTATGCAATGGGAAGTCGTCATCGGTCTTGAGAACCACGTCCAGCTCACGACCAACTCGAAAATCTTCAGCGGCAGCTCGATCCGCTTCGGCGCCGAGCCGAACACCCAGGCCAGCCCGGTCGACCTGGCGCTGCCGGGCGTGCTGCCGGTGATGAACCGGGGCGCGGTCGAGCGCGCGATCCGCTTCGGCCTGGCGGTCGGCGCGAAGATCGCGCCGCAGTCGGTATTCGCGCGCAAGAACTACTTCTACCCCGACCTGCCCAAGGGCTACCAGATCAGCCAGTTCGAGGATCCGGTGGTGCAAGGCGGCACCCTCAGCTTCTTCTACGAGAAGGACGGCAAGATGGTCGCCAGCACCATCAACCTGACCCGCGCCCACCTCGAGGAAGACGCCGGCAAGTCGCTGCATGAAGACTATGCCGGCATGAGCGGCATCGACCTGAACCGCGCCGGCACGCCGCTGCTGGAAATCGTCTCCGAGCCGGAGATGCGCAGCGCCGCCGAAGCCGTGGCCTATGCGAAAGCCCTGCACGCGCTGGTGATGTGGCTGGGCGTCTGCGACGGCAATATGCAGGAAGGCTCGTTCCGCTGCGACGTCAACGTCTCGGTGAGGCCCAAAGGCCAGAAGGAATTCGGCACCCGCTGCGAGATCAAGAACCTGAACTCCTTCCGCTTCATGGAAGAAGCGATCCACTACGAAGTGCGGCGCCAGATCGAGCTGATCGAAGACGGCGGCAAGGTGCAGCAGGCCACGCGCCTGTGGGATCCCGACAAAAAGGAAACCCGCTCCATGCGCAGCAAGGAAGACGCGCAGGACTACCGCTACTTCCCCGACCCCGACCTGCCGCCGCTGACCATCTCGCAGGAGTGGGTCGAGCGCGTCAAGGCCGACATGCCGGAACTGCCGGCCGCGATGCGCGCGCGCTTCACCGGCGACTACGGCCTGCCCGAGTACGATTCGCACATCCTGACCTCCTCGCAGGCGATGGCGACCTACTACGAAGCCGTGGTGGCCAAGGCCGGCAAGGAAAACGCCAAGGCGGCCGCCAACTGGATGATGGGCGAAGTGGCGTCGACGCTGAACCGCGCCGGCGTCGACATCGCCGCGTCCCCGGTCGAAGCCTCGCAACTGGCCCTGCTCCTGAAGCGCATCGCCGATGGCACCATCAACAACAAGGCCGCCAAGGAAGTGTTCGCGGCGATGTGGGAAGCCAGGTCGGAAGACGAACATCTGGCCGATGTCATCATCGAGCAGAAGGACCTGAAGCAGACCTCCGACGTCGGCGCGCTCGAAGCGATCGTCGATGAAGTCCTGGCCGCCAACGCCAAGTCGGTCGAGCAGTACCGCGCCGGCAAGGAAGCGGCGATCAACGCCCTGATCGGCCAGACCATGAAGGCCAGCAAGGGCAAGGCCAATCCGGCCCAGGTGACCGAGCTGCTCAAGAAGAAGCTGGCGGGCTGACAAGCCCTGCGCGGATAAAAAAAACCGGAGCTCGCTCCGGTTTTTTTCGTTCAGGCCACGCCGTACTGCTGGCGATACGCCGCCACCGCATCCTTGTACTGGCCCAGCGCCGGGTCGGCCGACAGGTAGCCGAACAGGTCTTCCAGGTTGGCGATCGAGACCACCGGGATGCCGTAGGCCTGGCTGACTTCCTGCACCGCCGACAAGGGCGACAGCACGCCGTCCTTGCCGCCGCGCTCCATCCGGTCCAGCGCGATCAGCACCGCGGCCGGTTCGGCGCCGGCGGCGCGGATCATGGCCACCGATTCGCGCACCGAGGTGCCGGCCGAGATCACGTCGTCGATGATGACGACCTTGCCCTTGAGCCCTGCGCCGACGATGGTGCCGCCTTCGCCGTGGTCCTTGGCTTCCTTGCGGTTATAGGCGAAGGCCGTGTCGCGGCCCTTGGCGGCCAGCGCCACCGCGGTGGCGGAAGCGAGCGTGATGCCCTTGTAGGCCGGGCCGAACAGCATGTCGAATTCGATGCCCGAGTCGAGCAGGGTCTGGGCGTAGAACTGCGCCAGCCTGCCCAGCGTGGCGCCGTCGTGGAACAGGCCGGCGTTGAAGAAATAGGGCGACTGGCGGCCCGCCTTGGTGGTGAATTGGCCGAACCTCAACACTTCGGACTCGACGGAAAACGCAATAAACTGTTGGCGCAGGTTGTTCACGCAATACCTCTGGAATGGATAAATCCCGCTATTCTAGCGTGGCGCGGGATCCGGCGCGCCTTCCGCCGCCAGGCGCACCACCAGGTCGGGATTGATCGGCTTGACCAGGTGGCGCTCGAAGCCGGCCTCCTCGCTCCTGGCGCGGTCGGCTTCCTGGCCGTAGCCGGTCAGCGCGATCAGGCGGCAGGGATGGCCCGGCAGCAGCGCGCGCAGGCGCCGCGCCAGCTCGTAGCCGTCCAGCCCCGGCAGGCCGATGTCGAGCACCGCCACGTCGGGTAGGAACGAGGGCGCCGCGGCCAGCGCGGCGATCGGCTCGTGGAACACGCGCACCTCGTGGCCGTGCGCGGCCAGCAGGCGCGCCAGCGTGTCGGCGCCGTCGACGTTGTCGTCGACCACCATGATGCGGCGCTCGGACGCCGTCGGCGCGGCGGGCTGCGGCGCCGCCGCCGGGGCCAGGTCGGCGCCCGGGGTGCGCAAGGGCAGCAGCACGACGAACTCGCTGCCGCGGCCCCGGCCTTCGCTGCGCGCCTCGACGCGGCCGCCGTGCAGCTCGACGATGTTCTTGACCAGCGCCAGCCCGATGCCCAGGCCGCCCTCGGCGCGGTCGATATTCCGCTTGCCCTGGAAGAACAGCCCGAACACCTGGGCGCGCAGGTCCGGATCCATGCCGATGCCGTCGTCGAGCACCGCGATGCGCAGCCAGTCGGCGCCCTCGCGGCGCGCGGACAGGCGCACGTGGCCGCCCGGCTCGGTGTAGCGCGCCGCATTGGTCAACAGGTTCGACACCACCTGGGCCAGGCGCACCGGATCGCCTTCCCAGGCCAGGTCGGGCTCGACGTCGAGCTCGAGCCGGTGGCGGCGCTGCTCCAGCAGCAGGCTGGCCATCTCGACCGCCTTGTCGAGCGGCCGGGCGATGGCGACGCGCTCGAACTTCAGGTCGATCTTGCCGCGCGTGACGCGCGAGACGTCCATCAGGTCGTCGACCAGGCGCACCAGGTGCTCGACCTGGCGCTCGATGATCTCGCGCTCGCGCAGCGCGCCCGGTTCGCCGCGCATGCGCATCAGTTGCAGCGATGTGACGATCGGCGAGAGTGGATTGCGCAGCTCGTGGCCGAGCATTGCCAGGAACTCGTCCTTGGCGCGGCTGGCCGCGGTCAGTTCGGCCAGCAGCTCGGCGCGCTCGGCGTGGGCGCGCTCGATCTCCTGGCGGTTGCGCACGTGGTCGGAGACGTCCACCGCCACCACGATCACGCCGCGCTCCGCGCCATCTTCCACCGCCAGCGGCTCGACCGTGAACTTGAGGAAGCGCTCGCGCATGGCGCCGGCGGCGTCGCGCAGCACCATGCGCATCTCCTCGGCCTGGGCCGGCGCGCCGCTGCGCCAGACCTGTTCGATCAGGTGCAGGGTTTCGCTGCCGCGCAATTCCGGGAAGGCCTCGAGCAGGGCCAGGCCTTCGATGTCGGCGCGCCCGGCCAGTTCGCAATACTTGCGGTTGGCCAGGCGGAAGGTGAACCCGGGTCCGGTCAGCAGGGCCGTTGCCACCGGCGCGTTGAGCAGCATGCGGTCGCGCTGGGACAGCGCCGCGTCGCGCTCGCGCCGCTCGGTGGCGTCGCGCGTGAAGCAGCGCGTGTAGCACAGCCGGCCGTCCTCGAAATAGCCGTTCGAATGGATCAGCACATGCCGGATCGAACCGTCCTTGCAGCGCAGCCGCGCCGGATAGTCGTACAGGGTCTCGCCGTCCAGCAGCTTGGCCAGGATGTCCTCGATCACCGGCGCGTCGACGTGGAAATCGGCGATGTGGCGGCCGACGTATTCCTCCGCGCTGTAGCCGAGCATCTGCAGCTCCGCCCTGTTGGCCCACAGGATGGTGCCGTCGGCGCCGACCCGGTGCAGCCCCTCGGCCGCGTTCTCGACGAAGTCCAGGAAATCGCGCTCGCTCCAGCGCAGTGCTTCATCGGTATCGATGCGTTCGAACTTCATAGACGACTCGCCTCAAGCAATGATGGACAGCCGCGCCGGAAACGACTGGCAACAGGCGATCGGATCAGCAACAGGGAAAACTCCTCGTGGATGGATGACGGCGGCCAAGGCCAACGGGCGCCAATGCGTAGTCTACCATGTGCAAGGCTGAGGTCTCACTGGCGGCCTGGTTTGCTCTGGCTTTAGCAACAGCTTGATTGCCGGTCAAGATGTTGACCAACCTCAAAACAAGTTACACTGTCGGCCGGTCCAAGGCGACCCGCCATCCATTCCGCTTTTCGCTTCCTTTCATCGACCATGCCAAGAATTATCTCCGCCAACCTGAACGGCATCCGTTCCGCCCACAAAAAAGGTTTCTTCAACTGGCTGGCCAGCCAGGATGCGGATTTCATCTGTGTCCAGGAACTGAAATGCCAGCTGGCCGACATGACCGAGGAATTCCTCGCGCCGCACGGCTACCACGGCCATTTCCACTACGCCGAAAAGAAGGGCTATTCCGGCACCGGCGTGTACAGCCGCATCAAGCCGGACGCCTTCAAGATCGGCTTCGGCTGCGATGAATTCGACAACGAGGGCCGCTATACCCGCGTCGACGTCGGCGACCTGACCGTGATCTCGGTCTACTGCCCGTCCGGCTCGTCCTCGCCCGAGCGCCAGGAAGCCAAGTTCCGCTTCATGGAAGAGTTCCTGCCGCATTTGCAGCAACTGCAGGCCGAGGGCCGCGAAGTCGTCATCTGCGGCGACTGGAACATCGCGCACAAGGAAATCGACCTGAAAAACTGGAAAGGGAACAAGAAGAATTCCGGCTTCCTGCCGGAAGAGCGCGCCTGGATGACGCGCATCTTCGACGAGCTGGGCCTGGTGGACGTCCACCGCGGCATCGACCAGCGCCCCGACCAGTACACCTGGTGGAGCAACCGCGGCCAGGCCTATGCCAAGAACGTCGGCTGGCGCATCGACTACCACGTCGCCACCCCGGGCATCGCCGCCAGGGCGCATGCGGTCTCGGTGTACAAGGACGAGCGTTTTTCGGATCACGCGCCGCTGATCATCGACTACGCGCTGTAGTCCTCATTCCTGGCGCGGCCACGCCAGGCTACGCTCGCTGCTGAACGAGCGCTCGGCGCCCGTCAGCGGATCCTCGAAGCTGATGGCGCGCGCCAGCAATTGCAGCGGCGCCGAGAAATCGTCGCCCTTGCACGGCAGCGCCACCGGGTAGAAGGCGTCGTTCAGGATCGGCGCGCCCAGCGAGGCCAGGTGCAGGCGCAGCTGGTGCTTGCGCCCGGTGTGCGGATGCAGGCGGTAGCGCGCCAGGGCGCCGCGCCGCTCGACGAGCTCCACCAGCGTCTCCGAATTCGGCTCGCCCTGCTCTTCCTGCATGACGAAGAATTTTTCGCCGTCGACCATGCGGCTGCGGTAGGTGAAGGGGAAGTCGCGCCCTTCCAGCGCCGGCGCCAGCGCCTCGTAGACCTTGCGGACGCTGCGCTTCTGGAACATCGACTGGTAGGTGCCGCGCGTGGCCAGGTTGTGCGAGAAGATCACCACGCCGGCGGTCTCGCGGTCGAGCCGGTGGATCGGCGTCAGCTGCGGCAGCGCCAGGCGGCGCTTCAGGCGCACCAGCAAGGTCTCGCGCAGGAAGCGCCCGGTCGGGATCATCGGCAGGAAATGCGGCTTGTCGACCACCAGCAGGTGCTCGTCCTGGAACAGGATGGCTTCCTCGAAGGGGATCGGGGTTTCCTCGTCGAGTTCGCGGTAGTACCAGATGCGCATGCCCTGGCGCACCGCGCTGTCCGCATCCAGCTTCGTCCCCTTCGCATCGACCACGTCGCCGCGCGCCAGGCGCTCGGGCCAGGATGGGCCGCCGACCTGGCCGAAGCGCTCTTCCAGGAAGGCCAGCATGCCGCCGGCGCGGTCCTCGGTGATCCACAGGTAGCTGGGCGCCACGCCGTCGCGCAGCGGCAGCGGGACCTGGGCATTGGCTTCGGCCTGGTGGCCTTTCCTGACAAAACGCGTCATTCCGCTCCCGGGTTCTTCTCTTAGCGCGCCGCTACGCTGGTGCGGTAGGCCGGCAGCCGGTCGACCGAAGTGCCCTTGCTGCGCGCGTACAGCGGCAGCAGCACGTTCATGTGCGACTGGATCTGCTCGATGCGGTTGGACCCGCCCGGGTGCGTGGACAACAGCTCGATCGGGGCGCCGCGCCCTTCCAGCGCCGCCATCTTGTTCCACAGCGCGACGCCGGCGCGCGGATCGAAGCCGGAGCGCGCCGAGATGTCCAGGCCGACCAGGTCGGCCTCGCGTTCCTCGTCGCGCGAGAACTTGAGCACGTAGAGCTGGCCGGCGGTGTTGGCCAGGCCGCGCACGTCGTAGCCGGACCAGGCCGAGAACAGCGCGCCGCCCAGTTGCGTGACCATGCCGGTGGTGGTGGCCTTGCTCTGGCGTTCGCGCCCGTGCTCGCGCAGCGCGTGCGCGATCTCGTGGCCCATGACGGCGGCGATCTCGTCGTCGGTTAGATTGAGCTTGTCGATGATGCCGGTGTAGAAGGCGATGCGCCCGCCCGGCATGCAGAAGGCATTCACCTCGTCCGACTTGAGCAGGTTGACCTGCCACTTCCAGCCCTGGGCGCTCTGGTTCCAGCGCGCCGTGTTGGGGATGATGCGCTGGGCGATCGCGCGCAGGCGCTTGAGCTGCGGATCGTTCTCGGGCACCAGCACGCCCTTCTCGCGCGCCTGCGACATCAGGGCCAGGTACTGCTGGGCCGACTGGTCGTTGATGGCCTTTTCGGGCGCGGTGAAGTCGCGCCAGCGCGCCTTGAGACCGTCGCGTTCGATGGGTTTGACGGAGATGCCGTCCTGGACCACCTGTTTCTGGCGCGCGTCCTGGGCCGGCGCGGCCTGCATGGCGCCGCACAGTGCCAGTGCAACTGCCAGCTGCCTGGCAATCGAGCTTCGTTTCATGATTGTTTCCCCTGCTGAGTTCTCGACAGCGTCATGCTCGCAGAAAGTACTTACATACCGCACACGATATGGATGCGCATGCGGTTTTCCTCAAGTGCCGGCTGCTCAACCGACGACCAGATCCTTCTTGCGCAAGCGAAACACCGCCAGACTGCCGCGCAGGTTCGGCAGGAAGGATACCAGCCGCCCTTCCGCCAGCGCCACGTAGTCCAGCACTTCCAGCCCGCATTTCTCGGCCAGGTCCTTGAAGTCGCCGATGGTCGCGTAGCGCACGTTGGGCGTGTCGAACCATTGATAGGGCAAGGTGCGCGAGACCGGCATGCGGCCCTTGAGCAGGGCCACGCGGTGCGGCCAGTAGGCGAAGTTGGGGAAGGACACGATGGCTTCCTTGCCGACCCGGACGATGTCGCGCAGGCGCGCCTCGACGTGCTGCATCATCTGCAGCGAGGACAGGCACAGCACCATGTCGAAGGCGTCCTCGCCGAACAGGCCGAGGCCCTGCTCCATGTCGTGCTGGATCACATTGATGCCGCGCCGGGTGCTTTCCAGTACCTTGTCGTCGGCGATCTCGACGCCGTAGCCGGTGCAGCGCTTGCCGGTTTCCAGGTAGCGCAGCATGGCGCCGTCGCCGCAGCCGACGTCCAGCACGTGGGCGCCTTCCTTGACCCAGTGGGCGATGAAGGCCAGGTCGGGGCGCAGGGTGCTCAGGTCTTCGAATTTCATGCGCTCTCCTTCTTGCTTTCTTCCCAGATGCGCTCGTAGTAGGCGCGCACGATGTTCATGTAGCGCGCGTCGTCGAGCAGGAAGGCGTCGTGGCCGTGCGGCGCGTCGATCTCGGCGTAGGTGACCTTGCGGCGGTTCACCAGCAGCGCCTCGACGATCTCGCGGCTGCGCTCCGGAGAAAAGCGCCAGTCGGTGCTGAACGAGGCGATCAGGTACTGGGCGCGGGTATTCTCCAGCGCCTTGGCCAGGCTGCCGCCGTGCTCGCGCGCCGGGTCGAAATAGTCGAGCGCCTTGGTGATCAGGAGGTAGGTATTGGCGTCGAAGTATTCCGAGAACTTGTCGCCCTGGTAGCGCAGGTAGGACTCGATCTCGAAGTCGATGCCGAAGTCGAATTTGTAGTCGTTGGTCTCGGCCGCGTTGCGCAGCTTGCGGCCGAATTTTTCCGCCATGTCGTCGTTCGACAGGTAGGTGATGTGGCCGACCATGCGCGCCACCTTCAGGCCGTTCTTCGGCACCACGCCGTGTTCGTAGAAGTCGCCGCCGCGGTAGTCCGGATCGGTCAGGATGGCCTGGCGCGCGACGTCGTTGAAGGCGATGTTCTGGGCCGACAGCTTGGGGGTCGAGGCGATCACGACGCAGTGGCGCACGCGCTCGGGATACATGATGCTCCAGGCCAGGGCCTGCATGCCGCCGAGCGAACCGCCCATCACGGCGGCGAACTGGTGGATGCCGAGGCGCTCGGCCAGCAAGGCCTGGGCCGCGACCCAGTCTTCCACCGTCACCACCGGGAAGGCGGCGCCGTAGGGCTTGCCGCTGGCCGGGTTGACGTGCATCGGGCCGGTCGAGCCGAAGCAGGAGCCGAGGTTGTTGACGCCGATGACGAAGAAGCGGTCGGTGTCGACCGGCTTGCCCGGCCCGACCATATTGTCCCACCACCCGGCGCTCTTCGACTCGGCGTAGTGGCCGGCCACGTGGTGCGAGGCGTTCAGCGCGTGGCAGATCAGGACGGCGTTCGAACGCTCGGCGTTCAGCGTGCCGTAGGTTTCGTACATCAGCGTGTAGTCGCCGACCGACGCTCCGCTTTGCAGGCGCAGCGGTTCGGCGAAATGCATCGCCTGGGGGGAGACTATTCCAAGGGATCCCATGAGACTCGTTCTGGTGAAGCTAAATGATTTACAGGGTTTGCAGCTGTTCGACGGCGTCGGCGATCGCCGCCGGCTCCATCGCGCGCAGGATGCGTCTGGTGCGCGTGGTGAGCGGCCCCAGGTCGCTGGCCAGGATTTCCTGCTTGACCGCCAGCAGCTGGGCCGGATGCATCGAGAATTCGCGCAGCCCCATGCCCAGCAGCAGGCGGGTGAGCTTGACGTCGCCCGCCATCTCGCCGCACACGGCGACATCGATGCCCGCCTTGTGGCCGGCTTCGATGGTCATCGCGATCAGGTGCAGCACCGCCGGATGCAGCGGATTGTACAGGTGCGCCACCTCGTAGTCGACGCGGTCGATGGCCAGGGTGTACTGGATCAGGTCGTTGGTGCCGATCGACAGGAAATCCAGGCGCTTGACGAACATCGGCAGCGCCAGCGCGGCGGCCGGGATCTCGATCATGGCGCCGACCTCGATGGTCTCGTCGAACTTGATCTCCTGCTCGCGCAGCTGGGCCTTGGCCTGCTCGACCATGCTGAGGGTCTGGTCGATCTCGAAGGCGTGCGCCAGCATCGGGATCAGGATGCGCACCTTGCCGAAGGCGGACGCGCGCAGGATCGCGCGCAACTGGGTCAGGAACAGCTGCGGCTCGGCCAGGCAGTAGCGGATCGCGCGCAGGCCCAGGGCCGGATTGAGCGCGGTGTGCTCGGCCTGGTCGAGCGGCTTGTCGGCGCCGACGTCGAGCGTGCGGATGGTGACCGGGCGCCCCTTCATGGCCAGCACCGCCTTGCGGTACTGCTCGAACTGCTCGTCCTCGCCGGGCACGCGCAAGCCCTGGGCGCCGCGGCCCATGAACAGGAATTCGGAACGGAACAGGCCCACGCCCGCCGCCCCCGCTTCCAGCGCCGGTCCGCAATCCTCGGGCAGCTCGATGTTGGCCAGCAGCGTGATGGGCGTGCCGTCCTTCGTCAGCGCCGGGGTTTTCTTGAGCTTGAGCAGGCGCTTGCGCGCCTTCATCAGCGCGGTCTGGCGCGCGCGGTACTGCTCCAGCACCAGCGCGCTCGGATTGCAGATCACCACGCCGGCGTCGCCGTCGACGATCACCCAGTCGTCCTGCTCGATCAGGCGCGAGGCCTGGCTCATGCCGACCGCGGCCGGGATGTCCAGGCTGCGCGCGACGATCGCGGTGTGCGAGTTCTGGCCGCCGACGTCGGTGACGAAGCCGACGAAGGAGCGGTCGCGGAAGGCCAGCATGTCGGCCGGAGAAATATCGTGGGCGACCACGATCATCTGCGGCTGGAAGTGGTCCTCGCCCGGCGGGGCCGGCGGCGGGGCGTGCAGCTCGGTCCCCATCAGCACCTTGAGCACGCGTTCGGCGACCTGCTGGATGTCCTGCTTGCGCTCGCGCAGGTAGGGATCCTCGATCTCGTCGAACTGCGCCGACAGTTCGTCGATCTGGGTCACCAGCGCCCATTCGGCGTTGTAGTGGCGCGTGCGGATGATGTCGAGCGGCGCCTCCGAGATCATCGGGTCGGACAGGATCAGCACGTGCACGTCGATGAAGGCGCCCAGTTCCGTCGGGGCGTCCTTGGGCAGCTCGGTCCATAGCGCCTGCAGGTCGCGGTGGACCTGGGCGAAGGCGTGCAGCAGGCGGCCGACCTCGGCCTCGACCTGCTCTTCGGGCACCAGGTAGTGCTTGACGTCGAGCGCGGCCGGCGTGAGCAGGTGCGCGCGCCCGATCGAGATCCCGCGCGAGACGGGAATGCCGTGCAATGTGAATGCTGCCATCGTGGCTCCCGGGTGGAATCGGCCGGCTCGGAATTCCGGCATCAGCGTACCTCGAACGGGCAGCCCCGAGGCCGCCCGCGGCGGATCTTCGGGCGGCTCATTCGCCTTCGCCGAAGCGGTCGTTGATCAGGGCCGTCAGGGCCGCGATGCATGCCTCCTCGTCGGGACCGTCGGCTTCCAGCGTGACCTTGGCGCCCTTGCCGGCGGCCAGCATCATGACGCCCATGATCGACTTGGCGTTGATCCGGCGCCCATTGCGGGCGAGCCAGACGTCGCTCTGGAATTTCGCGGCCAGTTGGGTGAATTTGGCGGAGGCGCGGGCATGCAGGCCCAGCTTGTTGATTATCTCGAGTTCTTGCTGAATCATGGATTGTTATGGTCTCGCTCTTCGCACTACGCTTGGCCGGGCGGGCCAGGCCCGCCGACTGGTTTGATAAGCCCCGCGGGCCGGCTAGGAGCCGACCCGGATCCTGTTGTCGACCCGCACCGCACCGTTCTGCGCACCCGCCAGCGCCATCTCGACCACCACGTCGAGCGTGTCCTGGCGATAGGTGATCGCGCGCAGCAGCATCGGCAGGCTGATGCCCGCGATGATTTCCACGTGCCCCGGATCGGCCAGGCAGTTGCAGCAGTTCGAGGGCGTGCCGCCCTTGATGTCGGTGATGATCAGCACGCCGTCGCCCTCGTCCAGGCGCGCGATCGCACCGCACGCCAGGGAGTTGATCTCGTTCGTGTCCTGGTCTGCCGTGACGTCGATCGCCTCGAAGCGCTCGGTCGGACCGCGGAACACGTGCGCGACCGCCGCGATGAATGCCTGGCCCAGCGGCGCGTGGGTCATCAGCAGGATGCCTACCATGTCATTTTCCCGTTACCTGGGCCTCGACGGCGTCGATGAACATCGCTGCCACGTCGAACCCGGTCTGGTCGAAGATCTCCTGGAAGCAGGTGGGGCTGGTGACATTCACCTCCGTCAGGAAATCGCCGATCACATCCAATCCTACCAGCAACAGGCCACGCGCGGCCAGCACCGGGCCCAGGCTTTCGGCAATCTCGCGCTCGCGCGCCGAAATCGGCTGGGCCACGCCAAGGCCGCCGGCCGCCAGGTTGCCGCGCACTTCGCCGCCCTGCGGGATGCGCGCCAGCACGAAAGGCACCGGCTTGCCGCCGATGACCAGCACGCGCTTGTCGCCGTGGACGATGGCCGGGATGTACTTCTGGGCCATGATCGTGCGGCGGCCGTTGTCGGTCAGGGTCTCGATGATGGAGCCGAGGTTGAGGCCGTCGTCCTTGACGCGGAAGATGCCGGCGCCGCCCATGCCGTCGAGCGGCTTGAAGATCACGTCGTCGTGCTCGGCGTGGAAGGCGCGCAGCTGGGTCGGCGAGGACGACACCAGGGTCGGCGAGGTGAACTCGCTGAACTGGGCGATGGCGAGCTTTTCGTTGTGGTCGCGGATCGCCGCGGGCTTGTTGAACACGCGCGCGCCCTGGCGCTCGGCCTGCTCCAGCAGGTAGGTGCCGTACACGTACTCCATGTCGAAGGGCGGATCCTTGCGCTGGATGACGGCGTCGAACTCGGACAGGCGCACGGTGGCGGTCTCGCCCTCGACATACCAGTCGTTCGCATCGCCGGTCAGCGTGATCTCGGTGGCCTCGGCGGTCACGATGCCCCGGTCCAGCACCAGGTGGCGCTGTTCGAAGGCGTAGATGCGGTGGCCGCGGCGCGCGGCTTCGCGCATCATCGCGAAGGTCGAATCCTTGTAGATCTTGAAGCCGGACAGCGGATCGGCGAGAAAAGCGATTTTCATGATGGTTCCAATCGGGACAATGCCTCGATTTTAGCCGGAAACGCGGATGTTCGCGGAATGCCGGCCGCTTCACGCCAGCAAATTCCCGTTGGCAAAAATTCAACTATTCGTGCTGCATTTGCGGCTCCTCAAGCGGGTCTCCGGCTCGCTTGGGAAGATGCCAGCGAGGAGGACCAGCGCATGAACGAGCAGGCAGAGCAGGACCGCATCAAGCATGTCTATCGCCAGTGGCATGGTGGAGGCGCCCTCGCCCGCTATGCCTGGCACCGGCCCGAGATCGTGCGCCAGGTGGCGGCGCGGGCACGTACGCTGGCTTCGCTGCTGTCCGCCACCGTCGGGCAAGACCTTTCGGCGCTGCGCGCGCTCGACGTCGGCTGCGGCAACGGCGGCTTCCTGCGCCAGCTCATCGACTGGGGCGCCACGCCGGCCCACCTGGCCGGCACCGAGCTGCAGCAGGACCGACTCGATCAGGCCCGCGCGCGCACCGCGCAGGGCGTACGCTGGCACCTGGGCGGGCTCGACGCCTTCGCCGACGACAGCGTCGACCTGGTCTGCGCCAACACGGTGTTTTCCTCGATCCTCGACGAAGACCTGCGGCGCACGCTGGCCCAGGACATGTGGCGCGTGCTGCGCCCGGGCGGCTGGACCATGATCTTCGATTTCCGCTACGGCAATCCGCGCAACCCGCAGGTGCGCAAGGTCAGCAACGTCGACCTGCTGCGCTTCTGGCCGGCGGAACAGCGCCAGTACCGCAGCCTGGTGCTGGCGCCGCCGCTGGGCCGGGCCCTGTCCAGCCTGCCCTGGCTGCTGCCCGAGCTGCTGTCCACCCTGGTACCGCTGCTACGCTCGCACTTCCTCTACATGGCCCGCAAACCCCTGCCGGTACAGCGCTTCAAGCGTAGGATGGGCGGCTCGAGCGCCGACGATTGAAACACCGCCGCGCGTGCGCCGCCCACGCGGTGATACGCGCCGGCCAGTCCGCCGGGCACGCGCACGGCGCCGGGGTGGACCTTGGTATGCCGGTGGGCACAGGGTGCTCGCCGGCATACCGCAACGACGATCAATAAATCTCCGGATCCGGATCCGTCCGCTCCAGCTCCAGCGACGCCGCCAACAACGCCAACCTGGCCACCACCCCATACACATAGAAGCGGTTCGGCGCCGCCGTTCCCGGCTTGGCCTTCAGGTCCGGCACCGCATGCTGCTGGGCGAAGGCCAGCGGCACGTACTGCGAACCCGGCGCGTTCAGGTTCTGGTCGACGCCACGCTCCGCATGCACGCGGTAGAAGCCGCCCACCACGTAGCGGTCGATCATGTACACGACCGGTTCGGCGACGGCGTCGTTGATCGACTCGAAGGTCGGCACGCCTTCCTGGATCATCACATCGGTAATGGTCACGCCGTCCTTGATGACGGACATCTTGTTGCGCTGCTTGCGGTTCAGGTCCTTGACCTCGCTGGCATCCTTGACGGTCATGATGCCCATGCCATAGGTGCCGGCGTCCGGCTTGACGATGACGAAGGGCTTCTGGTCCTTCATCCCGTATTCCTTGTACTTCTTCTTGATCTTCGACAGCAGGGTCGCGACGTTATCGGCCAGGCATTCCATGCCGGTGTCTTCCTCGAAGTTCACATCGGTGCACTTGTTGTGCAGCGGGTTGACCAGCCAGGGGTCGATGTCGATCAGCTTGCCGAACTTCTTGGCGACTTCGTCGAAGGCCTTGAAGTGGTTGCTCTTGCGGCGCAGCGCCCAGCCCGCATGCACGGGCGGCAGCAGCGACTGTTCGTGGATGTTTTCCAGGATGCTCGGAATGCCGGCCGACAGATCGTTGTTCAGCAGGATCGTGCAGGGATCGAAATCGGCCAGGCCGACGCGGCGGCCGTTGGCCGAACGCACCAGCGGCTCCACCACCAGCATGTTCCCGTCGGGCAGGGCCAGCGGAGTCGGCTGGGTGACGTCCGGCGACAGCGAGCCGAGGCGCACGTGCAGGCCGGTCTGGCGGAAGATCTGCATCAGGCGCTGCACGTTCTGCAGGTAATGCGGGTTGCGCGTATGCGTTTCCGGGATCAGGAGCAGGTTGCGCGCGTCCGGACAGTATTTGTCGATCGCCGCCATCGCCGCCTGCACGGTCAGCGGCAGCATCTCGGTGGACAGGTTGTTGAAACCGCCCGGGAACAGGTTGGTATCGACGGGCGCCAGCTTGTAGCCGGCATTGCGCAGGTCGACCGAGCAGTAGAACGGCGGCGTATGTTCCTGCCACTCGAGGCGGAACCAGCGCTCGATGGCGGGCGTGGCTTCGAGGATCTTCTTTTCCAGGTCCAGTAGCGGACCGGACAGGGCTGTGGCGAGGTGGGGAACCATAACGGTGACGTCCTTCAGGCTTTTCTTGGAGGTATGGGTTGGCTTACATTGGGCCGGAAGAGCGCATTTTAAAGGCCAAGCGCTGCTCGACAGCAAAAAACCTGTTCTCCGCTGCGCCAAAAGACAAAGCCTCCGGGCCATGGGGGCCGGGAGGCTTGTGTTCTTGCCACTACCGCAGGCCGGGCCTGCGGTGGACGACTTACTGCTTGCGGCGGCGCATTGCTGCCACACCGGCCAGGCCGAGGCCGAACAGGGCCAGCGATGCCGGTTCCGGGACCGGGTTCGACGGGGTCGGCGGGACCGGCGGCAGGACCTTGGTGAAGGAGGTCAGCTTGCCGATGGTAGCGCCATCGAACTTGAGGTAATTGTTGGTGAACTTCGTCAGATCATAGGCAGCCAGCGACGGGTTGCCGGTGTTGCCGTTGAATTCGAGTTCGAAACCGTCGAAGATGAAACCGATGTCGGTGAACGAAATCTGGTTGGTCGACACTTGGCCGGTCAGGCCGATCGTGTCGCTGTAGTTGGAGCTGATGTTGGTCCACTTTGCACCCAAGCCAAAGAAGCCGTAGTTGTATTCGAACTTGGTGTAGCTGATGGTGGTTTCCATCGGGGTGCTGGACCAGTTGCCGGTCAGCCAGGCCTTTTGCAGGCTCTCGATGTCGTAGGTGAAGACGCCGCTGATGGCCGTGTCTTTCTTGATACCTGCGTCGATGTTCTGGCTGGTGGCGATTGCCGTCCAGTTATAGGAAATCGGGGTTGCCTGGGCGACCGAAGCGGCGCAGAAGGTGGCGATGGCGAAGGTAGCGCAGGAAATTGCTTTGGAAAACATTTTGTTCCTCCCAGGTTATATTTAATATAAAGGGGTAATAGCAATTGCCGTGCCAGCATATTATTATTGATAATAATCAATAGCTTAGTTTAAAAGACAAAAATATTGCCAAGTCCGCTGTAAGAATTTCCGACAGTAAATTATCGCTACCTGACTGAAACAAGGAAAAAAAATGCCCCGCAAGCGGGGCATTTTGTGGTGAAGCGCACGGGCCATGCGGCCCGCTGCAACAGCACTTACGAATGATAGGCCGATTCGCCGTGGCTGGTCACGTCCAGCCCTTCGCGTTCCTGGTCTTCGGCCACGCGCAGGCCGATGACCACGTCAACGATCTTGTAGGCAATGAAGGACACCACGGCCGACCAGATGATGGTGGTGCCGATCGCTTGCGCCTGCACCAGCACCTGGTGCGCGATCGAATACGGATCGGCCGAGATCTTGTTGGTGGTGTAGTCGAAGATGCCCTGGCCGCCCAGTTGCGGCGCGGCGAACACGCCGGTCAGCAGTGCGCCCAGGATACCGCCCACGCCGTGCACGCCGAACACGTCCAGCGAATCGTCGGCGCCGATCAGGCGCTTCAGGCCGTTCACGCCCCACAGGCAGACCAGGCCGGAGACCAGGCCGATGATCAGCGCGCCCATCGGACCGACGAAGCCGCAGGCCGGGGTGATGGCGACCAGGCCGGCCACTGCGCCCGAGGCGCCGCCCAGCATCGACGGCTTGCCCTTGGTGACCCACTCGCCGAAGACCCACGAGACGGTGGCGGCGGCGGTTGCCAGCAGGGTGTTCAGGAAGGCCAGCGCGGCGATGTCGCCCGCTTCCAGTGCCGAACCGGCGTTGAAGCCGAACCAGCCGACCCACAGCATCGACGCGCCGATCATGGTCATGGTCAGCGAGTGCGGCGCCATCGATTCGCGGCCGTAGCCGACGCGCTTGCCGATCAGGATCGCGCCCACCAGGCCGGCGACGGCGGCGTTGATGTGCACCACGGTGCCGCCGGCGGTATCCAGCGCGCCCTTCTGCCACAGCCAGCCGCCCTTGGCGGTTTCAGTCGCCAGCGAGGCGGCGGTGATGGCGTCCGGACCGGTCCAGAACCAGACCATGTGGGCGATCGGCAGGTAGCCGAAGGTGAACCACAGGACCATGAACAGCAGCACGGCCGAGAAGCGGGCGCGCTCGGCGAAGGCGCCGACGATCAGGCCGCAGGTGATGGCGGCGAAGGTGCCCTGGAAGGCGACGAAGATGAATTCGGGGATGACCACGCCCTTGCTGAAGGTGGCGGCGGTGCTGAAGGTGGCCGTGACCGGATTCCAGATGCCGTTCAGGAAGGCGCGGTCGAATCCGCCGATGAAGGCATTGCCCTCGGTGAAGGCAAGCGAGTAGCCGTAGATGCACCACAGGACGATGATGACCGAGAAGATCATGAAGACCTGCATCAGCACCGACAGCATGTTCTTGGCGCGCACCAGGCCGCCGTAGAACAGGGCCAGGCCCGGGATCGTCATCATCACCACCAGCAAGGTGGCGACGAACATCCAGGCGGTATCGCCCTTCTGCGGGACGGGTGCGGCGGCCGGGGCGGCTTCGGCCGGGGCCGCCACCGCCGCGGCGGGAGCGGCTACGGCAGCGGCCGGCGCCGGTGCGGCGGCGGGTGCATCGGCGCCGGCGCTGGCCGTGGCTGCCGGAGTGGTGGCGTCCTGGGCCATGGCCGGGACGGCGCCGCCCAGGGCCAGGGCGAACGAGACGCCGGCGATCAGTTTGGTGATGGTGTGGATCATGGTTTCCCCTTACAGCGCATCGTTGCCGGTCTCGCCGGTACGGATACGGATTACCTGCTCCAGGCTGGAGACGAAAATTTTGCCGTCACCGATCTTGCCGGTGCGTGCGGCGGTCTGGATGGTGTCGATCACCTGGTCGACGATGGCGTCGTCGACCGCTGCCTCGATCTTGGTCTTCGGCAGGAAGTCGACCACGTATTCCGCACCGCGGTACAGTTCGGTATGACCCTTCTGGCGTCCGAAACCCTTCACTTCGGTCACCGTGATGCCCTGCACGTTAATCTCGGACAGGGCCTCGCGGACCTCGTCGAGCTTGAAGGGTTTGATGATGGCGGTGATCATTTTCATGCTTTGCCTCTTCAGAAAGTTTTTGACACGGCGAGCAAGGCCGCCGATTTGCCCAGGTTCTTGCCTTCCGGGCTCAGCGACACGATGTCGGCCTTGACCCAGGACAGGGCAACGGAACAGATGCCGAGGTCCTTGGTGACGCCGATCTTGTAATCGTTGTATGACAGCGAACCGCTGTGGCGCACTTCCTGGCGCCCGACGTGCACGTTCACCACGAAACCGTTGCCGACATCGACGTTGGCGCCGATGTCGAGGTAACCGCTCTGCTTGCTGTCCGGTGCGCCGAACAGGTTGGTCAGCGCGTGCGAATACTTGATATAGGCCGGGCCGTAGCCGAGCTGGCCGTACAGCTCGAAGGTATTGGCGTTCGGCGACAGGCCGTTCTGCGGATAGTAGTAATACAGGCCGCCGACGTCGTAGCTGATATCGCCGAAGCTGCCGCGCTTGCCGCCGTACAGGTCCCACTCGACATTGCCGTCGCCGCCAAGGTCCTTGGTCCACTTGATGCTCGACAGCCAGGTGCCGGCATAGAAGCCGGTCGGGTTGTGCGTATAGTCGGCGCCACCGGACACGGCCGGGTCGAGGCGGGTCTGCGACAGGCCGCGGTAGCGGTAGTCGCTGCTGACCGCGACGTTGTAGCTGATCGAATGCTCGGCTTGCTGCTCCTGGGCGACGGCATGGCCGCTGCTCCACAGGATTACCGCGAATGCTGCCACCTGGGGCCATTTGCTGCTGTAAGGCTTCATACGACACTCCCTAGTTATTGAACATTTATTCTGCCAATGCGGTTTACAATCCGTGTTCGCGATGCTGTCGTCGGAAGCTCGTCAATTCGCCACATCGTGCGCGGCGGCTTGCGGGGATGCTTATGTTTCATGGTTGGATTAGCAGGATGCGTGCCAGGCCTTGAACAGCTGGGCTGATCCTTGTTTTTTACGCATCCAGCCGCCATTTGCAGGTTTCAAAAAAATAAACGGCGTCGTGAGTTGTGTGCACTGCAGCAAAGTACGCACCATTTCAGGCAAGCGCGCACCATGGTGGTGCGCACCAATGTCGCACCTTAGGATGACTGAACAATGAATAGCTTCTTCAATGACTTGCAAGGCAAGATCAACCAGGCAATCGAGAACTCCCCGGCCAAGGACATCGAACGTAACGTCAAGGCCATGGTGACCCAGGGCTTCTCGAAGCTGGACCTGGTCACGCGGGAAGAGTTCGATATCCAGGCCCAGGTGCTGGCGCGGACCCGCGCCAAGCTGGAGGCGCTCGAAGCGCGGGTGGCGGAACTGGAAGCGAAGATGGCGGCGCCGGAGACCAAGGTCTGAGCCGTAGGGAAATGCTTCGGTAACCCGGTTACCGTGGGTGGGCAGTGAGGCGGCAGGCCGCAAATGAACCGTGCCCACCAGGCGTTCGCGGTTCAGGTACGCCCATGGCGGGCACGAGGTGCCCGCCATGCGTTCTTGTCCAGCCAACGCAGCGTCGTCATGCGGCGCGTTGCGTATCCAGCCAGCGCCGCGCCGCCGCCTGCGCGTCCAGGCCCTCCACCCGGATCGCATGTTCCAGGCCGGTCACCACGTCGTTGCCCAGGTACAGCCCACGCAACGCTTCCAGCGCCGCCGGCGCGATGCGCGGCAGCACCGCCTTGCGCGCCACCAGCGTCGCCTGGTCCTGGCCGCCCAGCATGCCCTTGGGTTCCTCGAGCGAACGGATGCGGTAGTCATGGTGCAGGTATTGCGGACTCCACAGCGGCAGTACCAGCCAGCGCTGCTCCGCCACGGCGCGTTCGAACTTGGCGAAACTGCTTTCCTCGCTGCCTGCCTCGAAATGGTAGCCAAATTCCCTCAGACCATAGCCGTCGATCATGGCCTTCGAAAAGCGGCTGATACCGGCCCCCGGGTTGATGCCGTCGATGCGCTTGTCCATCCGCGCCAGCACTTCCGGCTTCTTGAGGTCGTCCACCGATCGCAGCAGCTCTTGCGGAATGGTGTCGGGCACGCCCCACAGGCAATACGGCTCGTACAGCACCGTCAATTTTTCCACATCGTCCAGCGAAGGCGCCAGGTAGGCGCCGTGGCTGGCCGGCAGCCAGGCCGAGGACACGATGTCGACCTCGCGCGCATGCAGCAGCGCGAACATCGCCTCGTGCGGCGCCGCGTGCAGGCTGACCGTGTGGCCGTGGCGCTCCAGGATTTCCTTCACCACGCCGGCGCTGGCGGCATGGAAGGACAGGTCGATATAACCGAGGCGGATGGTGTCATTGTCGTGGCTCATTGCGATTGCTCCTTCAGGTCGATGCTGTAGAGGGTGACGGGCTGCCGGACGCGCGAGACGCCGCCGTTGAACACGCCGACGCGGTCCATCTGCGGCACCGGCAGCCAGATGCGTCCGCCGGCGTCGATGAAGGGCGCGTCGACCCAGTGCAGGCGCGGATCGCTCAGCACGGTGCTGCGCTTGCCGTCCGGAGCGCGCTTGACGAGGCTGCCGGTGCGCAGCTCGGTGTAGTACAGGTTGCCGGCGGGGTCCATGACCGAGCCGCCGATCGGCGGCAGGTCGGCCCAGGGCCTCACGGCGGCGGCGAGTTGCGCGGCCGGCGTGGCCGGATCGTCCAGCAGCCGGGTCGGCACCTGCGACCAGGGACCCGACAGCGGGCCGAAATACAGGGTCTGGCCGTCGCGGCTGAGCTCGAAGGGGTCGGCATTCACCGCCAGCGGCTGGCCGTCGCCGCCGCGCACCACGCTGCCGGCCACGTCGATCGGGCGGTCCTTGCGCGCCAGGGTCGCGGGATGCCCGTCGAGCACGCGGCGCGCCTTGCCGGTGTCGAGGTCGAGCACGATCAGGCCGGGCTTGCCGGCGTCGGTCAGGTAGGCATGGCGGCCATTGAAGCGGATGTCGTCGACATAGCTGCCGGGCAGCGCCACGCTCGGGCCGAAGGAAATCGTGCGCACCACGCGGTCGGTCTCGAGGTCGATCTGCACCGCCTTGGCGCCGCCCGGCAGCGGGTCGCCGCCGAATTGCGGCGAGCCGGTATCGATCGCCCACAGGCTGCCGCGGCCGTCGAGGTGGATCGCATTCAGGTTCACGAAGGCGCGCGCAGTGTCGCCACCCTCCTTCCAGCCGTTCCAGGCGGCGTCCGGATACGGCGCCGGCTTGCCGTCGCTGCCGATCAGGCCCAGCGCCGGGCCCCGCGAGCCCGTCCAGCGCGGGCCGGCGACGAATACCCGGCCCTGCTCCACCGCGACGGCGTTCCAGATCATGGCGTCGCTGCTGGCTTCGACTTTCAAGGCGGGCGCGGCCGCCGCGCCGACGGCAAACAGAGCGGCGGACACCAGGCTGGCGGCAAGGATGGATGGCTTGGACATCGCGGACTCCTGGGATGCAATGGAATGAAAGCAGCTTAGCCCATGCTTTTATGAATTAAAATCGACGATATCGCATACTACCGATTCATTTTTGAATGAAAGCCGACTGGAACGATTACCGTGTATTCCTGGCCATCGCGCGCCACGGCACGCTCAGCGAAGCCGCGCGGCGCCTGGGCCTGTCGCAGCCGACCATGGGCCGGCGCCTGCAGGCGCTCGAAGAAGCGCTGGCGCGCCCGCTGTTCCAGCGCACCGCCGACGGCTATGTGCTGACCAGCGAGGGCCAGGCGGTGCTGGCCGACATCGAACAGATGGAAGAACAGGCCACCGCGGTCGAGCGCAAGCTGGCCGGCGAATCCGCGCTGGAGGGACTGGTGCGGGTCTCGACCACCGAATGGTTCGGCGCCCACGTGCTGGCGCCGATCTTCGCCGGCGTGCGCGCCAGCTACCCGGGCCTGGTGATCGAACTGATCACGGAAACCCGCCTGGTCAGCCTGGCACGGCGCGACGCCGACCTGGGCTTCCGCTTTCGCGAGTTCGAGGAAGCCGATGTGGTGCAGGTGCGCGCCACCGCGCTGGACTTCGGCGTGTATGCAAGCCGCGCCTATCTGGAACGCCATGGCGCGCCGGACGAAGGGCGCGGCCACACATTGATCACGATGGACACCGGCTTCGGCACGCTGGCCGACGTCGCCTGGCTGGGCAGTCGCCTGCCGCAGGCCGAGGTCGGGCTGCGCGCCAACAGCCGCGACGTGCAGGCCCGGCTCTGTGCCGCGGGCGCCGGCATCGCCGTGCTGCCGCTCTGCGTGGGAGATATTTATCCGGAACTAGTTCTGCTCGACCTGGGCGAGGCGGCGCCGGGCCGCACCATCTGGGCCGGCTACCACAAGGACCTGAAGCGCTCGCCGCGCGTGCGCGCGGTGCTGGACGCCACCCTGCGCGCGCTGCGCGGCGAGCCGCCGTCCTGAAGCCAGAGGACAGGTTTTAGCGCACGCCAGCATGGCGCGCCAGGCGCCAGCCGCCGAACAGCGCGGCGCCGCCGAGGCTCACGCTGGCGAATGCCGCCACCATCCAGGCGATCGGCGTGTGCAGGCCGACGGTGTCGACCGCGAACACCAGCATGCAGGCCACCAGCACCTGCGCGACCCACACCCCGCGCAGCGGCCGGAAGGCATCGAGGTCGCCGCGCTTCCAGAGGCGCAGGGCAACGTACCAGGCCGGTCCGCACAGGACGCAGAACAGGATGGCAAGGGCGAAGCAGGCGAGCAGCAGGCGGTGCATGGGGCAGTTGCGTGGGACGGGTGCGTGGAGCGGCCGGCGCGGCCGAATCCGCTAGATTACCAGAGTGCGCCGCCAGCGCCCCGATGGCGGATTATCCCAAGGTCCGCCAGCCGCCGCTACAGCGCACGCTTGGCAGCGCTCAATGCCGGGTCGGCGCCGAACATGCACCATCCAGCAGTCCCGCACTCGCCAGGAATCCCATGAGCCTCGCCGTCCTCCGCAGCCGCGCCTTGTGCGGCATGGAAGCCCCCGCCGTCAGCGTCGAAGTCCACCTGGCCAACGGCCTGCCGGCCATGCACATCGTCGGCCTGGCGGACACCGAGGTGCGCGAGTCGAAGGACCGGGTGCGCGCCGCCCTGCAGAATTCCGGCTTCGAGGTGCCGAGCCGGCGCATCACCGTCAACCTGGCGCCGGCCGAGCTGCCCAAGGAATCGGGCCGCTTCGACCTGCCGATCGCGCTGGGCATCCTGGCCGCCTCCGAACAGATCCCGGCGGCGGCGCTGGCCGGCTACGAGTTCGCCGGAGAACTGTCCTTGTCGGGAGAGTTGCGCCCGGTGCGCGGCGCGCTGGCCATGAGCTTCGCCATGCTGCGCCGCCAGGGCCAAGCCGCGGCGGCGACCCGCTTCGTGCTGCCAGCGGCGAACGCGGACGAGGCGGCCCTGGTCCAGGACGCCGCCATCTACCCGGCGCGCACGCTGCTGGAGGTGTGCGCGCATTTCTCCGCCAAGGGGGAGGAAAACCGCCTGGCGCGCTACCGCCCTGCCCTGCCGGATGCGGCGCCGAGCTATCCGGACTTTGCCGAGGTCAAGGGCCAGCAGCAGGTCAAGCGCGCGCTCGAGGTGGCGGCGGCCGGCTTGCATTCCGTTCTGCTGGTCGGCCCGCCCGGCGCCGGCAAGAGCATGCTGGCCGCGCGCTTCCCCGGCCTGCTGCCGCCGATGAGCGAAGAAGAAGCGCTGGAGTCGGCGGCGATCCAGTCGCTGGCCGGCAGCTTCGGCATCGAACGCTGGCGCCGGCGGCCCTTCCGCAGTCCGCACCACACCAGTTCCGGCGTGGCCCTGGTGGGCGGGGGCAGCGTGCCGCGGCCCGGCGAAATTTCATTGGCCCACCATGGCGTGCTGTTCCTGGACGAACTGCCCGAGTTCGACCGCAAGGTGCTGGAAGTACTGCGCGAGCCGCTCGAGTCCGGCGGCATCACGATCTCGCGGGCGGCGCGCCAGGCCGATTTCCCGGCCAGTTTCCAGCTGATTGCGGCGATGAATCCCTGTCCCTGCGGCTGGCTCGGCCATCCCTCGGGCAAATGCCGCTGCACGCCGGATGCCGTGCAGCGCTACCAGGACCGCATTTCCGGTCCGCTGCTCGACCGCATCGATATCCAGGTGACGGTGGCGGCGATGACGCCCGATGCCATGGCCCAATTGGCCGACGGCGAGCCCAGCAGCGTCATCGCCGAACGCATCGAGGGCGCCCATGCGCTGCAGCTGGCGCGCCAGGGCAAGGCCAACCGCAAACTCGGCACGCGCGAGATCGACCGGCATTGCCGCCTCGACGCCGGCGCCGAATCGCTGTTGCGCGAGGCCATGCAGCACCTGCACTGGTCGGCGCGCGCCTTTCACCGGGTCTTGAAAGTGGCGCGCACGATCGCCGACCTGGCGGCGTCCGAGACGGTGCGGACGGCGCATGTGGCCGAAGCGATCCAGTACCGGCGCGGACTGCGCGAACCATGACGATATCAATGCACCGCAGCGGCCGGCGCTGCAGGCGCGCGCTGCCGTCCGATGGCGAGCGCCAGCAGCAAGGCGGCCAGTTCGAAGCTGCCGCCCACCCAGCCCACCTGCCCCGCCGAAAAATGGGCCACCGTAAAGCCTCCGACCATGGCGCCGAGCGAGAAGCCGGCATACTGGAAGGATGCGTTCAGCGACAGCACCACCGGCGCCAGCGCCACGCCGCCGCGGTTGACCAGCATGTTCTGCTGCGCCGGGAAAAAGCCCCAGGTGCTCATGCCCCACAGCGCGATGCCGGGCAGTGTCGCCAGCAGCGGCCAATGGCCCAGCCCGGCCAGGATCGACAGGTAATAGAAAGCGGCCATCAGCAGGCCCAGCGCCGGGACCACGACCCTGGCGGAACCGAAGCGGTCGGTGGCGCGGCCGCCCAGCGCCAGGCCGATCGCAGCCGAGACGCCCCACAGCAGCATGATCGTGCCCATGTGTTCAGGCGGCATGCCGGCCACCTCGGCCAGGTAAGGCGCCAGGTAGGTCAGCGGCGCATAGGTGCCGATTCCCCACAGCATGGTGACGAACAGGGTCGGCAGCACGCCCGGCAGGCGCGCGGCCTCCAGGCGCGCCTTCAGGCTGGCCGGGGGCGTACCGGCGCCGACCGATGAGGGCAGTCCGAACGCCAGCGCCAGCGCCGCCAGGCTCGACAGCAGTGCGACCGCGCCGAAGGTGGCGCGCCAGCCGAGCTGGGTGCCGAGCAGGGTGCCGAGCGGGACGCCGGCGACGATGGCCAGCGTCATCCCACCGTTCACGATGGCCAGCGCCTGGCCGCGCCGCTCCGGCGGCGCGAGCATGCTGGCCAGCGCATTGGCGCTGGGCATGTACAGGCCGGCCGTCAGCGCCAGCAGCACGCGCGCCACCAGCAGGCCGGTATAGCTGTGGCTGGCGAAGGCGAGCGCATTCCCGACCGCGAACACGGCCATGCCGCCGACCAGCACGCTGCGCCGCTTGACGTTACCCGACAGGACAGCCAGCAGCGGGCCGCCGAGGGCATAGGTCAGTGCGAAGGCGGTCACCAGCAGGCCGGCCTCGCTGACGCTGACCGCCAGGTCGCTGGCGATGCTGGGCAGCAGGCCCGCGATCATGAAGCTTTCGGTGCCGATGGCGAAGGTGCCCAGCGCAAGGGTATATAAGAGACCCTTGGGCAATGCTTGTGAAGACGCATCCATGTCCACTCCTGTTCCGATGGGAAGGGGTCCGGCCATGCCGGACTCGCTTGATCCCATCTTTCCAGAGTGCAGGGCGACGCGCGGGACTAATATCCCTCGATTCGGGACATGCATGCACGGCATGCGCCGAGGCGCAGGCTGGGAACAGCCCAGGAAGGACCGCTCAGTTAAGGCCGGACGACAAGGCCGCCTGCTCGCGCGCCGCGCGCTTGATGGCTTGCGGCGGCTGGCCGAAGGCGCGCAGGAAGGCGCGGCGCATGCGTTCCGGGTCGGTGAAGCCGGTTTCGCGTGCGACCACGTCGATCGAATGGTTGCTGCCCTCGATCATCGCGCGCGCCGCCTCCACGCGCAGCACTTCGACCGCGCGCGCCGGCGACTGGCCGGTCTCGATGCGGAAGGTGCGGCTGAACTGGCGCGTGCTCAGGTTGGCGGCCTCGGCCAGTTCGTCCACCGACAGGGGCTTGCGCAGGTGGCGCTTGGCATAGCTCAGCGCCTGCTGGATACGGTCGGACTTCGGCTCCAGTTCGAGCAGGGCCGAGAACTGCGACTGGCCGCCGCTGCGGCGGTGATAGACCACCAGCTTGCGCGCGACGTTGCGCGACATCTCGACGCCGTGGTCGCTCTCGACCATGGCCAGGCACAGGTCGACGCACGCCGTCATGCCGGCCGAGGTCCAGACCTTGCCTTCGTTGATGAAGATGCGGTCTTCCTCGACGCGCAGCTTGGGATAGGCGCGCTGCAGGTCGCGCGCCAGTTGCCAGTGGGTGGTGGCGCGCTTGCCGTCCAGCAGGCCGGCCTCGGCCAGCAGGAAAGCGCCGGTGCAGATGCTGCCTACGCGCCGCGAATGCTGGTTGGCCTGGCGCAGGATGTCGATGAAGTGCGGTGAAGACGGGACCTCGTTCGGATACATCTGCCCTGCCACCAGCATGGTGTCGTAGTCGTGCCGCGTGACCGGCTCGGTCACTACCTTCACGCCGGACGAACTCACCACGACGCCGCCATGCTCGGACAGCATGGTCACTTCGTAGCAGGGCTCGTCGCAAAAAGTGTTAGCGATTTCGAAAACGGTCGTTGCCATCAAGTCCAGGGCCTGGAAGCCGGTTGGCAGCAAGAGTCCGATTCTGCGTTTCATGATTTCCTCTGTGATCTCGATCAAAATGAGCAACGGTGATCCGTGCAGGCACGACAGTCGTGCATGCTACTGTGCATGATGGTAATCATACGACAAGCGCCCTCTAGCCTGCAGGAACAACTAATAGGGTAGATAGGAAAAACACTTATGTGTGCCCACACATATTGTCCTAAAACGAGGGATGTATGACTTTTCCCTTGTTCCGCTTCGAGAGAAGATAGCTCCCATGAGTTCAGGCTCAGACCCGAAAGACAAACTACCCTCATGGAGAGAACATCATGCAACTGACCAACAACACCATTTTCATCACCGGCGGCACCTCGGGCATCGGCCGCGGCCTGGCGGAAGCGTTTCACAAGCTGGGCAACCAGGTCATCATCAGCGGCCGCCGCAAGGCCCTGCTGGACGAAGTGACGCGCGCCAATCCGGGCATGCAATCGATCGAGCTGGACATCGCCGATCCGGCCAGCATCGAGCGCGTCGCCGCTACCCTGATCGCCGACTACCCGGCGCTGAACGTGCTGGTGAATAACGCCGGCATCATGCCCTTCGACGATCCCTCGGGCGCCATCGACGAAGCCACCGCGCTGTCGACCATCGACACCAACCTGCTCGGCCCGATCCGCATGACGTCGCGCCTCGTCGGCCACCTCAAGCAGCAGCCGCGCGCCACCATCATCAACAACACGTCCGTGCTGGCCTACGTGCCGATCGCCACCAACGCCGTGTACTCCGCCACCAAGGCGGCGCTGCATTCGTACACGCTGTCGCAGCGCTTCATGCTGCGCGACACCTCGGTCACGGTGCGCGAGATCGCCCCGCCCTGGGTGAATACCGACCTGGTCTACCAGGGCGACGATCCGCGCGCGATGCCGCTCGACGCCTTCATCGCCCAGACCATGGACGCCCTGGCCACCGAGCGCGAAGAAGCGCTGGTCGATCTGGCGGTCCCGCTGCGCAACAACGCCGGTCCGGACGAGCATACCTTCGTCAACGCGTTCAACCTGCACATCGCCGAGAACCCGATCCCGGTCGGGGCCTGAAGCGGCGGCATGACTGGCGGTGCGTGGATGGGCGCCGCCTGGCATGTATGTGCAGGGACGATCCGTCCTGTTACCATCCGCTCATGACAATCCGCCCACTCCCGCTCTTCGCCGCCGGCCTGTTCGCGCTGCTGCTGGCCGGCTGCAATCCAAACTACAACTGGCGCGACTACGCCAGCCCGGATGCGCCCTACCGCGTGATGTTCCCGGCCAAGCCGGCCAGCTTTACCCGCGAGATCGACCTGGACGGCATGCGGGTCGCCATGACCATGACGGCGGCCGAGGTCGACGGCGCCACCTTCGCGGTCGGCACCGGCGTGGCGCCGGATGCGGCGCGCGCGCAGGCAGCGCTGGCGGCGATGCGCACCGCCCTGGCGCGCAATATCGGCGCCGGCACAGCGGCCAGCCCGGATGCCGGCAGCGGCGCCGACATCGACGTGCGCGGCATGCGCAAGGACATGCCGGTGCGCCTGGTCGGCCATTTCGCGACGCAGGGCACGCGCTTCTACCAGGTGGTCGTAATCGGCCCCGTGGACGGCGTGCCGGCCGAACAGCTTGAACAATTCTTTACCTCCTTCTCGCCGCGCTGAGCGTGCCGCCTCCATGAGCGCCGATTCTCCCGCCCTGCAACTGCGCGCGCTGCGCAAATCCTTTGGCCGCCCGGCCGTCGCCGGCCTCGATCTGTCGGTGCGCCGCGGCGAACTGTACGCCCTGCTCGGCCCCAACGGCGCCGGCAAGACCACCACGCTGCGCATGATCACCGGCCTGCTGGCGCCCGACAGCGGCGCGGTCGAGGTGCTCGGCATCGACCTGGCGCGCGACGCGGCCGCGGCCAAGCGCCGCATGGCCTACCTGCCGGACGAGCCGATGTTGTACGGGAAGCTGAAGCCGACCGAGTACCTGGAGTTCGTCGCCGGCCTCTGGGGCATCCGCGGGGCCGAGGCCGAACCGCGCGCGCGCCAGCTGCTCGACTGGCTCGACCTGGGCCGCCACGCACACGAACTGACCGAGGGTTTTTCGCGCGGGATGAAGCAGAAGCTGGCGCTGGCCGGGGCCCTGATCCACGAACCGGAACTGCTGATCCTGGACGAGCCGCTGACCGGCCTGGATGCCGCGGCGGCGCGCCAGGTCAAGGACCTGCTGCTGTCGCACGTGGCCAAGGGCGGCACCGTGATCCTGACCACCCACATCCTCGAGGTGGCGGAACGGCTGGCGCAGCGCATCGGCATCATCGCCCAGGGCCGCCTGATCGCCGAAGGCACGCTGGCCGAACTGCGCGAGCGCACCCACGGCGGCAACCTGGAAGACGTGTTCCTGCAGCTGACCGAAGGCCAGCGGACATGAAGCCGGCGCCCGGCGGCATCCTCTGGCTGCTCGGGCACGAGCTGCGCCTCGCCTGGTATGGCGCGGCGGCCGTCGGCAAGGGCGGCAAGCGCCGTCCCGGCATGGTGGCCATCGCCGCATGGGTCGCCGGCGCCGCCGCC
>Ga0265780_10001281_pt1 | contig 36132 bp, 30 predicted proteins | sample P1T30metagenome_FD_192432 | JGI IMG/M metagenome (GOLD analysis project Ga0265780, IMG submission 192432) | Plant litter microbial communities from East Loma Ridge, Irvine, California - P1 T30 | ecosystem: Environmental > Terrestrial > Plant litter > Unclassified | place: USA: California...
GAGCGAATCGCGCCTGGTCCGTCAGGAAAATGCTTTTGCTGAGGGCACCCACGAAGTGGGCGGTTGTGTTTGCCGGATAGCGCGGGTGCAGGGCCGGGGCGACTGCCGGCCCTGCTCGGGCTGCCTTCAGGCAGAACGAAATGGTCCTTGACCTGGCCCTCAAAAGGCCGCCTGCAAGGCAGAAAGAAATGGTCCTTGACCGGGCCCTCAAAAGGCCGCCCGCCTCCGGGCAAACCCATATCGTTGCTGATCCTCAGAAAAACACCACTCCTTTAATCAGGTTGCGGTTATTAATCACTCCCTCCTCAAACTCATCTGCCAAGCCAGCAAACGCAAAGCGATGGGTAAACATCATGTCGGCGCGTAGGCTGCCTGCGGCCATGAGCTCGCGCACCTTGTCAAAATCTTCGCGCGTGGCGTTGCGGCTGCCCATCAGGGTGGTCTCTTTCTTGTGGAAATCGCTGTCGGGAATCACCAGATCGCCTTTGTGCAGGCCGACAAACACCACGCTGCCGCCGTGGCGAATCAGGTTCACCACGCCGTTCATCGCCGCCGGACTGCCGGTGGCGTCGATCACCTTTTCTGCCAGCATGCCGTTGAACTGATCGCGTAGCGCCGCATCAAAACCGGCATCGAGCGGGTTCAGCGTCACCAGACCAAGCTGCTGTGCCACGTGCTCCCGGCGAAAATCGCTGGTGTCTGCCACTACCACTTTTGCACCCGCAGCGGCGGCAATGGCGGCGACGCCAAGGCCGATCGGCCCGGCACCCACCACCAGCAGATGATCGTCCGCGACAATGGCCGCCCGGCGCACCGCATGGGCGCTGATGGCGAACGGCTCAATCAATGCCGCCGCTTCAGGCGGTAGCGCATCAACAGCCAGCAGATTGCTCACCGGCACGCTGAGGAAATCGCAAAAGCCACCATCCTGATGCACGCCAATCACCGAGATATTTTCACAGCAGTTGCTCTTGCCGCTCTGGCAGGCACCACAGCGCTGACAGGAGAGATAAGGCATCAACGCCACGCGTTGACCGACGTGAAAATCGCTGACGCCGCTGCCCAACGCCACCACTTCGCCGCAAAGTTCATGGCCCAGCACGCGTGGATAGCTGAAGAACGGCTGATTGCCGCCCCAGGCATGAATGTCGGTGCCGCAAATGCCGGCCGCCACTATTTTCAGCAGCGCTTCGCCCGGCTGCGCAGTGGGTTTCTCACGGGTTTGCCACTGCATGCTGCGCGGTTCGGCACAGACCAGCGTATTCATTGTTGTCATTGTTAATCTCCTGTTATCTCTGCGCTGTTATGACCAATAATCGCCGACAGCAGCGCACTCCGTGTACAGAACTGTGACAACACAGCGTTTTTTTGGGCTTTGCATGGTTTTTAATGAATAAAAAACCGGGAACTGCCATGAGCCGTAGTCAGGATTTACGTCACAACGTCATTAATCAGATGCTGGATGGCATTGAGCAGCGCCATATTCCGTCGCCTCTGCCACCGCAGGCTGCGCTGGCAGAAATGTTTAACATCAGCCGCACCACGGTGCGCCATACGCTGCACTATTTACATCAGCGCGGCGTGCTGGAAAAAGTGCATGACAGCTACGTCATCGTGCGTCAGCCTGCGGGCGAAGATCGCCTTGCCGACGTCGCTCTGCCGATTGCCGAACAGGCGGCGCGCGTTGAGGAAGCCTTTTTCCAGATGATCAATCAGCGACAGCTGCTGGCAGGCGATAACTTTTCTGAATTGCAGCTGGCGCAGACGATGAGAGTCAGCCCGGTGGTGGTACGCGAATTCCTGCTGCGTTTTATGCGCTATGACCTGCTGGAGCCGGTACGACGCGGCCACTGGCGCATGAAAAAATTCGATCAGGCCTATGCCGAGCAGCTATTTGAACTGCGGGAAATGCTGGAAACCCACGCGCTGAATCGCTTTATTAATCTGCCCGCCAGTGATGAACGCTGGATACGCATTCGCGATCTGCTGGACCGTCACCGTGAGCTGCGTGACAGCATCGCCAGCAGCTATCGTCGTTTTGCGGAGCTGGATAAGGCGATGCACACGCTGATTCTGTCGGCGGCCAACAACGTCTTTTTTAATCAGTCGATGGAAATTATTTCAGTGATTTTTCATTCCCACTATCAGTGGGATGAAAGCGATCTCAAACAGCGCAACATCATCGCGCTCGAAGAACATATGGCGATCCTGACCGCAATGATTCACCGGCAGGATCTCAATGCCCAGCGGGCGCTGCATCGTCATCTCGCCACTGCCAAATCTTCCATGATCCGCTCAATCAACCAGTATCAGCGCAATTAAAAACCGATTAAAAACCGTGAAGCGGAACCTGCTGCACGGAAATGAAACAACTTAGCAACATCTCCCGTCACACTCATTAGTCTGCTTACAGCCTTCAGGCTCATGAAACGGTAAGTTCCTTACCCGACAACAACGCGTCCTACCCTGCTGGGAGATGGCAATGGAAAATATTACCGGCCGTAAAAGTGATACGGTCTCAACACCACCAGGCGATGAGTTTATTCCGGCGCGCGGCGCGCTGGTCCGTTCGCCACGCATCCGTAAGATTCAAATTACCGCCATGACGCTGCTGCTGCTGGCAGCGGTGATTAACTATCTCGACCGCAGCTCGCTGTCCGTCGCGAATATGACTATTCGTCAGGAGATGGGGCTGTCAGCCACGGAAATTGGTCTGCTGCTCTCTGCCTTTTCGCTGGCATATGGCATTGCCCAGCTGCCCTGTGGCGCGTTGCTGGATCGCAAAGGGCCGCGCATCATGCTCGGTATCGGCATGTTTGTCTGGTCGTTTTTTCAGGCGCTCTCCGGGCTGGTAAACAACTTCACGCATTTTATCCTCGTGCGCATCGGCCTTGGCATCGGTGAAGCGCCGATGAACCCGTGCGGCGTCAAGGTGATCAACGACTGGTTCAACATCAAAGAACGCGGCATGCCGATGGGCTTTTTCAACGCGTCGTCGATGATTGGTCTGGCGATCAGCCCGCCGATTCTGGCGGCGATGATGATGGTGATGGGCTGGCGCGGCATGTTTATCACCATCGGCGTGTTCGGCATGGTACTGGCCATTGGCTGGTACATGCTCTATCGCAACCGTGATAACAACATTCTTAGTGCCGAAGAGATTCACTATTTGCAGGCGGGCAGCGTGGCGGCACGCAAGGAGCCGATGAGCTTTGCAGAATGGCGCGGGCTCTTTAAGAACCGCACCATGTGGGGAATGATGATTGGCTTTAGCGGCATCAACTATACCGCGTGGCTCTATATTGCCTGGCTGCCCGGCTATCTGCAGTCGACTTACAATCTGGATTTGAAAAGCACCGGCTGGCTGACCGCCATTCCGTTCCTGTTCGGCGCCGCGGGCATGCTGCTCAACGGTTACGTGGTGGATGCGCTGGTCAAGCGTGGCATGCAGGCGGTGAAAACCCGTAAGGTCTGTATTGTGGCCGGTATGCTGCTGTCAGCGGCCTTCACCGCGGTGGTGACCCGCGCCGACAGCACCGGCAGTGCGGTATTGATTATCGGCATGGCGCTGTTCTGTATTCACTTTGCCGGCACCTCCTGCTGGGGATTGATTCACGTTAACGTCACCGCACGCATGACTGCATCGGTCGGCAGCATCCAGAACTTTGCCAGCTTTATCTTTGCGTCCTTTGCCCCGGTGATTACCGGCTGGATCCTCGATACCACCAAATCCTTTAGCCTGGCACTGACCATCTGTGCTTGTGTGACGGTGGTGGGCGCCATGGCCTATCTGTTCATGGTGAAAAAACCGATCGTCGACCAGGTGCCCTAACCTCTTATAACGGCGTCAGCGTGACGCCAAATTTTTCGCCGTAGCGCTGGATTCCGCTAATTAGCTTATCCAGCGCCAGCGGCGGTGGCGGCGCCTGCAACGGTGCTCGCTGCTGTAACGCCTCATCAAAACGCGACAGCGTGGCGAAATCACGCGGGTAACGTTCAGCATCCGCACCCACAAACGCCCCTTCTTCTTTGGCACAATCCAGTAGCTGCTGCCAGCGCGCAATCGGTGCCATGCCGATGCTTTCGGTGCCGTGTGAAAACAACAGCATATCGATATGGTTAAACGGTGGCTGTTTATCGAGAAAACGCTGCAGATTATTCGCCGACGGTTCAGTGCAGAACACCAGCCAGAACGGTATCGCGTGCAGCTGCTGGGTCACCCACGGGTCCATCAGCAGGAAATTATCGACCACCAGCCGCGTCGGCAGAATGCCCGCTGCGATGTACCAGTCGCGATAAATTTCCGCCGTCACAAAGCTGAGATCTTCCGGATGCTCGTAGCTCAGCTCCAGCAGCGTCCAGTTCTGATCGGCCGCCAGCTCACGCAGTTCCGGCAATAGCGCCGGATCGAATCCCCATTCTGCCTCCGGCAGCCGGGCGTTGGGTTCCGGCGGCTGCCAGCGATCGCGATCGACGCCGTAGCGCGCAAGATACTCCGCCACACGCGGCCCGCCGGTGAAATACTCCTGTTCGCTGGCCCCGCCGAGCGCACCGAACTGGAAGCAGGCGCGATCGTTGGTGCGCGTCACCGGCCAGCTCTGGCGGCAATGATTGACGATCAGCGTGGAGCCGGGCGGCAGAGAGCTGAGCAGAAACTCTTTGGTCGATAAGGTCAGGCGGCGCTGCTTGAGCCGAAAATAAGACATCTGATCGAGCATCAGTCGATCCTGATTCGGGTCCTGCATGTGATGTACGGCAAGATGCGGCGAGACCGCCAGCAGCGCATCGATCACCGGCCTGCCCTGTTCAAATCCACGTTGGGCATCATCAGGATCGTTGTCCAGCGAGCGTACCGGACAGAGAAAGGTCTGCGGCAGCCAGGGTACGCCCATCGCCGAGGCGAGATGCACCATCGCGCCGTTGGAGGAACCGATAAAAGCCGCCGGATAATCACGCTGCGGATACTGCTCACACATCCACTGATTAATGCCTTCTACATCGAGCTTTTGCGCTTTTTTCAGGGTAATGCCTTCCGCCATGCCGCCAATGGCGTAGCCCCATTCGCGCAGCGTATCGGGCAGGCGATTTAAGGCGGGCAACAGGCGATCAAGCGCGGGCGACTGACTCGGGCTGCTGAAAGGCTGTTGATGCAGTGCCGAGGCGAGCGCCGCGACCATGGCTGCGGCAGAGTCAAAACGGGCGATGCCCCGTGGCGCTTTACTCATGATCATGCTCCCGGTTAGCCATCAGGAAAGGACGAATCGCGCGGCAGAAATTCCACGGATAGACGTAGTTCAGGGTGTGCGTGCCCTGCTGCAGTGTCAGAATTTCACTGTCCGGCAGCAGCGCATCCATCTCTTCAATCCAGCGCGCCGGTGAGACCACATCACGTGAGCCACGCACCAGTAGCGTGGGCGCCTGAATATAAGGCAGCCGCTGCTCAATGCGGTCACGCATCATGATGCGTATCGATGCCAGCGCGCGAAAAACACCGGCTTTGGCGTAGTCGACACGGCTCAGCGACGCAGGAGAGTGAAATTTTTCGCGTCGGCCGTTGCGCCAGTCGCGCCACATTTGTACCGGCAGAAAACGCGCATGGCGATCCACCGTCGGGCCCTGCAAGACCAGCGCGGCCACCGCTTCAGGATGCCGCACCGCTAACGCGGCCAGCACCTGACAGCCAAAAGAGTTGCCGATAAACAGCGCGCGGGGAATATCGTTGTGCTGCATCCACTGCCAGAGCGCATCGGCCTGCTGATCGACCGTCAGCGTCGGCGACGACGCTGGCATCGCGCTGGCACCATAGCCCGGCAGATCGGGCACCAGCACGCGGAAATCCCATGACAGCGCAATGGCCAAATCTTCCATTGCACGGCCCGACAGCACCAGACCATGAATCAACACCACCGGTAAACCGGGCATCGGCTTTGCCGTCGCGCGGGTAAATATTCGCCAGCGACCTACCTGCTGATAATAACCGGCCAGCCCGGCGTGATGACTGTGAATGCCCACTGGCGGCGTCTGTTGTAATGCCCGCCACTTCTTTATTCCCCACACCGTACCCGCCATTCCGGCCGCCATTGCCACCATCAGGGCACGCTGTTTGCCGTTACGCTGCGTTTTTTCTTTCATGCGTCGCTCCTGTCAGGGTTGCCAGTTTGAGTGTAGGAGCATTACGCGCAGTGTGGGAAAGCAGAAAGGTGAGGCAGATTAAAAAAGCGTTATCTTCAGCATGATGCGCTCATCAGGATGAGCCATTCGCCGTGACGGCAGCCTCAGTTTTACGCAGGCATCGACAGGAGAGTACTTTGACGACAGGGCGCGTGCTGCCTGTCAGCACAGCACACGCATTAACGTAGCTAACCAGCACGCAGGATTCGCCTGTGCGTAGAAATTGTGGGCACTGGTCAAGAGAGCCGATCACCTGTTGCACGGTCACATCAGGCTTTACTGGCGTCGCTGGCTGAACATGCCTGAGCCGCTGTTTATCGCTTTCTTTACGGACAACACGTTGGCTTCTTGTCATGTTTTTCACGCGAAAAGCTTGTCACCTCAGCGGCTGTTGATAAAATAACCGTTTTACCCGGAGGCGCAGATGAGCATTCAACAGCAGGTTGCCCGGCAGGTTGCTGCAACACCGCCGGGTAAGATCATTGTCAGCCGTGATTTTCCGGCCTGGAAAAGTGCGCCCAACGGCCTGTCGAAAGCGCTGAGCCGCCTGGTGGCGTCCGGTGAGCTGGCGCGCTTTGCCAAAGGGCAATTTTATCGCCCGAAAACAGGTATGTTTGGCCAACAACAGCCTACAGACAGTGAAAAACTGCGGCCGCTGTTATTTGAGAATGGAAAACGAACGGGGTATATTACCAGCTTCAATCTATACAGTCGGTTTGGTTTGACAACTCAATTACCAATGACTGTAACAATAGCGCGTAACGGCTCCCGGCAAAATAAAAACCTGGGAAACTTCAGCGTAAAAATAATTCCCAGCAAGGCCCCCATTACTGAAGATAACATTCCTTACCTGGAAATATTGGATGTAGTGCGAACTATATCACAAATACCTGATACGTCTGTTGCAACAACAATAGTAAGATTGCGATCGCTAATCCAGAATAACAACAATATTAAAATAGAAAATTTAATCAATACGGCTATCGCGTATTATCCCCCTGCCACACGATTTATATTGGCAAAGATAATCGCTTCATTCTCCAGCCAATTGGAAGAACGATTACGTAAATCACTAAATCCGGGATCGCGCTTTCGGATAACGTAGGGAATAATGCAATGCATTTGCACATGGATGACGCAGTATTTAAGGAGACCGTTTTAGCAACAGCGCATCATTTCAACATACCCGAACTTTATATAGAGAAAGACTATTGGGTTACGCTTCTTTTATTTCGCCTTAGTCAGTATGATTTGAACAGCCAGTTAATCTTCAAAGGCGGTACTGCTTTAGCAAAGGCATCACGCATCATTGAGCGTTTTTCGGAAGATATTGATCTGGCTGTTCTGATGCCAGGCTGTAACGGCAATCAGATTAAAACATTTATGAAAAATGCCGAAATCAGAATTACTTCAGATCTGATCCCATTACCTGGTCATGCCGGAGAAAGTAAAGGCAGTATATTTCGCAAAACCTATTACCGCTATCCACAATACTTTCAGGGCGAGTTCGGCCAGGCTTCGCAGTCAATTTTATTAGAAATAAGCGCGTTTAGTTTACCAGAACCTGTAATAGAATCGCAGATTGGTTGTCTTGTTGGCGACTTTTTACGCCATTATAACCATACGAGTATAATCGAACGGTATCAGCTTCAAACTTTTCCGCTGCTTACATTGAGTGTAGAAAGGACGTTAATAGAAAAAGTTGTTGCACTTGTTAAAGCAGCTCGCTCAGCTGAGCCGGAAAAGCAATTAAAGTTAAAAATAAGACATATTTATGATATCTGCATGATATTGCGCCATGAGAAATTTTTTACGTCACTGAGAGAAAACAAACTTAATACAATGTTGGCAGTAGTCATTGAAAACGATTTGGCGCAATTTAAACAGGCAGGCAACTGGCTTGAACTGCCATTAAATACCATTCCGATTTTTACTCTACCCGATCAGTATTGGCACAATCTTAAAGATGAATTCTACGGTGCCTTTGTTCATATGGTTTACCATCAAAAATTGCCAGATGATAAGGAAGTGATCGCTGCGCTCAACGCGATTCAGCGGCTGCTTACGCACTATCAGCTTCAGGCAGGAATGCGCCAGGCATAAAAGTCAGGACGTAATACTAAAGAATGCGTGGCAGAAAAGCCGGACAGGAAGCGATGCAAAATAGCAAAAAGGTGATAATCATCGGTCGATCCCTGACCGCGATTATCGAGGGTATCTGTCAGCCGGTTACGACATGGCGCCCGGCGGTACGTGTTTGAAAGTATTCACATAAGTGCGAAACACGTATTTGATAAAACGACGCATAACAATGGCCTGATTCAAAATTTGTTAGGGATATACAAAAAAATTATACATAACGACGCTTTTATCGGCAACAAAATTTGATCCACGTCACAAAAAATCACTTCACCACGGGTGCTGGCTGCTGTGTAACCGCCCGATGTCGCGTTCGCCTCACTTCATTGCTCGACTCTCTGCGCGATCTGTTCACCCTTCAGCTTCAGTTTCCCTTCCCGCTGCGAGCAGCGTTCATTACTGTTCTCACCATCATCATTGAACCCCGATGCGCTTTCGCTGACAATGTCGCCTCTCTACAACGGACAGAAAGCTATGAACAATCCTTTTGAAGCGCTGGCAATGCCCGGCTCGATTTTACTGCTGGGTTTTCTCTCAGCGCTGTTATTGCCCGCGCCCGCTTTCGGCCTTCAGCTGGCAAACCATTTGATGACGCTGTTTCACTTCAGCGATCTTGGCCAGCTCTATACCATCGTATTTGGGCTGTGGTTTCTGCTGCTCGGTACGCTTGAATTCTTTCTCATCCGCTTCGTCTGGCGCCGCTTTTTTCGGGTGTAAATTTTCTCTGCCGGAAGGAATTCGCTTTCCGGCATTGTCGCCAACTTTAAATTAACATATCCTTAACACCTGCCCGGTAAACTGTGACCGCATTATCACTTTTGCTAATGCTGAATCATTTCCGCATTTAAAATTTGAACAAATGTTTAAAAAATCTGCGGTAATGTTATATTTCCGGCTGCACGTATAACCTGTGGTTAACCCAAATAACCCGTACGGAAGCGTGAATACCTCTTACTTTTTATCTGAATGAAATGGCTCAACTCGCTCCTGAGAAGCGGGACCTTTCATCTGCAAAAAACCTGTTGGTTGATTGGCCGACAGATGGAGACGTTGCCCCATGCGTAAATCATCATCACTGCTGGCGCTGAGTATGAATGCTATTGGTGCCAGCCCGGAAGCAGTTGCCGACAGGCAAAAAGAGGTCGATGTGCTGCTGATCGGTGGCGGCATCATGAGCGCCACGCTCGGCACCTATTTGCAGGCGCTGGAGCCAGACTGGACGGTAACGCTGGTTGAGCGACTGGATCAGGTGGCCGCCGAAAGCTCAAATGGCTGGAACAATGCCGGTACCGGTCACGCTGCGCTGGCTGAGATGAACTACACGCCGCAAAATGCAGACGGCTCGGTCAACATCGACAAAGCCGTAGCAATCAACGAAGCCTTCCAGGTGTCGCGTCAGTTCTGGGCCTCACTGGTGCAGAAAGGCGTGCTGCACAATCCGCGCAGTTTCATTCAGACTACACCGCACATGAGCTTCGTCTGGGGCGATGAAAACGTCGACTTCCTGCGCAAGCGCTATCATGCGCTGCAAAAAAACTCGCTGTTTCGCGGCATGGAATATTCAGAAGACCCGCAGCAGATTGCCCGCTGGGTGCCGCTGGTAATGAAAGGCCGTGATGCGAAACAAAAGGTTGCCGCAACCCGCACCTTAATGGGCACCGACGTCAACTTTGGCGAAATTACCCGCCAGTTGGTCGCCGCGCTGTGCAAGCATCCGCAATTTTCCCTGAAGCTGCGCCACGACGTACGTGATATTACGCGCCTGGCCGACGGCCGCTGGCAGGTCACGCTGGTGGATCTGAATAACGGCGGCGCGCAGCAGGTTATCCGGGCGAAACAGATCTTTATTGGCGCCGGTGGCGCCGCGCTGCCGCTGCTGCAAAAAGCGGGCGTGCCGGAAGCAAAAGGCTATGCCGGTTTCCCGGTGGGCGGCTCTTTCCTGGTGACGGAAAATCAGGAAGTGGTGAAGCGTCATTTGGCGAAGGTTTATGGTAAAGCCGCGGTGGGCGCACCGCCGATGTCGGTACCGCATCTTGATACGCGTATGCTGGATGGCAAACAGGTGTTGTTGTTTGGCCCGTTCGCTACCTTCTCTACCCGCTTCCTGAAAAGCGGTTCGCTGCTGGATATGTTTGGCGCAATGAATGGCTCCAACTTGCTGCCCATGGCACGCGTGGGCATCGACAACGTTGACCTGGTCAAATATCTGGTAGGTCAGGTGCTGCAAACCGACGAGCATCGTCATCAGGCGCTGCAGGAATACCTGCCGGAAGCGCGACCAGAAGACTGGTATCTGGTGAAAGCGGGACAGCGCGTGCAGATCATCAAAAAAGATGAGAAAAAAGGCGGCGTGCTGCGTCTGGGCACCGAAGTTGTTGCCTCTGCCGATGGCACTATTTCAGCGCTGCTGGGCGCGTCTCCGGGCGCATCAACCTCGGCACCGATCATGATCGAGCTGATGAACAAGGTGTTTAAAACGCAGATGGCCTCGCCAGAGTGGCAGGCGAAACTGAAAACGCTGATTCCTTCTTACGGTCAGAAGCTCAGCGGCAACGTGGCGGCAACCGAGCACGTGCTGGCGACCACCAGCCGTATTCTCCAGCTCGACTACACGCTGGCTACGCTGGTGGCTAACGATGAAGATTCATCAACCGGTGCGGTGGTGGGCAAATAATCGGCCACACCGATCGATCATCAGGGCGAACTTCGGTTCGCCCTTTTTTGTTTTTATACGTAGCCCAGCACTCGAAACCAGAGATAGTTTAGCGGCAACAGCAGCAGCGCACTGAGCACCGCCAGCCATACACAGAGGCGCACACCATCACGCGGCGAGACCTTGCCCAGCGCCATAGCCACCACAATGGGCGATGCCTGATAAGGCAGCAGCGGCGTGGCGTAGGCCAGCACCTGGATCATGATTACTGTCAGCAACGGAAACCCTGATGCCCCGGCAAACTGCTGCGCCATTGGCGTGAACATTGCCGGCACGCCGTTGGCGGTGACCACAAAATTCAGCGCCGAGGTGAGCGCGCTCAGCGACAAAAAGCTGATGAACGGCTGTTGCGGGCTGAGCGGCGTCATCGCCAGCAGGCCGTGAGCAATCACTGCACCTAATCCCGACTCCACCACCACCGCGGTCACGCCGAGGATCGCCGCGACATACAAGCAGGTGCGGAAATTGACGCCGCTGGCAAAGGCATCGCCGGAGACAAACCCGATACGCGGCAGCAAACAGACACAGGCAGCGGCCAGGCCGATCCAGGCGGGCGAAATACCGTGCAGGCTGTCGGTCATCCAGAACAGCAGCGTCAGAGCAAGAATTACCATTAGCCGTCGTTCATCGTTGCTTAAGGGCGGCTGCTTAAGCCTGCCGATCACCGGTTTGGGTCGACCGGGAAACAGCCAGCAGAGGCAAAGCATCAGCAGCACGCCCTTCATGATGCCAACCACCGGCGTATGTAAGAACCACCACGGCATCCATGCCAGATGCAGATGAAACGCGTTTTCTGCCGCACCGCTCATCACCAGATTCGGCACGTTGGCCGGTAAAATGCTGGCGGAGAGCTGAAAGGTGCCAAAGCCTACCGCCAGCGCCAGTCCTGTCCAACCGCGGCTACCCTCAGCAATGTTGGCCTGCCGTGCCAGCGCCCCGACCACCGGCATCAACAGCGCGATGCGCCCCATATTAGACGGCATGACATACGCCAGCAGATAGCTGAGAACAATGACGCCGCCGATCATCCGCGGCCAGGAGCGGCTCAGCGGCATCACCAGCAGGCTGGCAAGCCGGTCGGCCAGGCCAACCTGACGAATCGCCACGCCAAGGATAAATCCGCTCAGCACCAGCCAGAACGCTGAAGAGGCAAAACCACTGAATACCGTGGCCGCCGGTGCGATATGCAGCAGCATCGCGGCGGCAAAAAACAGCAGTGCGGTGATAAATTCAGGCAGGCGCGCGGTGGCCCACAGCAGAATGGTCATGGCGACCACGATGCCGGTTAGCCACAGGTCGGACGGAAAATGCATCAGATTATGCTCCGGGCAGAATGTCCTAAAAGGCTGCGGAAAGTGGCTTAACCCCACTTCTTCGTCCAGGGTTAAGAAGTATTCCGTTTCAGCAGATGCCGGTAAAGCCTGGCTTGCTCGCATCTGTGATGCCACTCACAGGAGAATCTGCATGTCTCAGTCACTGCCAGCTTACGCTGAATCTGACTTCACCCTGCTCGATCGCTACTGGCGCGCCGCGAACTATCTTTCGGTCGGCCAAATTTATCTGATGGATAACCCGCTGCTGCGTGAACCGCTAAAACCGGAACATATCAAACCGCGCCTGCTCGGCCACTGGGGCACCACGCCGGGCCTTAACTTCATTTATGCGCACCTGAATCGCGCCATCCGCCAGCGCGATCTCGATATGATTTACGTGTGCGGTCCCGGCCACGGCGGTCCGGGCATGGTGGCCAATACCTGGCTGGAAGGCACTTACAGCGAGATTTATCCGCAGGTCAGCGACGACGCCGTAGGCATGCAGCGACTGTTCAAACAGTTCTCATTTCCTGGCGGCATTCCCAGCCACGCAGCGCCAGAAACGCCCGGTTCGATTAATGAAGGCGGTGAGCTGGGCTATTCGTTGTCGCATGCCTTTGGTGCCGCCTTCGATAATCCCGATTTAGTGGTGCCGTGTGTCATTGGTGATGGCGAAGCGGAAACCGGGCCGCTGGCTTCCAGCTGGCATGGCATTAAGTTCCTCAATCCACGCCGCGATGGCGCAGTGCTGCCTGTCCTGCATCTCAACGGCTATAAAATTGCTAACCCCACGCTGCTCGGTCGTGCCAGCGATGACGATCTGCATCAGCTGTTTAGCGGCTACGGCTATGAGCCGCTGTTTGTTTGCGGCGACGATCCACAAAAAATGCACCCGCTGATGGCCGCCGCGCTGGACAGTGCGCTGGATAAAATTCGTGCGTATCAGCAGCAGGCGCGCAACGGCAGCGATGCGGTAACCCTGCCGCGCTGGCCGATGATTATCCTGCGCAGCCCCAAAGGCTGGACCGGCCCCAAAACCGTGGATGGCAAAAAGGTAGAGGACTTCTGGCGCGCACATCAGGTGCCGGTGGCCAACTGCCGCGATGATGAAGGCCACCGCGAGATCCTTGAACAGTGGCTGCGTAGCTATCAGCCGGACACGCTGTTTGATGAACAGGGCAGGCTTAAACCCGAGCTGCGTGCACTTGCCCCTGAAGGTGACAAGCGTATGGGCGCCACCCCATTCGCTAACGGCGGTCGCTTGCGGCGTGAGCTGGTGACGCCCGCGCTGGCAGATCATGCCATTGCGGTGACCAGGCCGGGCGAAACCCAGGCGCAGTCCACCGAAATTCTTGGCCGCTATCTGAGCGCGCTGTTTGCACAGAACCAGGATAATTTTCGCCTCTTCGGCCCGGATGAAACCGCCTCTAATCGCCTGACGCCGGTGTTTGACGTGACCAATCGCACCTGGATGGAGGCGATCAAACCTTACGATGAGCAGCTGGCCAGCGATGGCCGGGTCATGGAGATCCTGAGTGAGCATCAGTGTCAGGGCTGGCTGGAGGGCTATTTATTGACCGGACGTCACGGCCTGTTTAACTGTTATGAGGCGTTTATTCACATTGTCGCCTCGATGTTTAACCAGCATGCGAAATGGCTCAAGGTGTCGCGCTCATTGCCTTGGCGCGCGCCGGTCGCCTCACTGAATTACCTGCTCTCTTCGCACGTATGGCGTCAGGACCACAACGGCTACAGCCATCAGGATCCTGGCTTTATGGATCACGTTGCCAACAAGAAAGCGGACATTGTGCGCATTTATCTGCCGCCTGATGCTAATACGCTGTTGTGGGTCGGCGATCACTGTCTGAAAACCTGGGATCGCATCAACGTGATCGTCGCCGGTAAACAGCCTGCTCCGCAGTGGCTGACGCTGGATGCCGCGGTGAAGCATTGTGAGGCGGGCATGGGCAGCTGGCCATGGGCAGGCAATGAGCACGCGGGCAGCGAGCCGGATGTGGTGATGGCCTGCGCCGGTGATGTGCCGACTATGGAGACGCTGGCGGCGGTGGATCTGCTGCGTCAGTATCTGCCCGATCTCAGCGTACGCGTGGTTAACGTGGTGGATTTAATGGCGCTGCAAACGCAGCAGCAGCATCCGCACGGCAAAGCAGAGGCGGAGTTCGATGCGTTATTTACCCGCGATAAACCGGTGATTTTTGCCTTTCACGGCTATCCGTCGCTGATCCATCGTCTGACCTACAAGCGCAATAATCACCGCAATTTCCACGTGCGTGGTTTTATGGAGGAAGGCACCACCACCACGCCGTTCGATATGACGGTGCTGAACGAGCTGGATCGTTTTCATCTGGCGCAGGAGGCGATTTTACGCGTGCCGGGTTTGGCGGAGAAGCATGGCGACGTGCTGGATACGCTGGCGGAGAAACTGGCGGAACACCATCGTTACGTGCGGGAATATGGGGAAGATTTGCCGGAGGTGCAGGGCTGGAAATGGCCTTCACAACGCGGTGAAGGCGCACCGGAGTAAGCGCAGTGGCGGCAGGGAAGCCGCCAGAGCGTTAGCGTAATACGTCTACCAGCATCCACAGCGTGGTCACCACCAGCGACAGTGCCATCACGCTGTTGAACAGCTGCCGCTTCCAGTTGACCTGCAAATGCTGACCAAGGCGATCGCCCAACGCCGCCCAGACCAGAATGCACGGCAGATTCATCATCATAAAGCTCAGCATGATCACCATGACCGGACTGTCGGCGGCGTACAGCAGCGCCACGTTGCTGGCCATCAGCCAGGCTTTGGGATTCACCGCCTGAAACAGCGCACCGTTCAGCACGCTCATTGGCCGTGGGCTTTCGCGCAGGGCCGGTGCAGAAGAACGAAAGATTTTCCAGCTCAGCCAGAGCAGATAAGCACAGCCTGCCAACGTTAACGGCAGACGAATCGCGCCCATCCAGTGCAGCAATCCTTCCAGCGCCAGCCCGGTAATCACCGTTTGTATCCCGCAGCCCAACATAATACCGAACGCCATTGGCAGCGTACGGCGCAGGCCAAAATTCACACCAGAAGTGGCCAGCAGCAGATTGTTCGGGCCTGGCGTAATCGACATCACGGTGACATAGCTGAAAAACGAGGGATCGAGCATAACCATCTCCGGCGGCTGAGTAAGAGCCATCATCATAAGCCGCAGCCGATAATGGTAACAGCCACACGATTCCGCTATTGTAATGGGTACAATTTTGTAAAAAATGAATTGTACCCATTGCTTCCGGAGGCAACTGTGTCCGCTATCGAACCGCAACCATCCACCCGCTATCAACAGCTGGCCGATCACTACGCCGCCGCCATTCACAGCGGCACTTTACAGCCTGGCAAACGGCTGCCCGCGATTCGACGCGTGGCGGATACGCAGTCAGTCAGCGTCAATACGGTGATCAACGCCTGGCAGCTGCTGGAGGATCGCGGTTTGATTGAGGCGCGACCGCAGTCGGGTTACTACGTACGTGCGGTACTGCCCGGCGTGGAGAAAAAAAGCCGTCATCGTGCGCAGGTGGCCTCGGTGAGCAGCGCCAAGCTCGACCTGATTGAAGCGGTATTCGCCGCGCAGAATCATCCTGATTACACCAATATTTCACTGGCCTGCCCGCAGGATGGCGAGCTTTATCCCACCGCCAGGCTGGCGCGCATTACCACCACGCTGCTGCGCCGTAACCCGCTGATGATTGGCAAATACGCGCTGCCGCCGGGCAGCGAACGGCTGCGCGAGGAGATCGCCCGGCGCGCACTTAACGCTGGCATGTCGCTGACGCCACAGGCGATCACCGTCACTCATGGCTGTATGGAAGCGTTACAACTGGCGTTGCGCACGGTGACCAAACCTGGCGACTGTGTTGGTCTGGAATCGCCTACCTACTTTTTTCTGTTTACCCTGCTCGATTCGCTGGGGTTGAAAGCGATTGAGATTCCGACCGATCCGCAGCACGGACTGTCGCTGGATGCGCTGGAATTACTGCTGCGCGAAAAACGCATTAACGCGCTGATCGCCATGCCGGGCATTCAAAATCCGCTGGGCTGCAGCATGCCGCTGGAGAGCAAGAAACGGCTGGCGAAGCTGGTGAATACCTGGCAGATCCCGCTGATTGAAGATGGCTTGTATGACGAACTGCAGTTTCATGCACCGCTGTCGCCGACGGTGAAATCCTTTGATGAGGCGGGCTGGGTGATTTACTGCACCAGCTATACCAAAACCGTGGCGCCCGACTTTCGCATTGGCTGGATGGCAGCGGGCCGTTTCAGCGAGCAGATTGCGCGACTGAAGGCGGTGTCGTCGATGGCTGAATCGGCACTGCTGTCGGAAACGCTGGCGGAATTTCTGGCCAGCGGCGGTTACGATCATCATCTGCGCCATCTGCGCCGCCGCTACGCTGCCAACCTCGACGAAGCGCGCAGCCTGATCGCCCGCCATTTTCCTGCCGGTACGCGGGCGACGCTGCCGCAGGGTGGGTTTGTCTTCTGGCTGGAGCTGCCCGGCAATGTCGACAGCATCGCGCTGTTTCACCGGCTGTTGCAGGAGAAGATTTGCGTAACGCCCGGCTCGCTCTACACGCTGAGCGATCGTGGCGCCCATGCGCTGCGCCTCTCCTGCTGCTATCCGTTTGAGGCACGCTACCGTTATGCCATCGCCCGTACCGGCGCGCTCGCCTGTGAAATGAGCGGCATCGCGCCAGAAAACTAAGGCGTGCCGTTGCGTCCCCAACGGGCGTAACCGCTGCGTTCGGTCAGCCGCTCATAGTAAGTGCGCACCGCCGGAAAATCTGCGTGATCCAGCGGCGTTTCATACCAGCGGTTTACCGACAGGCCAATGGGAATATCAGCCAGCGAGAAGTGCCGTCCCGCGACGTAACGTCCGGTTTTTTCCAGCTGCTGATTAAGAATGCTCATGCTGTGCGTCCAGCCTTTACAGGCTGCCGCCAGCAGCCGTGGATCCTGATGGGCAGGCGAATGGCGCACCAGCGACATAAAAGCATAACGCCAGGCGGTATTCAGCTCGGTGGCCTGCCAGTCGATCCACTGATCGATCGGCGCGCGTTCGCGTGGTTGCGGGCTGTAAATCCCTTCGCCGTGCCAGGCATTGGCCAGATAGCGCAAAATGGCGTTGGACTCCCACAGCACCAGATCCTGGTCTTTGATCACCGGAATCAGCGCGTTGGGATTCAGCGCCAGAAACGCCGGATCGCGCGTGGAACGGAAGCCATCGCCCCACTCTTCGCGCTCCCAGGGAATGGAGAGCTCATCGCACAGCCACAGTACTTTGCGCACGTTGATTGATGAATCGCGGCCCAAAATTTTCAGCATGTCAGCCTTCCTTCTGCTTATTGACGCAGGCCCGCTGCCCACGTAGTTATAGTGCATCTTTCACTATACGAGAAAACCATGTCACAGCGTGTCGCGTTTAAGCAGGTCGATGTGTTTACTTCCGCGCCCTTCAATGGCAACCCACTGGCGGTGATACTGGATGCCGCGTCGTTAACCGATCGGCAGATGGCGGAGATTGCCCGCTGGACCAACCTTTCAGAAACCACTTTTGTGCTGCCCGCAGAAGATGCGCAGGCAGATTATCGCGTGCGTATTTTTACCGTGGATGGCGAACTGCCGTTTGCCGGACATCCGACGCTCGGCACCGCGCATGCGCTGCTGGAGGCGGGTTTGCAGCCAAAGCGCGCCGGTGAACTGGTGCAGGAGTGCGCCGTCGGGCTGGTGAAGCTGGCGATTGCGGCCGACGGTTCGCTGGCCTTTGCCGCGCCCGCCGCGGTGATGACGCCATTTGCCAGCGATCGGGTTGGTGCGGCGCTCAACAGCGCGGATATCGATGAGCAGCTAGCCATGAGCGTGGTCGATATGGGCATTCGCTGGCTGCTGATTCCGATGCGATCGGCCGAGGCGGTGCTGGCAGCGCAGCCGCAGGTTAGCGAACTGGCAGCGCTGTTGCAGGAAGCGGGCGTCAGCGGCGCGATGCCGTTTGGCCCGTTGCACGATGCGGCAGAACAGTTTGAAGTGCGCGGTCTGCTGGTGGAAAACGGCTCACTGACGGAAGACCCGGTCACCGGCAGCGCCAACGCTTGCCTGGCACGCTGGCTCGCCTCGCAGGGCCATACCACGAATTACGCGGTGCGCCAGGGCACGCGGCTGGGCCGCAGTGGCCGCTTGCAGGTGCGCTTCGACGGCGAGACGATCTGGATTGCCGGCCAGACGGTGACGGTGATCGACGGCACCATCCGGCTCTGATTCCCTGCTCAAATTGACTGACCGCCCGACGCTTCAATGCGTTGGGCATTGATCCAGCCCGCTTCATCGCTCAGCAACAAGGCTATTGCGTCACCGATATCATCGGGCTGACCCGCCCGGCCCAGCGCCGTTTGCGAAGCGACCCAACGATTCATCTCGGGATTATCACGCACGCCACCGCCGTTGAAGTCAGTTTCAATGGCACCCGGCGCGAGAATATTGACGCGGATCCGCCGCGCGCCCAGCTCTTTCGCCTGATAACGCGTTAAGGTTTCCATCGCACTTTTCATCATCGCATAGGCACTGCAACCTGGCAGAATGATGCGCGTCAAACCGCTGGAGACGTTCAAAATATGACCGCCGTCGGCCAGCAGCGGCAATAGCGCCTGGGTCAGCAAAAACGGCCCTTTGACATGCACCTGATACAGGTTGTCGAGATCCGCGGCGGTAGTGTCGATAAAAGGCTTGTGCATGCCGACGCCAGCATTGTTCAGTAAATAATCAATCTGCTGACGCTGCCATTTTTCATTGAGCAGATTTTTCACCTCAGCAGCGAAGGCGTTGAAGCTGTTACTGTCACTGACATCCAGACGCAGCGCGGCTGCGCGGCCACCACGCTGCTCAATTTCCGCCACCACCGCTTCGGCTTCCTGCTGCTGGCTGTGCCAGGTCAAAATGACATCATGGTGCTTTTTAGCCAGCTTCAGGGCGGCATTTCGCCCTAAACCGCGGCTGCCACCGGTGATCAATGCGATTTTTGTGCTCATTTTCTGTTTCCTGTTGTTGTGAACTTGTGAAATTAACGATATTCCTAACGGCTACGGCGATAAAGCTGGCGAAATACGTTTCACTGTTTCACTCTCAACAACAATCGGTGCACAAATGGATAAAATTCAGGCAATGCAGATTTTTGTGCGCGTGGCGGAAATGGAAAGTTTTACCCGCGCGGCGATCAGCCTCGGCTTGCCTAAAGGCAGCGTCTCACGTCAGGTGCAGGCGCTTGAAAATCAGCTCGGTACGCGGATGCTGCATCGCACCACACGTCGGGTGCAACTGACGCAGGATGGCCAGGTCTATTACGATCGCTGCCGTGAAATATTGAGCCTGCTGGATGATACCGACGCGCTGTTTCAGGGCGATCCGGCCACGCTGAGCGGAAAACTGCGCGTGGATATGCCGGTGGCGATGGCCACACTGGCGGTAATTCCACAGCTGGCGACCTTTATGCAGCAATATCCCGGCATCGAGCTGGAGCTGAGCAGCAGCGATCGGCAGGTTGACGTGGTGCGCGAAGGCTTTGATTGCGTGGTGCGCGTCGGCACATTGCACGATTCCGGCCTGATCGCCCGCACGCTGGGGCAACTCAGAATGGTCAACTGTGCCAGCGCCGACTATCTTAAACGGTTCGGTACGCCGCAGACGCCGGAGGATCTGGCGCAGCACGCGATGATTCATTACAGCCAGCAGCTGGGCAGCCTGCCGTCGGGCTTTGAGTTTTACGATGGCAAACAGAGCCGTACGATTCAGACCGGTGGCGTGATGACGGTGAACAGCACGGAAACCTATCGCGCTGCGTGCATTGCCGGATTGGGCATTATTCAGGTGCCGAAAGTCGGTGTGGTCAGCCTGTTGCAGGCGAAAACGCTGGTGGAGGTGCTGCCCGGCTTTACCGCACAGCCGATGCCGGTTTCGTTGATTTATCCGCATCGGCGCAATCTGGCGCGCCGCGTACACGTTTTCATGGAGTGGCTCGGCCAGGTAGTAAAAGCGTACGCCAGCTGAATGCGCAGGCGGCGCAGCAATTCGGGACGCATCCCGATGACCTTGCGGCTGGCCGGTCTATACTCTTTTTTTCAGGTAAATAAACAGGATGCCCGGTTTCATGACGGACAAAGAACAGCACGATAAACATCTCGATACCCTGCCGAGCAAGCCGATAGCGCCGGTACAGACTGACGAGCACCTCAGGGCTGCGGCCGAAAAAGAAAACCAGGCGAAGGATGACGCGCTGATCCCAATCAAAACCGGTAATAACACGGTGGATACGCAGGTTACGCGCTTCAACAAAATGGTTAACCGCATCAAAGCCAATCACAGCGTGGCACACTTCATTCGTGCGGCGGAACGCTTTAACGACCGTCTGGGCAGCCAGTTTGGCGCGGCAATTACCTACTTTTCGTTTCTGTCGCTGATCCCAATTTTGATGGTGTCGTTTGCCGCCGTGGGTTTTATGCTGGCGTCCCATCCCGATGTGCTGACCGAAATCATCAACCGGATGGTCGATAACATCAGCGATCCGGTGCTGGCGACCACGCTGAAGAACACGGTGAATACCGCGGTGCAGCAGCGTACCACCGTGGGTTTGACCGGTCTGGCGGTGGCGCTTTATTCCGGCATCAGCTGGATGGGCAACCTGCGCGAGGCGATTCGCGCGCAGTATCGCGACGTCTGGGAACGCAAAGCGGATGAGAAAGAGAAGGTCTATTTCAAATACACCCGTGATTTTATCTCGCTAATTGGCCTGGTGCTGGCGCTGGTGATTACGCTGTCGTTAACGTCAGTGGCCGGTTCGGCGCAGGCGTCGATCGTTACCGCGCTGGGACTGGATGGCATCGAATGGCTGCGTCCGGTGTTAACCGCCATCGCACTGACCATTTCAGTGTGTGCCAACTATTTGTTGTTCCTGTGGATTTTCTGGATCCTGCCGCGCCATAAAACCCGCCGCCGGGCATTGCTGCGCGGCACCTTGCTGGCGGCCATCGGCTTTGAAGTGATTAAATTCATCATGACGCTGACGCTGCCGAAGCTGGCCTCTTCACCCTCGGGCGCTGCCTTTGGCTCGGTGCTCGGCCTGATGGCCTTCTTCTATTTCTTTGCCCGCCTGACGCTGTTTTGCGCCGCCTGGATTGCCACCGCGAAATACCGCGATGACAAAGAAGTGGGCGCCGGTACGCCGACGGTAACGCGTCAAAAAATGTAACATTCCTCAGGCCGACGCCCGTCGGCCTGTTTTTCTAATGCCAGCGTAAAATGCCACGCTTCGACTACTAATCATACAAAAGCCAGCATTAACCGCTAACTCCTCACTTTTCTTTACCCTTTTTTCAGTGAATCACGCCAGAAAACCGCGCTTTCGCCCTGCCATCCGCCACTGACGACAAGATGTCAGACATTATCCTCTTTTTCGGCGAAATGGCGTCATTTGTGGCGGGTTTTCAGCATTGAATGCCGCCAGGGCTGTGCGTAAGATTCTTTATCTAAATTTACAAATAAGAAAACTTTATGCACGCTTCCATCGCTGAATCACCTGACAAAACCGATCCCAATGCGCCCGTAAATTCCCGCAGCAAAGTGGTTATCGCTTCGCTGGTCGGAACCGCCATTGAGTTCTTCGATTTTTATATCTATGCCACTGCAGCGGTTATCGTCTTTCCGCATATCTTTTTTCCGCAGGGCGACGCAACCGTTGCCACGCTACAGTCGCTGGCCACCTTCGCCATCGCTTTTATCGCGCGTCCGATCGGCTCCGCGGTGTTTGGCCACTTTGGCGATCGCGTTGGCCGTAAGGCGACGCTGGTTGCCTCGTTGCTGACCATGGGTGTCTCGACCGTGGTTATCGGCCTGCTGCCGGGCTACGACACCATTGGCGTATTTGCGCCGCTGCTGCTGGCGCTGGCGCGTTTTGGTCAGGGCCTGGGGCTGGGCGGTGAATGGGGCGGCGCGGCGCTGCTGGCGACGGAGAATGCGCCTGCGAAGAAACGCGCGCTCTACGGTTCGTTTCCACAGCTTGGCGCACCGATTGGCTTCTTCTTCGCCAACGGTACCTTTCTTCTGCTCTCCTGGTTACTGACTGACGATCAGTTTATGCAGTGGGGCTGGCGCGTACCGTTTATCCTCTCCGCGGTGCTGGTGATTGTCGGGCTTTATGTGCGCGTTTCGCTGCATGAAAGCCCGGTATTCGCGAAGGTGCAGAAGGATAAGAAACAGGTGCGCATGCCGATGGGCACGCTGCTCAGCAAGCATTTGATGGCCACGGTGCTTGGCACCTTTATCATGCTGGCGACCTATACGCTGTTCTACATCATGACCGTTTACTCAATGAGTTACGGCACGGCGCCTGCACCGGTGGGTCTTGGCTTCTCGCGTAACAGCTTCCTGTGGATGCTGATGGTGGCGGTGATCGGTTTCGGCGTGATGGTACCGATAGCGGGCCTGCTGGCTGACCGCTTTGGTCGCCGTAAAACCATGATTGTGATTACGCTGATGATCATCGGTTTCTCGCTGCTGTTCCCGTCAATGCTTGGCTCCGGCAGTCAGCCGCTGGTGATGGCGTTCCTGCTGCTCGGCCTGAGTATTATGGGCCTGACGTTCGGCCCGATGGGCGCGCTGTTGCCAGAGCTGTTCCCAACGGAAGTACGTTATACCGGCGCCTCTTTCTCTTATAACCTCTCGTCGATTCTCGGCGCGTCGGTGGCGCCTTACATTGCGTCGTGGCTGACCGCGCATTACGGTCTCTATGCGGTCGGTTACTATCTGGCCTCGATGGCGGTGCTGACGCTGATTGCGCTGATCGCCTGTAAAGAGACGCGGCACCAGACGCTTTACGAAGGTTAAATCCACTATCACTGATATCAACCCGGCCAGCGTGCCGGGTTTTTTATGGTCAGTTGTCTGGCGACGCTGTTGGCAGTCGCGCAATCGCAGGCATAAAAAAGCCCCGGCGAGCCGGGGCTAATAAGTAGAGGTTAACGCTGAGGGGATTAGCCCGCGACGGCGATGCGCTTCATATCGGTCATATAGCCACGCAGCTTACGGCCAATCGCTTCGATTTCATGGCCACGAATCGCTTCGTTGATATCACGCAGCTGCGCGTTATCCACCTGACCACCCGCCGCGGGCTTACCGAGATCGCCCGCCTGCAGCGTCGTCATGAACTCTTTCAGCAGCGGTACCGCCGCGTACGAGAACAGGTAGTTGCCATATTCTGCGGTATCGGAGATCACCACGTTCATCTCATACAGACGCTTACGGGCAATAGTGTTAGCGATCAGCGGCAGTTCATGCAGCGATTCATAATAGGCTGACTCTTCGATGATGCCTGCGGCAACCATGGTTTCAAACGCCAGCTCAACGCCCGCTTTCACCATAGCGATCATCAGTACGCCCTGATCGAAATACTCCTGCTCACTGATTTTGCCTTCAAACTGTGGCGCAGTTTCAAACGCTGTTTTGCCGGTCTCTTCACGCCAGGTCAGCAGATTTTTGTCGTCATTCGCCCAGTCAGCCATCATGCCGGAGGAGAATTCGCCGGAGATGATGTCATCCATATGCTTCTGGAACAGCGGTGCCATGATGGTTTTCAGCTGCTCAGACAGCGCACAGGCACGTACTTTTGCCGGGTTAGACAGGCGATCCATCATCAGCGTGATGCCGCCCTGCTTCAGCGCTTCGGTGATGGTTTCCCAGCCGAACTGAATCAGTTTTTCTGCGTAAGCCGGTTCGGTGCCATCGGCCACCAGCTTATCGAAGCACAGCAGTGAACCCGCCTGCAGCATGCCGCAGAGAATGGTTTGCTCGCCCATCAGATCCGATTTCACTTCTGCCACGAAAGAGGATTCCAGCACGCCTGCACGGTGGCCGCCGGTCGCTGCTGCCCAGGCTTTAGCAATCGCCATGCCTTCGCCTTTCGGATCGTTTTCCGGGTGAACCGCGATCAGCGTAGGCACGCCGAAACCGCGCTTGTACTCTTCACGCACTTCGGTGCCCGGGCATTTCGGCGCTACCATCACCACGGTGATATCTTTGCGGATGGTTTCACCCACTTCAACGATGTTAAAACCGTGCGAGTAGCCCAGCGCGGCGCCCTCTTTCATCAGTGGCTGTACCGCCTGAACCACAGCAGAGTGCTGCTTGTCCGGCGTCAGGTTAACCACCAGATCGGCACCCGGGATCAGTTCTTCATAGGTGCCAACCTTAAAGCCGTTTTCGGTTGCCTTGCGCCAGGAAGCACGCTTTTCGGCGATCGCTTCAGCACGCAGCGCATAGGCGATATCCAGACCGGAGTCACGCATGTTCAAACCCTGGTTCAGGCCCTGAGCACCACAGCCCACGATGACCACTTTTTTGCCTTTCAGGTAGCTGGCTTCATCTGCGAATTCGTCGCGTGACATGAAACGACATTTACCTAATTGCGCTAACTGATTGCGCAGGTTCAACGTGTTGAAATAATTAGCCATGGGATACTCCGTTATGAGGTTATTTTTTTGCTTTGTAAGGTAGCAGTGTAGCCGCTAAGAATGACCCCATCATATGACAGGAAATACGTTGCTGAAATTGATATATTAACAATATGACATTGCAATAAATGCAACGTGACGCTGAGGTGACGCCCGTATGGATCTGCGCGATTTAAAACTGTTTCTGCATCTGGCGGACAGCCGCCATTTTGGCCGTACTGCGCGGGCAATGCACGTCAGCCCGTCGACGCTTTCCCGACAGATTCAAAGGCTGGAAGAGGATATCGGCCAGACGCTGTTTCTGCGCGATAACCGTACGGTGACACTGACCGACGCCGGAGAACGGGCACGCCAGTTTGCCCAGCATACGCTGCTGCAATATCAGCAGCTGCGCCATGCGATTGGTCATAACGGCCCTTCGCTCAGCGGCGAGCTGCGCATGTTCTGCTCGGTCACCGCGGCTTACAGCCATTTGCCGCCGATTCTCGATCGGTTTCGTGCCGAGCATCCCATGGTGGAGATCAAGCTAACCACCGGCGATGCCGCCGATGCCATGGAAAAAGTGCAGTCGAATGAGGCAGACGTGGCGATTGCCGGGCGGCCGGAGTCGCTGCCCGCCAGCATCGATTTTACGCAGATTGGCCTGATCCCGCTGGTGCTGATTGCTCCAGCGCTGCCGTGCCCGGTCAGAACCCAGGCGACGCAGGAGCATCCGCCGTGGACGGAAATCCCGTTTATTTTGCCGGAACAGGGCCCGGCGCGGCGGCGTATCGATCTCTGGTTTCGTCGCCATCGCATTACCGCCCCGCTCATTTACGCCACGGTTTCCGGCCATGAAGCGATTGTTTCAATGGTGGCGCTGGGCTGCGGCATTGCGCTGCTACCCGCAGTGGTGCTGGAGAACAGCCCGGAACCGGTGCGCAATCGCGTTCTGGTGCTGGAAAATGTTGAATCGGTGGAGCCGTTTGAACTCGGCGTCTGCGTACAAAAAAAGCGGCTCGATGAGCCGCTTATCAGTGCGTTCTGGCAACAGCTGTAGATCATGCCGCCGGGCTTTTCGCCGCAGCGGCACAGATTACTGCCCCGCGAGGAAAAACTTGAACGCCGGGTTATTGGCTTCGTCGTGAAAATCGTAGCCGAGATCGGCCAGCCGTTCGCCAAAGCCAGGCTCGTCATCGCCAAGTTCAAATGCCGCCAGTACACGGCCATAGTCGGTGCCATGACTGCGATAGTGGAACAGCGAAATGTTCGAATGCGTGCCCAGCGTTTGCAGAAACTTCAGTAGGGCACCAGGCGCTTCGGGAAACTCAAAGCTGAACAGCCGTTCACGCAGCGGTTTTGACGGCCGACCGCCTACCATATAGCGCACGTGCAGCTTGGCCATCTCATCGTCCGAGAGATCGACAACGTGATAACCTTCGGCTCCCAGCTGGCTGATGATCTCTTTACGCTCTTCCAGACCACGCGTCAGCCGTACGCCGACAAAAATGCAGGCGTTAGCGGCATCGGCATAACGGTAGTTAAACTCGGTAACCGCACGTCCGCCCAACACCTGGCAGAACTTCAGGAAGCTACCCTGCTGCTCGGGAATGGTGACCGCCAGCAGTGCCTCGCGCTGTTCGCCCAACTCGCAGCGTTCAGAAACGTAGCGCAGGCCGTGGAAATTGACGTTGGCACCGGACAGAACATGCGCCAGCCGCTCACCCTGAATGTGATGCTGCTGGATATACTTTTTCATGCCCGCCAGCGCCAGCGCACCCGACGGCTCCGCTACCGCGCGCACATCCTCAAACAGATCTTTCATGGCTGCGCAGATGGCATCGCTGTCGACGGTGATGATGTCATCAATATATTGCTGACAGAGTCGGAAGGTTTCGCTGCCGATACGCTTGACCGCAACGCCTTCGGCAAACAGCCCGACGCGCGGTAAATCTACCGGCTCGCCCGCCTCCAGCGCCGCTTTCAGACAGGCAGAATCTTCCGCTTCAACGGCAATCACTTTGATCTGCGGCATCAGCTGCTTGATTAATACCGCCACGCCCGCCGCCAGCCCGCCGCCACCCACCGGCACAAAGATGCGATCGAGATGTGCATCCTGTTGCAGCAGCTCCATCGCCAGCGTGCCCTGACCGGCAATCACTGCCGGGTGGTCGAACGGCGGCACGAAGGTATAACCGTGCTCGGCAGCCAGCTCGATCGCTTTGGCTTTCGCCTCATCGAAATTGGCGCCAAACAGGTAAGCCTCACCGCCAAAAGCGCGCACCGCATCGACTTTGATATCCGCCGTGGATACCGGCATCACGATCAGCGAGGTGATGCCCAGTTTGGTCGCCGACAGCGCCACACCCTGAGCATGGTTACCCGCCGATGCCGTTACCACGCCGCGCGCTTTCTGCTCATCATTCAGCCCGGCAATCATGGCGTAGGCGCCGCGCACCTTAAAGCTGTGCACCGGCTGACGATCTTCGCGCTTCACCAGAATGGTGTTGTTGAGGCGCGAGGAGATTTTTTCCATTTTTTGCAGCGGCGTGACCTGTGCCACTTCATACACGGGCGCACGCAATATGGCGCGCAGATATTCCGCGCCGCAGGGTTGAGCCGATAGCGGTTGAGACTCGGCCATGGTTAGCCTCCCAGCTTGCTCTTGTCACGCACCGCGCCTTTATCGGCACTGGTTGCCAGTGTCGCGTAAGCACGCAATGCAAAAGATACCTGACGCTCGCGGCCGTGTGGCGTCCAGGCGGCTTCGCCGCGCGCCTCTTCCTCTTCGCGACGGGCGTGCAGTTCGTTGTCGGGCACGTCAAGCTGAATGCCGCGGTTAGGAATATCGATGTCGATCATGTCGCCATCTTTCACCAGCGCAATAGTACCGCCGCTGGCGGCTTCCGGCGATGCGTGTCCAATGGACAGGCCGGATGTGCCGCCGGAGAAACGGCCATCGGTGATCAGCGCGCAGCTTTTGCCTAATCCCATCGACTTCAGATAGGTGGTGGGATAGAGCATTTCCTGCATGCCCGGTCCGCCTTTTGGTCCTTCATAACGAATGACCACGACGTCGCCCGCAACCACTTTTCCACCGAGAATCGCCGACACTGCGTCGTCCTGGCTTTCATAAACTTTGGCCGGACCACGGAAGGTCAGGTTGTCGTTATCCACGCCCGCGGTTTTGACAATGCAGCCGTCGGTGGCCAGGTTGCCATACAGCACGGCCAGGCCGCCATCCTGCGAGAAGGCAAATTCGCGTGAACGAATACAACCTTCCTGACGATCGTCATCCAGCGTGTCCCAGCGGCAGTTCTGCGAGAACGCCTGGGTGGTGCGGATACCGGCAGGGCCGGCGCGGAACATGGTTTTTACCGCCTCATCTTTCGTCAGCGTGATGTCGTATTGCTCCAGCGTCTCGCTCAGGCTCAGACCGAGCACATTACGCACGCTGTTATCCAGCAGGCCAGCACGATCCAGCTCGCCAAGAATGCCGACCACGCCGCCGGCGCGATGCACATCTTCCATATGGTATTTCTGGGTGCTTGGCGCGACCTTACACAGGTGTGGCACCAGACGTGACAGGCGGTCGATATCGGAAATATTGAAGTCGATTTCGCCTTCCTGCGCGGCAGCTAACAGATGCAGCACGGTATTGGTTGAACCGCCCATCGCGATATCCAGCGTCATGGCGTTTTCAAAAGCCGCTTTGTTGGCGATGTTGCGCGGCAGCACGCTTTCGTCATCCTGCTCGTAATAACGTTTTGCCAGGCCGACGATGCGCTTGCCCGCATTGATAAACAGATCTTTGCGGTCGGCGTGGGTGGCGAGCAACGAGCCGTTGCCCGGCTGTGACAGGCCCAGCGCTTCGGTCAGGCAGTTCATCGAGTTGGCGGTGAACATACCGGAACAGGAGCCGCAGGTTGGGCAGGCTGAGCGTTCAATTTGCTCGCTGTCGGCATCGCTGACGTTCGGGTTGGCGCCCTGAATCATGGCATCGACCAGATCGAGCTTGATGATTTTGTCAGAGAGCTTGGTTTTACCGGCTTCCATCGGGCCGCCAGAAACAAAGATCACCGGCACGTTGAGGCGCAATGATGCCATCAGCATGCCAGGTGTGATTTTATCGCAGTTCGAGATGCAGACCATGGCATCGGCGCAGTGCGCGTTGACCATGTATTCCACTGAGTCAGCGATTAACTCGCGAGACGGAAGTGAATAGAGCATGCCGCCGTGGCCCATCGCGATACCATCATCAACAGCAATGGTATTGAACTCTTTGGCGACGCCGCCTGCGGCTTCGATCTGCTCTGCCACCAGTTTACCGAGATCGCGCAGGTGCACGTGGCCCGGCACGAACTGTGTGAAGGAGTTGACCACGGCGATAATTGGCTTGCCGAAATCGTCATCGGTCATGCCGGTGGCGCGCCATAAGGCTCGGGCACCCGCCATATTACGGCCGTGGGTGGTTGTCGCGGAACGGTACTTAGGCATGCTCTTTACTCCAGTCTGGATAATAACGCGAACGCCACTGCGTCCGCGGAGACAGTCTTGTTATGGGTTAACCTGATCCAACCAACCCCATTTATCTTCGGTTTCGCCGGTGAACAGCCCGAAGAACGCCTGCTGAATACGTTTGGTTACCGGGCCACACTTGCCTTCGCCAACCTTAATGCCATCCACGCTGCGGACCGGCGTGATTTCAGCGGCGGTGCCGGACATAAAGACTTCATCGGCAAGATAGAGCGACTCACGTGACAGCACCTGCTCACGTACTTCGATGCCCATATCTTTTGCCAGCTTGATGATCGCATCACGCGTGATACCCGGCAGCGCGGATGAGGTGAAAGGCGGCGTGAACAGGATGCCGTCTTTAACTTCAAACAGGTTTTCGCCTGCGCCTTCAGAGATATAGCCGTTGGTGTCCAGCGCGATGCCTTCCTGATAACCATGGCGGCGCGCTTCGCTGCCTACCAGTAAGGAAGAGAGATAGTTGCCGCCCGCTTTGGCTGCGGTAGGAATGGTGTTTGGTGCGACGCGATTCCAGGAGGAAACCATGGCGTCGATCCCCTGCTCCAGCGCTTCGGCGCCCAGATAAGCACCCCAAGGGAACGCGGCGATGATCACATCGGTGCTAAAACCATCTGGCGGATTCACACCCAGACCCACATCACCCACAAAAGCCAGCGGACGGATGTAGGCACTTTTCAGGTTGTTTTTACGCAGCACGTCACGGCAAGCAGACATCAGCTCATCTACGCTGAAGTTCACTGGAAAACGGTAGATTTTGGCCGAGTCATGCAGGCGCTGCATGTGCTCGCGGTGACGAAATACCACCGGGCCTTTGTGAGAGTCATAGCAGCGAACGCCTTCAAACACCGACGTGCCGTAATGCAGCGCGTGTGACATCACGCTGACCTTTGCCTCTTCCCACTTAACCATCTCGCCGTTAAACCAAATGAAATCTGCTTTTTTGGTGCTCATATTCTTATTCCTTTCGCGGCTATGCACGGATCTGTTGTGTTGTTTGTTGGTGAATCTGGACGCTCGCGACATCCATTAATTTATTTAGCTGAGATGACAATAATTCGACTGAACGCTGGCTGGCAACGGTCATTTCGATATTAACGCTTTCTGCGTTGATGCCGGAGGCCATGTTCATCGCGCAAAGCTGAAAGCCGCGATGACGAACAACGCGCAAAATGCGCTCGACTATTTCAGGTCGGAAACGGGCTTCGATAGACAGTTGATGCTGATTCATGACGTTTTCTCCATCATATTCGCGTTGCTGGCGCCTGGTGGAACCAGAGGCCAGACATTTTCATATTCGTCGATTGAGACATGCAGCAGATACGGCCCTTCGCTGTTGAGCAGGGCATCTAACGCGCCATCGACCTGATCTTTACGGGTGATACGCTGGCCAGGAATGCCGAAGGCGCCGGCCAGCATTAAGAAATCGGGATTATCCGACAGGTTGGTTTCGCTGTAGCGCTCGGCAAAGAACAGCTGCTGCCACTGACGCACCATGCCTAAACGTTGGTTGTCCATCAGCACAATTTTTACTGGCAACTGCTTACGTTTGATGGTGCCCAGTTCCTGCACATTCATCATGAACGAGCCGTCGCCGGAGATACAGATAACGCAATCATCAGGGCGGGCAACCTGCGCGCCAACCGCCGCGGGCAAACCAAAACCCATGGTGCCCAGGCCGCTGGAGGTGATGAAATTTTCCGGCTCGTGGTAGCTCATATGCTGAGCCGCCCACATCTGATGCTGACCAACGTCGGTGGTGACCACCGCGCTGGCCGCTTTGCGATCGGATAACTGCTTCAAAAACAACGGCGCGAAAATGGCATCTCCAGGATGATCGTAACGCCATGCATGTGTGGTTTTTAACGCGATAACGTCGTTACGCCATTCAGTAACGTCTATCGGCTGGCTGAGCGCGGGCAACAGCGCATTGAAATCGCCCTGCAGGGTCACGTGTGCCCGGCGCAGCTTGTGAAACTCGGCTGGATCGATATCCAGATGAATGATGCTGGCGTGCGGCGCGAAGGTATCGAGCTTGCCGGTAACACGATCGTCAAACCGTGCACCAACTGCAATCAACAGGTCGCACTGCTGGACGGCAAGGTTAGCGGCTTTGGTGCCATGCATACCTAACATGCCGAGATAACATTCATCTTTAACGTCAGCGGCACCCAGCCCTTTTAACGTGGCAACGGTTGGAATGCCGGTTTCCTGCGCGAAGGCACGCAGTGCCAGCACCGCACGCGCCATACCAACACCGCCACCCACGTACAGCACTGGCTTTTTGGCTTGCGCCAGTAAGGTCCGGGCTTCCGCCAGCTGCTGATGAGGATGCGCGATCGCCTCTTCCACCGGCAGCAGATGCGGCGTCAGATCGCCGCTCGCCAGCTGAATATCTTTAGGGATATCGACCAGTACCGGGCCAGGGCGACCAGATTGCGCAATGGCAAAGGCTTCTGCCAGCACTGAAGGCAGAGCTTCCAGCGATTCCACCAGAAAACTGTGCTTGGTGCAGGATAATGACATGCCGAGCACGTCGATTTCCTGAAAAGCATCGGTACCGATAAAAGCTGATGATACCTGACCGGTGATAGCCACTACCGGCACGGAATCCATCATGGCATCCGCCAGGCCGGTGATCAGGTTGGTCGCGCCCGGACCTGAAGTCGCGATACACACACCGGTTTTGCCGGTTGCACGCGCATAGCCGATAGCGGCCATGGCTGCGCCCTGCTCATGGCGACACAATAGATGTTCGACGCCGCCATCATAGAGCGCATCGTAAACTGGCATGATCGCTCCACCCGGATAGCCAAACACAGTATTAATGCCCTGTGCACGTAACGCCTGAACAACCCATTGTGCGCCTGTCATCGCTATTCTCCTGTCTTTCGGCGAGAACCACAGAATATTATGCTGCTGTTCATTGTTTGCTCCGCCTTAAGTCACTAACTGAATGTCTGGATAAAAAAAAACCCCCGGACCTTTCGGTGCGGGGGGTTTCGTTGAATTCAGACTTGATTTTTAAGCCTTTCTTTCTCCGAGCGAAGCCCCGCACGGTGTGATAAGAATCACCACCACGCTAATCACGACCAGGCTAATCACTCGTAGAAGGGCTTTCATGTCAGATACTTTTAATCGCTTGTTCGAAGTAATGCCTACAGAGTTATCATAGTTAGTGTGATCATGACAACTTTTTTCGCGGGTTAATTTCAACCGCTGATTTTGCTGGTGTGAAAAAAATGAGTAATTTCAGTGATAAGGTCTTAACTGAAATTTATTCATAACGTCATCGTCGTAATGAGTTTTTCGCTTGTTATCGATGCCGGTTCCATAAAAATGCAAACGACGGCAACGTGGGTATTCAGGCTGCATCGCGGCTTCAAAAATGAGAATCAAAGATTCGCCAGCGCCTTTGCCGCTCGCCACACTGATGGAAAAGGAGCCGTTATGTCGCTTTCCATCGTATTAACACGCGCACTGCTGGGCGTTAACGCGCCTCTGGTGACGGTTGAAGTCCACATTAGCAATGGATTGCCCGCCTTTTCTCTGGTGGGCCTGCCGGAGACCACCGTGAAAGAGGCACGCGATCGGGTACGCAGCGCCATTATCAATAGCGGCTTCAGCTTTCCTGCTCGCCGTATTACGGTAAATTTAGCGCCAGCGGATCTCCCTAAAGAAGGGGGACGTTACGATCTGCCTATCGCTATTGCCGTTCTGGTCGCTTCAGAGCAGGTTCCTGCAGATAAGCTGACGCAGTATGAGTTTCTGGGTGAGCTGGCGCTTACAGGCACGCTAAGGGGCGTTCAGGGAGCAATCCCGGCGGCAATGGCTGCCCTGGCGGCGACGCGGCAGCTAATCCTGTCTGCGGATAATCAGGCGGATGTTGGATTAATCCAACAAGGTCAGTCGTTAATCGGCGAACATCTGCTGGATGTCTGTGCCTTTCTGCATGGTAAACAGGAGCTGGCTGCTGCGGAAGCTCAGCCTTATCAGGAAGCGGTACACAGCGCAGATTTGAATGATGTTACCGGTCAGCATCAGGCGCGGCGCGCGCTGGAGATTACCGCGGCGGGCGGACACAACCTGCTGCTGATTGGTCCGCCCGGTACCGGTAAAACAATGCTGGCCACACGCTTGCCGGGCCTGATGCCACCATTGACGGAACAGGAGGCGCTGGAATGCGCCGCTATTGCCAGCTTGTCTGACAGCGGCAACCTGCATAAACAGTGGCGACAGCGCCCTTTCCGCGCGCCTCATCATAGTGCATCGCTATTTGCGCTCATTGGCGGTGGTAGTTTGCCCCGACCCGGCGAGATTTCACTGGCGCATAATGGCGTACTCTTTCTTGATGAACTGCCGGAGTTTGAGCGTCGTGTGCTGGATGCCTTACGCGAACCGATTGAGTCCGGTGAAATCGCTATATCACGGGCGCGAGCGAAGGTGACATATCCGGCTCGCTTTCAACTTATTGCAGCCATGAATCCAAGCCCAACAGGGCATTATCAAGGCAACCATAACCGCTGTTCGCCACAGCAGACGCTGCGCTATCTCAGTCGCCTGTCGGGCCCATTTTTAGATCGCTTTGATCTTTCGCTGGAGGTGCCTTTATTGCCCTCAGGCACGTTAAGTCAGCGAGAAAGTGTTAATGAATCGAGTGACGTGGTTCGCCAGCGCGTGCAGGTGGCGCGCACAATACAGCTGACGCGTGCGGGAAAGGTCAATGCAGCGCTCAATAACAAAGAGATTCAACAGTGGTGCGAGATCGATATGGAAAGTGCGCAGTGGCTGGAAAATGTATTAAACACACTGGGGCTATCGGTAAGAGCGTGGCAGCGAATCCTAAAGGTCTCGCGTACTATTGCCGATTTAGCAGGTAAGGAAGGTATACATCGGGAGCATCTTCAGGAAGCGTTAAGTTATCGCGGCATTGATCGGTTGTTGATTCATTTGCATAAAAGCCTGGAATAAAAAAATGGAGCCTGTCGGCTCCACTCTTTTAATCATCGCTTTCCGTGTAGTCTTCAACGCCTTCCATCTGCGGTTTACCGCCTGACAGGGTGTGAAAACGTTTAGGGCGCTTGATACGGGTCATATATTTTGACCATACACGTTCAGCTTCCGTTTGTGGTTCGCGAATGCCGCGACACACTTCTACAAAGAGGCGTTCCTCTTCTGTAGTTGGCTCTCTTTTTGCCAGATCAAGCTCGTTAAAAGCATAACCGTGACGTTCAAGAAGCTGAGCTTCTTTAATAGTGAAATCTCCATGGCGGGAGAATCCACGTGGATAGTGTTTGTTATCAAAAAAACGATTCGTTGTTGCGAAGCTTTCCGCCATTTTACACGCTCCTAACTCTTCTATGGCCGTGCTATTTATGGCGCGGAGTATTAGATAGGCTTGACAGAGTGTAAAACAAAAGATTTAAATCATAACGACAAACAAATTTTGGAGGAAGCCAGTGGATACGGAATTGTTGAAAACCTTTTTGGAAGTGAGCCGAACGCGCCACTTTGGCCGTGCTGCTGAGGCACTTTACCTGACACAGTCTGCGGTTAGCTTTCGTATCAGACAGCTGGAAACTCAGCTCGGTGTCAACCTGTTTACCCGGCATCGCAATAATATACGCCTGACTTCCGCAGGCGAACGTCTATTACCCTATGCCGAAAGCTTGATGAACACATGGCTGATGGCAAAGAAAGAGGTTTCCCATACCCAACAGCATCATGAGCTGTCGATTGGTGCCAGTGCGTCGCTCTGGGAGGCTTATCTCACCCCCTGGCTACAGACGCTCTATGAGAATCGGGAGAGCTTGCATCTTGAAGCACGTGTTGCTCAGCGTCATTCGCTGGTTAAACAGTTACACGAACGTCAACTTGACCTGCTGATCACCACCGAAGCGCCAAAAATGGATGAACTGACCAGCCAGCAAATTGGGCATATTTCTCTGGCCTTATTTCGTTCCCGGCAAAGCGAGAAGCTGGAGAAATATGACTATATCAAGCTGGAATGGGGGGCCGATTTCCATCAGCATGAAAGCTATTTAGCTGGCGGCGACGATGTACCAGTGCTTACTACGACATCAGCTCACCTGACGCGCCAGCTCCTGCACGTCACTAATGCATGTGCATTTTTGCCAGAAACCTGGCACAACGATTATGCCGATCTGCTTGTTATCCAGGATACACCTGTAGCTGTACGTCCACTTTATGCAGTCTGGCTGCAAAATAGCGATCAACAAACGCATATTAAGCAGTTGCTTAAGTTTCCAATCGCTAATTTGAAGTGATCGGCAACAGTTTTGTTCGGGAGTAGCCTATGGTTCTGGGTTCTGGGTTCTGGGTTCTGGGTTCTGGGTTCTGGGTTCTGGGTTCTGGGTTCTGGGTTCTGGGTTCTGGGTTCTGGGTTTTTCAGGGATTCTAAAGCATTAGACAGGAAGCCGGCGTTTTTAATGCCTTGGCTTTGTTTGGATATAAAGAAATCGTTAATGAAGAGGAAATTTAGGCAAAAAAAATCCTTTGCCTAAGCAAAGGATCATTTTCTGGCAGGGGCGGAGGGACTCGAACCCCCAACACCCGGTTTTGGAGACCGGTGCTCTACCAATTGAACTACGCCCCTAAATAGGGTGGCGGAACGGACGGGGCTCGAACCCGCGACCCCCTGCGTGACAGGCAGGTATTCTAACCAACTGAACTACCGCTCCACCGATTCTGTACTGCGCCCGCACGTCCGTGCTGACTCAGGTATATCGC
>Ga0265780_10001282_pt1 | contig 36127 bp, 30 predicted proteins | sample P1T30metagenome_FD_192432 | JGI IMG/M metagenome (GOLD analysis project Ga0265780, IMG submission 192432) | Plant litter microbial communities from East Loma Ridge, Irvine, California - P1 T30 | ecosystem: Environmental > Terrestrial > Plant litter > Unclassified | place: USA: California...
CCATTTTTGGGAAAGAACGATGAGCAAACTGACTACCACACTGACGGCCAGGGCGGTCAACCCGAGCTGAACGAACTGATATTCCGGCATTACTAATTCCTTTGCGCGTAAAGGCCGCGTCGACAGCATGTGCTTGACGGTGATGACATTGCATCATTGAGGTTTTCTGATCCGGATTCTCGGGACCAGCCGACGCCTCGCGAGATGTTCTTAAAGCTATTTTAAGAACAATAGAAATGTTAGCACATATCAATACTCCAAATTCATTTTGTGCTTGTAACAGACTCATCCTGTCGCAATGCAACAACTGCCGGGACCGCTATCTGGAACACGATTGACAAAGAATAAGGGCGCTTGAAGCGCCCTTATTATTGGCCTCACTTTAAACAGTTTATGCCATACCTACCAGGCTGGTCACACGAATGGTTTTCGTCTCCGGAATTTCGGAATGCGACAGCACCTTCAGCTGCGGCAGCGCCCGGCGCAGGAAGCGCGACAACAGCGTGCGTAGCGGCCCCGGCACCAGCAGCACCGGCGTCAGTCCCATCGCTTCCTGCTGCTGGGTCGCATTCGCGGCCTGCTGGACGATGGTGTCGGCCAGGCCCGGCTCAATACCGGTGCCGTCGCCGCCGGCGCTCAGGGCTTGCACCAGCAGGCGCTCCAGGCGGTTGTCCAGAGTCATCACCGACAACTCGTTGGTGCCCGGGAACAGCTGCTGCACGATGGCGCGCCCCAGCGCCACACGCACCAGTGCGGTCAAGTCGTTCGGATCGCCGACACCGGCGTTTTCCGACAGGGTCTCGATGATGGTGCGCATGTCGCGGATGTGCACGCCTTCCGTCAGCAGGTTCTGCAGCACTTTCTGCAGGGTCGACAGCGACACGACTTTCGGTACCAGGTCTTCGACCAGCTTCGGCGCATCCTTGGCCAGGTGGTCCAGCAGCGCCTGCACTTCCATGCGGCCCAGCAAGTCCGACGCATGCGTCGTAATCAGGTGGTTCAGGTGGGTGGCGATCACGGTGCCGGCGTCGACCACGGTATAACCCATGCTTTGTGCATCGTCCTTCAGGCCGGCATCGATCCAGATCGCCGGCAGGCCGAAGGCCGGATCGGTGGTCACCAGGCCCGGCAGCGTGCCGCTGGCCATGCCCGGGTTGATCGCCAGGAACTGGCCGTTCATGGCTTCGCCGCTGCCCACTTCCACGCCCTTCAGGGTGATGCGGTACGAGGTCGGTTTCAGTTCCAGGTTGTCGCGGATGTGCACCGGCGGCGCCAGGAAGCCGACTTCCTGGGCGAACTTCTTGCGGATGCCCTTGATGCGCTTGAGCAGCTCGCCATTCTGGCCCTTGTCGACCAGCGGGATCAGGCGGTAGCCGACTTCCAGACCGAGGGTGTCGACCGGCATCACGTCGCCCCAGCTTGCTTCTTCTTGTTCAGTCGAAGCGGCTGGTGCCCCGGCACCAGCCGCACCCGGCGCGCCCGGGGTACCCGCTGCGCCGGCGCCGGCGGCACGGGCCGCACCGGCTTCCTGCGGCGGTGCATTCTTGAGGCGCTTTTCGATCATGTAGCCGCCGCCCAGCAGCGCGCTGCCCAGCAGCAGGAACACCAGGTTCGGCATGCCCGGGATCATGCCCATGCCGCCGATGATGCCGCCGGTGATGTACAACACCATCGGCTTGCCGAACAACTGGCCGACGACCTGCTCGCCGACGTCCTTGTCGCTGGCCACGCGCGAGACCACCATACCGGCCGCGATCGAGATGATCAGCGACGGCAACTGCGCCACCAGGCCGTCACCGATGGCCAGCAGCGTGTAGTTGGTGACGGCATCGCCGAAAGCCATGTCATGCTGGACCATACCCACGATCAGGCCGCCGATGATGTTGATGACGGTCACCAGGATACCGGCGACGGCGTCGCCATGGACGTACTTCGAGGCACCATCCATCGAGCCGTAGAATTCCGCTTCCATGCCGACTTCTGCGCGGCGCTTCTTGGCTTCCTCTTCGCCGATCAGGCCAGCGTTCAGGTCGGCGTCGATCGCCATCTGCTTGCCGGGCATCGCGTCCAGGGCGAAGCGCGCGCCGACTTCGGCAATACGGCCGGCACCCTTGGTGACGACGGTGAAGTTGATGATGGTGAGGATGATGAAGACCACCAGGCCGACGGTGTAGTTACCGCCGATCAGGAAGTGGCCGAAGGCCTCGATGACTTTACCGGCAGCGGCGCCACCGGTGTGGCCTTCGGTCAGCACCACGCGGGTCGAGGCCACGTTCAGCGCCAGGCGCAACATGGTGGTGACCAGCAGCACCGCCGGGAAAGCCATGAAGTCGAGCGGCTTGACCGTGTACAGCGCGGTCAGCAGCACGATCACGGACAGCGCAATGTTAAAGCTGAAGAACAGGTCGAGTGCAAATGCCGGCAGCGGCAGGATCATCATTGCCAGCAGCAGGATGATCAGGATCGGCGCTGCCAGCGCATTACCGCGCCCCGCGATGCCGCTCAACCAGCCTGGCAGTCTGAAACCGTTCATGCGTACCCCGTCATCGATAATGTTGTTGGTGCTTACCCAGAAACAACATTATTACTGATGCCCAACAGCAACCATTGACTGAGGAGACGGGAAAAACGGCCCTATTTCACCGCGCCGCTACGGAAGATTGCCCGACGGCGGGTTGGTCTTGGGCTGCTGTGAAGCCGGGTTGAGCGGGTCCAGCTCCGGCGGTACCGGCAGTTTGTTCGGACGGTCCGGATACTGGTCGGTCGAGCCCTTGGTATAGGCGCGCAACTGGTAGACATAAGCCAGCACCTCGGCCACCGCCGAATACAGGGCTTCCGGGATCTCGTCGTCGATGTCGGTGTGTTTATACAGTGCACGCGCCAGGGCAGGGGCTTCCAGCAGCGCCACCTTGTTCTCTTTGGCGATCTCGCGGATCTTCGCGGCGACCTCGTCGGTACCCTTGGCGACCACGCGCGGCGCACCGCGCTGCCCTTCCCCATATTTCAGCGCCACCGCGAAATGGGTCGGGTTGGTGACGACCACGTCCGCGGTCGGCACGTTCGACATCATGCGCTTGCGCGCCATCTCGCGCTGCAGCTGGCGGATCTTGCCCTTGATTTGCGGATTACCGTCCGATTCCTTCGATTCTTGGATGACTTCCTGGCGCGTCATCTTCATTTTGTTGGAATAATGCCACAGCTGATATGGCCCATCAAGGATCGCGATCGCGCCCAGCGAACCGACCATGGTGAGAAAGGCCTTGGCCAGGATGCCGGCCAGGTGCGGCGCGGCGCTGCCCAGGGGCTCGGCCGCCAGGCCGATCACGGCATCCTTCTGGCTGATCACGATGTACCAGGCAACGGCGCCGACCAGCAGCGTCTTGGCAACTGCCTTCAACAGCTCGACCAGGGAATGGGTCGACACCATATTGCCCAGGCCGCGCATGGGGTTGAGCTTGCCGAAATTCGGCATGAAGGACTTGGCGCTGAAATTCCAGCCACCGATCAGCATCGGCGACGCCAGCATCACCAGGATGATCGCGCCCGCCAGCGGCAGGCAGGCCAGCAGCACGCTGGTAAAGTCGGCGGTCACGCGCTCGATCAGCACCGCCGGGTTGTAGATCTGCTCACGGTCCAGCGACAGGCCGCGTTCCAGCACGGCAGAGAGTTTGGCGATCAGGCTGTCGCCCATTACCCACAAACCAGCACCGGCTGTCATCAGCACGGTAAAGGTACCGATCTCGCGCGAGCGCGGAATATCGCCTTCCTTGCGCGCCTGATCGAGGCGCCGCTGTGACGCTGGTTCGGTCTTTTCTGCGTTGCTGGCTTCCGCCATTCTGGGCTCCCGTGGGTCCTGAACGAAGAACCTGTTTATATCAGGGTGGAATTATTCCAGATTGAGCAGCGGAATTGTGGGAAGAACAGAAGGAAAATGTGACGTTAAATCGACGACACTTTGGTATTACCGTGACAAACTGTGACAGTCTTGGAAAATATTTACTGTACACTAATGTGTTGCGAACAAGTGGAAAATTCATCACACTTAACGCAGGAGTTGCCGGTTCGGCAGACCTATAGTGAGCTAAAGCAATAAGTTCGTTGCTATAATAGCTTAGCAACAGATCATTGCTACAGATGTCCCTTCAATTGAAACAAAGGATCTCAACATGAAAAAAATTCTCGTCACCGGCGCTATCCTGAGCCTGCTGTCGGCACAAGTCTTCGCACAAGAAGCTGCTACCGCCACTGCTGGCCAGACCGGCACCGCCGCTGCTGGCACCGCATCGACCGCTGCTGCTGGCACCGCATCGACCGGCGGCTTCTTCGGTGGCACCGCCATCGCTGGCCTGTCGACCGGCGCTGCTGTTGCTATCGGCGTGGCCGTGGCTGCTGTCGCTGTTGCTGCTTCGGACAGCGATTCGACCACCAACCACTCGACCACCACCCACCATTAATTATCGACGGAACGCGCCTGCGTTCCAGCGATTTGGTTGGAAGTGAAAACGGCTGCCTCGGCAGCCGTTTTTTTATACGCGTTATGTGCGCGTTGTCTCGGCAATACGCGCAAGACAGGCCTGGCACAGTGCTTCGGCAGCTTCCTGGGTAGATGCTTCGGCATAGCAACGCAACTCGGGAGCGTTACCGGATGGACGCAGGTGCACGATATCGCCATTCGTGAATGTGACACGCAGGCCATCGGTGGTGTCGACATGCGCGGGCTGACCCAATTGCGGCGCCAGCAGCAGCCCCGCCTGCTGCGCATCCTGAGTCAGGCGCGCGATCAAGTCACGGCTCAGGTCTGTCGCAAAATTCTGCAACCGGTCGCTGGCAGTAAAACGCGGCGGCAAGTCGCGCGCGACTTCCGATACGCGGCAGCCGCGCTCGCGGGCCAGGCCCAGCACCGCCACGATCGGCAGTACCGCATCGCGCGTTGGCAAAGCCTTCAATACCGCGCCATTGCGGGCGATATCGCTGCCCAGCAGGAAGCCGCCGTTGGCTTCGTAACCGGCGACGATGGCTTGCTGCCCATGCTCCGCGGCAGCCTGCTCCATGCCGGCGATGACATACGGCGACCCGATGCGGGTGCGGATGACGTCCTTGAACTGCCCACAACGTTCGACAGCGGTATTGCTGCTGACCGGCGTGACGACATAGTCGGCGGCCAGGTACTGGCTGCAGAGGATGCCGACGATGTCGCCGCGCAACCACCTGCCCTGCTCGTCGCCGATCAGGGGCCGGTCGGCATCGCCGTCGGTGGAGATGATGGCATCGAAGGTGTGCTCCTGCGCCCAGCGTGCGGCGCGCTCGATGTCTTCCGCGCGCACGGCCTCGGTATCGATCGGCACGAATTCATCGGTGCGGCCCAGCGCCAGCACGGTGGCGCCGAGCGCCTCGAGGATAGCGCGCAGGATGTCGCGCGCGACGCTGGAATGTTCATAGATGGCGATGCGCATCCCGGCCAGGGCCTGGGCGCCGAACACGTCCAGGTAACGCTGCAGGTACGCCTGCGCAGGTTCGGCGGCCGCAGCTGGCAGGGACGCCGCGGCCACGGCCGTAACCAGGGTGTCCGTCTCGACTTCGGCGTCGAGCATGGCTTGTTCGTCCTGTTTCGAAATCTCGCCGTCGGCACGATAGAACTTGATGCCGTTGCGGTCGAAGGGGATGTGGCTGCCGGTCACGACGATCGCCGGCGCGCCCTGCACCGCGGCATGGTAGGCGATGGCCGGGGTCGGCAAGGCGCCGACGAACAGGACCTGCTTGCCGGCATCGCGTACGGCACGCGCGCAGGCGGCGGCGATTGCCGGGCTGCTCGGCCGCAGGTCGTGGCCCAGCACCACGGTGCCGGTAGCCGGCCCAACGGCGCACAGAAAGGCTTGCGCGTAGGCGTAGCACACCTCGTCGCTCATGCTTGAGACGAGGCCGCGGGCGCCGCTGGTGCCGAACTGGACACCGGACATGGCAACGATGTGCCGAAGAGTCGTGATCGCCATCGATTTTCTCTGAATTGTTATTCGAAAGTGTCCGCGCTGGCGAACGGGCTGCCTTCGGCATCTTTTTTCGCCAGTTGCGGTGCGTCCTGGATCGGCCAGTCGATCCCGACCTGGGGATCGTTCCAGAGCAGGCTGCGCTCATATTCCGGATACCAGTAGTCGGTCGTCTTGTACAGGAACTCGGCCGCGTCGGACAGGACCACGAAGCCGTGGGCGAATCCGGGCGGCACCCACAATTGACGCTTATTATCGGCCGAGAGCTCGACCCCGACCCATTTACCAAAAGTCGAAGACGATTTGCGCATGTCGACCGCGACGTCGAATACCGCGCCCTCGGTCACGCGCACCAGTTTGCCCTGCGGATTCTGGATCTGGTAATGCATACCGCGCAGAACGTTTTTGGCGGAGCGGCTGTGGTTGTCCTGGACAAACGCGACATCGAGGCCGGCGACCTCGGCAAAATCGCGCTGGTTGAAGCTTTCGAAGAAAAAGCCGCGTGTATCGCCGAACACCTTGGGCGTCAGCACCAGCACTTCGGGGATGGCGGTTGGAGTAACGGTATAGGGCATGTTCAGGAAGATTTAAGCAGGTTCAACAAATAGTGGCCGTAACCGTTCTTGGACAGGGGCGACGCCAGTTTTTCGAGCTCGGCCGCGCCGATCCAGCCCTGGCGATAGGCGATCTCTTCAGGACAGGCAACCTGCAGGCCCTGGCGTTTCTGCAGCGTCGCTATAAAGCTGGCTGCTTCCAGCAGGCTGTCATGAGTGCCGGTGTCGAGCCAGGCAAAGCCGCGGCCCATGATTTCCACGTCCAGCTGGCCGCGCTCGAGATAGCACCGGTTGAGGTCGGTGATTTCGAGTTCGCCGCGTGCGGATGGCTTGATGTCGGCCGCGATATTGCAGACATTGTTGTCGTAGAAGTAGAGCCCAGTAACCGCATAGCTCGATTTCGGCGCCTTTGGCTTCTCTTCGATGCTGAGCGCGCGCCGGTTGGCGTCGAATTCGACCACGCCATAACGTTCCGGGTCATGCACGTGATAGGCGAATACCGTCGCGCCATCGGTACGCTCGTTTGCGCTCTGCAGCTGCTTGACCAGGTCGTGGCCATAGAAGATGTTATCGCCCAGCACCAAGGCACTTAGGCCATTGCCGACAAAATCCTTGCCGATGACGAAAGCCTGCGCCAGGCCGTCCGGCGACGGCTGGACCGCATACTCGATGTTCATGCCCCATTGACTGCCATCGCCCAGCAGATCGGCGAAACGCGGTGTGTCTTGAGGCGTACTGATCAAAAGTACGTCGCGGATGCCGCTCAGCATCAGGGTGCTGAGCGGGTAATAAACCATCGGCTTGTCGTAGACGGGCATCAGCTGCTTGCTGACGGCCTGGGTAACGGGATACAGGCGCGTGCCAGAGCCACCTGCCAGGATAATCCCCTTGCGTTTAGAATCGGACATGATTGTTTATCTCTAGAAGATTTGCTGCAGGACATGACGGACACTTTCCTGCCATGGCGGGAGGCACAAGTCAAAGGTAGTGCGAAAATGGTTCGTGTCCAGACGCGAGTTGGCGGGTCGTCTCGCTGGGGTCGGATAGTCGGCAGTTGTCAGCGGCTTGACCGCATCTAGGCTGACTTTCAGGCTTTTACCCGCGGCTAGCGCCTCGGCAATCACAAAGCGGGCGTATTCGTACCAGCTGGTTTCGCCCATGCCGGCAACATGGTAGGTGCCATACGGGAAGCCCTCGCCCCCCTCGCGCAGGTACTGGCGAACAAGTTGGGCAGTGAGATCGGCCAGCAACGCTGCTGAGGTCGGCGTGCCGAACTGGTCGGCCACGACGCTAAGTTGCTCGCGCTCGGCGGCCAGCCGCAGCATGGTCTTAGCAAAATTGCCGCCATGCGCGCCGACCACCCAGCTGGTACGCAGGATCACATGGCGCGGCGTGGCCGAGGCCAGGGCACGCTCGCCGCCAAGCTTGGTGCTGCCATATACGCTTTGCGGATCGGGTTGGTCAGCCTCCGAATATGCAACATCCTTGCTGCCGTCGAATACGTAGTCGGTCGAATAATGCACGACCAGCGCACCGAGGCGCGCGGCCTCCTGGCCAAACACGCCTGGCGCCACGCTATTCACGGCGGCTGCCATCAGCTGGTCGGACTCGGCCTTGTCGACCGCGGTATAGGCGGCAGGATTGACGATGACGTCGGGCATGACCCGGCGCACCAGGGCGCGGATCGCATCGGCATCGGCCAGGTCGCAATCCGCATGAGCGACCGCGACCACCTCTCCCAGCGCCGCCAGTGCGCGCTGCAATTCAAAACCGACCTGGCCGTTTTTGCCAGTAACAAGGATCTTCACCACATTAGGCCCCATATTGTTTGCCGACCCATTCGCGATAGGCGCCGCTGGTCACGTTGCGGGCCCATTCCTGGTTGTCCAGGTACCACTGTACGGTCTTGCGGATGCCGGTTTCGAAAGTCTCGGCCGGCTTCCAGCCTAGTTCGCGTTCGAGCTTGGTCGCGTCGATCGCATAGCGGCGGTCGTGGCCGGGACGGTCGGTCACGAAGGTGATCTGGATTTTGTACGACTGGCCGTCGGCGCGCGGGCTGAGCTCGTCCAGGATGTCGCAAAGCGTGCCGACCACATCCAGGTTGGCCTTTTCGTTCCAGCCGCCGACGTTGTAGACCTCGCCGAGCTGGCCGGCTTCGAGCACGCGCCGGATCGCAGAGCAATGGTCCTTGACGAACAGCCAGTCACGGACCTGCTGGCCATCGCCATAGATCGGCAGCGGCTTGGCGCCAAGCGCATTCTGGATACACAGCGGAATCAGCTTTTCCGGGAAGTGATAAGGACCGTAGTTGTTCGAGCAATTCGTGGTCAGGACCGGCAAACCGTAAGTGTGATGGTAGGCACGCACAAGATGGTCGCTGGCAGCCTTGCTGGCCGAATACGGGCTGTTCGGCTCATAACGATTGGTTTCGCGAAAGGCCGGGTCCTCCTTGCCGAGCGAGCCGTACACTTCGTCGGTCGAGACGTGCAGGAAACGGAAAGCGGCTTTCTCCTCCTGAGGCAAGGCGCCCCAGTACTCGCGTACGGCCTCGAGCAGATGGAAGGTCCCGACAATATTCGTATGGATGAAGTCTTCGGGACCATGAATACTGCGATCCACGTGGCTTTCAGCCGCAAAATTGACCACCGCGCGGGGCTTGTGTTCCTTCAGCAGTTGCCGGATGAGGTTGACATCGCCGATATCGCCCTGGACGAAAACATGTTTCGGATTGTCCTTCAGGCTGGCCAGGTTTTCCAGATTGCCGGCATAAGTCAGCTTGTCCAGGTTGACCAGCGGTTCATCGGAAACAGTAAACCAGTCCAGGACAAAATTGCTGCCAATGAAACCGGCACCACCGGTTGTCAAGATCATAGATATCTCCAAAGTCACTGCGAACTCACGCCTGGTGCACTTCCAGACCTTACAGTCGGATGCAATGCACCAGCGCGCACAAACTGCAATTTTATATGAATACTACAATTTCCTATTCGAAACTGCAGTCGTGTAATCTGGCTGCCGCTTAGTGCACAACCCGTGGACTTTTTCAGTAAGTGCCGCTCCAGGACATGCTAACTGACTTCGGTCCCGGCGCGACTGCAAACCCGGACAGGTTATTCTCGCGTTGGGTATGCCATAACCAGGTGCCCATGGCAAAGCCGACCATACCGCCGGCGACGACATCCGACACCCAGTGCTGGCGTCCCGCGGTGCGTCCCAGCGAACCGGCTGCGGCTACCCCGTATAGCCAGGGCGCATCGTATTCCTGCGCAAACGGCGTGACTGCAGCAAATGCGACCGTGGCGTGATTCGATGGGAACGACGCATCGGAGCGGTTGGGACTGCGCTGCCACCGGCCGAGTTCGTCGTGTGGCCGGGCCCGGTCTACCACCTGCTTGGTCGCCATGGACACCGCCGCTGCGCCGAGCACCGATTCCAGAGAGATGATGCCAATGTTGCGCATCCGGGAATCGCCGAACGCGACTGCACCCGCTGCAGCGCCTGCAAGCACGACAGGCGTGGCTTTGCCAACATTGTTCCAAGCACGCGCCAAGCTTGCACCCGCATGTTTCTTCATGAACCGGTCGACCGGCTTGTCTAGCAGCGCGCTGCCCAGGATCACGCCGCCGGCCGCGGCCGTGCCCCTGGCCCATTGCGGCAGCGTCGGCGTAGTCGATACCGATTGTTCGACGCGCCAGCGGAACTCCGGCCATGGATTTCTGAGCGGACGCACCGGCGGATTCACTGAAGGCAGGCCCTGCTCGTCGCGGCGCTCTGCAAAGTTGCCTAACCCGTCGTACAGCGTCAGGTCGCGACGTGGCTGCTCCATCAGTTCGTACAGGTCGCCCGGGCTGGCCACCATCTGGCCGACATCGCGGGTCCATGGCGACAGCGCCACTCCGGCATTCGCCTGCGAATCCATCGGCAGCATGATGTTCAGCGGGACCGAGAGGAAAACGCCTTTGTCGTTGTAAGGATCGGCCGGCGTACCCGGATTGGTAATGTCCTTACCAGTCGTCTTTGTATACCACGCGCCAATCTCCACACCCGAAGCAAAGCGGCGTTTGAACTCCATCCGCACGCCATTGTCCTTGGCGAGGAAACGCCCGCCCCGCGCGGTGACAGTGATGTCGTAGGGAAGCTTGTAGTGCAGCGCCCCGAGTGCGGTGACGGTGTTGTAGTCGCGCTTGTCGAACCAGCCTTTGTAGCCGCGCTGTTGCAGCGCATCGACAGTCACGTCCGCAGCCCAGCGGCTATCCTTCGGCAGATACAATACCTGTCCGCCCGCGCCGCGGTACATCTCTTCATAGAAGCCGGCCGAAGCACGAGCATACAAGCGCTCGTCCAGCGTCATGTACTTGTTGATCAGGAGGCGGTTCAATTTGAACCGCCCGCCGCGCTTGTACTCGGCGATGTCGGTGCGCACATGCGGCAGCAGGCTGTTCGACGGCTGGGTCACGCCCGAGATGTTTTCGAACAGGTTCAGCTTGAACGCACTGTTCAGGTAAGTCCCTGTGGCCAGACGCTTGTCGTAATTGCCGGCCGCCGAGACTTCGTAACGCAGGGCGCCGCTGGGGTCGTTGAAGAAGAAGGCCAATTTCGGCACAACCTTGAAACGATTCGCCTCGCGGTCTTCGGAGACGACCTGCACCATATTGCCATCCCGCCCCATCTGGACGGCCAGGCCAATGTTCTCTTCCCGCACCGCAGCCAGCAGGCTTTCCTGATCGCTGCCAACCCGGTCTGCCGGGGTCGCGTAACGCACCAGCACTGTCTGCAGGAAAGATTCGCGATCTGCGAGGCCAGTCAGATAGTCGGTCAGGCGCTGCAGGTCGAAGAATTCATAGGTGGCGATCGGCTGTTCGAGCTTAGTGTAGGTGACCTGGATCGCGCGCGTGCCGGTAGGCGCGAACGCGAGCGCGGTACGTGTGGCCCGGCCAATCGCACGGCCCAGATTCGAGATACGGTTGTTGGTCAGCGTTAGCTTGAGGGTGCCGCTGTCGAACTCGACGCGGACGTTCTTGAAATCCTGCCTGACTAGGGCCTGCACCAGTTCGGCACCGTGGCTGCCGTCTTTCTGCCATGCCGCAATCGTCGACCGCGGCGGTGCCTTCTTCGGGTCGAAGGGCGCCGGCTCGAATAGCTTCGGGATGAACTCGCGCTCGTAGAACGGAATGCTGACGTAGGCGTTGGCGCTGAAATGATCGCGCTGGCGGTTCACCTGGGCGCCCAGCCAGCCCCAGCGGTACTCAAGCCCGACGGCAGGTCCCTTGCTGCGCTTGCCCGCATCGGTGCTCGCCGCGCGGTAATCCTTTGAGTAGTCGTTTGCATCATATTCGGCGACCAGCGCCCACCCGGGCGCGGCCTGGGGAGCCCAGCGCACGCCAGCGAAAACACCGTCCGGACGCCCTTTACCATAGCCGACGCTTGCCTCGATATTGCGCGCCTGTCCGAAGATCTTGGAGGCAACCAAGTAGTGCCCCTTGAACAGTTCGGTACCCAGGAGGTCAGTGCCGCCGATTGCTACCGATGGCAGCCATTTGGACTCCTCAAGCACGCGGAATTTGGCATCGACGACCTTGTCCTTGTAGCGGCCATAATTGCTTCCGTATTCGCCTGGCACGGTGGAAAAGCCTGCGATGCCCGCGATCGACACATAGCGGCCAGTGACTTGCAGAAAGGGCAGGATGGTCGCGGTGGTCCAGAAACTGCCGTACGGCTGGTCGTAACCATAGCCGACCGAGAGCGTACCGTCCGCCTCCACCCAGGCACTGGGCATGTTGATGTAGCCGGATTGTCCCTGGATGGCGGGCGTTGCTGCACCGAAGGCATTCGCAGCGCCAAGCAAGCAGATGCCAAAGTAAGAAACCTTGCGGATGTTGCGGGAAAGTAAAGGCACGTTAGCTTGTCGAGACACGAAGAACGAACAGAAGGAGAAGCTGAATCGCCAAAAATGTCTAGGAATTGACTCTTGGAAAGGGGAGAAATTTTATCATGTGAACAGGCTAACTGCACCAAGTATCACGTGAATAACAGTGCCGATGGATGTGCGTCTGAACCCGAAATGTCGCCCAAAAGTAACCAAGTCTATGTTTTCGGTATCAGCTATGGACTTGATAGTCCGGGAGCAATTATAATCGTTCAAGCTTTAACAGAACCGTGCTGGCCTTTACTCTTCTCTTGCGCTTGCTGAACGTGAAACACAGCACTACGGCAGTGCAGTCCAGACACTCATACTCCCGCGCTACAAACAAGAAGTTCATTCATTTTCGTGATCAGTCGACAGGCAAAACTGCAAGAGGATACCAATTTCCGGGTCATGCGCCTTCTGGAAGAAAATCCTGACATAACCCAACGCGAACTTGCAGAAAAACTTGGTATCAGCGTGGGAGGATTGAATTACTGCCTGAAAGCGCTGATGGCAAAGGGATTGGTAAAGATGAAGAACTTCGGTAATTCCAAAAATAAATTTGGCTATGTTTACGTATTGACCCCGGGCGGAATGGCTGAGAAGGCCTCCATCACGCAGCGATTCCTCAAGCGCAAGATGGAAGAGTACGAAGCGCTGAAAGCCGAAATCGAAGCACTCAAGTCCACAGTAGGACAGTGAATTCTGAAGGTAATACCAATGACCTCTTCTAAAATCTATGTTGCAGGACACCGGGGCATGGTCGGCTCGGCCATCGTGCGCAAGCTGTCGAGCCGGGGCCAGGCCACTATCGTCACACGCACTCGTGCCGAGCTGGATCTGACTAACCAGGCAGCGACCCGGGCCTTCTTCGAAACCGAGAAGCCGGATCAGGTCTACCTGGCGGCAGCGAAGGTAGGCGGCATTCACGCCAACAATACTTACCCGGCCGAGTTCATCTATGAAAACCTGATGCTCGAAGCCAACGTGATCGATGCTGCGTTCCGCAGCGGCGTGAAAAAGCTGCTGTTTCTGGGTTCGAGCTGCATCTACCCCAAGCTTGCCGTGCAGCCCATGTCTGAGGCAGCGCTGCTCACCGGCACGCTGGAGGCGACCAACGAGCCCTACGCAGTCGCCAAGATCGCCGGCATTAAGTTATGCGAAAGCTATAACCGCCAGTATGGCGACAGCCACGGTGTGGATTACCGCAGCGTCATGCCGACCAACTTGTACGGTCCGGGCGATAACTATCATCCGGACAACTCCCACGTCATCCCCGCCCTGATCCGGCGCTTCCATGAGGCCAAGCTGAGCAATGCTGCTTCGGTCACTATCTGGGGTACAGGGACCCCTCGCCGTGAATTCCTGTACGTGGACGATATGGCTGAGGCGAGCATCCATGTCATGAACCTGGATGCCGGCGTCTATGCCGCCAACACCCAGCCAATGCTCAGCCATATCAACGTGGGCTCGGGCGTCGATATATCGATCCATGAAGCAGCAAAGCTGGTCGCCAGAGCGGTCGGCTACACTGGCGCCATTGTGACCGACCCGGCCAAGCCGGACGGCGCACCCCGCAAGCTGATGGACAGTTCCCGTCTCAATGCACTCGGTTGGACACCGACAATCACCTTGGCTGATGGCCTTGCCCTTGCTTATCGCGACTTTCAGAAGACTTATACCGCATGACAACCGAAGCGACATCAAAAAAACCGGTAGCCCTCATCACGGGCATCACGGGCCAGGACGGCTCCTACCTCGCCGAACTCCTGCTTGAGAAAGGCTACATCGTGCACGGCATCAAGCGCCGCGCGAGCTCGTTCAACACCCAGCGCGTCGATCACGTCTACCAGGATCCGCATATCGAAGATGCCCGCTTCAAGCTGCATTACGGCGACCTGTCGGACACTAGCAACCTGATTCGCATTATCCAGGAAACCCAACCGGACGAAATCTACAACCTCGGCGCGATGAGCCACGTCGCAGTGAGCTTCGAAAGCCCGGAATACACTGCGGATGTCGACGGCCTGGGAACGCTGCGGATGCTGGAAGCGATCCGCATCCTGGGACTGGAGAAAAAAACCCGTTTCTACCAAGCCTCTACCAGCGAGCTTTACGGACTGGTGCAGGAAACCCCGCAGAAGGAGACAACGCCCTTCTACCCGCGCAGCCCGTATGCGGTGGCGAAGCTCTACGCTTACTGGATCGTGGTGAATTACCGCGAAGCCTACGGCATGTACGCCTGTAACGGCATCCTGTTCAATCACGAGTCCCCGCGCCGTGGGGAAACCTTCGTGACGCGCAAGATCACGCGCGGCCTGGCAAACATCGCACAGGGCCTGGAAGAATGCCTGTACATGGGTAACCTGGATGCGCTGCGCGACTGGGGCCACGCCAAGGATTATGTGCGCATGCAGTGGATGATGCTGCAGCAGGCGCAGCCCGAAGACTATGTCATCGCCACCGGCGTTCAGTACAGCGTGCGCCAGTTCATCCAGTGGAGCGCGGAAGAACTGGGCATTACGTTGCGCTTTGAAGGAAATGGCGTAGAAGAAGCTGCCATCGTCGAGAGCATCGTGGGCGACAAAGCCCCAGGGCTCAAGGCAGGTCAGACCATCGTGCGCATCGATCCCCGCTACTTCCGTCCGACCGAGGTCGAGACGCTGCTGGGCGATCCTTCGAAAGCAAAGGCCAAGCTCGGCTGGATGCCTGAAATCACGGTGCAGCAGATGTGCGCCGAAATGGTGGCGGCCGATCTCGAGGCGGCCAAGCAGCACGCTTTGCTCAAGGCAAACGGCTACGACGTCAACATCAGCGTGGAGTAAGTGAACCGCCGTGGCAATCGCAAAGCTAGCTGATGGACGCGCGTTTCCCGTCAGCGGAGAAACCTCGCTGCTCGATGCTGCGCTGGCCGCCGGTATCGCGCTCCCGTACAGTTGCCGCACCGGCCGCTGCAGCACCTGCAAGGCCCAGGTGCACGGCACGGGTACCCGTGCGCTCGTGGCGGAATCAGGGCTCACTGCTGCCGAACTGGCGGACGGCTGGATCCTGACCTGCGCCCGCACCGCCGATTCGGACGTATCACTGGAAGCGGAAAGCCTTGGCGCGGTAGCTCTGCCCTCGGTCAAGACCATGCCCTGCCGCATCGCCCAGCTGGAGCGTCTTGCCCCGGACGTGCTTCGGGTCGCACTGCGCCTGCCGCCAACCGCCGGTTTTGCTTATATCCCAGGCCAGTACATCGATGTCATCGGTCCGAACGGCATTCGCCGCAGCTATTCGCTGGCCAACGCCCCATCCGCGGACAAGCTGCTCGAATTGCATATCCGTGCCGTGGAAAATGGGGCAATGAGCCAGTTCTGGTTCAACGAGGCGAAAGTCAACGACCTGTTGCGGCTGAACGGACCGATGGGAACTTTCTTCCTGCGTGAGACCATGAACGTCGACCTGATTTTCCTGGCCACCGGTACCGGCATCGCACCTGTGAAGGCGATACTTGAATCGCTGGTGCATCTGCCTGAAGATCAGTTGCCCAGGTCCGTAACCGTGCTGTGGGGCGGGCGCCATGCGCAAGACCTGTACCTGGACGTTGCCGGTATCGGCGGCAGCCATACTTATGTCGCGGTCCAGTCGCGTCCCGATGCAAGGTGGTCAGGGCAAGCCGGTTACGTCCAGGATGTCTTACTTAAGTTAAGTCCAGATCTGGAAAACGCCGCAGTCTATGCTTGCGGATCGGACGCAATGATCCACAGCGCGAAGCAGCGTCTCGTAGAAGCCGGACTGCCGCCTAAACGGTTCTATTCCGACGCATTCGTGCGCTCGGGAACCAATTGATCTAAACAGGATAATCAGATGAAAGCAGTGATTCTTGCGGGTGGTCTCGGCACCCGCCTGAGCGAGGAAACCTCGGTGCGCCCCAAGCCGATGGTCGAGATCGGCGGCAAGCCGATCCTGTGGCACATCATGAAGATGTATTCGCACTACGGTGTGAATGATTTCGTGATCTGCTGCGGCTACAAAGGCTATGTAATCAAGGAATATTTCGCGAATTACTTCCTGCACATGTCGGATGTCACGTTTGACATGCGTAACAACCGCATGGAAGTCCATCAAAAACGCGCCGAGCCATGGAACGTCACCCTGGTAGATACCGGCGACGAATCGATGACCGGCGGCCGCCTGCTGCGCGTCGCCGATTACGTGCGCAATGAAGAAGCGTTTTGCCTGACTTATGGCGACGGGGTCAGCAGCGTGAATATCGGCGCCGCGATCGACTTCCACCGCACGCATGGCAAGGCAGCCACCCTGACCGCTACCTATCCGCCCGGCCGCTTCGGCGCCCTCGACATCCAAGGCCAGCAAATCAGGCAGTTCATGGAAAAGCCGCGCGGCGACGGCTCGATGATCAATGGCGGTTTCTTCGTGCTGTCGCCACGCGTACTGGATTATCTTGAGAACGACGCGACCGTCTGGGAGCAGCAGCCCCTTCAAGGTCTGGCAGAAGCCGGCGAGCTGATGGCATTCGAACACGAGGGCTTCTGGCAACCGATGGATACACTAAGGGACAAGATTTTCCTGGAAGAGCTGTGGTCTTCCGGACAGGCACCGTGGAAGACATGGGCATGACCCGAGCCACCAGCATCCGCCCCGAATTCTGGCAGGGCAAGCGCGTCCTCCTGACCGGACATACCGGCTTCAAAGGGAGCTGGCTCAGCCTGTGGTTGCAGTCCATGGGCGCGCACCTTCGTGGCGTGTCGCTCACGCCGCCGACGGTTCCTGCCCTGTTCGATGTTGCCCGCGTAGCAGAAGGCATGGACCATCGGATCGCCGACATCCGCGATTTCGAGAAGATCAAAGCCCTGGTGGCCGAGTTCCAGCCCGAGATTCTGATCCACATGGCGGCGCAGCCTCTGGTCCGGCTGTCTTACCAGCAGCCGATCGAGACCTATGCCACCAACGTGATGGGCACCGTGCACGTGCTCGAAGCCGCGCGCCAGGCCGGCAGCGTACGTGCGATCGTCAATATCACGACCGACAAGTGCTACGAAAACAGGGAATGGGTCTGGGGCTATCGCGAAGACGAAGCCATGGGCGGACATGATCCTTATTCGAGCAGCAAGGGTTGCGCGGAACTGGTCAGCCAGGCCTACCGCAATTCCTTCCTCAAGTCGGAAGGCATCGCCATGGCCACCGCTCGTGCCGGCAACGTCATCGGGGGTGGCGACTGGGCACTGGACCGGCTGGTGCCGGACATCCTGCACGCACTGGAAAAACGCGAGCCGGTGCTCATCCGCAATCCGCATGCGATACGTCCTTGGCAGCACGTTTTGGAACCCCTGTCCGGCTATCTGCTGCTGGCCGAGCGTTTGTACCAGCATGGACAGCTCGATGCAGAAGGCTGGAACTTCGGACCGCGCGACGAGGATGCGAAACCGGTACAGTGGATCGTCGAGCGGCTCTGCGCAACCTGGGGCCAAGATGCCACCTGGGAATTACAGCCAGGTGACCATCCGCACGAAGCCGGCTATCTCAAACTGGACATCTCGAAAGCGAGACAGCGCCTGAACTGGGCGCCGCGCTGGCCCCTCGAGACCGCACTATCCCGCATCACGGCGTGGCATCAAGCTTGGCTTTCAGGCTCGGACATGCGCACCTATTGCCTTCAACAGATTTCACAATATCAAAGCGAACAATGAGCACCACATCTGCCGTCAACTTCCAGCCTCAACTCGACAAGATCCGTAACGAGATTCAGCAGCTTGTCCAGCAATATGCCGATATTGCTTACGCTCCTCAACCGTTTATCCCGGGTAAAAGTGCCGTGCCGGTTTCCGGCAAGGTGATCGGTGCCAAGGAGCTACAGCTCATGGTCGAAGCGTCCCTGGACGGCTGGCTGACCACGGGGCGCTTCAACGCGATGTTCGAACAACGTCTCGCCAAATTCCTCGGTGTCGCCCACTTGATCACCGTTAACTCGGGTTCGTCCGCCAACCTGGTGGCATTCTCCGCCCTCACCAGCCCCAAACTGGGCGAACGCGCCATTAAACCGGGCGACGAGGTCATCGGTGTGGCGGCCGGCTTCCCGACGACCGTCAATCCCATCCTCCAGTTCGGCGCGGTGCCAGTGTTCGTGGATGTAGATCTGGCCACTCACAATATTGACGCAAGCAAGATCGAAGCGGCCATTTCGCCGAAAACCAAGGCGATCATGCTGGCGCACAGCCTCGGCAACCCGTTCAACCTGGACGTCGTAACCGCGCTGTGCAAGAAGTACAACCTGTGGCTCGTCGAAGACTGCTGCGATGCGCTCGGCGCCACCTACAACGGCCGCATGGTCGGCACCTTCGGCGACATCGCCACCCTCAGCTTCTACCCTGCGCACCACATCACCATGGGCGAAGGCGGCGCCGTTTTCACCAACAACGCCGAGCTCAAGTTGATCGCCGAATCGTTCCGCGACTGGGGCCGCGACTGCTACTGCCCGCCGGGCAAGGACAACACCTGCAACAAACGCTTCTGCTGGTCTAAGAAGGAACTCGGCGGCGACCTGCCGGATGGTTACGATCACAAGTACACATACAGCCACTTGGGCTACAACCTCAAGATCAGCGACATGCAGGCCGCATGTGCGCTGGGCCAGCTGGACCGCCTGGAAGAATTCATCGGCAAGCGCCGCGCCAACTTCGACTACCTGAAGAACCGCCTGGCCAGCTGCGCCGAGTTTCTGCACCTGCCGGAGGCTACGCCGAATTCGGAACCGTCCTGGTTCGGCTTTCCACTGATTCTCAAGGAAAGCAGCGGCGCCAAGCGTAACGACTTGATCAACTATCTGGAAGAGAACAAGATCGGTACTCGCCTGCTGTTCGCGGGCAACCTGACTAAGCAGCCGTACATGGCCAACCGTAACTTCCGCGTGAGCGGCGAACTGACCAATACCGACGTGGTGATGAACCAGACCTTCTGGCTGGGCACCTTCCCGGGCCTGGGCGAGGAACAACTGGACTACATCGCCGGCAAGCTGGAAGAATTCTTCGGCGTGGGGTTCTGATGACACCCGTCTCCACCATTACGAGATTTGCGCCTGCCGCGCTGCGCAAGACTGTCTTGGAAATGGCTTTCCATGGCGCTACGGTTCATATCGGATGTGCTTTCTCGATCATCGAGTTGCTCTCCGTGCTGTACCGAAATCACCTCTATTACCCTGGAGGTGATCCGGATGCAGAAGACCGCGACTATCTCGTTCTCAGCAAGGGCCATGGCGTCATGGCGCAATATGCGTGCATGGTGGAGCTCGGCTGGCTCGAGCGCGAGAAACATGTGAAGGGATATTTCAAGAACGGGTCCGACCTCAAGGGGCTTTCCGACTCTCGCGTAAAAGGCCTAGAAGTAACTTCCGGCTCGCTGGGCCACGGCTTTTCCGTGGCCGTGGGCATTGCGCTGGGCTTGAAAAAGAAAAACTCTTCCCGGAAAGTCTACGTCATCGTTGGCGACGGCGAAATCAACGAAGGTCCGATCTGGGAGGGCATGCTGTTTGCCGCCCACCACAAGCTCGACAACCTCATGCTGATCGTCGATAAAAACGGCTTCCAGGCCATGGGTAAGACCGACGAAGTCATGACGCTGGGCGACTTGGGCGCCAAACTCAGGAGCTTCGATTTTTCGACCCTGGAAATCGACGGCCACTCGGAAGCTGCGGTCGATTCCGCGGTCCGTTCGCTGTGGGTGGACGGTACGTCGCAGCCCAAGGCTATCGTCGCCAACACGGTGAAAGGCAAGGGTGTGCCCTTCATGGAACATGACAACCGCTGGCACTACACCCGGCTTAACCAGGAATCGTTCGAGCACGCGATCTCGGCCCTGGAGAGCGGCGCTGGAGAACTGAAATGAGAGATGCATTTTCGACTACTCTGGTCGACCTCGCCAAAAACGACGAGCGAGTACTCTTGCTGACCGGCGACCACGGCTATGCCCTGTTCGACGAGTTTCGCAAGCAGTGCCCGTCACAATACATCAATGCCGGTATTGCCGAACAAAACATGGTCGGTATGGCCGCAGGGCTGGCACGCCTCGGTTTTCGCCCCTTCGTGTACGGTCTGAGTGCCTTCGTGCCGGTTCGCGTACTGGAGCAGATTAAGCTGGATGTGGCGCACGACGACCTGCCAGTAGTATTCTTGGGCGACGGCGCGGGCTTGGTCTACAGCCACCTCGGTACCAGCCATCAATCCACCGAAGACATCGCATGTACCCGCGCGATCCCGAACATGGTCGTAATGTCCCCGTGCGACAGGTACGAAATGGCGGCCTGCATGCGGCTCGCCTACGAGTCGGCGAAGCCGGTCTATCTGCGCATGGGCAAGTCGGACCGCGGCGATGTCCATACGGCGCCATTGACCGACCTGGCCGTAGGTAACCTGGTGAAAGTGAAAAGCGGTGCCAATAGTGGCATCACCCTGATCGCCACTGGCTCCATGGTGAAGACGGCGCTGCAGGTCGCGGCAGACTACGACCTGAGCGTCTGGAGCGTGCCATCGATCAAGCCCATCGACGAAGATGCAGTGGTACGGATTGCTGAGGAGACCAAGGGCGTGGTCGTACTCGAAGAGCATTCAGTCTACGGCGGCCTGGGCTCGTGCATCGCCGAGATCACCTCGGAGCGCTCGCCGGTCAAAGTTCTGAAGGTAGGCGTTGCCGACCGTTTCTCGGAGCATTGCGGTACCTATGACTATTTGCTGGAAGAGCACGGCATCGACGCGGTCACGGTCAAACAGAAAGTAGATGTCTTCATCCATGACGTCGATGCACGTTGACCTTTTTGGGAAGCACCTATTCATCACAGGCGGCACTGGCTTCGTCGGCAAGACAATGCTGGACTATCTGGCGGAGTTGGCCGCCACGCACGGCTGCGATTTCTCGGTCACCGTCCTGACGCGCAGTTCGGGCAAGTTCCTTCAATCGCACCCGGAGTACGAAGGGTTACCGTGGCTCGGCTTTGTCGATGGCGATCTGGCGACGCTGGCAACCTTGAATACCGGCCAGTTCACCGACGTCATCCACGCTGCGGCGGATACGCACAAGCATGCGTCACCGCTCGCGTGGTATGACCAGCTCGTGGGGGGCACGCGTGCGGCGCTCGAATTCGCACGGCGTAGCCAGGCCCGACGCTTCCTGTTCGTCAGCTCCGGCGCCGTATATGCGCCAGTGGGGGATGGACGATCCATCGGTGAGGACGAGCCGGGTGCCCCGCAATCCCTCGACCTGCAAGCCGTCTATGGTAATGGCAAGCGCGCCGCCGAAACGCTGGGCGCTCTTTACCAGGCCGAGCACGGCATCCAGTTCGTGACCGCGCGGTGCTTTGCTATCGTGAGCCGGCACATTCCACTTGATGGGCCATATGCCTTGGGTAACTTCGTGCGGGATGCCATCGATTCCGGGAAGGGAGCGATCGAGATCCAGGGCGATGGCCTTGATGTCCGCAGCTACCTTGATGGCTGGGACATGGCGCACGCCATGCTCTCCCTGCTTGAAAAAGGTCAGGGCGGCCAAGCATATAATGTCGGCTCCGCTGTTCCGATCTCGATCCGAGACCTGGCGCAGCAGGTATTGGACGAGTTTGCACCGCACAAGCAGCTCATTGTGCATGGAAAGCGGTTTGCCAATCGTAAGCAGTTCTATGTACCTGATGTGGAGCGACTGCAGCAACTGGGTTTGCGACAAAAGATCACGTTGGCGAAATCCTTGAACACGCTGCGCCTATTATTGCGACAATAACACCGATGTGCGCCAGCATACAGGTGTCGACAAACCGCTCTTGGCGCTGTCGCAGCTTTCGATCTGGCCAAATCGTCACTGTAAGGTTGGTACGCACGAATATTGCCGCGCGTTGATCAAAGGTAACTTTTGCAAATTTTCTTTCAGCATGGAAGTATTTCGGGTACTTTGGCGCCGCGAATGTAGCAAGTATCTCGGCTTCACTATATTGCACAGCACAATACATAGTCTCTAACGCAACAAAAAGTTCCCAGTGCCGTTGCGCTCAGTTAAAATGTTTGATTGGTATACAAGCGTTACGCTTCACATTCTTACGTCCAATGTTTAAGTTCAACAAGAGTTTCGCGACCGTGGGCATGGCCGTCGCTTGCATTGCCACTTTTGCTCAAGATGCAAACCAGTCTCATCTTTTCAGTCAAGAGTCATCTGTCACTTCTGCAACGACGGACGGGGTTGATGCCCTGGGCGGCCTGCTCTCCTAACCCGTCATGCCGATGCGAACCGACTTAACTACGCGCGCAGACGCCGTGCCAGGCTGCGATACGCCTAAAGCGGCGCCTGCCGCGCCTCGCCTAGGCGCTGCCCGGGCGCTCAGCGTGGCCGGCATGCGCGCGCTTTCCGTCGTGGCGGGGCTGGGCTATGTCAAGTACTACACGAACGAGCTCTCCGTCCAGGAAGTCGGTGCGTTCTTCTATCTCGGCACGCTAAGCTACATTTTGAACGCGCTGGTCTTCGTGCCGGTCGATTCTTACATGCAGGCAAGGCTGTCCGACATGGATGTGCTGCCATGGCGATCGATTCGGCGTCTGATGGCTGTGACACTGCTCGTTGCGCTGTGCGTGTGCGTTGCCCTGAGTCTTCCATTCATCGGCATGGGCTTGTTGAGCGCCCAGGATGTCCCGTTGCTCTACAGTCTGGCGGCAATGCTGTACCTGTGCACGAGCGTGCGCAACCTGCTCAATATCCGCGGCCAGGCCACCTTTGCGTCGAGCATGATCGTACTCGAGTCGGTGTCCCGGCTGTTGGCATTCATGCTCGCTGTCTGGGTAGTCGGCGCCAGTGCGCGCACGCTGTTGTCGTCGTCGATCGCTGCCTTGGCGGTGGAACTGGTCCTGTTGTTGCGGCAAGCGCGCACCACGCTGCCGCTCTCTCCGCAAGAAGTCGTGCTCGACCACCCGAAGCAGATCTGGAAGACCACCTCGGCGCTGTCCGGCGGCGCTGCTTCCAACACCGTCCAGTTGCAGGCCTACCGTGTGCTATTCCCGGCGGCGGGCCATGCGGGCACGGTGGCCATGCTTGGCGTGCCGTCCAATATCGGTGCGGTGGGCATGAGCGCTTGCGCCCAAGTATTCTCACAATTGTTCCTCCCCCGCCTCTACCAGACCCGTGGCGCCTCGATACGCCAGTATGTGGCCTGGGGCACGGCAATGGCCGTAGTCGTACTGGCTTTCGCGCTGCCGATGTCGGGGTTCCTGGTCCACCACCTGACGCGCGCCGAATACATGGCCTATGCGCCGGCCGTCGGTGTCGGCGTCGTACTCGAGGCCTGCAACATGCTGATCGGGGCCTTCAGCGTCTATCTCACCCTCCATGGCCGTGTCGGCGCCATGTTTCGCTTTCAACTTGTCGGGGCTGCGGTGTCGTTGGCGGGCTGTCTGGCCTTGATCATGAATGCCCCTGATTCCCCCATGTTGATCGGTCTTGTGATCGCCGGATCGCAATTACTTGTCACCCCGGCCCTCGCTTTTTACGTTTATCGTCTTCAACGACAACACGCCTAATGTTTTCCAACCAGATCACTTTTGTCCTTTTCATGTTCAACGAGGAAGCTCGGGTCGAACGGGCGATCAGGAACTTCCTGCCGTTCGGCCGCGTGCTCATCGTCGACAATTACAGCACCGACCGCACCGTCGAGATTGCGAAGTCGCTCGGGGCGGACATCCTACTGCACAAGAATCCGGGCTGGGTCGAGGACGAGCATACTGCTTCCGTCGTCAAGGCCACTGTCGGGACGCCCTGGCTATACTGGGGTTTTTCCGACGAAATCGTCGATTACGCTACCATGACCGCGATGCTCGCCGCGATTGATAGCGGCAAGTACGATATCGTCAACATCGCCCGCAAAAACTATTACTACGGCAAGTTTTGCCACGACGCTTACCGCAATGTCCAGATTCGGGCGTTCAAGAAGAACGCCGTCGATTTCACCGGTAACGTCATCCATCAGTTCGGCCAGGCCACGGTGCCGGAGACGCAGATCGCTTATCTCGATCCCGACCGCTATTTCGTGCATCACTTCATCTCGAACACGGCAAAATCGTACATGGGGTCACTCGACCGCTACACGGATATCGAAGCCGCCCATGCCCGTCCCATAGCGCCGTTCAAAATGTTGCTGCGGATGGCGCGCGGCTTCCTTGGCCATTATTTCCTCAAGGGCGGTTACAAAGCAGGCCGCGCAGGGATCTACCTGGGTTTGCAGACCTCGCTTTATCTGCTGAGCCTGTCGATGAAAGCCTACGAGCGCGAAGCGAATCTTACGACCCGAACCATCGAAGGCCGCAACGACGAGATCAGAGATACATTGCTGGTCGAAATCAATGCACATGCCGGCCAGCAGCAGGACGGTGCCGCACAAGTATGAAATCAATCGCCCATTATCGTGCCCGCCTGCAGAGCATGGATTTCTACGATTACGTCAATCACCTGTCCGCCCTGGCTGCACGCACCAAGGGCCGGCTTTTTTACGCATTCGTGTTCGGTGCATTCGGGCGGCGCAGCTGGCTGAAGAAGCCTGACCAGATCTATGGCGCCTCGCGGATCTTCATCGAGGACGATGTGCGTATCGAAAAAGGGGTCGTGTTATACGTGGTCCGCAAATACTCAGGGAAAGATTACGGCGGCCGCATCCGGATCGGCCGCGGCAGCTTTCTGAATCGCTATTTCAATGCTAGTTCAGCGGTAGGCATCGACATTGGCGAGGATGTGGCGTTCGGCAGCAACGTCTTCCTCTGCGACTTTGACCACGGTTACAGCAATCCGGACATCGACCGCATCTCTTCCCCGCTGGTCGCTAAGGGGCCGATCAAGATCGGTGATCGTTGCTGGCTGGGTGCGAATGTCTATGTCGCCAGCGGCGTCACCCTCGGCGAAGGCTGCGTGGTCGGCGCCAACAGCGTGGTGACGTCCAGTTTTCCGGCCAATACCGTCCTGGCCGGCGTGCCCGCGAAAGCGATCCGGCAGTGGAGCCCCGAAAATGGGGAATGGCAACGCGTCGCATTAAAATAAGCCCATTTTACGTATTTAACTTTTGCTCATGAAAATTCTGATCACCGGCGGCGCAGGCTTTATCGGCGCGAACCTCGTAACCCGTCTCCACGCCGAGGGCCATGCCATTCGCGTGCTGGACACCTTGTCCCCTCAAATCCACGGTGCCGAGCCGTCCGCCTCCCCGTTGCGCCGCCAGATCGAAGGCAAGTGCGAGTTCATCCTGGGTAGCGTCTGCGATCCCGCCGCGGTGGGCGCCGCCCTGGAAGGCTGCGATGCCGTGGTCCACCTCGCCGCCGAGACGGGCACCGGTCAATCGATGTACGAAGTCGCCCGCTATTGCCAGAACAACGTCCAGGGCACCGCGGTCCTGCTGGAAGCCATGGCCCAGCGCAAGTCGCAGTTCCGCAAGGTGGTGGTGGCGTCGTCGCGCGCGGTGTACGGCGAAGGCCGCTACATGCTGGACGGTGAATATTTCTATCCGCTCAAGCGCAACGAAACCGACCTGGCCGCCGGCCGCTTCGATCCGATTTGCCCGCGCACCGGCCGCGCGCTCGAACTGGTGTCGACCGACGAGGATTCGCGCATCCAGCCGAACTCGATCTACGGCGTCACCAAGTACACGCAGGAACAGATGACGCTGGTGAACTGCCGCGCTCTCGCAATCCCGGCCGTGGCCCTGCGCTTCCAGAACGTCTATGGTCCTGGACAGTCGCTGTCCAACCCGTACACCGGCATCCTGTCGATCTTCTCCACCCGCATCCTGCACGGCCAGGGCATCGACATCTACGAAGACGGCAAGGAAAGCCGCGACTTCGTGTACATCGACGACGTGGTCGACTCGATCGTGCGTTCGCTGGTGCGCGACGATGTACAGGATGAAGTATTCGGTATCGGCTCCGGCGTCGCCACGTCGGTCCATACCGTGGCCGAAGAACTTTGCCGCCAATACAACCGCGAAGTACCCCTGCGCGTCACCGGCGCCTACCGCGTCGGCGATATCCGCCACAACTTCGCGACACCCGAAAAGGCGCGCCGCCTGCTCGGCTTCGAGGCGCGCGTCGATTTCGTCACTGGCATCCAGCGCTTCGCGCAATGGGTGATGGCGCAGCCGCTGGCCGCCGATTCGTACACAGCCAGCGTGGACGAAATGAAGCGCCGGGGCCTATACAAATGAGGACGCTCGGACTCGTCACGGTGCTGTTCAACAGCCCCGAAGTCTTGCCGGAATTTTTCGACAGCCTGGCGGCCCAGACCGACAAGGACTGGCATCTCGAAGTCATCGACAACAGCACCGATGACCGCTCGCTGAAGGAAGCGCGCGCGTCCGCTGCCCGTCTCGGGCTTGGCAATGTCCGGTTCACGAAGAACGCCGATAACGTCGGTGTCGCGAAAGCGAACAACCAGGGGATCACCAATTGCCTCGACCTCGGCTGCGATTACATCGTGCTCCTGAATAACGACATCGTGTTCGGTCCCGGCCTGCTGGCCGAGGTGCGCGAGTCGCTGGATGCCGGCGAAAGCATGGTCGCGCCGCGCGTGCATTATTTCGACGATAACTCGCTGTGGTACGCCGGCGGCCGGATCCGCCCGATTGCAGCGACCGCCGAGCACTACCGCGACCGCGAACAGCCTGCCGACACCGATCACCAGCAGCGCTACACCGGCTATGCCCCAACCTGTTTCATGGGCATGCGCGCCGAGCTGTTCAAGCAGGTCGGCTTGATGGACGAACGCTATTTCGTATACTACGACGACACCGATTTCGTTTATCGCTGCCTGAAGCAGGGCTACCGCCTGCTGTATCTCGGCAACGCCGAGCTCAAGCACAAGGTCAGCTCATCGACGGGCGGCGGCAGCTCGGATTTCTCGGTTTATTACTACAACCGGAACCGGCTGTTCTTCATCCGCAAAAATTACGCCGGGCTCGAGCAATTGGCCGCCTACGGCTGGTATTACCTGACGCGGCTTTACAAGCTGGCCGTATACGGCGCCAAGCAACGGACGGTGCTCGTGCGCGCGATGCGCGACGGTCGGAGCATGGGATAAGCGATGCTGCTCGCATTCGTCCTCATCATCCTTGTGTTGCTGCATGTACAGTTTTACGTGAAGAACATCTTCCTCGGAACGGATGAGGTGAATTTTTTCGGCTTCCAGATCCGCTACCTGTTCGACAAGGACATAGCGATCGCCAGCCTTGGATTTTCGGTCGCTTGCATCATTGCTTTCGCTTCCTGCTATCTGCTGGCGCAGCGGCTCGCCCGCAGCGGTCCAGCGCAGCCGCCGCCAGCCGGCAGCGCGCATTATGCGTTACCACTGTGGCCGCTGATCGCGGCCGGCATGCTCCAAGTGGTAGCCGCTTTCACCATCGTGATCCAGGCCGGATTCGTTTATCAGTTGATTGCCGAACAGCTCGAACAGAGCGGCTTCGTGCTCGAACTACGTGTCATCTTCCTCTTGCTGTTGTCACACTTGTTGTTGAACGTCCGGCTGCGCGAGCTGATGACGTCGCCCAAGTTCAAACCGGCGCGTGTGGTGACCTATCTCTACATCGTTGCATCCTTGCTGCTGCAGGCGCGTTCGCGGGTGTTCGAGGTTGCCGCCGTGCTTGCGTTCACGCAGCTGATGTGGCGCGGAGACCGCTTCCGGTTCAGGAACCTGATATTCGTCGGACTCGCGCTGATTGCCCCCAACATCATCGTATTGGGCCGGCTTGGGTGGCCGGACGATTTCTCGACGCTGATCGACGGGATTTTCTCGTTCGAATACTCGGTGCTGTTCAATAACCTGCTGTCCGCGGCAATCGAAGCCGGGCCGAACGTCAACCAGCCGTTCACCTTTACTGCGTCGCTGAGCTTGCTGCTGCCGTCACCGATCCGCTCGCTGCTGGGAATTACCGTGGTCAAGTCGGGCTACTACGAAGAACTGGCTCAGGCGGCCGACATCCGCAACGGCGGCTTTTCCCTGCTGGCCGAGCTGTTCACCAATTTCGGCTGGCATGCGCTGTGGGTGATGGCCGCCATGGGCGCCATAATCGGTTACCTGAATGCCCGCGCCCTGCGCGTCGGCCGCGCCAACATGCTGATCAGTATGGCGCCGCTGTTTTACACCGCGTTCATCCTCGCCTTCCGCAACGACCTCGGCGTGTTCCTCAAGTATATCGTTCAACTTTTCGTGATCGCCTTAATCATGAGTTCATTTATCAGGCTGGCATCGATGCAGCGGCCGCTGGACCGCCGCCCATGATCGTCTTCGACAACATCGTCTACAGCCTTCAAAGGAGCGGCGGTATCAGCCGCTTCTGGTCGAAGATTACCGAACCATACCTCGACAGCGTCCCGTTCATCGAACGCGCCGACGCGACCGGCAACCTGTATCGCCAGGCCCAGCAGATCGCAAACGTGCTGCCCGACCACAAGCTGTTCAAGACGCTGTCGCGTTACGTCAATTTCCGGCTCGAGGCCGGAGGCGCGCCGCACATCTTCCATTCGAGTTACTACCGCATCAACCGGGCCCGCGGCGCGATCAACGTCACCACGATCCACGACCTGATCTACGAGCGCTTTGGCGGTTTGCAAGTGGGCAGCCGCCTGCATATTGCCCAGAAGCGGCGCTCGCTGGCCGCCGCCGACTGCATCGTCTGCGTGTCGGAGCACACTCGGTCCGACCTGTACGAGTACTATCCGCTCACGCGCGACAAGCGGGTGCTGGTGATCCCGAACGGCGTGGATCCGGTGCCTGCCGATGTTCCGGCGCAGGCGCCCGGCAGCACCGTGCGCGCGGCGGCCGAGCGCGGCGCTTTCTTCCTGTACGTGGGCCATCGCGGCAGCTGCAAAGGCTTCGACCGCGTCTACCAGGCATTGAAGCTGTGCGACTCCGGCATCCGTTGCATCGTGGTCGGTGACTCGCTGCAGAAACACGAACAGGAAGACATTGCCGCGGCGGGTCTCACCGACCACGTGCTGTCTGTCGGCCGCGTGTCCGACAACGACCTGGCGTTCCTGTACAGCCATGCCGCGTTCTTTTTCTTCCCCTCGCTGTACGAGGGCTTCGGTATTCCCCCGTTGGAAGCGATGCAGTTCGGGTGCCCGGTATTGGCATCGAACCGCTCGTCGGTGCCGGAAGTGGTCGGCGCTGCTGGCGTACTGTTCGACCCGGATGACGCCGCCAGCCTCGAGGCCGGTCTGGCCCGGATCCAGGCGCCCGAATTGCGCGCCGGCTTCATCAACGCCGGCCACGAGCGGGCGGCGGCATTGAGCTGGCAGTCGGCGACCGTGCAATACCGCGACCTGTACGCGGAGCTGCTGGGATGAGCACCGCTTTGTCATTCCCCTACTCGGTCCTGATCCTCACGAAGGATGAAGAAATCAACATCGGCGACTGCCTTCGGTCGGTACCGCCGGGTGTGGATACCTGCGTCCTGGATTCGATGAGCACCGATCGGACCGCTGAGATCGCGCGTTCGCTAGGCGCCACCGTCTGCTTCCGCGCGTTCGACAACTATGCGGCGCAACGCAATTACGGTCTGCAACAGATCAGCTACCGCACCGGATGGGTGCTGATGCTGGACGCGGACGAACGCTTGACCCCGGAACTGCACGAAGAAATCGTGGCGCGCCTCGCCAACGCGGGCGCCGGCGCCAGCCTGTTCCGCATGCGCCGCAAGGACATGCTCATGGGCCGCTGGCTGCGCCGCAGCTCCGGCTACCCGACCTGGTTCGGCCGGCTGGCGCGGCTGGGCGCGGTGCGCGTCGAACGCGAGATTAACGAGGAATTCGTCACCGATGGGCAGGTCCTTTACCTGGACGGGCATCTGATTCACCACCCCTTCAACAAGGGCGTCGCGTACTGGATCGAGCGCCATAACCGCTACTCGACCATGGAAGCGACCACGCTGCTGCAAGAGTCGCGCGGCGACATCCGGTGGTCGGAACTGTTTTCCGGCGACCCGGCGATCCGCCGCAAATGGCTCAAGCAAATAGCTTATCGGCTGCCTGCCCGACCCGCCATGATCTTCCTGTACCTCTACATCGTGCGCGGCGGATGTTTCGACGGCGTGGCCGGCTTCAACTTCTGCAAGCTGCGGTTCATGTACGAGCTGATGATTAATGCCAAGATGGACGAAATACGCCACGCCCGGACGATTAACCCGGTCGATTGAGCGCTCCAGGCCGGGCTGCCCCGGCGGTCTGTTCCGACCACCTCAGACTTCGGCAAACCTGGCGCGGGTGCCCAACCTCAGGCAAACTGAGACAGTTTGCCCAAGTTTTTCCAAGCAATCGCGCGCAGTGCGTCTGGCAGGCTGAAGTTGCAGCTACGCAACGCGCGCCAGTCTTCCTTCGATTTCCTGATGATCGCCTTGAGCGACTGGTTGCTGGCACCGCCGAGGCGCATGGTGACCAGGACTTCCGGCAGGTAGACGGTCTTGAAATCCGGCTGCATGAACAGCTTCAGGATGCTGTGGTAATCGGCGGCGATCCGGTAGCTGATGTCGAAACCGCCGATGCGCGCATACCATTCGCGCCGCACATACAGGGTCGGATGCGCCGGCATCCATCCCCAGCCCAGGTCGCGCTGATTGAACGGATTGCTCTGCCAATGGCGGACTACCTTCGCCGTGTTGTTCTGGCTGACATATTGCAGGTCGCCATACACCGCGCATACAGACGGGTCCTCGAATGCCGCGGCCACCTTGGCCAGCACGTCATCCGATGCGTATAAATCGTCGGCATGCAGGAAGCCGACGACATCGCCGGTCGCCAGCCTGATACCCTTGTTGAGCGCATCATAGATACCCTTGTCGCGCTCGCTCTTGAAAATCGCAATCTGGTCGATGTGCTGCTTGACCAAGTCCACAGTCCCATCGGTACTCGCGCCGTCGACGATGATGTGCTCGATACGCGGGTAAGTCTGCCTCGCCACCGATGCCAGGCAATCAGGCAGGGTCTGCACGCAATTCCATGTCGCTGTAACGACCGAGATCGTGGTATTCGTCTTCATGAAAACATTTCTTAGATTAAGTTGAAGCATGCCGGCGGCAAAGCGACGCCTGAACGCGCAGAAACCGCGACTAGTCGGAAAGGTATCACGATGTGGGGCTAGGTGCGCACGACCTGCTACTTCCGGCGCGTGCCCAGATGCGACTTCAGCTCGGCCAGCTGCGCGGCCCCCTCGGGAGTGAGCGCCACCGTGCGCCGCCACTCGGCCACGATCGCCCAGCACACAGCGGCGAACAGAGCAAACGCCGTCGACATCGCGACGATCATCGAGCGGCGCGGCTTTGCCTTGCGTTCCGGTTCCACTGCCGGGTCGAGCACCTGGATCATCGGCGGATCCTTGGCTTCGTCCAGCCTCGCCGCCTCGTACTGTTTGGCCAGGACTTCATACAAGGTCTGCTGGTACTTCAGTTCGCGCAGCAGTGTGATGTTCTTGAGTCCACCGGACTTGTCAGCGCCTTCGGTCTGGCTGCCGCGTCCGTTTTCGAGCTTTGCCAATTCGGCGCGTAGTCCGCTCAACTCCTCTTCGACGCGGCGATACTCCGGATTGGCCGGGGTCAGGAAAGCACGCATTGCAGTCAGCTGGATTTCCTTCGCCGACGCCTGTGCCCTGAGTCGGGCGACGGTCTCCAGGATGCCGCGGCTTTCGGCATCGACACTGATCATGCCTTGGGCGTCCATCGTGCTCTTCAAAACCGTCTCGGCTTTTGCCAAGTTGTCTCTGGCGTTAGCGAGCTGACCCTCGTAAAACAGACGCCGCTGCGATGCATCGGTCACCGCAAGCGTCTTCATCAAGTTGAACAGCTGGCTGACATACGCATTGGCGAGCGGCGCCGCGAGCTTCTTGTCCTCCGATTCCACTTCGATCGTGATCAAGGCCTCTTTACCACCAATGATCTTGGTATCCGCTTGGAGGTGTTTGCGGGCGACTTCCTGCGATTCGGTGCCGTAGACCTTCTTCAGGTTGAATTCCGAAATGATGCGGTCAGCGACTGTGCGACTTTGCAGGATACCGACATACAGGTCATTCGGGTTCTTGAGGCCGCCGCCCCCGCCAACCCCGGCTGCACCGGCAAGACCGCCGAGTTGCGACAATAAGGCGCTGGCGCTCGACTGTCCCTGCTGCGGTGGCAGAAGCTTGGTTGTAGCCTCGTAAGACGGCGGCAGAATGAAACTGACAGCCACAGACAAGGCTGCAGCGGTCAGGGTCACAGCGGCGACCGTCTTCTTGTGCTTCGCAACGGCGATCAACAGACCCATCACATTGATCTCGTGCGCACCCGCACTCTGTTGCCGCTCTAAAGTCTCAGGTTGATTCATACTGTATAAATGCTCGTAATACCGACATATGTTTCGAAGCTGGCAGCGCAATGCACGCCATTAGTCACGCAAGGTTTTGAACGCTGCCGCGCCGAGACCGAAATTCGCCAGGATCTGCGTCCACTCGCGCGCGCCCTGGGTGAACCGGCTCCAAGCAGTCGTCTTGTCCAGCTTTTCGGGAACCACGATGGTGTCGCCAGGCATCACTTCCAGACCGCCGATCTTGCCGAAGAACCATCCTTGCGAATCGGCCGATATTACGGTGCCGTCGACACGCATGACGAAGGTGTTATCGACATCGGCGTCGGTAGTAGTACCGGCCAGCTTCAGGTAATCTTTGACGCGGCTGTTCGGACGCCACAACGGAGAAGCTTCGACGTTGACGGAGCCAAACACATGTACGAATGCAGGCCTGGCCGGCACCACCAGGCGATCGCCATTCTGCAGCGTGATCTGCGGCAGGCGGGCAAACGAGCGCTCGGCTGGCTCCAACCCGAAGGCAATACGTCCGGTCGACTGCATCCGGCGGAAGCGGGCAATACGCTCTTCCGCGATACGGCGCTGGGCTTCGAACTGCGATGCCGAAGCCGCCGCATCCACCGGCGATTTGGCCGCCGAGTTCGCCATCAGCGAGGACTGCTCACTGCGGACCTGCGACTCGAGACGGTCGGCTGCCCGCTGCAGGTTTTCCTGCTGCTCCTTGCGGACCATTTCACGGAAGAAGCCCGTACCGAACAGGTAGGCGTTGGTGGTCGGTCCGCCTGCCTTGGCAAGCAGCGTCTGCAGGGTATCGCCAGCGGTCATCTGGTATACGCCCGGCACGTTCACTTCGCCTTCGACGCGGACGAAGACCTGGCGCTTGTCCATCGGCACCGCGACATCCTCTTGCGAGAATACCGTGACGGTATCGCCAGGCTCTAGCTGAATGTTGTCCGGGCCGCTGGGGTCGGTGAAGACTTTGGCGAGATTGAAGGGAATGAGCTTGACACTCAGGTCATTGCGACTGACACGCTCGACGACGGCGTAATCCCAATTGATCTGGTCGATCAGGCCGCCGATGCTTGCTGCAATCGATTCAGCTTCCACTTTCGTGTCGCGGTCATCTTCCCGCGTTCCCGAGAATTCATTGTTGCGACGCACCGCATTGCCAGCACTCAACGGGCCGTCGAAATTGCCGTTGCTATCAGTATTGGTAATAGTGTAAGGATTCACATCGGCACGCCTGCTCTCAGCAGGCACCACAACACTATTCTGGCGCCGGGTCGATTTGCGGCTGATCAGATACTCGCGGTTTGGAATCAGGTCGCTAACCCGCATGCCCGTCTTGAATGGTACACGGACTGCCTGATCCACGTTACCGCGCAGCACTACAGCATTCGAAAAAGCTGGCGTAATCGACGTGATGTTCAGCACGTCACCATTCTTCAGCGTGCGCCTGAGACCTTGGGCTTCGAGCGCGAATTCCTCGACACTGCGTGGCCGGCTGCGCGACGGATCGATGCGTTCCAGGAAAACGCGGCGCGGATCGGCAACAACCGGCAAACCGCCGGCAATTTCGAGGATCGATTCAATCGTATCGTTGCTGGTCTTCAATTCGAACACGGCTGGAGCATTTACCTTGCCGGTCAACGCGACGAATCCACCCGCTGGCGGGATATAGATAGTATCGCCGTCCTGCAATTTGATGTCAGCCGACTTGTCACCCTTGGCGATGAAGGCGTACAGATCCAGCTCGGCTGCGACCCTCCCGCCGCGCTTGACCTGCACGTGGCGCATGCTGCCGTTGGCGTTCGGACCACCGCTGGCGAACAGCGCGGTGACCAGCGTCGACAGGCTCGACACGGTATAGGTGCCCGGACGATTGGCCTGGCCTACCACGTACACGGTCATCGCGCGCAGTTGCCCAAACGTGACGTTCACTGTCACGCCTTTATAGAGTCGGCTTACCGCAGCACGAATGACGTTCTGCGCTTCGACGGCCTTGACGCCGGCCAACGACACATTACCGATCGTCGGAATCGAAATCATACCGTTGCGGTCGATGGTAGCGCGATAATCAATGTCGATCGTACCGAAGCCGCGAATCATCAACTCATCCCCTGGGCCCAGAGCATATTCGGACGGCACCGGCGTATTCAATACCGGCGCAAAGGTCGACGGAGTATTCGCAAAAAACTCCGATCCGAAAACCGGCAACATTTTTCCGGTGTTCTCCGCGACGAATTTCTGGAATTCACTTGGCGCTTTTTCGACATCCAAACGGCGGTTATTCAGTTGACGGCTGTCCAATTCGCCGTTTTGCGGCAATCCGGATGCCGATCGGCGCATTTGGCTGCCATTCATGTCCAGCATCGTGCCATTACGGCCGCCGACACTGCCAAGACTATCAACCTGATTGTTGGTAATACTCAGCCGGCGCTGCTGCGTTGATTGGAGCGAGGCGCCAGTATCCGACGCCGACGACATATCCTGGTTGAACAGGTCAGTCCTGCTGCTGTTCGTATCCTGGGCAGTTGCTGCAATAGACATGGCAGCCAGCGCTACGGCCGCAAAACTCGTGGTGAACTTGAACATGTGTTAAGGAGATGAGGCGAGGACGCTTGTAGAGTAACTTGGCATTTTACCCGACAGCAATGGGATGTGGAACCCGTTTGTTAATAGTGTGACCATGCATTATTTACCAAACAAGGCGATTTCAGCATATAAGCTACAACTTACAGCCCTGTCCATTTTCTGATAAGGGATGATCAATACATAGTGTCGTGATTGTTCGATATATTTGTATCGACACGTATTGACGATGTGACTTTTGGTGAGAATTCAAGAACAAGCGCTGCAAATCCAATTAATGCTCAAATCAAAATGATGTAATCAGTTGTATAAGAAAAGGTGTTGTCGTGATAACAGGTTTTAGACTTAAAACTATAATTCATGCCATTGTTATCACATTGTGGCTGGCTTCCGGGATGCTTCATGCTCATGCGAGCGCCGACCTCCCCATGGCCCAACCCGACGCCGAAACCCGCGCCGCCATCGCCGAAGCCGAACGCGCCGAACTCCTCGCCCGCCTCCCACCCAGCACCTCGAAACCCCTGCCCGGCGCAGTCGACCTGCGCCAGTTCGGGGCCGCCGGCCTCGTCAAGGCCTTTGACCTCGCCCGTCAACTGGCCGGCGAAGTCTGCACCGCCCTACCCGCCGACAAGAAAACCGCCATCTACGAAACCGCCGCCACCCAGGGCATCCTGGCCGCGCGCCTGGTCCAGGACAGCATCGACCGCGTCGGCGACGACCTCGGCAAACAGAACAAGATCCTGCAACAGGCCATCGACGCGCATA
>Ga0265780_10001283_pt1 | contig 36115 bp, 45 predicted proteins | sample P1T30metagenome_FD_192432 | JGI IMG/M metagenome (GOLD analysis project Ga0265780, IMG submission 192432) | Plant litter microbial communities from East Loma Ridge, Irvine, California - P1 T30 | ecosystem: Environmental > Terrestrial > Plant litter > Unclassified | place: USA: California...
GCCAGAATTCACGCTCAAGTAACTTTTACCCAATTCCTCACACGACCCAACAACGCAGACTGACGGTATTGATCAACCATTGGATCACTGCGATTCTTGTGATCCCGGCGACGTTTCATCATAATCAATCTCGGTTGACTCCACATCAGGGTCCTCGTAGTAATCATCCCCCACTTCCTCCTGAGAGCTGCAAAGAGAAGGCACAAGCGGCTCCTCGTCTTCATACTCATGTCTTTTGTCCGTAGAATCGTGCTCCCAGCGATCCTCCTCTCTTTCCTCTCCTTCTCCTTCCTCTCCTTCTCCTTCCTCCTCCTCCTCTTCTTCTTCTTCCTGGCTGCTGCGCGGATCCAGAGCCGGTCGGCGCTGGGGAAGTTGGGAGGCTGCCGTAGGCGGTGTAGGGTATGTGGTCGTAGGAGTCGTCTTCGGAGTATTCTGCGTCTTCTTCCGAGTCGTACTCTGCGTCTTCTTCTGAGTCGTGCTCATGCTCTTTAGTCACAATGACCTCCGGAGGGGGTTGGATGGGTTTTCCGTTGTCGGGGATGTCACTCGCGCCGTCGAGGTTGCTGCTGCGATAGTCCGGAGCGGGACGACCTTCCGATCTCCGCCTCACTTGCTCCCGGCTCTCGGTGGAAGCATCAGGAGTAGTGATGGGGGTTGTTGTCTGTCCGGTTTGATGCAAGTCTGCACTTTGATAGACTCTGCGTCCGGGAGCGGGATTGGTGACGTTGGGAGAAGTTGAGGATGCGGTGTTGCCGTCGGTGGTGTTGATGTTGCCTTCTCCGTTTCCCTCTCTGTCTTCATCCTCGTCTCCATCAAGGGCTCCGTTACCGTTTGCGTTACCTTCTCTCTCTGCATCGCCGTCTCGTTTCTCATCCTCACCCTCCTGCCCCTCCTCTTCCACGCTGCCCTGCTGCCCCATCACAGACCCCGGAGCGGGACCCCTCGATCACCTCACTCTCTCCCATCGCTCAGTAGAACTAGTCAAACCAGTGCTGGGAGTCCTCCCACCTCCATCATCCAAATTCATAGGAGTGGAGAATCTGCGCTCAAGGGAGCCGACAAGACTGGCAGAAGTCAGGGCCGTGGTGTTTCCGGCCGAGATGTTGTGGTGAAAAGTGGATTCTGTGGTGGGCAAGATATCGGTTGGAGGAGGAAGATTGGCATTGCCGTTGGCGGTATCACCGTCGCCGCCGCCGTTACGATTAGTGCCGTTGCCATTCTCGCGCTGGCCACCCAGAGGTGCCACGGCTCCCTGGTTGAGCAATCGATTGAGAAGATCGCTTGGAGTGAGAAGGGTGTTGTTGGAACTTTCGCTGGGATATTCGCGAGGATACTGGTTTCCGCTCTCGTCAGTTTCGTCCATTGCATTGTTCCGATCGTCCGAAGGCTCTACAGTGGCGACAGTGTTGGAAAGAGGAGGACGGGGAGTGATGGTGGCGACGGTGGTGGTGGTGTTGCCGTTGGAAGGAGGAGGACGAAAATTGGAAGCATTTGGATGTCTCCCATCGTTACTGTTGCTGCTGCCGCCGCCGCCGTTGCGTTGATCAGTAGGCGGAGTATCGTTGTTCGATGGTGATGGTGGTGTTGGCCTCATCTTATCCTGGTTTCTTTAGTTTCGTCTGAGATGAGTTGAAAAGTCGTGCTCGCTAGAACGATCGATCAGGTTGACTGGTGGACAGGAGAGTCTACTTTCCCCTGGTCTTGTTTTAATACTTATAGGCTGCTGAGCAAAGTAAGTGAACGGGAGTTTGTAATACGCCAGTAATGTACTGCTATCTTGCAAGACATCGGAATTGTTTGCCAGACGACTCATCTGTTTGTCTTGCTGCCTGTTTTGTGAAGTGAAATCGAAGATAAAGCCTTACTGTGAGACCCGAATGAAACCTCTGTTCGAATTTAGCAAGTAATGCATCAGATTAGGGGTATTGAAAAGTGCTAAGACCATGCCAACAAAGGTGCAAGGAAAACGTTCAAAATCCGCAGGACGACATTGTGCAGTCACAGAAGCTGTGAGTTATGCTTAGGTGCACGCCTACTCATGCTCACAATCATGCTGCGCCATCACCGTCTCCCTTATGAAACACACCAGCAGCCCAATCTTTCGCGTCGCCAAACTTCCCTTCAAACCACGCCCACCACCCGTTCTTGTGGTTGAGGTTCTCATCTTCTCCGTCGTGGACTTGAGGCCGCTCAGGCACGTTTGTTGCGTCATCAACGTCAGGAATATAGGTAACAAGCGAGCCAGTAGAGTCCGTAGTCCACGTAACTTTATCCTCAGAACTAGCAGATGTCGGTTCAGGCTTCTCGTCCTCATCCTTGTCGGGTTGATAGGTGACCAGCGAGCCCTGGGAGTCGGTGGTCCACGTGACCTTGTCCGAAGAAGTAGCAGCCGCGCCAGCATTCTCCACAGGCGGCATGTTGGAGAACTGCGGCACAGGCACAATCACCGGCACCTTCGCGCCGCTGGGAAGAGGATCCTCGGGGATTTCTCCAGGGCCTACAAGCGAATGCATCCCCACAGGCTTGAGAGGCAGCCTGAGAGATCCGTTGTTTGCTGCGGCCGATAAGCCCAGTGAATCGCACACGATGCCGTACACTTCGGTATTCTGGAAGACCTCCAGCTCGCTACCTGGAGTGTGAGGGAACGCCGGTCCGCGAGCGACGAAAATGGCTCGCATCAGCGGATTCTCGTGATCGTAGCCGTGCAGACCCACAGGGTTGTAGGGTTCTCCTGTTTTGGCGGCTGCTTTGACGTCGAAATCGTTCTTCGTCACAATTGCCCAGCCGGTAGTAGGGACGATCCAGAGGGGAGCGATGCGCGGGTTGTTGCTGAAGTGGTAGCGGGCAGGCATGTTTTGATCACGCAGGTAGACTTCAAAGGTGCCCTCGTACTCGGGAGTTTGGGATTTTTCGTACAAGTCGTCGTATAGGCTTTGGAGGTGCTCATCACTCGTGTCGAAAGGTCTGAGGCCGTACAAAGGCCAGCCGTCGGTGTGCTCGATGAGTGAAGTGTCAATGAGATTTTCCAGCTGCAAGAGTCGAGAAGTATCCGTAGTAGCCATACCGTGATCGGATACGATGACGATGTTGACGATATCTGTCAGGTTCCGCGCTTCGATGCCATCGAACAGCTGCCCAAGCATAGCATCAACCTCCGAAATGGTCTTGCGAATTTCGGTGCTGTTGGGACCAAACTTGTGACCGTCAGCATCAACATTAGGAACATATGCCGCCATGAGCTGCGGCCTAGGAGAATGTTGGTCTGCTCCGTCGTCTTCCGGGCCAGGGAGATCGAGCCAAGAAAGAATGCGATCGGCCTTCTTCCCTAGGTCTTCTTGAGAATTGTATTTGTCGACGAAGGTCGGCTCGATATCACCAATGTGGGCCTCACTGCCAGGCCACATGTGGACAGCGCTCCGCACACCTTCTCTCTCGGCCAGTTCCCAGATTGGCTCCGCTCGCCACCACTCTGGCTTCATAGACCGGGCAGGATCGGTGTAGTAGAACTCTTTCTTCGAGTCCGGGTCCCAGAAGGTGTTCCCCACAACACCGTGGCTCTCCGGGTACAACCCCGTGACCAGCGTGAAGTGATTCGGGAAAGTGACTGAAGGGAAAGATGGCAGCATGTACTTTGGCGAGACACCGGCACGGATGAAAGCAGCGAGCGTAGGCGTGAGGTCACGATGGAGAAAATCGGCACGGAAGCCGTCGAGGGAGATCAGCAGGGTAGTAGGCGCGAAGAGAGAGGTTCCGTTGCTGAGAGTCTTTGGCGAGTTGGTCGCCGAGCTGGCACGATGGGCTCCTGTCGCATTATACGCGCCATAGAGGAGAGCAGCAAAGGCTCCAGCGATGATTGCGAATATCAGAGTGAACTTGCCATATTGCCGCGTTCGCGTCTGCAGCACGTGGGAAATCAGCAAGGCTGGTCAAGCATAGACGACAAGCTCTCGACAGAACAGGACAGACTCACAGGCCTTGTTTTCTCTTGCATTGCCCTGGCAGGACTCTCGTCTCCGCCACTAACACTAGAACTCTCGCTCTTCCCTCCCTGTTCCAGCCGACCCAGCTCCCCTCGTCGCGGCCTCTTGTTCCTACTCCTTTCCGTTCCACCGACCGTGAGCAGCCTCTCCACCTCCTCGTGCCCACCAAGAGTCTCTCGATCATATCTGCCTCTTTCGCTTTCCACTAACGACTGCCTCTTTGTTCTGCCTGTGTACTCCGTCTCGTCGTCGCTTTCGCTGTAGTCGGAGACAGGCGCATCCAGATCTGCGTCCCCGTGCGGCACATCCTCGTATTTTGTTGTTGACGGCGCCATTTTCGGTCGCCTGAGTGGTTGAATATTAGGTAAGGGCCTCCAGGGCTTCGAATACCAGTGACTCTAGGTTGCCATAGGGGTGCGAGGGGTGGTGGTAGATGTGCGGCAGAGCAAGACCCTGAAACTGGCTGTCTCAAGTTACACCGTCTGTTGAGCAGGCAGGTAGGAACCCTTGGAAGCTCGAAGCTGACAACACTCGGCGTGGCGTAGAAGAAGAGCAAGAGGACTGATAACGTAGCAGGCAAAAGAGCAATATTAACATAAGACACGCGCAAGTATTTGGACTTCCATTACCATAGCAAGAGACACAACACCCAGCCAACCCATAACACTAGGTTGACAAGAAAGTACTACAATTGAGGAAATGCGAACGGAAAAGTACAAGGATCGTATAATATTCCCGATACTACCTAGACATGCCTCCGCACTCTCAGTAAAATCACTGGTCAGTGGGCCTCTACTTTTTCCTGCCTTCTTCACTCCGTGGCCGTCAATCCGTTTATCTCATTTCTCCGCCACCTCTTTTGACGCGCGCCCGATGGGTTGATCTAATAAGATACATGGTAATGCAATAGAAAGCGAAAATAAGAAAGAGGATGCGTCCCGTTGTCAGTAGATCCGCCTGGTGCTGGTATCCGGGCTGTCTTAGCGTACGTCGACGCACTCCTGCGGGAGCAGTCGAGTCGTGTGATGGCCACGTTTCGGGCTGCGGGCGTACTTGGATGTCGCCAGAACCTGATGTGAGCGTTGTTGGGGTGGTATGCTGAACATATGGAAAGAGCTTGGTAGTGATTGTTGAGGAAAGCAATCCCTCATGTGGCGCTCTACGCAAGGGTCATAATGCCCGACCTTGCATCAAATGCGAAATGGAGACCGCTGCTTAGAGGGTTCTTCGTTTTGGTGGTGATGCCGAGCGGCGCGGCCTTCCGAGTAACCAGCTGATCCGAGGTCCTGATTGACATGGCGAAATTATACTGTCTCTTCGGCACAGTTCATATCGATCATCGTCCGTAGCCGTACTCCACGCCCTGCATCGCTCCTTGCGGTGGTCCGCCCTGGTGGCCATTTCCGTAGCCCTGTGGTGGTTGCTGACCTGGAGGACCACTGTGGCCGATTGGGGGGAGCGAGACACTGCCGCCTTGTTGTCCACCACCTTGGGTCAACTGCTGCGAGTAGGGACCGTATACGTGGTTCTGATTGGGATCGAGGCGTTGCAGGTTTATGTGCATGGTCCGGAGCTCATTCTTGAGCATTTCGTTCTCCTTGTGTGCATCACGGGCATACTCGGCGTCGCGTGAAAGACGCATCAATTTGTCTTGGTTGTCGATTGCCGTGTTCGTGAGGAATTGGATGTGCTCGATTGCTTTGAGGCGGTCAGCGCTGAAGGGCCAGAGAGGACGACTAGAACCTTACCTTTGGAGAGGATTTCCCATTTGCTTGCCTTTGTGCCACCAGAGGTCGGCACGGCCTTGTTGAGATCTTCAAACAGATCCTTCATTTCACTTCTGCGCTTCCGTTCCGCAAGCTTGTGGCTGACACGCAACTCTGGAGTGCGGCTGTAATTGCCGAGTCCAGCAGCCGATGCGCCCTCGTCGCGAAGATTTGCAATCTGCCTGTGCTGCATTGAGTGGTGATGGGTGGTTGGATCTGCATTTTGTCAGAATTGCGATTCAAGGCGATAATGAGGATTAACATACCATCTTCTAGGCGCCTCTGGCCCTGCGGCATCTGCGAATCTGTGGAGAAAATGCTGCTGCGGATCGAGGATGCTGCGATACTGTTGGTGCGAGAAACGCCAATACTTGACTCGCCGCTGTCGGACCCTCTCCTTTCCTCAGGAATTGGGCCATCGGGGAAAGCCCAAGCGTAACCCTGTGTAGGCTTCGCAGCAGTCGGATCGGGAGCACCTGGACCGCGGGCGACTGGCATGATCTGAGGTGCGACACGCATGGGCGGATGACCCCGGACACTCGACCTGCCACTCAGAGGAGACATTGGCGCTCCATTGGGACGTCGCAAGCTTGCCGCCAACGAGACTTGTGAGTTGTTGGTGCTTTCATAGGGCGATTGAGGGTTGTTGATGTATAGGTTGTTGAATCCAGTGTGCATGCGGCTATCCACGCTGCTTCTCCTAGACTCCTGAGCGGCATAGTCGACACTGCCGCGCTGGTCGTGGAATCCTTGGTTTATCGAAGGCAGCTGAGATGCTCCTGATTGAGCGAGGCGAGCAGACTGTGGTGTGTTTGGCACGGAGCTCCGTGGAGGTGAATCATCGGGGTTCAGGAGAGTGCGAACATGGAGACCTTGGCTGTTGACGGAATTGTCTGGGTAAGTTTGTCAGCGAATGTCTTGTGAGATTGCAAAAGGCGAAAGGGCTATGCAGTGATGGTTTCCGAGCTGGTTGAGGTCCAAAGCATGACAAGTACCAATATCACGCTCATGGACGTCCTTCTATATCCGGCACGTACACGGCTTGTACAATGCTCGACAAATCGGGTTGTACAGGCAGCGTGAAGTCAGCTAGAAGGACGACACCATTTTGGTGACCGCAAACAGCTGGGAGGGCGCGGGAAAAGAAGAAGCAAAGAACACTCACGCTTGCTATGGGGCTGCGGCCACGTACCAGAATCGCGGAGGTGTTCGCCCTGGGACTGGTCGCCATGCGAGTACTGCTGTGAGGAATTGGACGGCAGCAAGCCATTGGTGAGGCTAGAGATAGAAGGCAGGCCTTGTTGATGTGAGGTCGAGTTTGGCGAAGTCATGGCGAATAGATGGCAGAAGGTGCTGTCCTTTCGGTCCTCACGTACGCGAGGGAAGGACAGGACAGGACTCGGCAGGGGTGGCGCAGGGCAGCAGGGTGTTGGGCCGTAATGATCGCCACCGACAACGTGGATATTTAGGCGTCGACAGTTGTCAAACACGCGCAGATATGCGCAATGACTGGGAAGCGTGCGGATGGCAAGGATAGGTAAAAAGGTACCAGACTCGCCAGATACCGATAGCCTTTTGGCGGAAGCGTCAGTGCCGAGCGAAACTTTGCTAGGCTTTGGGTAGGCAGGGCGGGGTACGGGTGCACCTCGAGATCGGATAATAAACGGGGTGCTGGGAAGGTGTGTGATAAGATGGGGAAGGGTTGACGGTGACGGTGAGCGCAAGCTGCGACTGCGACTGCGCGACTGCAAGGTGGTGAGTGGTGGGAGGGCGTGTGAGTGGCGAAAGAGGCACGCGGAGACGCAGCGTCTTGTGAGACGAGATGTAGCGCCGAGCGGGCAAAGGCGTTCTGCTGGTTCTGGAAAGGGCTGCAGTTGCGCACAGGAAAAGCGTGGGGCTTAGCAATGGCCGACGCCAGCAGCTCAGTCGCGGATCGAGGGATGGGTGGTGGTGTTTTTGTTTGGAGACTGGCGATATGAGTCTCAGGCTGCTGCTGATACTGCAATGGCGGAAGAAGAAGATGGCGAGACCGGGGAGTCGGTCGGCTGGTCGCGTCGCGAGTCGCGCTGCAGAGCGAAATTCGTCGAGGGATGCGAGTCTGAAGCCGTGCGAGGCGAGGCGAGACGAGATGAGATTAGATGTAGCCGGGATGAAGCGCAGGAAGCGAGGCGAGCAGAATGATGAACCGACAGGGAGGTACTGTAGTATGTAGTGAGTGCCTCGGCGGTGGTGTTGTCGTGGTCGCGCACGCGAGTGAAGTGTCGAGTAGTAGTAGTGAGTGTGAGTCGCAGAGAGCGAGTCGGCGGCGGTTGGCAGGCAGGCAGAGCAGTCGTGAAAGCGATAGCACACAAGCACAGGTGAGGCAAGCAGGGTTTGTGGTGAACGGGTGGGCAGAAGCGGTTAGACTGCGCAAGGTCGGCCAGCTGTACCACCGTGCGTGCGCGTGGGAGGTCGCGAGGGATGGGTTGCTGCGATGCGATGGGACAGGATTGATGGGACGAGAGATGATGGGCTGGCTGGACTGGACGGGAAACGACGGGCACAGCGGTGGTTCAGCGGGAGTGCCGGCCGGCGAGACGCTGCACTACTCAGGCCAGGGACGGACGGACAGACAGACAGGTGGGTGTGAGTAGTTAAGTGTGAGTGTAAGTGCAGGGCTCGCAGGGCGGCGGATGGATCGTGGGAGGAGTGGGCTAGATGGTAGTAGCATGGGACGGGAGTGCAAAGTGGTATGGCACGGGGATATGCACGGGAGCTACATGGAAAGTATTCATGGGCGGAGCGGAGGGTGGAACACTCTATGAGGGTGGAACTTCTGCTATCTGACTACATAACATGACCTGTCCTTTCATGTCTTGTGAGACTCGATATCATCGACCCTGACTGCTAATGTACCTACCTAGCTAAGCTACATCCATCCAGTACTACTATGGCACTGATGATGATACCGGGACCTGCTCATCCACGGCATCATCTGAGGGAGCAAGAGCAACATGGAAGGAGACAAAAAGGACGACCGATGCAAGCCTCTCACTCGGCGTAACCATTGGCTCAGCAGCAAAGGCAGGACGGCACGAGATTGTCCCCTCGATCGGCGCCACTACTACCAGGCCTTGGCTTGCACACGCTGCTGCTAGTGCACGTGTATAGATCCGTGATCTGTAGATGCATGCAGTCCACAAAATCCTTCAAGGCACCACCACGCGCGGGAGAGGCGAGCGACGGAGCGCGGCCGGCCAGGCGAGGCTCAGCTCAGCTCAGGCGAGACTCTGTTGATGATGACTACAACAAACATGACTTGCTGGTAAAAGTGACGATTGCATGGATGCCTTGTATGACACGACAGATGCTCCGATCTGATCTTCACCAGACATACTTCTTACCTATCCTTCGCCCACAGTCTAGAACCAAGGCAATCAAAAATGCCTTTTTCATGTTTCTGTGGACTCGTCCCTGCACGCTTGTACCACCACGTGCCGCTTCGGGCAAGCGCAGCGCCGTCGACTCTCACCCGTCTCGAGCCGCCGACCGATATCGAACAATGGAGGGGACAGGCGCGCGGCGGCGGCGGTGGTAGTGGAGTGGAGAGGGCGGAGATCTCCCTCTGTCTGTCTTCCATCCTCTTCTGTCCGGATTCACGTGCTCCGGCATAATTGCAGCATCAGTTGTCGGCTCCTTAAGCGCGCATCCTACAGTCCAACTACCCATTGCGTTTTCGGCACGCGAGGCGAGCAATATCCGAGCAGCGTAGGAGGGAAGGAGGATAGCGTGAGGTGGCTGGCTCGGCTGCTGGCCCCAGTTCTTTTTTCTCTTTTTCCCTGCCCCGGGCCTGTCCTGTCCCCACGCACGCTGTAGACACATGTGACATGCGTGTCCGTTGCGTGTCGTGTACGGTTGTCGTGTCAAATCGTGTCGGCCACTTTGCGGTCGCGGTCACGGGCATGGTCCGACGGGGAAGCATCCAGCCAGCACAATCTCATGTTATCAGCATGACGAGCAAATCTTATCAATTGCTGCAAGATCGCTTGCTTGGCAGGCATATCCCCCCGAGACACGCACCGCTCCGCGACTCGACGAACACGCTCTGAGAGCCGTGGCATGCTGAAACCACATCACCTTTCGCCCGTGAAGTCTATCGTGTGTTTCTGCTCTCGTGCTGCGCGCGCAACAAAGCCGCTTCTGTCTCCACTTCACACTTCCGGCCGGTTCTGACCGTTTGGCCCTGACGAAAGCCTGAACACTGAGATTACAAAAGTCAAAAGACTGTGATCCAGTTGCCAGTCACGCAAGGACGAAAGCTCCAAGCAGACAACGGAAGAAATCACAAGCGCTGTGGCCCGGTTGGTGGACACTCCGCAGATGCCATGCCACCACCCACGGTCCCTCTCTCTCCTTGTGGGGAACACCTAGTCGAGATCATCCCCATATCTCCACATATACATTTACATTTTGGTTTTGCTGGGAGTGGGAGGAGGTGCGAAAAGCCGGCGCTCGTCGGCCGGTCGACCCAAGAAAAGCGAGAGCCGTCGATAGCAGTATACAGCATTGATCTACATCTGCTTGTCAAAGAACAGCCACGCACATCCACGCCAAGGACACGCATGCGGGTAGCGTTATCCGTCCGTTAACATACATGAACCTTGAGAGAGAGAGAGACAGACAGACAGACCACTAGGGTGCCCAGAGCAGACCCCAGCAGAGGCACCAGCTGCATACAACGAATACAAGTATACCTACGCGAGGCACACCTACACAAACGAACATCGGACACGACAGCTTGTCGTGCACAGCATGAGATGTGCAGCTAAAACGTTACGAACCTGAACCCGCCGTGCTCCCCGCTGTCGTATGTTTCGCACAAGGGAAGCACAGCGCAGCACGATCCCAGGTTGCCGGAATAATCGTCTTTTTCCCTTCGAGCTCTGTGGAACCTACGGCGCCGTTTCACCTTTTCTTGCTGCTCTTGTGTCCTGTCCTGCTGCTGCCCAAAAGCCAAGTCACCTACTGTAGCAAAGCGGATGATCCGGCTTGCTGCCTGTCTCCCCATGCTTTCACCCATCAACCCTGTATCTCCTCCCATTCCCTTTGTTTTCACACGCGGGCTTTTTGCGTGTGCACTTGTCATCCATCCGTCTGCGATCGACCAGACCCCTTCCCGCGGGTGGCCTGATTTGTTTCGAGGCTTCTCCAGGAGCACACACGCGGCGTTCGTGCGTGCAATGGGAGATTTGAAGAGGCGGCCGTGACAGGCACATGGGAGTGCGTCCAGTAGCAGGACAAGGAAACAGAAGAGAGTCCGATCGATCATCAAAAATGCTGGCCAGCCACGCCCAGCGCCAGCAGCCCCAGAAATAAACACCTCACTAGCACAGCTGCTGCGCAAGGGGATAATCCATCTCACACGTGTCTTTGATGAAAAGAGCCCTGTCTAGGGCGCGGCGACGGCAGAGGCGTTTGCGGTTTTCGGAAGCTGCCGCTTTGCTGTCTTAAGAGAAGTGTACATACATACATACATACATGGTAGTAGGCTGAGGCGTTGGTGGTGGTGGCGTTTTTTCTTTCTATAGGTCACGATAGTTATAGTAGTAGAAGAGTCCGTCCGTCCTGTTGCATTGTCCCGAGTACCTAGTGAGCAAAAGCCTTGGTTGATGTTATCGGCTGCTTGTGGTAGTGTTGTCGACGGCGTGGGATGCGCTGTGCCTTCTTGTTGATTACATATGTAGTCCCCGGGACTAGGATGGAACTCGGGAGCTATGTCAGGAGCGAAGGAGGTTCAAGCTCACGCACGATGCCACGATCGACACAAATGGGATTTCCAATCCATATGGTAGATCCCTTCTCGGTGGATTACACACCGAGAAACACATGAGTAATTGAAAACAAGACGATCATACCTGACTGTCAGCGGCCATGCCCAACCCCTGCACATGGCGCACACGCGATTGGCACGCCGACTTCAACGCTGGAGAAACGGAGAAAAGGAAAAAAAGACATTTGTCTGAGAATACTGTCATAGTAGTCTGGCCGCTGCAGACAGAACAGTACTGCAAGTCCGTGGGAAAAAGAACGTCTGAGACCTTACACGCGTTTGTCCCTCCTTTTTCTTCCCTTGTCTCGCGCAGTTCCACATGGACACCACGGATCCTCCGGCCAGCGAGCCGCGGATTCCTACTGATTAAACGTGCTTTGTGCGGAAACGTGGAGAATGGTTTTGGAAAACGGGGATCGTCGTCGCCCGGATTTTTGTCTCGGGCTCTCTCGTGCGTAGAGTTGCCAATTGCGGCATCTGCTAATTGAGTGAGTGGGCTTGGAATATAGATTGAGATACGTTTGTGTTGTGCTATATGTCATGGTTGTGATACCTTGACGATCATGGATGCTTTCGCTGTCGGGTGACAGGGCGCCATACAAACGCGCAATGGATACATGCATGTGTGTGATCGAACAAGAGCGTCTAGCCGATATGTGACTTTTGTGTCTCCAATCCATGAGTCCTGACTTTTGTGAAGAACGACTCGTTGAAGGCGCGAGTGTCTTGTCCGAGGTCATTTTGCGCATGGTCTTGCATTTTCTGACATTCCTCCTCACACGCCACTTCACTTGCCCTTCTTGCTCTCACCTCCATTCACAGCACCAGCCAGCCTTCTCCTCTCATTCGGCAACCTCCAGCTCGTCTCCCACCCATACAAAGCCCCACTCCCAAACACCAACGCAGAACCCAGCATCATCATAGGACTCAGGTGGTGCCCGAAGATCCACGTGCTCAGAATGAAGCTCACGAGTTTGCGGATGTTGAGCACAATCGTCACCGTGACGGCGGAAGACTTTGCCGAAAGCAGGTTCACTCCCGAGATACACGCCAGCTGGGCGCACGCGTTGAGGAACAGGAACACCACACCCTGCGGCAGCGATTCTGCTCCCGTCAGCACCTGTGTCATGATCGTGTCGCTCGCTGTCAGCCCAGTCGCTCCGGCGGCGTGAGGTTTGTACGGGCTGAGGTCCAGGGCCGGCGTCCTTGCGAGACGGTCCCATTGGTCTTGGAGGGTTTCCCAGAGAGGGAGGAACATAGGCAGGGCGAGGAAGTGCGAGTAGAACAGGTTCTCGGTCCAGCTGGCGCCGTACGCAGTGTAGGTGTCTTCGACGTAGGCTCCCATGTACGCCGACAAGGTCTGGGCGACCAGTAGTATGAGGAGGCCAGTGGTGAACTCGGCACTCGAAGCCGACGACTCGACTTTCATTGACTTGCCCTGTTGATGTGATGTGATTAGCAAAACGCCCCAACATGCGTCTGACTCCAGGAAATGGGCTTACCTTGCTCATCGAATCTGCCCAAGCGCTCACAAGCACACCAACCGTGAGTATAACAACGCTCGTCACTTGCAATTTCGAGTACCTCTTTCCCCTCACGACACCGGCCAGCATCGTGGTCACGCTGCCGAAGCTGCGCAGGATGATGTGTACAGGCACAGAGATGTTGAACGCAAACGCCCAGTTGTTCAACATGTTGATACTGTAGAACAGGAAAGCGATGTACGCCCACCGCGTCATGGGCACGCTGCCCTTTCCATTGGTCTGGGCACCGGCAGTAAAGAGCGGCACGGGGAGAGCGATGACCGAGATGAATGCGAATTGCAAGAATGTGATCAAGAGACCTGTGGAGTGTGAGTTAATGTAGACTAGTGGTCGAGGGACGAGTCGAGCATACCACTTCCGGGTTCACTCCTGTTTGATGTTGTCAGCTTTAATCCTTCGATTCAACGAGACAGTGACAAAGTTGCAACAAACCTGATGATTCCTTCAAGCGCAAACACCTGAGCGTCAATTAGTCTTCATTTCTGGTAGTGCTCGTGGCATGGCCTCTTCTTACATTACTGCAGCAACCGCCAAAAATTAGGCCCACGATGCTGACCGGGAGAATGACTGCTGCCATGGTTCGAAGCTATTTCGTGCCGGCAACTTATCCTGTGCGGCTTGAACTGCTTCGGTACGATGGGAGGTCAAGCGATGCGCCGTAATGAGGAAGGTGTGAGGTATCTGGTGTCAGGGGGGCGATTTCAACTCCATCGATGTGTCTTCAAATTCCACATCTCGTGAACTGAGGGTTAGGGTTGGGGTTGCTGAGACTGCATTTCACAGTCAATACATCGATAATGCAAGGACAAAATACATGTCGACGACGTGAAATCAGTCCAATGATAGCTTTAGCAAGAGTTCCATGTTTTTGGTCTGTGTTGGACGAGCATGGGATGTTTTAATCGAGTCTTCCGACATTCAACAGCGCTTGACCACTAGGGAACACTCTTCAGAACAACATCCAGTCGATCCATCACGACCATACTCACAAATCGAATATTCGTTTCGACGATCGAGGATGTTTTACCCGTGATACTATATCACTCGGTGGGGGACTTACGCGCCAGAGGTCAGTCCTCAGAAAGATGAAACAATGAGCGAACGGGACAGTAACGATTGTCGCCAGCTAAACAGCGACCACGCGGGATCTCGTGAAGAGACAGGACGTGATCAAACAGGATCAAAAGCAACGAATAGAGACATCCGGAACCACACCATCTTCATTCAAAACCCACACTTCTACAACCGCTAGAAAAAAAAACATTACACCAAAAGATATATATCGATCTGGGTATCAACCAATGCGATCGCGCCATGAAGAAACAAAAATCGAAGGAAGAAAAGAAAAGAAAAGAAAAGAGGCCTCCAGCCCCATTCAACCACAACAACAACAACAACAACAACAACCAAGCCCACTACCCCTCATACCCAAGCACATAACTCCGATCCACCGCCCAAATCCACTCGCCCCTCTCGCGATCATTCCTTGCCGCAAACAACCAAGCCTTGTTCGTAGCATACACCGCCCAAACCTCCATCCGCAAATTCTCCCTCTGCAACAACTTGGCCACCTCGGGCTCAGCGTCAATCCTCGAATTCGTCAGGTTCAACGCCGCGACTTCGTCGCCCTCGGAACTGTACAGGTGTAGGTACGGCCGGCGCAGCTCGCAGAAGCGTTTGACCCAGCGGGTGCCCGAGGAGTCGGGGGAGAGCAGCCAGCCGGATTTCAGGACCGAGGGGGTTTTGGGATGGTGTTCGACCTGGGCGGCGAGGGCGGGCGGGGGGCCTTGATCCGGGTGGTTTTCGTCGATGGCGTGGGAGGGTTCGGGGGTGGTGGTGTTTGAGCGGAGGAGGAGGGAGTCGCTTTTGGGGGTTGGGGTGAGCCAGACGTCGAGGAATTTTTGCAAGAGGGCTTTTTGGCTTGAGTTTGGCTCTTCTGCTTCGTCTGAGGTGGAAGTGGGACACATAGGGGGTGTGAGGGCGCCTAGGCTTAGGACGCCTTTGGCAGCTTCAATCTCTGCGGTTCGGCGTTGGCGTCGCCGGAGGTCGATGAAGTCGCGGATCAGGGATATGCCGCGGGGCGCCCATCCGCTTAGCATCTCTTCGCCGGAGATGTACTCTCCGGTAGTGTCCATCCGCCACAGGTCGCCAGCGCGCTTCGCGGCTGTAGGCTTGAGAGTGATCGAGTAGTTGGCGGTGCACGAACGTACGACGCGTGTATTCTGCCACAGCTGAGCAAGCAGTGAGTTTTGTCGGAACCACGATCTTGGCCGCGTCTGAACTGCAACATTGAGGTTGAATTTCATAGGATGAATCGTGCGAGGCGATGTTATTTGCCACTTCAGTGTGAGCTGCACACGGTAGTTCTCCACCGTCGGTCGATCAAGCAGCAGCGAGTCGTGTGCGCTGGAGTCCCACTGGCCCACCATCTTTACGAGAGTCGTACCGTCATCATTGTTGCGAATTACTGGAGGCGAGACCAGCGGCAGAGTCACATCGGGTTGGCCATTGTCCAGATCCGAGACATTGCCTGATTTGTCAAGTAGATGCACTTGTCCAGCGCGGAACCCTGTGACTTGCTCCCAAGGAAGTGTGTCACCAGAGCTGTGAGTTAGATGCAGCACTATGCGCCGCTGAAGTCCTTGATGAAGCTGATAGGCACCGTTGTCAAGTGTGTTGTTTTGTACAACCTCCACAGGCTGATATGATCCGTCTTCGCTGATCTCTAGGAATTGAACTCTGGCGAAGACGTCGTGTCGTTCTTCCGACAAATACTCATGCTCCGGTACACGCGAGTGTTTGCGGGCCATTTGCGGTCTCGCCGAAGCATCCCGTATGTCGTCCCAGCTGAGCAATTTGTCCAAGTGCATCGTCGTCACCTTGGCAAAGATGCTGACACGGAGACTCGACTCCCGTGGCGCGGAAAGTGGCAAGCTCATCGAATGGACACTTTCGAAACGCACCGGGCTATCACCGAAGTCGCTGATGAGAGATGTTGTGGTTGCACCGCCTTCTTCCGAGACCCCAGGTATGAAAAGCTGGGCGTGTACGCTGGTGCCCTCCAGCTCGGAGAAACCCACCATTTCGTGCATGACCACGTTGAATTTGAGAGTCGAACTTGGAGCTTCTGCAGAAGAAGGCTCGAGGCTGAGTCTGACGATACCGACCACCGAAGAGGTGTACGGCGAGAAGACGTCAAGTGTGAAGTCTTGTACTCGACACTCGAAGACGGCGGCGAGAGGAATGTCAGCGTCTCCGACTCGCGTATACTCTGGCATACAAGCCTCTTCGAACGGATTCTCAAGGCGGAAGTGTTGCATGTATTCAGGTCGATCGAGATATTGACACATCTGTCGCATTACTCTCACTCTGGCATGTAGCTTCTGCAGAGACCAGAGGTGGACAACGCAGTTCTTGAAGTCAACGACTCGAACGCCCAAACAAGGCTTCAGTGCATCCTCCAGATCGGGATCATTACTCTCTTCAGCAGAGACGCCGTTGAGAACGAGATCGTAAGACGAGCCGAAGGTGTAGCCAAGATCGACCACGACAAACTGGAACACAACACTGCGCTCCATTTGTTGACTCATGACCTGTGCCTCCTTCAAAGTGCTGGCATTGCGCAACGCAGAAGCTGCCATTGCAATATATCGGTGCCGACGCCAGTGATCCAGAACATGCTTCGCGAGGTAGACGTCACGCTCTGTGAAGACGGGCCTGCCGTCACTTCTAATTTTTCGCCGTTGGGGTGCTCTGATATCGGCCAGCTGTTTTGTAAACTCAGCCTTTTGCTCGGCCAGCTGCTTTTGCATTTGCTCTTTCGCCTGACGCAGTTCCGTCTCCATCCTCGCCTTCTCAGCTCGGATATCGACCAGGTCCATGTTTCCGTCCTCTGCATTCGTCAATTGTTGCTCGAATTCTTCCTTTTGCTTGTCAATCTGCTCTTGCATGTTGTTGCGCGTCTGCTTGAAGTGCTCATCTTCTTCGGTGTTTTGCGGCGTTGAAGGTGCTGTCAGTGCGGTCAACGCAGTGTCCAGGCTAAAATTGTCAAGCGTGCCATTGCTCAGGTATTTGTCCCGGTTTGGAAGCTGTGGAGATGACACGGAGCTTGCGTCGTCGTCGCCACCGTTGGAGTCGAACAGTCTTCCCTCTGGCCTACCTTTTCTTACTGCACGCACACGTTGCAAATCTTCGAAAAGAACATCCAGCTCGTCGTCAGTCAGGCTTGAGATCTTCTGATCAGGACCAAGTAGTGCAGTTGCTGCTTCACGACGAGCAAAGCTCCAATCGTTATCACGTCCTTGATTTCGATATGGCACAGGCGAATCGGTCCCGGGAGAGCTCTCAGCGTCAATATCTGACAGCGCTCTACTAAAAGTGCTGGGGCTACGTCCGTGGCCATGTTGAGGCGTTGGGGAATCAAGCTGATCTGCCGTCACGGAGTATTTGAGCAAACTACCTTGCTCCGCTCGCTCTTCTCGAGCTTCCTGCGGGTGATTGAACCGGAAGATATGGAAGTCGCCAAGGATGACGCGGTAACCAGAGCGCAGGCGCTGCGGTGATTCGATGCGTAAGCCATTGACCATGATAGCCGCGCCGTCCTTGGGTACAACGGTGACTATGCCATCCACGTTTTCGAATGTGCAGTGATCGTGAAGGATCTTACTGCCATTCAAGCGAATGTCCACAGCGCTTGATACTTCGCCTCCCCCTTCGCCTTTATCTTCGCCTTCAACTTCACCTCCAGCTACGTGAGGCGCTGGATTCGACTCAACATTGCCAACGGTGGTAGTTCCTGGCTTGAGGTTGTACACAAGACATTCGGCAAGAAGTGGATCGTCGCTCAAGTTCACCAGATGGGGCATCTTTTTGGGAGTGCTCAACCCAACGAAGCCTTTCTCAATACTGATACCAAGCTCCTCCAGTGCTGCTTCGCGCTCTTTGTGAATACCCTCCGTCTTGGTGAGCTTTTCCTCCCAAGTTTGGTTGAGATCCAGGTAGAGTTTCTCCGACTGTGCGAGTTGTTCTGTGATTTCTGCCTTCGATACTTGTTTGACGGTTCCGTCTGATGCTGTGATGGAGACCATTTGCTTTTCGGGAGGCGTGTCAGCGCTGTACTGCTCTCCAGCGATGGTGCCGCCCGAGCTGAGCTTCGAGCGAAGTTGGGCGAGCTCTTCCTTGAGTTCGCGAATCATGCGCGCGTTCGGATCCTCGTTAACAACTGCATTGTTCTTGATACGTTTTGCGCTGTCGGCGTAGCGTAATGTTGAGAGTGTCTCGTCGAAGTTGATGTCCGCTGGAGAGATGGCTGCAATCATAGCCGTCAAACTGTTTCCGCCCAGACTGTCTTTCAGCAACCATGTCAAGATGGAATCTCGATAAGGGACCTGCGAGCCCTTGCCCTTTGACTTGCCAGTGCTCTGGTCTGCCAGAGCCGCAATGACACGTCCCAGTGTGGAAAGCGATCTGTTGATCTCGGCACCTTCCTTCAGCCGTGCACCTGTCGCACCCGTGCTGGTAGCACGTTCGGAGCCAGCCAAATCCACCAAACTAATCTTTGCGACCTTCTCAGTATCCATGTTCGTCTCGGCATCATGTCTCTTTTGCGTCAACGTAAGTGTGAAGACTGCGTGGGAACGCGACGACGTCTCGTTCATGTTGGTCGCTGCAACAGTTCTGGCCTTGTTTCCTTCGTCCATGAGGTTTTCGATCTCCACAAAAGTGCGTACGACTAGCTTTGCGAGATCTTCGACGTATGGACCTGTCGCCGGGTGCTCTCTGACTTTTAGGTTGCCCTTTGTGCTGGGGTTCAGCAGATCTCGGACGCGCTCGTTGTAAATCTCCAGGTAAGACACTTCCACAGTGCACTGCATGAGCTTGTCGTTTTGAATGCCATCGATGCGGCGGAACATGTCTCTGCAAATGCGCGGAATGACACCCTCCTCCTCGCCGTATCCCATCATGCTGTAACTCTTTCCGGAACCCGTTTGTCCATACGCGAAGATACAGTTGTTGTAGCCCTGGAAAGCATTGTCCAGCAGTGGTTGACCGAGGTCGTCGAAAAGATTGTCTTGACCAGCATAGTTGTCGTCCTTTTTGTCGAATGACCAGTAACTCCTGTCGAATGCGAATGTTTTGGGCCCCTCGACACCCTTGACCGCCTTCCCCTTTGAATCTGTTGCTGCAACTTGTTTGAGGACAGTCTGATTGCCTTTCATAGACACGACACATTTTGCGTTCCTGGCATGTTCGCGCGAGTTGAAAGGTCGCACTCTGACCACGACCTTGATGTTGCCTCCCCCTCCGCCGCTGACTGGCGACATGTTGACGGTAGCCTCCTAGCTATTGCGGTCTCGCTGTCATGAATAAGGGATCGCCCTGGCAATGCTGTTGTTCGAGAGGCTGGAGGTAGACAAGGAGCGTGGGTGTGATCGGAAGCGGCAGGAGTAAGTTGTACAAGAGTGAAAGGTTGTATGTCACTAATTACCTCACTCCCTCGATCAATCGTGGAGTCGCGCGAACTGTGTAGATCGCGTGGAGCGGTAGGCCGGCTATAATTCGGAAGGAAGGAACATCAGAGTATTTTCTTCCTGATGATCGATCACTACGTGTTGACAAAGGCAGATCTTGATCATTCCTGGAGTAATCTCACTGATACGGCAAAACGGTATTGATATGCATTTGCAACATGGATGTGTTCGTTCAATGCGATGTAACGCGTACAATAACACAAAGCTGTCTTCCAAACTTTAACTTCAAGCCGAGGCGGGAGAAATCGCATGGAAAAGTGAGGCTGTATGTAGAATATGACTGAATGAACCCAACACGCAAATTACGACAGAACATTAATCTTGAAGACATCGCCTTCACTTCTCTGCAAACAACGATATTCGAAGCCTGCAGTATCTCTATCCAAAATAAGCAAAATATCCGCTCCTCCTGAGTCATTGGAAAACGAATCAAATTTCCGCAGCATACACCGTCACCATCACCCCATTGATCGTGTGCCGTCTCAACCCATAGTATTCTCATGGCAGACGACATGTTCTCCGCCCCGATCAACCGGTCGATGAAAACGCTAGACCGGAACCTCTTCAAGAAAACCGTCCAACTCAAAGCGGCCCGCATCTTCGACAACAAAAACATTTCCCGCGTCAGGGGCGAGCTCGAACGCAACAAAGTCGCCCTGTTCCAGGAGCGTTTAGGAAGCGTGCACCCCGATCCGGACCCTGACCTCGCGAAGACCGGGAAGAAATGCGTGGTGCTTCGCCCGGAAATCTCACGACAAATCCCAGACGGAGCAGCGGCTGCAGATGACGGCCATAAATCTCTGGCCCACTCGCCCGTCCTGCAAGAACTCGCAAAGCAGGAGCTCATCTCGATCGTGCCGTACGACCTGACGCTGGATTACAAGTACTGGACGTACCACGACATCATCACATCCGTCTTGCCCGAAGACGAGCAAGGCGAGATCCCATCCGGCTTCTCGCAGGTCGGCCATGTCGCACATCTCAACCTGCGCGACGAGTACCTCAAGCACAAGTACATCATCGCCGAGGTGATCATGGACAAGAACCCGACGGTGACGACGGTGATCAACAAGATCGACGACGTGGGCGAGGAGAGCGAGTTCCGCACGTTCAAGTACGAGCTGCTGGCTGGCAAGGACGATCTCAACGTTACGGTGTCGGAGGAGAACTGCACTTTCAAGTTCGATTACAGTAAGGTGTACTGGAACACCCGCCTGAACACGGAGCACAGACGCCTGGTGGCGATGTTCCAGGAAGGCCAGGCTGTCTGCGATGTGATGGCGGGTATCGGCCCCTTTGCAGTCCCTGCCGGCAAGAAGAAGATTTTCGTGTGGGCCAACGACTTGAACCCGGAGAGTTTCGCCAGCATGACAGACGCCGTCAAGAGGAACAAAGTCGAAGACTACGTCCTTCCCTTCAACGAAGACGGCAAGAAGTTCATCCCCAGGACGGCAGAGGCGTTGCTAAAGTCCAACCGCAAGGTGGAGATTTTCAAGAAAGTCTCGCGCAAAGACGTCGACCACAAGCCCGAAGTCGTCAAAACGCTCGTCGAACCAAAGGTCTTCGATCACTATGTCATGAACCTCCCCGCCACCGCCATCTACTTCCTGAACAACTTCAGCGGCCTCTACCCTCCCGAGCTGCAGAAGGAATTGCCCGAGGGTGCAAAGATGCCGCTCGTGCACGTGTACTGCTTCAGCACCAAATCTGACGACAATGTGGAAGAGGGTAAGAAGATCTGCGAGGAGATCACGCAGCAACTCAACTTCGAGATGAAGCCTGGCAAGATCGAGGAGGGCGGTGTTGAGGTTCACGACGTGCGAGATGTCGCTCCTAAGAAGCGCATGTTCTGTGCCAGTTTCCGCCTACCAACCGAGGTGGCGTTCCGGGAGCGCAGTCAATGAGTTGGGAGGTGTTGAGAACAGGCAAAAGAACCACAGCCGACTACCACCGCCAGCTCCTGATGCACGATGGATCAACGTCAAAGTTGATCTCAGCTCGTGGCAGTAATGTTCAAGGACTACCAGGGGCTACATCCTGAAGTAAGCTAGGGCGGGCTAAATCCACATACCGAAGGCGACTTGTGAGCACACATCAATGTGATGTTCCAAATCACCCACCAGGAAACATGCGATTCGAGGACGAGCACGCCATGTCAGACATCTATATCCAGATCGTAAATCTGAACAAGATAAAAGTCAAGATATCAGCTCCATGAACTGGAACAATCGACTCGAGTAATATCATACTAGCCCGTAGCTCTGACATGTGCTAGAACTATTCCAGTGTGCCTTCAACAATGATTTTATTCCAATAACTATTCATCAATTCGTATCCACTATACTCCTGGCCCTCCTAAACCGATATTACTCGTCGCGACTCGCTCCCGGCACCAAAAACTGCCCTGTTACCTCCCACTCTGCTCAGACTCGCTCCGGCTAATCTCTCTACCTCGTCTCATCGACAATAGCTTCATATCCGTTGCCGTTGTTCCACTTCTGGCGGTCGGAAAGAAGCCAGTAAATGATAATACCGCCGATGGGGAAGACGAAGACGAGGACAGACCACAGGAGCTTGTGGCTGACGGGGCGGCTGGACTTGAGGACCTCGACTACATGTTCGCGTTAGCAAGTTGTGTGCGTTCACAGCAAGAATGTGCAAGGTGGGCGCATACTCCACACGAGGATGTCCAGGACCAGAACAATGAAGCCGACGATGCCGCCGCCGGTGCCGTACTGCGTGGCGTTTGAGTTGAGGGTAGTGAAGTCGTCTGCGATTGGGGCGGCGGAGCAGAGGGCTGCGAGGCAGAGTTGGAGGAAGAGGGAGAACATGTTTGCTTGCTTGCTTGGTGTTGAGTTGGAGGTATTGGTGACTCGAGCGTTGTAGTGTGTTTCTAGCAGGTTGCTTGTGCTATGTAGATAGGTAGGTGTTCAGGTACTGTAGGCAACAGCTGAAGAGGTGGAAGGCTGGGATCAATGAACAGGATTTCCCACGTCATCGTCACGCGACACAGCTTGAGCTCGGTTGCAAGCACTTCAACCTCGTTTAAGCGACTGGCTGGAGATAACATCCACAATAATCCATCCACTGACAGAACACAATCCACGGCAACGTCCGGCCAGTACCAGCTCTTTGCGAGAACAAACGGCCATGAACCATGGTATACACACATGTCTGTGAGATTTCAGCATTGACCACAAGAGTCCAGCAATGACGGCAAGATACCGACTTCACCTCTTGCAAGACGCGTCAATCGAAGTTGCCACCATCAATCTGTCTCGACGAAGTGCTTACTACATAGGTAGCCCAGCACGGAGCATTATTGTCATATCTCGTCTCTCGCAGAACTCCAGACATGGCAGGAGACACAAATCAGAATGGACCATTAACAACGAAGCTGACTTCAGCTCTTGGCGAGCCACTGGCAACCTCTCATCGCGTTCTTCGCCCTGGAATGTATGCATGTATTGTGCATATGTTGGTTATCCGATACCTAGGTATTGAACTACAACTAGATGTGAGATGTGTCGCCGCAGGCCTCGACTTTTCCGACAATCCAGAAATTGCAGGAAAACAAGACCGGGACCGAGACCCATGGCCTAGTTGTTCGACATCTATCAATACCAAAGCTGATTGCGGCTCTTGGCAAGCCACGTCCAGCGACTCTCTCGCTTCACCGGACGTACGAGTAACCCCGTGGGCTATCACCGCAATAGACAGTAACAACATAAAAGAAAAGCACCTCCCTCAACACAGTTTTACACATGCCAACTCTCACTTTACACGGTTCCTGCTCACCCTGCCCAGTCAGACATAATTACCCCCAGACCATTCTCCAGCACATACCCCAAAATGTCACCAGTCTGGTTCATCACCGCCGCCTCCAGCGGTTTTGGTCACGGCATCGCGCTCGAAGCCCTTAGCCGTGGCTTCACAGTAATCGCCACTGCCCGCAACTCGTCCAAACTCCACGACCTCGCGAGCAAAGGCGCCATCACCGCGGACCTAGACGTCACCCACGACCTTGAAACCCTCACCTCGACCGTCGCCGCCCTGCACGCCCGCGTCGGCCGCTTCGACGTCTTCATCAACGCCGCGGGCTACATCCTCGAAGGAGCCATCGAGGAAGCAAGGTAAACGAATCTCCCCTTCCCTACCCAATGAGCCCGTCCCAAACAAACCCCAAGAACCTGACATTTCCATCCAACAGTCCAAAGGAGACATACGACTGCTTCAACACCAACGTCCTCGGCCTCCTAAACGCCACCCGCGCCATACTGCCCTACATGCGCCAGCAACGTAGCGGGCGCATCGCCCTCTTCGGCTCCTCCGGCTCCTGGAGCGGCGCGCCGGGCGCCGGAATCTACTGCGCGACGAAATGGGCCGTAAGCGGGCTCGCGGAATCCCTGCGCTGCGATGTCGCGGATTTTGGGATCGGAGTCTGCGTGATCGAGCCCGGCTATTTCCGGACGGGGTTCTTGAATTCGGGGGCGAGGGTTCGGACGGAGAGGCGGATTGGGGATTATGAGGGGAGTGCGGTGGGGAAGACGAGGGCTATGTTGGACCAGTACGATGATAAGCAGCCGGGGGACTTGGAGAAGGGGGCGAAGGTTGTTGTGGATTGCTTTGCGAGGGGGGAGGGTGGGGAGGGGGTGCCGGTTAGGTTGGTGTTGGGGAGCGATTGTAGGGCTGTGATTGGGGAGAAGTGTACGAGTACGTTGGAGTATTTGGAGAGGGAGAAGGGGGTTATTGATGGGACTGATTATGAGGTTGGAAAGTGAGGGGAAAGTTTCTTCGGTTGTTGTGCAGACGCGGTGTATGGAATTCCATCCTTCTTCGATGGATATTGATGGGAATGACTGCTTCTCTGGTTCATTAAAGATAGCGACATTTCTCTCGCACTCTCGGCCACAACCGCCGCTGTCTACCTCATCACTCATCAGCTCGAAAGAAAAGGCGAAAGTCCAAAATCGCCACAACTCCATCCGTTCATCCATCTCTCTCCTCAAACCAACTCCCAACCCAACACCTCACACATTATCATCACCACCAGCATCCTCCTGCGCCACGCCCAAAGCATCCACCCCACCCATAACCCGCCACGGAGGATTCCTCAGCACAGTCGGACACCCGCCAATACTCACAATACAAAAAACCCTCGCATCGGCGCAACTCTGACAAGCCAGCGCCCCGCCCTCCAGCATCCACGTGCAAGGCGGCGCATTCACCTCGCCCATGATCGCCAAATCGATGCAGTTCGCGCACGCGTGCGGGCTCTCGTCGCCCCTGGCATTGTCCCGCGCGCTGGGCCACTGCTGCCAGGCCCGCAGGGTGCCGAAGGCGCCCTGGCGCACTTCCCAGCGGCGCAGGTATTTGGTCATGTCGCCGGTGAACTGGGCGATGAGGTTGCCGTAGAGCTCTTTCGGCAGGGCGTACATGAGGTCGTCGGTGATTGGGGAGCCGGATTTGAGGAAGCGGATTTGCAGGCCGGAGGGGATGGAGGGGTGGTTGGTGAAGGTGATGTGGTTGGCGTCGGTGATGTCGACGCCGTGGATTCTGTTGGTGGTGTTGGTTAGGGTGAGGGTGCCGTTGGGGTCGAGGTTGGCGAATGTGGTGGTGTTGTTGTTGTTGTCTTGGGGCAGGGTATGGGGTCTGGGAGGGCTGGCGGGCGTTATTGCGTCTACGTCTTCTTCTTGTTCTTCCAGTTTCACGTCGTCCTCGACTTTGACTGGGGAGTCGGCGTTGTCTTGCACGTCATCCTCAGTTTTGATTGAAGGTTCAATGTCCTCCTGCACGTGGTCTTCTTGCGAATCCTCTTGAGCTTTGACTGGGATGTCGTCGTCTTCTTGCACATCATCCTCAGCTTTGACTGGGATATCATCGTCCTCCTGCTCGTCTTGCGTAGGGTCGTCTTCGACTTTGATACGTCTCGAACCCCAGGCCCCTGCCACATTGTCGTCGTACTGAGCCTCACTCGTATCGTCACCGATCTTAGTTTCCTTGCGCCAGTTCGTTCCGACTTGTATCGTTCTTGGGCTGTCGCTGACTGTTGTTGAAACAGTTGGGTCACCGTTGGTAGGGGTTGATTCCTGGAGGGTCGCCGGGACGGTCGAGCCATCGCTGGGAGGGGTTGATTCCTGAAGAGTGCCGGCAATGCTGCCGATGGGTTCCACAGGCTCCACATCATCGCCGGACTTGCGTTTCAATGGGCGGCTTTGGGCGGGCACGCTCGAGTCTCTTCGAGAAGAGCCAGCTGACTCGTCGGCGTGTTCCAAAGGTTGAGAACTCCCGTTCGGCCTGAGTCTCAAGGGGTGACTTTGGGCGGACTCACTCGAGTCGTCTTGAGGTTCACCGGCCGCGCCTGCGGTTGAGGGGTCAAAGAGTGACTTTGGTAAGATCCTGCGAGGAGGCATTCTGGGGATGGGCTGTTGAGGCTTGGATATTGTTTAAGGTCGTTGTGAATATGAGATGTTGGAGTATGAATTTGATGACTCTCAAGGCTGGAATCTGTCTCTTGGATGTAGATGACAGTAGTGGTTTGGGATGATCGAATGCTTTGGTTTTAAGCTGTTGGTGGATGCCATCTCGGCATTCTGAGCGATCATGTTCAGAAGGTACGTTGTCGAGGTGAACAAACGGTCAAGTGGCAAGAACACTTCTGTAGCGCCGAGTTGCAGAAGTCGCCTGCGCTGGAGATGACTGGATGCCATCTTCATTTCAATGAATCCATCGAACAAAACGAAGGTTGCGGTCTTCTTTTAAGCCTACAGGTCCGGATGGATGTGGATCGTCAGAGTACAGCATTTTGATGTTTGTGCATAAAATCGTATCATTTTTACCGACCTCGGTGTTACTTGCTGCAGAATCATTAGCGCGAGACCGAGGAAACAGATATGAATGAAATACCATCACAGTTGTATCGGCACAGCTTCATTGACTCGGGCGTCGAATCGCATTCATCTGCATCTAGGCAACAATGAACACAAGCCTAGTCCTAGTAGACCATAAGATCGGATAGTCCAGGCAATGAAGTCGACCAACACAATGCGATCCGATTCAAAAAGCCACATCACACAAAGTCCATCAACCACAGTAGTGCAGCAATACCCCCGACATATTCCGGCAGCTGAAGTTCGGCACGTAAGATCCCATTGGACACCGCATTTACTCACTTTGGTGGCTTGTGCTTGTACACTGCATCCCACACCATACCAGGCGGGTGTTCCGAAGGTATAGATGTACCTACCGTTGCGAAACGTGTGCGTTCCGGTCCGAGACTGTGGAGTGCATGCATGTATGGTATACCGAGAAGACCGGGTTATTGAGAGAAGATAGACACGGCAGAGTAGAGTCTTGAGCGGTGTGATCGTTGTATGCCCTTCGCGAAGACGGTCTGATGATCCATGATTCGTATGTTGGCTGCATTCGTTACCTACATCTCATCGGAACGTATTGCAGGTGAGTGATGTACACACATGCACTGTACAGCAGCACCGAACAAGGCAAGCAACAATCCGGGATCGTCGACTCGAAGTCTCAAAGTGCAGTCAGCAGGCCACAGACGGATTGAACGGATGGTAACAAGCCGAAACTCTCAGAGCAAGGCGGGAAATGACTTTCCGCGCAGACGCCAGCATATGCTAGCACATGCAATAGAACAAATGCTAGTTTTGTCAATCTGGGGACGTGAGACGCGAGTCTGTTGCGGTCAGAAGGGATTTCGTTGGCCGGACTCGGTAGACGAGCCGGGTCGTGGTGTTAGTGAGATGCAAAAGACGGTGAAGACTGGGATGAGTCCGGGCGATGAGAAGTCTTATCTTGCTGAGTATGGGGGAATTGTGGAGTCTTTGGGGCGGGTTGATTCATGTTTGGGGCGCGCGGTCGAGGCGGAGGACGCATTGGACTTTTTCTTGGGGGGATTTGTGTTGGTGTGCCCACGACTGGAGAGGTTGGAGATAGCGTTTCGCATAGCTACAACAAGATTGAGTTGAACCGGTACATGGTTACATGTATTCGTGGTTCATGCAAGCTATCGGAAGTTCTCGTAGTCGTGCTACCAACACGTTTTCTTGAAGAAGACTCGAGCTCAAGCCAGCGATGGCGTTCCTCTCGGCCCGTAGAAGGCGACTAGCAAGAGTGGAGCGTGATCGAGATCTGGACTGAGACAGACAGCGGCTAGTGATGCTTGGTATAGAGAGGAATTGTAGGCGGTGGGCGGGGAGGTGGATGTTTGATTGATGGTATGGGAAATGGGTGTTGATGTGCTGTTGTTGAACATGCATAATGGATAATGCTTGGTCCAACATAAGATCGACGAGCATGCTGTGTACCTATGAGGTACTGTGACACGACACGCCTTGTGGAGCCGGAGAGACTGGAGTATTTGGTGGTGGTGGTGATGTGGGCAGACGGCTGGACGGCCTGAGTCGGAGTCGAGTCGATGTCTTTGTTCGCGTGTCTTCGTGTCCATGACCTTTCCTGTCCTGTCTTGCTGCCGCCCTGGAGACCAAGACCAAGAACAGACTGGGGGGCATTTCACTACTGAGGTCCCCACTACATTATTACCCAACTGCTGACTCTGGTATTGATCTGCGTGCGGCACCGGATGGAAGTGGACGATATTATTATTCATACTCTCTGTCCCTCTGTCCCGCTCTCATCCTACTCCTCCTCGTTGTCCTGTCCTGTCCTGCCTCTCACTCACTCTCCAACTCTGCTTACTACAATAACAACGACAACAACCTCACTTATCACCTCGACTCTCCCCTCCTCTCCCCTCACTGGCCGCCCGTGCACTGTACCTATTTCAATACTAGTCTCACCCCGACGCTACACAGAACAGCACACGCACACCAAGCACGTGCATCCTGCCAGTGCCGTCCATCTTTGTCTGGCCAGCTGCAGCTTCGCCCTCGCGCGCCTTGGCTTGACCTAGCCGCGTTGCCATTCCACCACTTTCTGGCCCTTCCCGCCTCGACACACACTTTCTCGTTACTTGTCATTCATACCTCACAAATTACCTCACAACCACGTCAAATCTCCACTCAAACACTGCGCTTCCTTGTTAACGCCAGTCAATCGCTCGCCTCTCTGTCCTGTAACCTATTCATTCCCGCCAGAGTCGCACCCAACCTTCACCGACGCTTCCCAAACAACCACTCGACAAACACCCGCCGCCTCGAGGCTGATTGGCAATTCGACCTCAATAGAGCCTCGCATGAACGCTCGCTCCAACATCTCACACCGGGCTCTTTGCCCTTGAACTACCAATCGCCGACATGTCGTCACCTCCTCCCCGCCGATTTGCCCCGCAGCCTGTCGAGACAAGCACAAAGTCCTCAAAGGACAGACATACTGCACAGGAAGAGAAGCCTGCGGTTAGGAGGTTTGCGCCAGTACCTGTGGAGACCTCGACCAAGAGCTCCAAGACCAGCAGAACCGAGCCCGAGACAGGGGACTTGAATGCGCCCAGACCTAGACGATTCTTCCCACAACCCGTCGAAACCACATCCACGAGTTCGAGGAAGAGGAGGGAGCCGGAGACTGGAGATTTGTCACAACCGCAACCCAGGAGGTTCGCTCCACAACCAGTAGAGACAACGAGCAAATCCTCCAAGGACAGGAAATCGCAACAAGATGACAAGTCAGCACCTCGTCGATTTGCGCCCGAGCCTGTGGAGACGTCGTCGAGATCGTCTCGTGGGAACTCAACGGATGCGGCGGACAAGCCAAAGCCGAAGAGTCGATTCACTCCACAGCCGATCGAAACAACGCAAAGCAGTAGTAAAGGCAGACGGCAACAAGGAGCACCGCACATCAAGTTTGACCTGCGGACATTCGACACACAAGGAAACAGCTCGCCCAAATCAGGCGTAGACGTTGCACCGGAACAACCAGATCCCACCGAGGCATCGAAGCCGGCTGTGCGAAAGTTCACTCCTATTCTGATTGACACCGCAAAGCGCTCACGTAGGGCAAATGATCACCATCCCTCTCTCACCCTTGCGAACAAGACAGAACTTGGTTACAAGCTTGCCGCCAAGGAGCACCGAAAGCACATTACCGGCCATGCGACACCAGGAATGGAATCCTCTGACAGCGACACGGAGATGGGCAACAATGACGACCTGGATGCCTCGAAAGTGGACCACGGGCTACGTCTGAGGCCACTCTCGCCAATGGACGGTGCAGCCCACCCCAAAGGAAGATTCACGGAGCGTTCCCACTCCTTCCGCTGCCCGGAGCTGGATACGATCGAGAGTTCAGAGAGTGAGCCCGCCTCACAAACCTCTTCCCTATCTTCTAGTCCGGCTCAAGGCTCACCGATTACTGCTTCAGATTCTTCCTACCCTTACCCTTACCACGGGTTCAAGGATGCGACTCGCAGAAGAGAGAGCGTGGACGAAAACTTCGAAAACTATCTCCTCAAAATCGAAGCGAAGAGGGCCGAGGAAAGAATGCGCGAACAGGCTCTTGCTGCTTTCCCTAATTCTGATTTCCACGAACCAGTCACACATTATGTCGACGAGGAAGAGACGGAGAGCGAGCACAGTGTGGAGGATAGACCTTCGACATGGGAAGGTCATGAAGATGAAGAATACACAAGAAAGGCGCGACGGGACAGCACCAAGATTTCATGGGAACAACTGGAGATGCAGAGGCACGCTGAACGCATGGAACAAGAGCGTCAAGCCAACAAGACTACTGCGAAGCAACACACGAAGCAGGCCAGTCAAGGGCCATGGTGGAATCCTGGACTCCCGGCGGGTGTTGCTCCTGTGGACAGAGACTTTAGGGACATGCAAAATCGTGCTCGGCCGCCGATGCTGGGAGACGACTTGACGTTCCCTCGCTGCAGGTCTCCTTCGCCTGCACGATTCGACGTTACTCAGGGCTCGACTGCGCTACGTAACCAGATGTGCTATCTGACCGAACATGCCGACTCCCAGAGAAGGGACGACGATGATGCCGAGCCAGGCCTGTGGACGAACCACAAGGAACCGAAGCCACACTTTACTAGCATCAAGACGCCGCAAGCTACACAGGGCAGTCCCAGTCAGAACTCTAGAAAGGGTCTCTGGGGTGGCTTCTGTGCTCAAGACGGCGAGAGGCACCCTGGGGCTCTATCGCCGCCTCCTGGAGCAATCACAGGCTTGATGACTCCCCGCGACGAACCAGAAAGCAACCCCTTCGACCAACAGTTCCAGTCGCCCGCAGTCGCAAGGATCATTGACCCCGAGCAACCCATCATCCAGACCCCTCCAGCGCCGAGGGGCAAAGGAGGCCCCAGCAACAGGGACCTGGGCACAATTGACGCCGTCCTCGTATCCGAGCGGGACCTTGACGAAACGATGAACAACGACTACCCCGACTCCTTCATCACTCAGGTCTACAACTATCTCTCTCTTGGCTACCCCACTCTCGCCCGCCCCTTCGACGAAGAACTGGCCAAGATCTCTCGCTTCGATATCGCCACTCTCCGTCAGGACGACAAAAAGGCCAAACAGCAACCTCGCGGTTACATCCGCTTGGGCCCCGATTTCGAGGGCGGTGGTGGCGAGGTCAGCGAGGCTAACTGCATGCGCTGGCAAGCGCTGAAGGTGTACGTGCGCGAGTGGGCGCGCCAGGAGAAGAATATGATCAGGACGGATGGTGTCTTTGGCAACTTTGGCACTGGCGTCAGGAGAGGTAGTTGGGCTATTTGATCGGCTAGTCGGATTGATCGAGTGGTTGAGTTTATTGCGTTACAGAGCAGCGGACAGAGATCCGCAATGCTCAAACTTTTTGTTTGGATAAACAGGGAATCAAGGCGCGAAGAATGGACGGATATTATTTGCATCGAATAACGGGTTGCCGCGGGTCCATTCGAGAGCATGAGGAGCTACGACTTCATCGTGCTCAGCTCTCTAGAGGGGTTTTTCTTCTTCGTTGTTTTTGCTCGGCGCTTCAGCGAACGGTCAACGGTTGTGGGCATTATTTATCTGGCTGTGGATTTCACGATGGAGTTGGCTGGGTCGGGAAACAGGTTTCACGGGACTAGAGACTCTCTTTCACAGGCTATGAATTAGTAACATCGGATAGTTGGGGTATCGTTATCTAGCATCCGTATTCGTTGTAATACCTTTCGCTTATGTCTTGATGGCTCTCACTCCAACTATGTATAATCGATCATTGATATTGATAAGCAAATATTGCTAACACTCGTTATCGATTTGACGTGCCAGTAAGGCTGCTATATCGACCGCAACTCATCACATGCTACTAACTTTCCAAGACTAACGCCATCATCATTGCATGTGAATACCCAACTGCCCAGGTAATGTCAGTCACCTACTTTGCCAGCCACGTGCTGACATGGCCCGTGCGTTCATGACTGGCGCGCGCTTAACAGATCAATCGAGCTTCTTTGTTCCGCCATCCATCCATCCACGACAACAACCGCGAAGGACCAACAACAACAAGCCACTCAAGTTACCGATCAAGTGATACTCATAGCCGTGATATTGACCCTTAGTACTCTCTAGCATGGCAGACGACGCCGCACTGCAGGCCAAAATCGCCGCCCTCGCCGGCGCGATCAATCGCCACAAGCAGCAGCAACCCGAACCCGTCGCAAGCCTTGCGCAACCGCAACACACCTACAACACCACTGGACAGCCATATCGCGGCAATCTGCAAACCAACAACCATCGATGGGCTCCTTTCCCGTCGACTCGAGGCCGAGGACGAGGACGAGGCGGCTACGGCCCAGCTTTCCAGAATCGCACCCTCGTGAACGCGACAACGGTCTCAGCGCCGCCTACACCTACAGCCACCAACGGTATACTACAACATCAACAACAGGATTGGCAGAATAGACAAGAAAAGAGCAAGTTGGCGCGTCACTTCAACACACCAGGCGTCAACAGGGAACTAGTAATCGAGGGTGTGCGCTTCACTATGAAAGAAGATGGGAGCAAGCTCGTCAGAGTGACTGGTGAGCCTTGGACTGCGCACGGATGCGGTGGACCGGGAAAAATGCTGAAGTCTACAGAACCCTCCGCAACATCACCACGTACGCCCAAGAAGGCAGTGGTAGCGGGTGTCGAGTTCTTTCGCACGAAGAACGGGAACCTCCTCCGCAGCGCTACCATCAACGTGGCCGCGAAGTATGCCGGACTTGACACGGACGCTGTCGACAATCGCTGACAAAATCACAGGCCGACACCCAAGCCCGCCGCGCAATGCGAGCACTTTATCAAGAACGGTATTTTATCGAATCTCACGCCTTTCAATCGGATGGACTCGAACATGGTCATCTGCTGGTAAGCACCCTTGAACACCTCTAACATACTTCCAGGCATCTGTCCCTTTGGCGCCAAGTGCCGCTTTGATCACAACCCGGAAAAGGTTTCCATGTGTAAGACGTTCTTCCGAACCGGAAGCTGCGCTAACGGAGACCTCTGCGACCTCTCCCACAAGCCGACGTACAATCGTGTGCCGGCTTGCACCCATTTCCTCAACGGCAACTGCACGAATGATGCATGCCGCTATGCCCATGTCTCCCCCTCCCCCGGCCCTCTCATTTGTCGTCCGTTCGCCTTGCTTGGCTATTGCGAAGCGGGTGCCAAGTGCGACAAGCGTCATGTGATCGAGTGTCCCGACTACGCCGAGAAAGGCGAGTGCACTAACCAGAAATGCAAACTGCCGCACACGCGCCATGCGCATGTTGAGCGTCAAAAAGCTCGTGCTGAAGACGACTCTGAGATCGAAGAGGACGACGAGGAGGATACTGATCAAAAAGACGTCGACTCCGATGACCTTGACGAGGACATGGTCATGGGCGGGGGTCTTGAGATCGCACAGAACCAGGACTTTGTGTCCTTTTCATGAGATAGACAGACAGTCCCTAGCCGATGTTGGACGTCGGTGCATTCTTCTCGGTGCATTCCATACGATGATGAAGACAGAAGAAGAACGAAAGAAGAAGTAGAAGAAACACTATGTATGTGTATACAAGAAAAAAGTTCAATTCAATGAGAGTGATTTCCAATGATGTCCGCCTAGCTTCTCGTCTGATATACATGTATTATGGTTGCATGATAAGATACGATCAAAAGATAAACCGATAGAACAATAGCCCTGTCTTCACACACGTGGAGAGCTGCGGCAAGTGGAGCCATGATCGCCGCACTTACGACACGAGGCTGAGGTTGGTTGGAAGGATGCGCTGCCTCGGCGCAGCTCGAAACACTGCCCTGGAGTTGCTATTTGCGTATCTACATAGTTTCAGGTGGACGGCAAGCTTGTCTACTGTATATCTTTACTCTCATACCATTCAGCTACACTTCACTCAACCCAGTATCTTTGACCCAGTCGCCAACATATCCTCTCCACGACCCCTCGATCCCTCCACCAATCCCCCTCCTCTCCACGCATGACGGCGCAACACAGACCAATTGCTAGTCCAACGCTGCGCACCTACGCATCATGAACGGCCTCAAGGATCTACTCAAGAAGAAAGACAGCATCGCAAAAGATGCCCAGCAAAACAAACCCGCCGTCCTGGCCGTGCCAGAGTTCAAGATCATTCGCACCACAACCGAGTCCGAAGAAGTCATCCAACCACCACATTTCGACGGCGATGATGAACCACTAGACAAGCAGCCGAAGAAAGAGCGCAGGCGGACACTCTTCAGCAGAGCGTCGAGCGCTGTCATACCTAAGAGCCCCAGCCCAAGCAAAGCGCGAACATCCCTCGAATCAGACGATACCAAGAAACTACAGTCGCTGCCCGTACGACCTAAAAATGAGAGGAAACTGTCCGATCGATTACACATGGGCGGCCGATCGCGCTCCAAAACCAACGAGAACACCAGCTCGCACCTACCAGAAAACCTGCCCGCGCCGCCAGACTCGGTAGCCGTCCCCTCGATCAGCATCGACGGCACCACAGACGAGGGCAACAAATACGCAAACGCCCAGCGCGAAGCACAATGGGAGAAACGAGCCACAATCCTCGCCTCCTCCCCTTCATTACGGGAGGGAGGGGGTGTTGAAGAGCGCACCGGGGGCCGCACGCGCGAGACGGTAAACCTCAACGCGCCGCCCTCCTCGTCCGCGGCGCGCGATCGCAGCCGCAGCATCTCCGACCAAGAAGGCGACGTCAACATCCAAGAAGCAATCCGCCTGCACGAAGCCGGCGACCTGGCCGCCTCGACAACCATGTTCGGCACCCTCGCCGACCCCAAAGGCGCCAACAACGCCCTCAGCCAAGTCCTCTACGGCCTCGCGCTCCGCCACGGCTGGGGAATCCCGCCCGAACCCGACAAAGCAATCACATACCTCTCGCTCGCAGCTTCCAACTCGGCCGCCGTCGAGCAGGCCGCTCTGGCGTCGGGGATGACGAAGGGCGGCGCTGCGAAGGGCGAGCTCGTGCTGGCCATCTTCGAGCTGGCGAATTGTTTCAGGTATGCGTGGGGGGTCAAGAAGGACCCCGTCGCTGCGCGGCAGTACTACGAGACTGCGGCCAATTTGGGCGATACTGACGCGCTGGACGAGGCGGCGTGGTGTTATCTGGAAGGGTTTGGTGGGCCGAAGGACAAGGTATGTTTTTTTTTCTATTTCATCTTCTCAAATGACGCTTTCGTTGGGCTTTGGGCGGCGATATCTCACTATCAAGGCTTCACGAATCACGGAACCGGCAAATATCTTCTGTTTCGATATTGGCACGGCACGGCGAGAGCGAGGAGCGAGTTGTTCTGCACTACTAAAGTATAGAGCACCCGCTCTACAAGTTGGGCCGCTATGCGCTTCGCTTGGCTTCGACTCCAGCCGTGCCGTGCCATGCGTGCATGCTTAGGTAGTGGCAGCAACTCCGCCTTGCCTTGTTCCCCTTTCACCAATGGGAACTCTTCGCGTTCGAGATTGGGGGAAGTCACAGCGTGGTTGTAGCATGTGTTGCTGACTCTGACTCTGACCTGACTGATGAATTAATTGACTGACTGGCCACTGCGATTAGTTCAAAGCCGCGCAGTACCTTCGCCTCGCCGAGCAGAAGGGGTCGAAGATTGTCGGGAATTCTTGGTGAGTTCTGTTCGATTTTTGCCGTTCCTGCTTGCCTTGCCTCCTCTCTCGATAGAGCGAGTCTCTTTTTTTTTCCAAACAGGGAAGATGTCGTATACGCAAAATTGCTGACGAGTTGCTCTATTTTAGGATCTGGAAAGACAAATACAATCCAAAGTAAAAACCAAATCAAGTACCGACCACCGGCCCCAACTCCCTCTTATTACGAACTCGATCGGTTTTTTTTTTTGTCTCGGGGAGAAAGGGTTGTCATCATTAGCGAAGGCGTTTTTCCTCTTCCAGTTCTTGGACAGTAGGAAAGGAAAAACAAAAAGCAGTCTCCCTCTTTTTCTTTTAATTCGTTTTGCTTGAAAAGGGAGGAGTGCCCAAGTGAGCCGGAGCGGGGACTCCATTTCTAGCGCAGTCCCTACATTCTTGTTAC
>Ga0265780_10001284_pt1 | contig 36103 bp, 36 predicted proteins | sample P1T30metagenome_FD_192432 | JGI IMG/M metagenome (GOLD analysis project Ga0265780, IMG submission 192432) | Plant litter microbial communities from East Loma Ridge, Irvine, California - P1 T30 | ecosystem: Environmental > Terrestrial > Plant litter > Unclassified | place: USA: California...
ATATAATCTTGTTCTGTCGCAGCAACAACGCGACAGACAAGCAAGACAGTGGTGGCTGTAGCTCAGTTGGTAGAGTCCAGGATTGTGATTCCTGTTGTCGTGGGTTCGAGTCCCATCAGCCACCCCAAGAATTCAGCAGCAAAGCAAGAGGCTACATAGCGAACAGCATGTAGCCTTTTTTGTTTTGGAAAACCATCCTCGGATTCGCCTTTGGCGATCGTCCGCTCAGCTCGACGGTTCCGGCGCCTGCGCAGCCAGGCGCAGCACCGTTCTCAAGGGCACGGCCAGCACGTGGTTCGCCACGTACACCGACCCTGGTGGCGAGAGGTGGCCGTAGTCGACCACGATCAGGCCCCGGTCTTCCGGCAGCGTGGCGAGGCAGCCGGCCGGGCTGCAGAGCGACTGGATCAGCGAGACATAGTGCAGGCGGTTCGAGCTTTCAAACCTGGCGGCCAGCAGCTTGTCGGTCGCGATCGGCTTCGGGTCGACGGCTCGGCGTGCAGGCCGAGGTCGCCACTTGCGCCACCTCGCCCGGGTACAGGCGGTGCAGGTCCTTCGATAGCGCCTGGGCATGCGAATCTCCCCACACGAAAACAACCGGGCGCTTGTCCAGGTGGGTGCAGGCGGGGGCGATGGCCGCGCACTTTTTGCTTTCCAGTCGTGGAAGTCGGATTCATGGCGGTAGTCCTGGTGCAGGCCGTCGCGCAACGGCTTGTCGTAACTGGCCACGAACCTAATGTCGAATAAATTTACATTACACAGTGAATGAATATCGACTGAGAATTAAACAGTTGAAAACAAACACTTAATTGTTTTGGCACATATTTTGCAGTGCCATGGTGGTCCGCTGCCCGCATCCAGGCCGCATTTTTCCCCCACTCCACTGCCCGACAGGTCTCCATTCATGACAGGCACTTCTTTCAACAGCAGTCGCCCGCTTTACGTCGCCCTGGCCGCCGGCATCGGCGTCACCCTGTGCTGGTTCCTGCTGACCTGGCGCTACGGCCTGGACCTGTCCGACGAAGGGTATTACTGGTACGGCGCGCAGCGCACGCTGCGCGGCGAAGTGCCGATCCGCGATTTCCTGGCCTACGACATCGGCCGCTACCTGTGGGCCGCGGGCGTCATGGCACTGCTCGGCGACGACGGCATTTTCAGTGCGCGCCTGGCGGCCATCCTGTATCAGGCGCTCACGGTGAGCGTCGGCGTCTTCCTTGCGCTGCAGGCACGCGGGACCACGCCCGGCACGGCGCGCACATCGCTGTTCGCCGTCGTCGTGGCCCTGCTCCTGAACCTGTGGGCCACCCCGTACTACAAGGTCTTCGATTACGGGACGAGCATCCTCGTCGTGGCGATGCTGGTGATGATCATGCGCTCGCTGTCGCCGGCACGCTGGTTCGGCGCCGGCCTGATCCTGGGTTTCGCCGCCGTCATGGGACGCAACCACGGAGTCTATGGCGCCGCCGCGGCGCTTCTCGTGCTGGGCTTCCTGCTGGTCAAGGGGAAGCAGCCGCGCGCCTGTTTGCGGCCCGCCATCGCCTTCATCGGCGGCACGATCGCCGGCTTCAGCCCGACCTTCCTCATGGGCCTGGCGCAGCCGGGCTTCATGGACGCGTTCGTCGCGGGCGTCATCGAACACGTGCACAGCACCACGACGGCGACGAATATTCCGCTGCCCTTCCCGTGGCCATGGACACGCTCGCTGGCCAGGGATGGCTGGCTGTTGTGGGGTAATGATGTCTTCAAGAGCCTGGGTTTCGTTGCGCTGCTGCTGGTGCCGGCGCTGACCCTGCTCGCACTGGCGCGCAAGCGGCTCGGCGACTTCACCCCGCTTCACGCGCTGCTCGCCGCCTCGGCCTGTGCGGGGCTGACCTACACGCATTACGCCTATTCACGGGCCGACGTCGTGCATCTTGCGCTGGCGATCGTTCCCTTGCTCCTGGTCCTGATCGGCTGCGGCATGCTGGTGCGTCGCGTGCTTCCGATGGCGATCGCATTGCTCGGTGTATCGGTGCTGGCGGTCGCCCAGGATTCGGCGGTGCTGAACGGCACGCTGATGGGGCGGCCGATGACGACCGTGTCCATCGACGGCAGCACCCTGCATGTCTATCCCTACATCGAGGACAGCCTGCGCGACAGCGCCACTGCCCTGGCCGCCGTGCCGGGTGCGCGGCAGAATTTCCTGGCCCTGCCCGACATGCCCGGCCTGTTCGCCATTCACCGTTCCCGGATCGGGATCTGGGAAATCTATGCCCTGTCGGCGCGCAGCGCAACGTTCGAGCAGGCGGAACTGGCGCGCCTGGGCAGGAAGCCGCCGCAACTCGTGCTGCTGTCGAACCATGCGCTGGACGACCACCCTGAGCTGACCTACAGCAGGATGCATCCGGTGATGTACAAATGGGTACTGGACAATTATAGGCGCGCAAACCTGTCGCATCCGGGCGGCCTGGAAGTCTATGTTCCGAAAGCCTATGTGCAGGCCCAAGGCGCAGAGCGCCTGTAGCGCCGGCGACGAACGGCAAAAAGCCCAGTCCACGGACTGGGCTTTTTGCATGACACCCTAGGTCACATCCGGCCGATCACGAACGGTTCGGATTGTTCGGACGGTTGTCGAAACGGTTCGGCACGCCGTCGCCGTCACGGTCGCCACGCTGCCAGCCGCCGCGGTCCAGTTCCCAGCCGTTCGCGCCCTGGCGCCATTCCGGACGGTGCCAGGCATAGCCCTTGCGCGCGCGCTCCCAGTGGCCCTTGGTCCACACGTAGCGGTGGCCGTTCCAGTTCCAGTAGCCCGGGGCCCATTCGTAGCCGCGGCGTGCGGCCGGCACGACTTCGTGGCGCGGCGCCGGCGGGGCGGTACGGACAACGACGACGTCACCTTTGGCGAAGGCCTGCACCGGCACGAAGGCGGCAGTACTGATCAGAGCGGCGGCAGCGGCACAGAGGATTCGTTTCATGATGCTTCTCCTTTGGGTTGGTGTTGGAATCACTATAGCGAGCACCACTTGCGCACAGTAGGATTGAAGCAAGTTCTTACAATCGAAACATGTCGCCACAGCGCAGTAACAGTTGTGCATTCTGCATAGGCATTGCGCACAGTCAACCCAACTTCAATTCCTGGCGGAATCGGAACTGCGACTCATCAATCATCGTTCCACTTTTGCTTGTCGGGCTCCGGGTGGCGCCGTATGGTCGAGTTACAGGGTTTCCCAGCTCTTCCACGTCCTGACCGGAGTTCCGCCATGAAATTGCGCCTCAAGTCGCTGCTCTGCATCCTGTCCGTGTCCGCGCTGGCCGCCAGCGCCGACCCGTCACCCGTGCCTTTCCCGTATCCGGTGCAGGAGCCGGCGCCCCTGCCGTCCCAGCCGGGCACCCGTGAGCTGCCGCTGCGCCATAGCGCCCCATCCGGCCCCGACGCCGTCGCGCGCCTGGCCTACTGGAACGATCTCGCCATGCGCGTCAACGGCGTCGACCATGCGCCGCCGCCGGCCGGCCCCTCGGCCACTTCCGACGAGCGCGGCCGGACCCGCACCAGCCGCGTGATGGCGATCTTCTCCATCGCCATCTACGATGCCCTGAACGCCATCCGCCATCGCTATCCCGGCTACAGCGGCCCGCTGACGGCGCTCGCCGGCAGTTCGCCGGACGCGGCGATCGCCCAGGCCGCGCACGATACCCTGGTCGCGCTCTACCCGCACCAGGCCGCCCGCCTGGATGCCTGGCTGAGCGAGGACCTGGCGCGGCTGCCGGCCGGCCGCGCCAGGCTCGACGGCATCGACATCGGCCGCCGCGCCGCCGCCGCGATCCTGGCGCTGCGTGCCGACGACGGCGCCAACCTGCTCAACCCCAGGGTCGGCGAAAATTATCCGCTCGAGACCGAACCGGGCAAGTGGCGCCCCGATCCGGTCAGCATGAACCCGACCGCGGCGGGCGCCTACTGGTACCGGGTCAGGCCCTTCGTGATCCCGTCGGCCTCGCAATTCCGGCCGCCGCCGCCGCCGGCCCTGAACAGCCCGGCCTATACCGCCGCCTTCAACGAGGTGAAACAGCTGGGCGGCAACGGCGTCACCACGCCGACCCGGCGCACCGCGGAACAGTCCCGCATCGGCATCTTCTGGGGCTACGACGACTCGGCCTGGGTCGGTTCGCCGATCCGCATGTATAACCAGATCGCGATGCAGGTCACCCGCACGCGCAGCACGGACCCGCTCGAACTGGCGCGCGCCATGGCCCTGGTCAACGTGGCGATCGCGGACGCCACCCTGGCGGTGTGGGCAGCCAAGTATCACTACGATTTCTGGCGCCCCGTGCACGGCGTGCGCGAAGCCAGCCCGGGCACCGGCCCGACCGGCAGGGGCGACGGCAATCCGGACACCCAGGCCGATCCGAACTGGACCCCGCTGGGTGCGCCGGCCAGCAACCTGGTGGGCCCCGATTTCACGCCGCCCTTCCCTTCCTACCCGTCCGGGCATGCCGGCGTGGGCGGCGCGCTGTTCGCCATGCTGCGCCACCTGTACGGGGACAAGGTGCCGTTCACCTTCGTGTCGGACGAGTTCAACGGCATCACGCGCGACAACCAGGGCAACGTCCGGCCCTACCTGCCGCGCAGCTACGCCGGCTTTTCCCAGGCCGAGGAGGAAGCGGGCCAGAGCCGGATCTACCTCGGCGTGCACTGGCAGTTCGACAAGACGGCGGGCATCGACGTCGGCCGGCGCGTGGCCTATTACGTGGTCACGCATGGCCTGGTGCGTCCCGCCCAGGCCACGGTGCCGGCCGCGCCGTGACATGTGCACCAAAAGAAAAACCGGCCACGCGGGCCGGTTCGTTCGGAATGCCTGGGGGCGTGGATCAGTCCAGCTTCCAGGCGTAGTCGACCTTGGCCCAGGTCTGGGCCGGCGCGCCGTCCTTGCTGCCCGGCTTGAACTTGCAGGCGGCCAGGCCTTTCATGGCTGCCTTGTCCAGGCCTTTGAAGCCGCTCGACTTCTCCAGCTTCGAATCCGACACCGAACCGTCCGCGTTGACCAGGAAGGACATCGAGGTCACGCCCTGCTCTTCGTTCATCAGCGATGCCTTCGGGTAGTCGACCTTGCACTTCGACGGATCGAAGCTGGCCGAGACTTCACCGGCGATGGCGGAACCGGCGACGCCGGACACGAACAGAGCAGCAAACAGGCTGATGGCAAATTTCTTGTTGGACATTTTTGTTTCCCCTGAAAAATAAAGTTTTTTTTAATGCCGGTGCGTGTGGCACCGGCGTTGGATGAAACTGCTTAGCTTGAAACTCAGAATTCTTCCCAGTCGTCGCTGGCTGCGGCGGCCGCGACCTTTCTCGAGGTCGATGCCTTGTCCGCCGCCGGCGCCGTGCCGGTTTGGGCCCTGGCTGCCGGCTTGGCGGCCGGCTTCTTCAGTTGTGCCAGTGCCGCTTGCGGCCTGGCCGGACGGGCGGCCAGGGCGCGCGTGGCGACCGCGGTGCCGGCCGCTGCCGGTGCCGCTTCCACGGCCGGGGCTTCTTCCCCGTCGGCCAGCTTGAAGGTGCCGACCACGCGCTGCAGCTCGGCGGCCTGGTCCTGCAGGCTCTGGAAGGCGGCGGCGGCCTGCTCGACCAGTGCGGCGTTCTGCTGGGTCATGCCGTCCATTTCGATGATGGACAGGTTGACCTGTTCGATGCCGGCGCTCTGCTCGGCGCTGGCGCTGGCGATGTCGCTCATGATGTCGGTCACGCGCTTGACGCTCGCCACCACCTCGTCCATCGTCTCGCCGGCCTGGCCGACCAGCTTGGAACCGCGGCCGATCTTCTCGACCGAGTCGCCGATCAGGGTCTTGATTTCCTTGGCCGCGGCGGCGGAGCGCTGGGCCAGGTTGCGCACTTCCGAGGCCACGACCGCGAAGCCGCGGCCCTGTTCGCCGGCACGGGCCGCTTCCACCGCGGCGTTCAGCGCCAGGATGTTGGTCTGGAAGGCGATGCCGTCGATCACGCCGATGATGTCGGCGATCTTGCTGGCCGAGCTGTTGATCTCGCCCATGGTGCCGACCACTTGCGACACCACGTCGCCGCCCTTGCGCGCCACGTTCGATGCGGTCGCCGCCAGCTGGTTCGCTTCGCGGGCATTGTCCGCGTTCTGCTTCACGGTCGAGGTCAGTTCTTCCATCGCCGAGGCGGTCTTTTCCAGCGAGCTGGCCTGCAGTTCGGTACGCGAGGACAGGTCGGTGTTGCCGGCAGCGATTTCACGCGAGGCGACCGTGATGGTGTGGGTGCCGCGACGGACCTGGCTGACGATCTCGACCAGGCTGTTGCGCATCTGCTTCATTTCGGTCAGCAGGCTGCCGCGGTCGCTTGCCTTGGTGTCGATCGCGACCGACAGGTCGCCGTGGGCGATGCTGCCGGCGATCTTCGCGGTGTAGCCCGGCTCGCCACCCAGCTGGGCCAGCAGGCCCCGGGTGATCGCGGTGGCGGCCGCCACGCCCATGGCGACGGCCACGGCCAGCAGCACCAGCATGAAGTTACGGGTGTTGCCAAAGGCGGCTTCGGCGTCGACCTGGGTCTGGGTATTCAGTTTGTCTTCCAGCTTGCCCAGCTGGTCGAGCGCTTCCAGCCATTTCTTCTGGGCCGGGCGGATTTCCTTGACCATCACGCGGGTCGCATCGACGGCGTTGTTGGCCAGGTAGAGTTCGGACGCCTTGGCGATCGCCGGCATGGCGACGCTTTCCGCTTCCTTGACCTGGGCCAGCAGCGCCTTCTCTTCGGCGGAGGCTTCCGCCGAGAACTTCTCGGCCAGCTTCTGCTGCAGGGCGTCGTACTTGGCGGTCTGTTCCTTGAAGCGGTTCAGTTCCGGCTCCATGTCGGCCGGGTCGGTCATCAGGGTCAGGGTACGCAGCGACGTCACGCGTTCGCTGACATTGTTGCGCATGTCGACGACCAGGCGGGTCACGACATTGTTGACGCTCACGACGTGGTCGAGACGGTTCTGGATCTGCGCCATGTTCACGATGCCCACGACCGTCACCACCACCAGCAGCACCAGGACCAGGGCAAAGCCCAGACCCAAACGCATGCCGACCTTCATGTTAGCTAGCTTCATTACTATCTTCCCCTGTTGCTAATAATCGAAATCGCCCGGAACGTCCTGCGCCAAGCGTCGCTTTTTATCGACGAAACCATCTTCCCGGTGGTTTTTCGTGTATTTCTATGAGGATAAATCAAAACTTCGATGTTGCAGACAGTAAAGATGCTTTACAGCAAAATTGTTTCGCTACTACAACACTGTTTTAGGTGAAGCAAAGAGAAGAGCCCAAATTATGTGACTATTCTTGCGATACGGCAATAATTTTGCGCTTGGGAAATGTGTATATACAACAGAGATGTCTCGGATTCCAAACAACGTGGCCCTTGGGAGGGCCGCGTTGTCCGCTGCGAGATCAGTGGCGGGCGAAGCGGACGCGTTCCGCTTCGAGGAGCTGGGCGATGCCGACCGGCAGGCTGGTCGTGGGTTTTTCGTGGTCGGCGAGGGGAATCGTCGAGTGGAACTGGATGCGCCGGCCATACAGCCCGGCGCGCTGGCTGGCGCTGGTCACGATGCGCGGCTGGCGCCGTGCCAGGCGCTTGAAGATGGCCACGATCTCGGCGATCGTGGTCGGGTGCTCGGCCGCGACGATCTTGGTCAGCTGCGGCGCCAGGCCGGCGTCGCGCACCACGCCGACCATCTGCGTGGCGGCATCGGCCGCGCACAGGTAGTCGCGGATGGTGTCGAAGGGCACGTAGATCTGGATCGGCTGGTTGCGCACCATGCTGCGCGCGATATGGGTCAGCAGGCCCTGCTGCTTGCCGGCGGCCTGGCCCGCGCCGTACAGGGTGCTGAAGCGGGCGACCAGCGCATGCATGCCGGGCCGCGACGCGGCGAAGTCGCGCACCAGGTCTTCCTGGCGCAGCTTGGCGTGGGCGTAGGGCGTGGTCGGGGCCACCGGCGTGGCCTCGGAGATGAGCTCCTCGGTCGAGCCGGCATAGATCGCGCCGGCCGAGCTGGCAAAGCCGATCGCGCCCGGTCCGTCGGCCAGGCGCGCGTCCAGCGCCAGCGCGTCGAGCAGGACGCCCAGCGCTTCGGTTTCCAGCGCCAGCGCTTCGGCCGGACTCGACATGGTGCCCACGCCGGCCGCCCAGTACACTTCCCAGGCGCGCAGCTCGGTCGCGGCGACGCGCTGCGCAAAGGCGCCGACGTTGGCCGCCATCTGCGCCAGCAGGCGTTCGCGGTCGGACCAGGCCAGGGGTTCGGCCGGCACGAACAGGCGGTCGCCCTGCCCCGCGCAGCGGCGGCACAATTCCCGCCCCAGCAAGCCGCCCGCGCCCACCACCCAGACGGTTTTCATGCGAGCACCCGCGGCCGCACCGGCTTGCTGCTGACCACGTACAGCGGCTTGCCCATGACGATGTTCATCGTGACCGCCAGGTACTCGGCGATGATCCCCATCGCGGCCAGGATCGTTCCGGAAAAGAACGAGACCACGGTCACCAACGAAGCCCAGCCCTGGATCGGCACGTCGCCCACGTATTTGCCGTACAGGGCGAAGGCGGCGATGGCGAAGGCCAGCAGCATCGAGACGAAGCCGACGATGGTGATCAGGCGCAGCGGGCGGGTGCCGGTGGTCAGGACCAGGTTCCAGAAATGGCCGAACAGCCTGAAGTAGGAATAGCCCGAGGGCCTGTCCATTTCGTTGCGCAGCGCGATCGGACAGTGGCCGATGCGCGCCGTGATCCAGAACAAACCGACGTCGAGGTAAACGCCGTTGCCGCAGTAGGCCGCCAGCGTGCGCGCGATCTCGCCGTCGACCAGGCGGAAGCTGTTGAAGCGGCCGATCGACTTGTTGCCCAGCATGCGCGTGCTGATCGACTTGGCCACGCTGCTGGCGGTATTGCGCAGCCAGCCGTGCGGTGGCGGATTGGTCGGCTGGGCATACACCAGCTGCAGCGAGGCGCCGATGGCGACGTCGAGCATATGCACGATGTCGGCCGGATTCTGCTGGCCATCCTCGTCCATGCTGACCACCCATTGCCCGGTCGCGCTGGCCATGCCCGCCATGGTGGCGGCATGCTGCCCGTAGTTGCGCGACAGCCAGACCGGCGCCACGAAGGGATACTGCGCCGCCAGCGCCTCGATCGTGCGGTCCGAATGGTCCGGGCCGCAATCGTGGGCCAGCACCACCTCGGACACCACGAACAGGTTGCCTTCCGGCGTCAGGCCCGGCGTGGCGAGCGGCGCGATCTCGGCGACGATGGCCGGCAGCGTGCGTTCGCCGCGGTAGACCGGAATCACGATCGAGATGCGGTGCAGCGGGGCCTCCGCGCTGGCGGTACGCTGCGGATGCAGGGGATCGCTATGGGTATTCATGGTCTCCGACCTCATTTGTTGAAAACAGCGTGAATGGCATTCGGAAAGCGGTACACGCGGTATCCGCCGCATGCGAAGGCGGGGCGCCCGGCAATGTCGCTTGGCCACGCAAGGACGGTGTTTGGCTGCGCCAGGAACCAGCCGATACCGTGGGTGGCGGTGAATTGGGTCAATTGCGCCGCGTCCGGCATCTGCATCAAGCGGCGCACGGCGTCGAGCCGCGCTTGCTGCTCCCGGCTGGCGCCGCCGAAGCCCACCGCGCCGACGTACAGCTGGCGTTCGGACAGGGCCGTCAGCATGAAGCGGGGATCGCCGGCGGCATCCGCGACGATGTCCCCGGGCGCGGCCCGGGTGCGCACGAATGCGGCGGCATCGACCAGGCAAGCGGGCACCGCATTGGCGGCCAGGAAGCTCTCGTTGCCGCTGCGGGCGGGAAAGGTCTGCAGGTCCGGTGCCAGGCGCCAGGTGCCCCAGAGCGCGACGGCCAGCGCGGCCAGCAAGGCGGCCGCATGGGGGCGCCTGGCCGGCAGCGCCCTGCCCCAGGCCCGGCACAGCAAGCCGGCACTCCATGCGGCCACCACGAAATAGGCCCAGACCAGGGGCCGGTTGTGCAGTTCGTCCGGCGTGCCGACGCCGCGCGTGTCGATCGCCAGCCCCACCGCCATGACCAGGTAGTTGGCCATCACCAGCAGCGGAAAGCACAGGACCGGCAGGGCGACCTTCTTCCATGCGCCCGCGATGGCCGCGGGCAGCGCCAGCAGCCACCAGCCGAAGGTCGAGATCGAGATCATCGCCAGCGCAGCCAGCAGCTGTACCGGTTTCGCATGCGTTTCGCGCAGCAGCACCTGGGTGAAGAAGGTTTTCAGGACACCGGGATCGTAATCGTGCAGCAATTGCACCAGGTACCAGCTGATGCCGCTGCCATCCAGGCGCAGCACGGGTACCCGCGGATTGGTTTGCGACCAGGCCACGACGGCCACGAAGAACAGCGTCGCCGCGATCCCGACCGCGGCGCGCAGGCGAGGACGCAGGGACGGGAAGAACAGGATCGGGAACATCATCAGCAGGTAGCTGTTCGCCACGAAGATGTGGGCCTTGTAGAACAGGCAGAGCGCCAGGAAGCCATATCCCAGCAACACCGTGCGCAGCATGCCGCGGCGAACGCCGTCCAGCACGAACATCCAGGCCAGCGCGACGCAGGCGATCCCGTACAACATGCCCAGGTTCACCTGGGTCAGGAAGTAATAGCTCAGGTAGCGGTTCTGAAAACCCTGCAGGAAGGCATCCGGCAACAGCACCACCGCGGCCGCCGCGGCGGTGCCTGCCCAGCGGCCGAACACGCTGCCGGCCAGGCAATACGCCGCCAGGCCGCTCAGCAGGATGCCGAACGGCAGCTGGAAGCTGGCATAGGCCTGCATCGCACTGGCCCCGCCCAGGGCGTTGACGGCGGCGGCGGACAGGTAGCTGGCGAAGTGGTAAAGCGGCGCCGGCGCGCCGGCCAGCTTGATGTCGTGGATCGTTGCGAGGCCATGCGCCTGGGCGAACACGCTGATTTCCCGCGCGTGGATGTAAACGTCGCTCCAGACCCTGAACACCGCCATGCCGTCCTGCTGGCGCAACGGCGCCTGGACGTCCCCGCACCAGGCGCTGGCCCCCAATCCCGCGATCGCGATCGCCATCCAGGCCGCCAGCGCCTCGCCACGCGCCGCGCCGGCCGGCGGCTTGACCTTGCGCACGGCGAATGCGCCGGCGGCCGCGGGCAGCACCAGGATCGCCAGGTTGGCGGCCATCCCGAACGGCGAGCACAGCGCCAGCACGAACAGCAGGCTGTTACATATGAAAAAGCCGCACAGGAGCTGGAACGGCAGGCCCAGGGTAGCGCGAAACCCGCCCGCGGCAAGCACGGTGAACAGGTGGCCATACGCCAGGTACAAGGCCAGCAGCAGGCCCAGCACGGCGCCGGCCGGCAGCGTCAACCCGCCCGTCACGCGCCAGTGCCAGGCGCACAGGAACAGGAACAGCGAGGCCGTGGACAGCACGCCGGCGCGCGCCACGCGCGCCGTCAGCCAGGGTGATCCTTCCAGTACTGCGGCAGATTGCATTCACATCCCACATCGCTTGTAAGGTACTGCACACTCAGCCGGCACGGCTCAACCGTGACGGGCCTCGGAAAACACGAAAGACTTCTGCAGGAAATACGACAGCACGGCGGTCGGCACGATGGCCAGCGCCCCGGCGGTATAGGCGTTCGCACCGATCCGCATCATCGAACCGATCATCGCGATGTTCGACAGGTAGAGGATCGACCACACCATCACGTAGCGCATGAACAGGCCGCGCGCGGCATGCTGGAAGACGAAGGCGGCCTGGGTGCGGAAGCTGAACAGGATGCCGAGGATGAGCGAACAGAGGTTGCTCACCGCATAGTTCAGGCCGCAGTACACCAGCAGCGCGTACACGCCATAACTGAACCCCGTGTTGATGCCGCCCATGACCAGGAAACGCAGCCAGCGGTGCCGCTGCCAGAATCCGCGCAGCAGCGTCATGGCTTGACGGCGTGCATCGCCAGCACCCGGTACAGCACCGAACGCAGCATGGCGTTGACCTTCGCCATCAGCTTGCCGACCAGGATGTCCGGGCCGCTGGCGGCAAAGCGCCGGTTCACCGCCAGCTTGCGGATGAACATCTGGTATTGAAGGCTCTGGCGCGCGCCGATGCGCACGCTCCACGAGCCCACCGACACGCGGAACGAGGCCAGCGCTTCGTTGATGTACCAGGCGTCGCCGTGGCTCAGCAGGCGGGCCCAGTAGTCGAGGTCGAGCACGTAGGGGATGCTGGCATCGAAGCGGCCGGCCAGGGCCGCGGTCTCGCGGCGGAACAGCACGCTGCCCGGTTCGCCGATGACGTTGGTGCCGCGCCGTACGCATTGCCGCAACAGGCTGCGCGCGTCGACCATGCCGCTATGGCGCTTCGGGTAGCCGCGCACCATCACCGTGCGGTCGCGCGCGTCCAGGATCGTGCGCGCGCAGAACACCAGCGCCATCCGCTGCGCCGTATCCTGCTCCAGCACCTCGACCTGCCGTTCCAGGCAGGTCGGCGCGATCAGGTCGTCCTGGGGCAGCAGCTTGACATAGCGTCCGCGCGCCTCGTCCAGGCAACGGTTCCAGTTGCCCTCCGGTCCGAGGTTGGCCGGGTTGCGGAGGTAGCGGATGCGCGGGTCGTCGAAGCTTGCGACGACCTCGGCGGTATTGTCGGGCGAGTTGTCGTCGATGATGACCAGTTCGAAATCGCTGAAGGTCTGGGCCAGTACCGACGCGATGGCCGCGCCCAGGTGGGCGGCGCCGCGGTAGCACGGAATGCAGATGGATACGGTGGGAACGGCGGTGGTCGACATGGGCTGCCCGAGGCTTTACTGAAAGTTAATCATGATACATGGCGTATAGGCTAGTGCCGCACACATTATCATGTTTATCACAATCAATAAACTTTCGTGGTGCATTTGAGACAACGAAAGGAATGCGTAAGCCAGTTACGCTAAAAACACGACAACGGGGAGATGCAAAGGCGAATGCCCGTGGCACATGCCACGGGACACGGGAGGCGGGATCAAGCCTGGCGCAGGCGGGCGGCGGCTTCGAGCAGGAGGGTCGGGTCGCCGCTAGACAGCTTGCGCGAGTCGGACAGGGTCTGGCGGAAGCCGCGCGCGCCCGGCAGGCCGGCCATCAGGCCGAGCATGTGGCGGGTAACGCTGTTCAGGCGCAGGCCGAGCGGGCCGTAGCGCTCGAGCTGGCCGCGGATGTAGGGGATCATCGCTTCCAGCACCTGTTCGCGCGTGCGCGCCGGCGCGGCGTCGTCGCCGTAGAAGCGCCGGTCCCAGTCGGCCATCAGCCACGGGTTGTGGTAGGCCTCGCGCCCGATCATCACGCCGTCGACGTGGCGCAGGTGCTGCTCGATCTCGTCATTGGTCTTGATGCCGCCGTTGATGATGATTTCCAGGTCCGGGAACTCGCGCTTGAGCTGCCAGGCGACTTCGTAGCGCAGCGGCGGGATCTCGCGGTTTTCCTTGGGCGACAAGCCCTTCAGCACGGCATTCCTGGCGTGGACGATGAAGGTGCGGCAGCCGGCATCGGCGACCGTGCCGATGAAGTCGCGCACGAAGCCGTATTCCTCGTTGTAGTCGATGCCGATGCGGTGCTTCACGGTGACGTCGACCGACACCGCGTCGCGCATCGCCTTGACGCAATCGGCCACCAGTTGCGGCTCCCCCATCAGGCAGGCGCCGAACGCGCCCTTCTGCACGCGCTCGGACGGGCAGCCGCAATTCAGGTTGATCTCTTCATAACCCCACTGCTCGCCCAGCTTGGCGCTTTTCGCCAGGTCGGCCGGGTCGCTGCCGCCCAGCTGCAGGGCGACCGGGTGCTCGACATCGTCGTAGCGCAGGTGGCGCTCGACGTCGCCATGGACCAGCGCGCCGGTGGTGACCATCTCTGTATATAGCCAGGTGTGGCGGGTGATGTGGCGGTGGAAGACGCGGCAGTGGCGGTCGGTCCAATCCATCATGGGGGCCACACTGAGAGTTCGTTTACGGTATTTCATGTTTTCTTTGATTCTTTATATCCAGCGTCTGACGCAACCCGATAGTTTATAGCGAAAGCGGTGTGGGCGAATATCTACGATCCATAATTCGTCCAGCGCCATCACATCCGATCGGCCCTCCTGACGCCATCGCGTCACGCCTGTTTTCAGTTCCCGCCATCTTTTCACGTCTACCCAAATTCGCACCACGCAAGTCTTCTTCGGCAGCCGGATCGAACGGGAACGTCCGTTTTCTCGCATCTCCCTGTGACTTTGACCGCAGGTAGCGGCTCGGGTCCTTTGGCCCATGTTGGGCAAAGTGCATGACCAGTTCTCTTGTCCAAAGAATAGATCTTATGCCGCTGAGCTTTCTACTCGAAAGTGTTCAAAAACTTCATAGTTCGTCCTGTCGCAACACACATCACGACAGCAACCACAAAGGACGAATCATGAAGACCTTCACCATCCCGACCGCAGCCACCGTTTCCCCCGCCAACCAGGCCATCTTTGAAAAACTGCAGAAAAGCCTGGGGATGGTGCCCAACCTGTATGCCACGCTGGCGCACTCCGAGCACGCACTCGGGAACTACCTGACCCTGCAGAACGGCAAGAGCTCGCTGAGCGCAAAAGAGCGCGAAGCGATCAACCTGGTCGTCAGCCAGGTCAACGAATGCGCATACTGCCTGGCAGCGCACACCGCACTCGGTGGCATGGTCGGGTTTACACCGGACCAGATCATCGCGATCCGCAAGGGCGGCGCCCCCTTCGACGCCAAGCTCGACGCCCTGGCCCGTCTGGTCAAGAGTGCCACCGAACGCCGCGGCCATGCCGAACAGGGGTTGATCGATGCGTTCTTCGCTGCCGGCTACACGGAAGGTCAGCTGGTAGACACGGTGATGGTCATCGGCGACAAGATCATCACGAACTACCTGCATGCGCTCACCCAGGTACCGGTGGACTTCCCTGCCGCGCCGGCCGTGTAAGCATCGCCCAGGGTCGGTGAAAGCCTCCAAACAGTAACGTTGAAGGACATGCCATGTACCAGCTCCACGCTTTCGCTACGCCCAACAGCATCAAACCCGCCATCGCTCTGGAAGAGCTGGGCATCGACTACGAACTTCACGCGGTCAACGTGCGCAAGGGCGAACAGAAATCGTCGCCGTTCGTGGCACGCAATCCAAACGCCAAGGTGCCCGTGCTGACCGTGACGGATACCGGCCAGACGATGTCGCTGACCGAATCGGCCGCCATCCTGGTCTATCTGGCGGAACGGCATGGCGCACTGCTACCGGCCACCGGAGAAGGCCGCGCCCGCGTCTTCGAGCAGCTGTTCTTCCATGCGTCCGCCATCAGTCCGGCGTTCGGACAGGCCGGCTATTTCCAGAAACTTGCGCCGGAAGTCATGCCGCACGCGATCCAGCGCTTTCACGGTGAAGCCCTGCGTACGCTTGCGCTGCTCGACGGCACACTAGGCAAGCACGAATTCGTCGCCGGACAAGCCTATTCGATTGCCGACATCGCCCATTTCGGCTGGATCTGGCGGCGCGCGTTTGCCGGCGTCGACCTGGACGGCAGCCCGAACGTTGCGCGCTGGTTCGACACCGTGTCGCAGCGTCCGGCGGTGCGACGCGCCATCGCACGCGTGGAAGCCCTGGTACCGGCCGCTTGACCATTCCGCGCCGGCATACCGGCTATGCCGGCCAGCCGGCTACCGCCAGCGCCGCTCGACCAGCACCATGAGTCTTACCGAAACACTTCACAACCATTGACAGGAGCACACATCATGACGCTGCAAGCAAAACTCGACGCTTTCAAAGCCGACTTCAAAGGCGGCAAAGCCCCCTACTTCGCTCCTCCGGAAATCCACCCGATCATGGAGCGCGCAACTGCCGAACTGGCTGCCTCGGGCCAGGCCGGCCGCGCGCTCAAGGCCGGGGACCGCGCGCCGGTCTTCACCTTGAACGACCCGGAAGGCAAGTCCGTATCGTCGACCGACCTGCTGGCCAAAGGGCCGCTCATCATCAGCTTCTACCGCGGTGTATGGTGCCCTTACTGCAACTTCGAACTGCAGGCCCTGCAGGAGACGCTGCCCCAGTTCCGGGCGCGCGGCGCCAACCTGGTCGCGATTTCGCCGCAGACCGCCGCTAACAGCCGCAAGTCGCAACGCCAGAACAAGCTGGACTTTCCGATTCTGAGCGACACGCACAATGATGTCGCCGCCGCGTTTGGCTTGCGCTTCGCGCTGCCGGACTACCTGGTCGATCTGTACAAGAGCCTGAAAAACGACTTGCCTGCCTTTAACGACGACCCGGCCTGGACCCTGCCAATGCCGGCCCGCTACGTCGTCAGGCAGGACGGTGTCATCGCCTACGCCGAGGTCAACCCCGACTATACCCGCCGCCCCGAACCGGACAGCATGCTGCCGGTCCTGCAGCACCTGCTGCCGACCGCCTGACCGGAGCCTGTCATGATCAAACGGACCTTCCTCGTCACCGGCGCCAGCCAAGGGATCGGCCTCGCGATCTCTGGACGGCTCGCGCGCGCCGGGCACCGTGTCGTCGGCCTTGCGCGCCATACGGAGTGGCCCGGCTTTCCCGGCACACTGGCCGCGGTCGATCTGGCAGACCGCGCGGCCACCAGAGCTACGCTCGATCGGCTCACGTCACAGTACCACTTCGACGGCCTGGTGAACAACGTCGGGCTGGTCCGGCCCCAGGGCATCGGCGACATCGACCTGGACGACATGGATGCCGTACTCGACCTGAATTTACGTCCGGCCGTGCAAACGGCACAGGCCATCCTGCCGCACATGACAGCGCAAGGCTGGGGGCGCATCGTCAACATCGCCAGCCTGACCGTGCTCGGCGCGCCTGAGCGCACCGCCTATGCCGGCGCCAAGGCCGCACTGATCTCGTTTGCGCGCAGCTGGGCGCTCGAACTTGCCATGACAGGGGTCACCGTCAATGCGGTGGCGCCGGGTCCCACCGAAACTGAGCTCTTCCGCAGGAACAATCCGCAGGGCAGCGAGGGCGAGCGGCGCTACCTGAACGCGGTACCCATGGGCCGCTTCGGGCAGCCGGATGAAATCGCCGCGGCTGCCGCCTTCCTGCTGAGCGAAGACGCCAGCTTCATCACCGGCCAGACGCTGTTCGTCGACGGGGGTGCGTCAGTGGGCAAGGCGATGATCTGAATGAGCGGATCGGCGGGACGCCTGCCGACGGCCAGTTACGCGACAGGGCAGACGGCTGCCACGCATATAATTCCTTCCTGCGTGGAATGCCTGACGCGGCGGCACAGGCGTATTGAAAAGGAATCAGATGGATCGACTCACTTTAATGGAAACCTTCGTTTGCACCGTCGAGACGGGCTCGTTTTCGGCTGCGGCGCGCCGCCTCGACGTTGGCCAGCCGGCCGTCTCCAAGGCCATCGCGCAGTTGGAAGAACGGCTGCAAACCCGCCTGCTGCTGCGCTCCACGCGCGGCCTGACCACGACCGAAGCCGGGCAGGCCTATTACGAATCCGCCAGACGAGCAATCGCCATGGTGGACGAGGCCGATGGCGCGGCGCGTGGCGTCAGCGCCGACCTGGTGGGCAAGCTACGTGTATGCGCCGCGGTAACCTTCGCACGCTTGCACGTGATCCCCCACATCAAGCGCTTCCTGGACCGCCATCCCGCGCTGGAAGTCGAGGTCATGCTGGACGACCGCCAGATCGACTTGCTCGAGTACGGCGTCGATGTGGCTCTGCGCATGGGCAGCCTGGGCGATTCGTCGATGACGGCGCGGCGCATCGCGACCGGGCGCCGCATGGTCGTAGCCGCTCCGGCTTACCTTGTCGGCCGCGGCGCGCCGCGGATCCCGGCCGATCTTGCGCAGCACGAGGCGGTGGTCTATCTGGCCGATTCCGGTGGCGCGACGACATGGTCGTTCGAGCGTGACAGCACCGCGTTGTCGGTGACCGTGAGCGGACACTTGCGCGTGAATGCGGCGGAAGGCGTACGTGCGGCCGTCTGCGCAGGCGTCGGGGTCGCGATCGCGTCGGAGTGGATGTTTGCGCCGGAACTGGCCAGCGGTTCGGTAGAGCAGCTGCTGCCGGAGTGGTCATTGCCGACCATCGACTTGTGGGCAGTCTATCCGTCCGGGCGTCTGGCAAGCGCGAAGGCGCGTGCATTCACGGCCTTCGTGCAGGAAATCATGGCCCAAGATTCGACTGAGAAGCCGGCCATAGTGGGCAAGAACCCAGCTCAAACTGCGCCAATTATCGATATGAACGTGGCGCAGTTTTGAAAACTGCGCCACAACTGCGCCATCTTCTCTAACCGCGCCAATTGATCGTGTCGACCGCTGCTGACTTGCTGAACAGTATACGAGTCTCGGACACCGGCCTGACACTCGCTGAACTTCTCGCTCGGCATCCCGATGTTGCACGTCGCACGGCGCAGCGCTTGATTGCAAACATGATCGCGCGGGGTCAAGTCACTGGCATCGGTGAAGGCCGGGCCCGCCGTTATTTTGACGCTGGTTACCCGAGCAAGCCTGCAGCCGCGCCACCCTCGGCGTATATGAACTGACACGCGTCGAGCTGCTGCGCGACCTGTACGTCCGGGCCTATGAGCGATCGACACAGGAATACCTCGCCCTGAAGCAGAATCTGGCCGAACCCGCCCCCCTGCGCCTGGCCTGGCGTGACCTGATCAAGCAGACCATCCGCGAGATCGTCCTCCACCCGGAAGACGAGCCACTCGCGAGCATCCAGCGATCCGTGACGCGCGATGTCCCGTAGCATGAGCGGCCCAGGGTACTGGCGCGCTATGGCTTGCGGCCATCCGAATACGCAGCCTGGAAGGCGGCAAAGGCCTATCCACAAGGCACCAAAAAAATATTTTAAAAATTTTCCTTAGAGAATTTAATGCCGCACGGAAATTGGTCGTCTTGTACTCCTGAGAGCGCGACAACCGCTAGCTCCAACCGAATACCAACCGATATCAGGAGTTCACCATGCTGAGCCTTCACACCAACAACGCCGCGCTGTCCGCACAAAGCTCGATCAGCAAGACCCAGACCAGTCTGTCGACCTCGATGACCCGCCTGTCGACCGGCTACCGTATCAACTCGGCCATGGACGATGCCGCCGGCCTGCAGATCGCAACCCGCCTGAAAGCCCAATCGAGCGGCATGGCCGTTGCAATGCGCAACACCCAGAACGCCACCTCGATGATGCAGACCGCCGAAGGCGCGCTGGGCGAAGCCAGCAACATCCTGGTCCGCATGAAGGACCTGGCGACCCAGGCTGCCGACGCATCGTCGAGCGCCGACGACAAGGACGCCATGCAGTCGGAATACGATGCACTGGCAGGCGAACTGACCAACATCATCGGCAATACCTCGTTTGGCGGTGCGAAACTGCTGAACAGCGCCGCCAGCGCCGGCGACGTGACCAAGGCCCTGAACAGCAAGACCAGCGCGTCGACTACGCTGGCAGCCGCAACCGCCGACCTCGGCGACGCGACCTACGGCAAGCAGAAAGCCTACGACGACGCACTCACCGCCTGGACTGCCACGCCCACGGACACGACCGCCGGCGCCCTGCTCACGGCCACGAAAGACCGTGACGATGCCACCGCGGCACTGACCAAGGCCCAGGCCGCATCGACCGCCGCCGACAGCTACTACACCGCCACCAATGCTTCCAACACCGGCGGCGTGAGCGGCAAGTTCGGCTCGACGCTGAATTTCCAGATCGGTGCCTCGAGCAGCGAAACCATGACCCTGGACCTGTCGTCGCAGATGTCGTCCATGCAGACCGCCCTGGGCAGCATCAGCTCGAAATACAATTCGTTCGGCGCCGCCGCCACCGGCACCGCCGCCGGTACCGAACTGACCACCGGCAACAACGCCAACGCCTCGGTCGACAGCCTGCAGGCGGCAATCGACGCGCTGGGCTCGGTCCGTTCCTCGCTGGGCGCGGCTGCAAACCGCCTGGATCACGCCAACACCAACCTGGCGAACGTCAGCAGCAACACCCAGGCCGCCGCCGGCCGCATCATGGATGTGGACTTCGCAACCGAAAGCGCCAGCATGACTTCGAACCAGATGCTGCTGCAAGCCGGTACCGCAATGCTGAAGCAGTCGAACAGCCTGTCCTCGATGGTCATGTCGCTGCTGCAGTAATACCGGCCTGACTCCCGCGCCGCTCCTTCCGGTCCCCGCGCGGGACGATTCACCAAAAGGCCAACCAGCGGTTGGCCTTTTTTTATTACACTGCTCATCATGGCCAGCTTCTCCTTCCCGTCCCTGCCCCCGCCCGTCCTTCCCTCGCTGGCGCCGGTCGCGCCGGTCGCGCCCGTGGCCCCGCTGGCGCCAGTCGCGCTGCTGCAGGCCGAGCTCGATGCGCTGCCGCTGCCCACGTCGCAGCCGGCACCGGTGCTGCCCGCGCCCGGCACGGCGCCGGACGGAGCGGCGATGCGGCCGGACCAGGTCATGATGGCGCGCCAGCTGACCTGGCCGAGCCAGGACGGCGGCACCCTGGCCGGCAACTGGCGCGGCATGGTGCGCAACTACGGCACCCAGGTCGCCAACCGCCAGCAGCAGGTGCTGGACCGGCAGGTGCCGGCCGCCCTGCTCCAGAGCGCCCAGTTCGGCACGGCCGACACGCGCCTGCCCCAAGCCAACCTCGCCAACCCGCCGTTCGACGCCTGGCGCTTCACGATCCACGCCGGCGACGCGCGCGACCAGCACCTGCGCGTGGTGTACAGCGAGCCGGAACAGCAGCACCCGCGCCAGCAGCGCCGCCGCGGGCGCGCCGCGCTGCGCCTGGAACTGGTGCTGGCCGACGGCAGCATCGCCACCCTGCAAGCGGAACCGGTCGCGGACGGGATCATGATCGAAGTCTGCGCAGCCGACGCCGCTACCTTGCTGCGCCTGCAGGAACTGCAGCCGCGCATGGAGGCGGCGATCCGCCAGTCGGGCTTGCGGGTGCTGGGCTGGACCTACCGCGACAGCTTGCCCGAGGGGCGCGTGCATGCGCGCCTGCCCTCGCTCGATGCGGCGTCGGCCCTGAGCCTGCCGGTGTTCAGGGCGGTGGCGGAGCTGGCGCTCTTGCTGCCGGCATAATCGGTGCCGTTCGGTGGGCACGGGGTGCCCACCCTACGAAACTTAACCAACTGTACCGACGATCGAGACTTCCCGGTTTTCCGGGATCTCGTTGTACGACAGCACGTGCAGCCCCGGCGCGAACAGGCGCGCGTAGCGGGCCAGCAGCGGACGGACCTGCGGCAGCACCAGCAGCAGCGGCGGCGTGTGCTGCTGCTTCATCTGCTCGCGCGCGACCGGCATGTTCAGCTGCAGCTGGGACAGCAGCTGCGGGTCGATCGGGTAGTTGTCCAGCGCGACCTTGCCGCCGTTCGCCTGGCGCGCCTGGTTCAGGGAACCGAGCAGCATGTTTTCGAGTTCGCCCGACAGGTTAAACGCCGGCATGTCCTTCTTCTTGCCATACAGCCCGGAGACGATCTGGCGCCGCAGCGCGCAGCGCACCTCGGCCGCCAGCAGGATCGGATCCTTGGTGGTTTCCGAGCTGTCCAGCAGCGTGGTCGCGATGACCACGATGTCCTTCAGCGACACGTTCTCGCCAAGGAGCACGCGGAACACGCGCAGCAGCTGGGTGTGGTTCAGCGCCTTGTCGAGCGCGCCCGCCAGCTTGGGCGACAGCGCCGTCAGGCGTTCCAGCATGGCCGGCACGTCTTCGTGGCGGAACAGCTCGGCCATGTAGTCGCGCGCGGTTTTTGACGTGTGGGTCGCGATCGCGCTGGCCACTTCGACCACCTGGTAGCCCTGGCCCAGCGCATGCGCCTTCTGGTCCGGTTCGATCCAGGTGACGGCCATGCCGAAGGCCGGCTCGATGCCCGGGATGCCATCCAGCTCGCCGTACACGTTCGGCGAGGGGATCGCCATCAGGCATTCCGGCTGCACCTCCCCTTCGGCGACCACGGTGCCGTTGATCGAGATCGAGTACTGGTTCGGGCGCAGCGTCAGGTCGTCGCGCACCCCGATCGGGGGCAGCAGGAGACCCATCTGCTCGGACAGGCTCTGGCGCACGCCCATGATGCGCTTGGTGAGCACCTCGCCCTGGGCCTTGTCGACCAGGTGCACCAGCTTGTAGCCGACCGCCACCGAGATCGGCTGCACCACCGGCAGCTGCTGCCAGTCGAATTCCGGCACGCGGTCGTCGCGCAGCGCCGCCTCGATCGCGGCCACGCCGGCGGCGTCCGGCGCCTTGACTTCGCGCGACAGCTTCCAGCCGACGTAGCCCAGCGCCGCCGCGAACACCATGAAGAAGAACCACGGCATGCCCGGCACCAGGGCCAGGATCACCATCACGCCGGCGGCCGAGAACAGCACGTTCGGCTGGGCCAGCAGCTGGCCGCTGACCTGCTGTTCGAAGTCGCCCGAGTCGCTGATGCGGGTCACCAGGATCGCGGCCGCCGCCGACAGCAGCAGCGCCGGGATCTGGGCCACCAGGCCGTCACCGATGGTGAGAAGCGCATAGGTGCGGAAGGCGTCGCCAAAGGACAGGCCGTGCATCAGCGCGCCGATCGCCACGCCGCCGACGATGTTGATGATCAGGATCAGGATCGAGGCGATGGCGTCGCCGCGCACGAACTTCGAGGCGCCGTCCATGGCGCCGTAGAAGTCGGCTTCGGTGGCGACGTCCTTGCGCCGCTGCTGCGCCTTTTCCTGGTTGATCAGGCCCGCGTTCAGGTCGGCGTCGATCGCCATCTGCTTGCCGGGCAGCGCGTCCAGCGTGAAGCGCGCCGAGACTTCCGAGATCCGTTCCGCACCCTTGGTGACCACCACGAAGTTGATGATCATGAGGATCACGAAGACCACCATGCCGACCACGAAGTTGCCGCCGATGACGACGTTGCCGAAGGCCTCGATGACCTGGCCGGCCGCGTGCGTGCCCTCGTGGCCGCGCAGCAGCACCACGCGCGTGGAGGCCACGTTCAAGGCCAGGCGCATCAGGGTGGTGCCGAGGATCACGGTCGGGAACACCGAGAAGTCGAGCGGCCGCTTGCTCGAGACCGACACCAGGATGACGATCAGCGCCAGCACGATGTTGAAGGTGAACAGCACGTCCAGCAGCACCGGCGGCAGCGGCAGCATGATCATCGCCAGGATGGTCAGGAGGAACGCCGGGGTGGCGAACTTCTGGCGGCGCAGCTCCACGAGCAAGCTGTTGATCATATTCATTCTGTAGTAACCTCACTCAGGTGGGCCGGCACGGCCACGTCATTCGGAAAGCGCGGGGCGGCCTGGCGCCGGCCCGCACGGAACGCATTCAATTGCAGCACATAGTTCAGCACCTGCGACACCGCCTGGTAGAGCTGGGCCGGAATCTGCTGCTGCACCTGGCTGGTGTTGTAGATGGCGCGCGCCAGCGGCGGCAATTCGATCGTCTCGATCTTGTGCCTGGCCGCGACGCTCTTGATGTACAGCGCCATCTCGTCGACGCCCTTGGCCACCACGAAGGGGGCTTCGGCGCGCTCCAGGTCGTACTTCAGCGCGACCGCGTAGTGCTCGGGATTCACGATCACCACGTCGGCGCTCGGCACCGTCTTGTTCACGTTGCGCCGCGCCAGTTGCTGCTGCAGCTGGCGGATACGGCCCTTCACCTCGGGCTTGCCCTCGCTGCTCTTGTATTCTTCCTTCACTTCCTGCTTGCTCATGCGCTGGCTGCGCGCGAACATGAAGGATTGCAGCGGCACGTCGATCAGCGCGAACAGCAGGAACACGGCCACCAGCGCCATCAGGCCGTCGAACATCAGGCCGGCGCCGTGCAGCAGCGCGTCGTTCAGGGGCATGCGCTGCAGCTCGACCCAGGCATTCAGGCTCGACCTCACCACGTGCACCAGCACGATCACCAGCAGCACCGCCTTCGCGACCGAGGTGGCGAAGGTGGTCCAGTGCTTGCCGGACGCCAGCTGGCCCAGGTTCTTGATCGGGCTGAAGCGGCCGAAGTCGGGCGCCAGCTTGGCGCCCGAGATCACGAAGCCGCCCGGCACCACGCTGGCCACCATGATCGCCAGCGGCACGCCCAGCAGCGGCAGCACCATCTTGACCAGCAGGGCGGCGGCGCTGCCCCACACCACCGACAGCGCGTTTTCCATCGAGCCCGCCGCGCCCAGCGGCACGTAGACCAGGTGGAACAGCGCGCGGAAGGATTCCAGGTAGCCGGGCAGCAGGAACACGAACAGCTTCAGGCTGGCCAGGATGCCGACGGCGGTGGCCAGGTCCTTGGAGCGGACCACGTTGCCCTGCTCGCGCGCCTTTTTCAGCTTCTGGGCTGACGCCTTTTCTGTCTTGTCGCCGCCGGTGCCTTCACTCATACGCGTCCGCCATGCGCTATCGCCATCTGCTGCTGCAGCATCTCCAGCACCTGGTTGGTCATCTGCACATAATGCTCGGGCACGAAGCGAACGACCTGCACCAGCATCATCAGGCCGAAGATCGTCACCAGCGAAAACCCGAGCGAGAACAAATTCAGCGACGGCGCCACGCGGTTCAGGAAGCCGAAGCCGATCTGCACCACCAGCGTCGAGAACACGATCGGCAGCGCCAGCAGGATCGCGGCCGAGAACACCCAGCCGACGTTCAGCGCCACCGTCTCCAGCAGCATCGGCCCATAGCCCCCACCCACCGGCCAGGCCCTGAAGCTCTGGCCCATCACGCCGGCCAGCACCAGGTGGCCGTCGATGGCGAAGAACACCAGCATCGCCACCAGCCCGAGCAGCCCGGAGATCACGTCGGACTGCTGGCCGTTGACCGGGTCGTTCATCTGCGCCATCGAAAAGCCGATCTGGCTCGAGGCCAGGAAGCCCAGCATGCTCACCACCGCCATCGTCAGCTGCAGCGCCAGGCCGATCACGCCGCCGATCACCGCCTGCTCGATCATCGCGACCACGCCGGCCAGCGAGAACGGGTCCGGCATGACCGCGACCTTCGTCATCGGCAGCATCAAGAAGGCCAGCACCAGCGCCAGCAGCGCGCGCACCGGGACCGGCACTGGGCCCTCGCCGATGACCGGCGCCGTCGACAGCATCGCCATGATGCGACAGAACGGCCACCACAGGGCCGAGATCAGCGGCAGCAACAGGTTCGAGACTTCGAGCATCGATCCGGCTATCCGACCAGCTGCGCGGCGCGCTGGAACACGGCCACGCAGTAATCCATCAGCTTCCCGGTCATCCAGTGGCCGGCCAGGATCAGCGCAAGCAGCGTCACCAGGAGGCGCGGCAGGAAGCTCAGGGTCTGTTCATTGATCTGGGTGGCGGCCTGGAACAGCGCGACGATCACGCCGGTCAGGAGACCCGGCAGCACCATCACCATCACCAGCAGCATCACCAGCTGCAGGGCTTCCACCACCACGTCGACTGCGATATCCGGCGTCATGGCGTCACCATCCGTGGATACTGCCGACCAGCGTGTTCACGGTCAGGGTCCAGCCGTCGACCAGCACGAACAGCAGCAGCTTGAAGGGCAGCGAGATCACCAGCGGCGACAGCATCATCATGCCCATCGCCATCAGCACCGAGGACACCACCAGGTCGATGATCAGGAAAGGGATGAACAGCATGCAGCCGATCTGGAAGGCGCTCTTCAGCTCGGACAGCACGAAGGCGGCCAGCTTCACGGTAAAGGCACGCTGCATCGGCTGCATCCCGGGCGGCTCGCCCGCCAGGTGCGCGATCTGGGCCAGCGCGGTCTTGCTGGTCTGGGCCAGCATGAAGCGCGACAGCGGCACCTCGGCGGTCTTGAGGGCCTGCTCGAGCGTGATCTTGTCCTGGTCGTAGGGGAGGAAGGCTTCGTTCCAGACCTGCAGGCCGACCGGGCGCATCACCAAGAGGGTCAGGATCAGCGCCACCCCGGTGATGATCCGGTTGGGCAGGCCCTGCTGCAGGCCGAGGGCCTGGCGCAGCAGCGACAGCACGATCACGAAGCGGGTGAAGCTGGTCATCATCATGACCATCACGGGCAGCAGCCCGAGGATGGTCATCAGGACCAGGATCTGGGACTTGACCGTCAGGCCGCTGGTGGAACCGGGGATCACGCCGGGCAGGAGGTCCTGTCCCGCCGGCGCCGCCACCGCAGCACTGCCTGCCATTAACAGGAGAACGCCGGCGAGTGCCGGCGACCAGCGAAAAACGCCGGCGAATGCCGGCGCCCAGCGGCGCAGCGCAGCGCCGCCCTGCTTCATCGTCATTGTGCGATCAGGTCCAGGTTGAGTCCATCCAGGTCGATGACCTTCAGGCCGTACTGCTCGCCCGCGACCACCACTTCGGCGCGGCCGATCGGGGCGCCGTTCACTTTGATCACCAGCGGCTCGCCGGCCAGCGCGTCGAGCGGGATCACGCTGGCGGGCCCGATGGACATCAGTTCCTGCAGCGAGATGCGGGCCGAACCCACTTCCAGCGTCAGGGTCACCGGAATGCGGCGCATCATCTGCGGCAGGCGCGCCGATGGCGCCGTCGCGGCGGGTGCGTCCCCTTCCAGGTCGTCGATGATCAGGTCGCCGCCGGCGAATTGGTCGTTCAGGTTCATATCAGTTACTCGGCATCTTCAAAAGAGGTTAAACACAGCTTCCCTTTGCTCTCGGCGACGGCGGCGGTGAACAGCCGCGCTTCGTCGAGCAGGACGTCGGCCCGGCCCACACTGACCGGGATCACGTCGCCCACCTTCAGTTCGAACAGCGCGCCCAGCGTGATTTCCTTGCTGACCAGGCGGCCGTCCAGCTTCACCTGCAATGTCGTTGCCAGCGGCTCGCCGGCGATCCGCGCGACGCTTGGGCGCGGCTGCTCCGGGCGCAGGCTGCCCAGGATGGTGGCCATCAAGCCCTGGTCGGGCGCGATCCAGAACCGGCCAACCGTGTCCTGGGCGTCGCGCACCTGTATGCATACGGCCCAGCTGCTGGCGCCGGGCATGGTCGAGTTTGCAACGGCATTTGCCGGAACCGCTTGCGGCGCGACGTCCATTGCCGCGCTGACAGCGACGCGTCCATACAACAAATCGATCATTTGTTGCGTCAGTACGACGCTCAAACGTTCTTCGGTCGCGGTCACGCGCTGGTTTTTTGTGTTTTGCTGGTTTTGCTGAGTTGCGCCAGCACCACAGCCACCGTAGCGCCGCTCCAACAGTGTCAGCAATAAACCACGCTCGAAGGCCACCGACACCATGCCCAGCATGCCGGTCGCGGCCATCCAGCGTAGCTCGTCCTGTTGCGGCGCGCGGCCGAATTCGACCGCATCGATACGCCAGCCGGCCCAATAGCGGCGCGCGGCGCCCGCCATCAGCGCCTCGAGATCATCCTGCAGGCGGACTGCGAACTGGGGCAGCAGATGCACTGGGCGTCCCAGCAGGCGGGGGTCGAGCACCTGGTGCTGTACAGCGTTGTCCATGTTGATGGTCGGCATTTTTAAATTAACATTCTACTAATCAGGAATGCTATTTTTTCATTCCCCTAGGCAACAATTATACCTGCTAAATTGTGACACGGCATTTGAGAATCCTCTTTGAATTACCGATTGCCGTACGGTAAGATGCTCATATCCAACGCTGAATTACCGAAATCGACACTGGGACCGGCAACACCCCGCTGGTATTCTCCCCGGTTCCGCGAGGTAAACCAAGCACTGCCAAGCACCTGCAGATTTAACAATTTCCGCGAAGTAATTGACTTTATAAGGTGGTGGTGACGGGCAACACTGTCAAATCACTACTTTATCTTCACAAACGCACATCACCGACCAAGGAGTGGGACACACGATGGGAACTGAACTTGCTGGTCTGATCCGGGCCGATCTGGCCGCATTGACCAACGAAGCCAGCCGCCTTGCCGTGGCGCCGGCGATCGATGCCGGCCAGCTCAACCAGGCCAATACCCAGGCCCATGGCTCCGGCGATTTTTCCTTTGCACAGACCATGAAGGACGCGCTCGCCAACGTCGACCAGGAACAGCGCGTCGCCGGCGACAAGATGGCCGCGGTGGACGCCGGCAAGAGCGACGACCTGGTCGGCGCCATGCTGTCCTCGCAGCAGGCCAGCCTGTCGTTCTCGATGCTGATGCAGGTCCGTAACAAGGTGATGGGCGCCGTCGACGAGCTGCTCAAGCTCCCCGTTTGATTAAGCTCCAATCAGGAAGAACCAAAAAGTGATTGCCGCCCTGAAGACCGCCATCGCCGGCAAGCGACTGGCCCTCCCCCCCGCGCTGTCGAAGAACCTGACGCCGATGCTGGTGCTCGCCATCGGCATCACCGCCGCGGTCATGCTGTATACCTGGAACGACCAGTCGAACTACAAGCCGGTGTTCGGCGCCAGCGAGAAAGTCGCCGCCGCCGACATGATGGGCGTGCTCGAAGCCGAGCACGTGCCCTACCGCGTGCACCCGCAGTCCGGCCAGGTGCTGGTCCCCTCGTCCCAGCTGGGCAAGGTGCGCATGCTGCTGGCCGCGAAAGGCGTCACCGCCCAGCTGCCGGCCGGCCTGGAACTGATGGACAAGAACGACCCGCTGGGCGTGTCGCAATTCGTGCAGGACGTGCGCTTCCGGCGCGGCCTGGAAGGCGAGCTGTCGCAGTCGATCCTGACCATGGACGCGATCGCCTCGGCGCGCGTGCACCTGGCGATCGCCAAGTCTTCCTCCTTCGTGGCCAGCGACGGCGACAAGTCCTCGGCCTCGGTGGTGGTGGCGGTGAAGCCGGGCCGCACGCTGTCGAACGAGCAGATCGCCGCGATCGTGAACCTGGTCTCGGGCAGCGTCGCCAGCCTTCAGGCTTCGCGCGTGTCGCTGGTCGACCAGAACGGCAACTACCTGTCCTCGCGCGTCGATCTGTCCGACGGCTTCGACGGCGCGGCCCAGGCCGACAGTGCGGCCAAGCACTTCCAGGACGAGGTGCGCGCCAACGTCAACGAGCTGCTCGGCCCCGTGCTGGGCGCGGACAACTTCAAGGTCAGCGTGACCGCCGACGTCGACAACGACAAGGTCGAGGAAACCCAGGAAAAGTACGGCGAAGCCCCGAAGGTCACCAGCGAGGCGATGCGCGAGGAGATGGAGAAGAACCGCATGGCGCTGGGCGTGCCGGGCACCCTGTCGAACCGTCCGCCGGCAGCGGCCAACCCGAACGAGCAGGCCGCACCGGCCGCCGGTGCCACCGATGCGGCGGCCAAGCCTGACGACGGCAGCAACCGCAAGAACGCGACCACCCGCCAGTACGCCTACGACCGCGCGATCACCCAGATCAAGCGTGCCCGCGGCCGCCTGAAGAAGCTGTCGGTGGCGGTGGTGCTGAACAACGCCAGGGCGGCGACGCCGAAGACCGGCTGGACCCCGGCCGAAATCGCAAATATCGAAAAAATCCTGCGCGGCGGCCTGGGCATCGATACCCAGCGCGGCGACGTGCTGGCCGTGTCGGCCCTGAGCTTCCCGGCCCCAGTCCCGGTCGAGCCCTGGTACCAGCAGCGCGACAACGTGGTCGACATGACCGGCTGGGCGATGTACGCGATCGGCGCGCTCCTGGGCTGGTTCCTGATCCTGCGTCCGCTGATGCGCATGCTGACCCAGCGCGTCAGCCCGCAAGGCGCGCCACAGCTGGCCGGCGCCGGTGCCCCTGCCCTGGCCGGCGGCGCGGCGGGTGCGCTGGCCGCGCCGAACGCGGCGAACGGCGCTTCGCCGGCGGCCCTGGGCGCCAACCCGGCCACCCCGAACCTGGGCGGCACGACGACCGTTCAGCCGCTGCTGGAAAACTATGATTTGCCCCCGGCCGGTTCGGCCGTGGATGTGATGGTCGACCACCTGAAGGTCCTGGCAGGCAAGGAACCGGAGCGGGTCGCTGAAGTGGTCAAACAATGGGTGCAGAAGAAAAATGGCGGAACTGAACAGTAACGAGGAAGTGGCGTTGACCCCGGTCGAGCAGGCGGCGATCGTCCTGCTCTCGATCGGCGAAGAGCCGGCCGCGGCCGTGCTGCGCTGCCTCGAGCGCGAGGAACTCATCGAGCTGACCCAGGTGATGAGCCGGATGAGCGGCATCAAGGTCGACGCGGTGAAGAATGCGGCGCAGAAGTTCTTCGACGACTATCGCCAGCAGAGCGGCCTGCACGGCGCCTCGCGCAGCTACCTGAAGCGCTCGCTCGACCTGGCGCTGGGCAGCGAGATCGCGAACTCCGTGCTCAACACGATCTACGGCGACGCCATCCGCCCGATGATGGCGCGCCTGCAGTACGCCTCGCCGAAGTGGCTGGCCGAGTACATCGCCAACGAGCACGTGCAGATGCAGGCCGTGTTCCTCGCCTTTTTGCCGCCGGCGCTGGCCGGCCAGATCATCGACGCGCTGCCGGAAGACGGGCGCGAACTGGTGCTGCTGAACCTGGCGCGCCTGGAAGAGATCGACCGCGAGCTGCTGGCCGAGCTGGAAGAACTGGTGGCGCGCTGCCTGTCCGCGCTCGACACCCAGAGCGCCACCGTGGAAGGCGTGCGCCAGGCCGCCGAGATCCTGAACCGCCTGCCGACCAACCGCGGCACGATGGTCGAGCTGCTGCGCGCGCACGATCCGGAGGTGGTGTCGAAGATCGAGATGTCGATGTACGACTTCTTCATCCTGTCGAAACAGACCGAGCAGACCATCACGCGCCTGCTGGATGAAATCCCGCTGGAACAGTGGGCGATCGCGCTCAAGGGCGCCGAGCCGGCGCTGCGCGACGCCCTGCTGGGCGCGATGCCGAAGCGCCAGGCCCAGAGCTTCGAGGACCTGATGCGCCGTTCCGGCCCGGTGCCGATGTCGCGCATCGAGCAGACCCGCCGCGAGATCATGGCCTCGGTCAAGGAGCTGGCCGACAACGGTGAGATCGAAGTGCAGCTGTTTGCCGAGGCGACCGCGGAATGAAGCAGTTCCGGCCCTATCACTTCCCGCCGCTGGCCCACGTGGTGGGTATAAATGGAACCGCTGCGCCTGGCGCCCCTGGCGGCACGCCAGGCGGCTCGGCCGAGGACTGGCAGGGCGCGGTCGCCGACGGCTTCCGCCAGGGCCAGCGCGACGGCTACGACGTCGGCCTGGAACAGGGCCGCGGCGAAGGCATCGAGGCCGGCCATGCCGAAGGCCTGGCGCGCGGCTACGAGGAAGGCCGCCGGCAGGCCCTGGCCGAGATCGAAGCGGCCCTCAAGCCGGTCGACGCCATGATGCGCGCGCTGAAGAAGCTGAAGACCGAATACAAGAATGCCCAGCGCAACGAAGTGGTCGACCTGGTCGGCAAGATCGCGCGCCAGGTGATCCGCGCCGAACTGGCGCTGCAGCCGGTGCAGATGCTGGCCCTGGTCGACGAGGCCCTGGCCGGCATGCCGCCGACCCGCGACGACGTCGAAGTCATGCTCAATCCGGAAGAAATGAAGCGTATCCAGGAACTCGATCCGAAACGCGCCAAGAAGTGGAACCTGATGGCCGACCCGAGCCTGGTGCCGGGCGAATGCCGCGTGCGCGCCGGCGACCATGAAGTCGACGCCGGCTGCCAGGGCCGCCTGGCCGCCTGCATGGAGCAGGTGCGCGAAGGCTTGAGCGCCGCCGACGGCAAGGGTGCCGAATGAGCGCGCTCGCCGACACCCTGCGTTCGCTCGACATCGGCGCGGTGCCGGTCGCCACGCCGACCGGGCGCCTGGTCGCCGTGCAGGGCCTGCTGCTGGAAAGCGTGGGCTGCAAGCTGCACACGGGCCAGCGCTGCCGCGTCGAGACCGTCGACGGCTCCTGGCTCGATGCCCAGGTCGTGGGCTTCCGCGACAAGGTGACCTACCTGATGCCGTTCAAGAAGGCGGACGGCCTGGTCACCGGCGCGCGCGTGCTGCCGGCCACCGGCCCGTCCAGCATCCAGATCGGCCCGCAGTGGATGGGCCGCATGGTGAATGGCCTGGGCGAGGCGATCGACGGCCTGGGCCCCTTGAAAGGCGACCAGGTGCTGTCGACCACGCCGCCCAGGGTGAACCCATTGCGCAAGGCGCCGGTGGACGAGCCGCTTGACGTCGGCGTGCGTGCGATCAATTCGATGCTCACCATCGGCAAGGGCCAGCGCGTCGGCCTGATGGCCGGTTCCGGTGTCGGCAAATCGGTGCTGCTCGGCCTGATCACGCGCCAGACCGTGGCCGACGTGATCGTGGTCGGCCTGATCGGCGAGCGTAACCGCGAGGTGCGCGAATTCGTCGAGAAGTCGCTCGGCCCCGAAGGCCTGAAGCGCGCCGTGCTGGTCGTCGCGCCGGCCGACGAGTCGCCGTTGATGCGTGTGATGGCGACCGAGCTGTGCCACTCGATCGCGGCCCACTTCCGCGACCGCGGCCAGAACGTGCTGCTGCTGTGCGATTCGCTGACCCGCTATGCGATGGCGCTGCGCGAAGTCGCGCTGTCGCTGGGCGAGCCGCCGGCCACGCGCGGCTACCCGCCCTCGGTGTTCTCGCACCTGCCGCAGCTGTGCGAATCGGCCGGCAACGGCGAAGGTGCCAGCGGCAGCATGAGCGCCATCTATACCGTGCTGGCCGAAGGCGACGACCAGCAGGACCCGGTGGTCGACAGCGCGCGCGCCATCCTCGACGGCCACATCGTGCTGACGCGCGAACTGGCCGAGCGCGGCCACTACCCGGCCATCGACGTGGCGCAATCGATCAGCCGCTGCATGGCGCAGGTGGTGACGCCCGAGCATGCGCAGGCCGCGCGCAAATTGAAGGCCGCGATGGCGAAACACGCCCGCGTGCGCGACCTGATCCCGCTCGGCGCCTACCAGCCGGGCGCCGATCCGGAAACCGACCGCGCCGTGAAGCTGCACCCGCACATCGAAGCCTTCCTGTGCCAGGGCACGCGCGAAGACGCGCCGCTGGCCCCGAGCGTCGACCAGTTGAAAGCGATGATGGCATGAGCGCCAAGGCGAGCACGATCGACAGCCTGGGCACGCTGGTGCGCCTGCGCAGCACGGAAGTGGAACGCCTGCAGGCCGACCTGGCCAGGCAGGAAGCCACACGCCAGCGCTACCGCAACAGCGTCGACCGCCTGATGGATCTGGCCGTCGGCAGCGGCGCATCCGGCCACAGCGCCGGGGCATTGTCCGCGGCGCTGGCGGTCAACTGCGGCAACTACAAGCAGGCCGTGTTCGCGCTGGCCGACAGCCACCGCACCGACCTGCATCTGCATGAGGCGAACATGGCGGTCTCGCAGCGCAACCTGGCCCAGGCCTGGACCAGGCGCGAACTGCTCGGCAAGGTGCTGGCCCAGCACGAAGCCGCCCATGCCCGCGAGCAGGACCGCGCGCAGCGCAAGCGCGACGACGAGATCGCCACGCAATCGTGGCTGGCCGGACGGGCCGAATAAAACGAGGAAAGAGGACCATGTCGACGATCACCGCACCCACTTATGACCCGACCACGACCGCACAGGCACTGGCGCAAAAGGCCACCGCCAGCGTGCAGCAGCAGATCACGGACCAGACCACCGCCGCCACCGCGACCAACAAGGCCTTGAGCACGCTGGGGTCGGCCATTTCGGCCTTCCAGGCGAGCCTGGGCGTCCTGACGGGTACGGGCAAATCCATGCTGGCCCAGGGCGTGACCCTGTCCAACACCAGCGTCGGCAGCGCCACCGCAACCCCGTCCGCGGCGGCAGGCAGCTACAACCTCTTCGTCAAGCAGGTCGCCTCCGCCAGCCAGGTGTCCTATACCGTCAGCGGCAACGCGCCCAGAGGCGGCAAGTTGACGATCATGCTTTCGCCGCCCGCCGCTGCCACCACGCCGCCCACGGCGGCGCAACCGGTCCAACCTCCGGTCGGCAAGTTTAGCGTCGACCTGGGCGCCGCGGCCGACAGCGACGGCGACGGCTACCTCAGCGTGCGTGAAATCGCGGCTGCGATCAATACCGACCCCAGCAACTCGGGACGCGTGTCCGCCGGCGTCGTCACGCTCAACGGCACCACCCAGCTGGTCCTGACCTCCGCGCAGACAGGTGTCGCCAATACCGTGTGGCTGGATTCGACCGCGGTCAACGACAGCGGCCTGGCGGGCAGCCTGACGCTCGACAAGCGCGTCGTGACCGCCGAGGCCCGCGATGCCGTCGTCCTGTTCGGCGGCACGGATTCCAGCACCGGTACCGAGATCAGGCAGGCCTCGAACGTGTTTTCGAATATCGACGGCGTAGCGCTGACCGTGACCAGCGCCCAGAACAGCACGGACAAGCCGCTGACGATGACCGTGGCGCGCAACAGCAGCGGCACGCAGGCGAACGTGCAGTCTTTCGTGGACGCCTACAACAAGCTCAAGAGCGCGATCGACGCCCTGGTCACGCCCGGCGATCCGAACAGCGGCAAGAGCGCGGGCGCGTTCGCGAGCGACGCCGGCGTGCGCACGCTGCAGTCGCGCCTGGTAAGCATGTTGCGCACCAGCGCCAGCCCGTCGCTGGCCAACTATGGCATCACCGCTGCGCGCGACGGCACGCTCGCGCTGGACTCGACCAAGCTGTCGAAGCAGCTGGCGCTCAATCCGACCGGCCTGGACCAGCTGATCGGATCCGCCAGCGTGGCCAGCCCGAAGGGTATCGCCGGGTCGCTCAACACTTACCTGAACCAATGGAGCAACAGCACCAGCGGCCAGATCAAGCAGCGTACCGATGCGACGACCAGGTTGCAGGCCGATCTGACCAAACGCCAGAGCACCCTGGACGCGCAGTACAACACCGCGTATGACCGTTACCTCAAGCAATTTACAGAGCTGCAAACCCTGCAGTCGACCATGAACAGCAATGTGTCGATGTTCGACGCACTCTTCAGCAACGACAAATCGAACTAAGAGATCGCCCATGTCTTATCAAGAAGCCTACGGCAGCTACCACGCCGTCAACCTGGACGCGCAGACCTCGCGTGCCTCGCCCACCGAACTCGTGCTGCTGCTCACCGACGGGCTGCTGGATGAGCTGGCCCGCGTCCGCGGCCACATCGAAGGCAAACGCTACGAACAGCGCGCCGCCAGCATCAACAAGTGCGTCGACATCATCAACGGCCTGTCGAGCTCCCTCGATCTGGACAACGGGGGCCAGGTCGTGGCCAACCTGTTCAAGCTGTACGAGTTCTGCGCAGCCCACCTGCACAGCGCCGGCATCAAACAGGATCCGGCAATGGTCGACGACGTCGTGAAGATCATGACCACGATCCGCCAGAGCTGGGCAGGCGTGCAGGCACGCCATGCCTGAACAGCCCGACCGCCACGGCCAACTGCTGCGCATGGGCGAGGCCTTCCGCGCCGCGGCCGCAGCCGCGGACTGGAGCGCGCTCGGCGAGCACGCGCACGCGCTGGCGCCGCGGCTGCAGGCGCTGGCCGCGCGCGGCCCGTGGAGCGCCGCCGAGCGCCAGGCCCTGCAGCGCCTGCGCGGCGCGCACGACGAGGCCGCCGCCGCCGCCGCAACGGCAAGTGGCGAGCTCGCGCTCAAGCTGGAACAGCTGCGCAGCAACAAAGACGGCTGGATCGCCTACGCGATGCACAGCGACACCGAATCCGCATGACCCAGGTATGAGCATGATCTCCACCCCCGTGAATATTTCCGCCGCCACGGCGCAGGCGGCCCAGCCGGCCGACGCCGGCCAGCCGGTGCAGGCCGCGCAGGCGCTGCCAGCAGCCCTGCCCGCGGCCGGCACCGGCGCGGCCCCGGCGCCTGCCGTTCCGGTCGCGGCCTTCGCCCAGTGGCTGGGCCAGCAGATCGACGGCGCCGTGCCCGCAGCCGGCGCCGATGCCGCCCTGCCCCCGGCCACCCGGCCGCAGGCAGGCGCAACCCGGGATGCGGGCGCAGGGGATACACAGGCCGGCAAGGACGACAAGGACGCCGCCGCCCAGGACGGCACGCTGCTGGCCGCGATGGCCATGCCGCTGATGCCGCTGACCCCGACGCAGATCGCGCAGGCGCTGCAGGTCGCTCAGGGCAACTTCGGCAACTTCAACAACACCGGCAACCCGGGCGCCACCACGGCCCCGGCCGCCTCGAACGATGCCGGCAAGTCCGGCACCAGCGACGCCGTCGGTGCCGCCACGGCGGCCGCGGGCCAGGCCGGCATCGCGGCCGTATTGGCCAGCGCCGCGCAGGCCGGTACGGTGCAGGC
>Ga0265780_10001285_pt1 | contig 36092 bp, 32 predicted proteins | sample P1T30metagenome_FD_192432 | JGI IMG/M metagenome (GOLD analysis project Ga0265780, IMG submission 192432) | Plant litter microbial communities from East Loma Ridge, Irvine, California - P1 T30 | ecosystem: Environmental > Terrestrial > Plant litter > Unclassified | place: USA: California...
GCCCTTTCCATCATCATCACCCTGCGCCCCCCCCCAAAGCAGATAAGCAGCGGCTATCCCCAGTAGTACCTGCTCACCTTCTTAGTTGTGACCGCTATCAGCTGCTGGAATAAGCATCGGCGACCATACACCCGGATAGAGCCTCGATCCCACAGTTTACCAGAATTAGTCTTTTTCTCGTGCTTAAGCTATCTGTCGGCTTCTGTTGTCTCGCAGAAATGCTTTCAGTATGCCGGATGTGTACGTTAAGTCCTGTGTCCAGCCGTCCCACTGCAATCATTGTGCTGGCTGATGCTGCTAGACCTCGCTGTATTCTATTGCTGCTCGGTTATGTGCATACAGCCCCTAGGATGTATTCCTGGTTTTCATGGTGATAGTGATCGCTTATCGTTGGTATTGTATAGAGCTTCTGGATATATGAGAGCACTTTCGAATGCTAGCCAACTTCAAGCAGCAGTCCAGCGCATGCATGGTAATAGGCGCTCAGTATGATGTTCGATCCGATCCAACAAGCGGACGCACCCACGATACTGCATGTTGGTATGTTGTAGTTGAGGAGGGCAACACTGCATGGCGCGCTCATATTCCTCTCTGAAGCAAAAAGGATGGATGTTATCCTTCGAACTGGGAGGGGCGGGAGGGGAGCTTGTCGACCCATTCCTCCATCGTGGTGCCCCTCATCAGATCCCGGAACTTGTAGAATGTGAACGGTCTACCCCCGAGCATCCTTTTCTGCTTATCAAATTCGATCTTGTCGTGCTCAAACAGCTCAATCCTCGTCTGTTCTAGGAAATCAGGCAAATGATCACCCCAATCACAGCCAGTCTGATTTGGCCCATTGTTTGCTTTGATAACGCGATAGCTGGGAACTTCCCTGATTCCAAAAGCTCGGCTTGCTCTCCTCAGCGCTGAGCATAGTTCCTGGTCATCTAGGTCGTTTCCAGCATCACTCGCCCACTCGCGTATGGCTGCATATGTGGTGTAGGAGCCCTGGGGAATGAATGTCGCCAAGGTCAGTATGAACTTGTCCATTGGCCAAAGCTTGCTTGAGTTTGAGATCCGGGCCCGGACTTTTTGCTTCTCGGTAGACTGTACATCTTTCATGTCGGCTTCGCATTGCTTTTTGTAGGCCTCGATAGCTGAGATAGCATCTTTTCGGAAGCTCTGCAAGCGATCGTGGTTGCTGTCGAGTGGTGGTTCCTCTAGATAAGCCTTTGTGAATGGGTAGGCGTCTATTAGTTGAGGTGTAGTCCTAAGTCGCCCTAACAGGACAAGCTGGTGTGGCAGAGTAGCGAATGCTTTATCGCTAATAAATTCGATCGGCGCGAACGGATCATGAGGCTGTTGGCCGGCTGTCAAACGAGCTCTCTCCTCGTCTTCTTGATGCGAAATCAACTCCACTACCCTGGAAGTTTGCGACCAATCGAATTGGACGTTGGCGACATTGTTCGTGGGTTGATCGATGGCCATTTGGTCTTGATCTCCAAGATTGGGTGGATCGCGGTTTGGGGCATCATCCGAAGTAAGCAGATCATCAAAGCCATGTCCTTGCATCATGGTCCAACAATGCTGTTCTATCTCTAGCAACATTGCATTGCGGACGCGTTTCCTCTCTTTGATAAATCCTTTTTGAATCTTGTGTAGGCGCGTGATCTGATCTCGATGATAGGCAAGCGCCTTATGAACGATTTCGGTCCTCGGGAGCTGGACGAGCCTCTGAACTCGTTTGAGATTGAATTCGATTTTTATCTTGACGCGCTCTTCGCGATCGATCGTGGTCTCCCGCCTAGTCTCCTGTCTGATCTTCTTCCTGTTTGGCATGGTCGGATGATGTGTTGATGTTGTTGAACGCGACGGCTGGGAGGTGTCTAGAGCGTCCGAACGCGTGAACGCGTCGACGCGTCAGGGATGATCGACAGGGCTGTTAGCGTCAGCAAGGTATCTGACTCCGCGACCCCGCGTCGTAGCCTCTTCCTTCAACCTTTCCATGTTTGCCGCACGTCTCTTCTTTAGGATGTTTTGGATAAACTTGCAAAGCGCCGAGCGTTTCCCCGGTTGCTGGAAAGCCAGAAGTCATTCAACTCCGTCCTAAGCCATGATCCCTCGTAAGCCCTGCGCCGTCACCAACCACCCTCTATCCGATCACGCCTCTTTGCACACCAGTGTTGTGTCGCAAAGAAAGAAAAGAGACCGTTAGCTCTACTGGAACCTACTATCGCGAAAGCAGCTGACAGCGTGGGTGCTTACTGGGCATGGAATCGACTAGTACGACCCAGCTGCCAGCCTCCGTCCAGATTTCCAATTCCCATGAGCTGTGATAGATGAGCAATGGTGAAGTTTGCCGTCCCCTTAAGCCCATGTATGTACCTAAAACATTGTCGAATTTGGAGTCCGTTGATATTGGCCAAGCCGGCTTGATTATAGCCACGTAACCGCTCGGCGCTCGGGTATATAGCAGAGAATTTCATCCCAAGTTTCCTTTAGTAGTCATCCAGTTGATACACTCAATTTTATCCGATCCGGTCTCTCCAGTTCCAACAGATATTCAATACACATCTTCTTCTTCCAGTACCTAGCCATCTCCTACAATGCTGGATCACATCGGCCTCACCGTCCCAGCGTCGCGATTCGAGGAAGTCACGGCCTGGTACCTGGCCGCGCTTGCACCGCTCGGCTACAGCAAACAGATGGATTTTGGTGGGCAGGGTGTTGGCCTAGGCCCAGACAGGTTGAACACCGTTTTCTGGATTTTCGGCAAGGGCGATGCTGAAGCAGCTGCGACACACTTCGCATTTCGATGCACTGATCGAGATGCAGTTGACAAGTTCCATCAAGAGGGGGTGAAAGCCGGTGGGAAGGACAATGGGAAGCCGGGCTTGAGACCGTATCATCCAAACTACTACGCTGCCTTTGTAGTGGATCCTGTTGGGTAAGTGTCGTTGGCAGTTGTCGGTTATTGCATTCGGCTGACAGGTTTAGAAACAATGTAGAAGTCGTGGACCACGATGTGCCACAATAAGTGCAAGCAACAGGAGCATGTATGCCTCAACAGTATTGTTAGACTGCAATGAGATTGGACATCTGATAGGTGACCGATGTGAGGTCAAGCCGTCTCCATACCGCCTGCCCGTTTGACTACTGCCAAGACCCGCGTTTGTTCACAGCTCCTTCCACCCAAATCCCACTCTTGCCTTCTTAACATCATCTTCGACCTCGCGCCAAACCAGTGATGCCAGAGACAGACCGCCTCCAGGCTCTGCTTGAGTTCGCCCGTGAGGCCAATGAGATCGAGCAACATCGCGTCTCGCTCGGAACTTTCCTCGCTGGCCTTCAGCAAGAGAATGAAGACCTCGATGAGGCACAGCTGAAGCAGATTCAGGCAAGCCAACGTATGCCAAGCCACCCACCTTTGCTAACAGGTCAGCTCACCATCTACCAAACGCTCCTGGATCTTTTCAACACCAGTATGTATGACCACGCCATCTACGAGAACCTTCCTAAACGTAAATCAGACGATTCGGTCTCAAAGTCCACTCAAACCTCCGCAATGACAGCCTCATGCGCGACGCAGACCGACGCGGCGACAGACTCCCTTTGGGATCTATTGCCTAAAGCTCGCGAAGAAGCCTACCAGCGCGGCATCGATACTGGAAAAGACGACGGACACATCCAGGGAATCAAGGAAGGCCACAGCGCTGGTATGACGGAAGGCCTAGCTATCGGGCTCAAGCAGGGGCAAACGGAGGGCTTAAAGACAGGGTTAGATCAGGGCAAGGAGGTCGACATACAACGCGGCATCGAGATAGGAAGAAAACTCGGCTATGCTGATGGTCTCGCTGAGCGCCTGAGACAAACAAAGGAGAAGATGAAGAAGCTGGACGAAGAAGACACCAGCAGGCACATACCACAGGTAGAGGCGACTCGCGAGAAGATCATCGTGAAGCTACCTTCAAGGTTACCCGCAATGGTCATCAAGGAGGAGAAGGAGGAAGAGGCTAAGCCCAAGCCTAAGCCTAAGCCCATACCGATGATCAATGGTATCGACCCATTTGCGTCACTTTTGGGTCTGGCACGCAGGAAGTAAATGTGCGTTTGGAGGAGATAGGAAAGAATGTATGCAAAAGGAAGATACCCAATGGACCAGGCGAAGCACAGTCAGTATATCTTGAATTAGGCTTAAGTTAGTCTACTGCGGCTTAACATGAAACTTTGCAGACCACAACTACTCAGCAGCCAAGACTATGACCCCACAAATACCTGAGATTCAAAAGCCGATGTTTGAAGCGTTAATCCAGCGGCGCATACGCGCACATAAAGCGCATCGCAGCGGAAACTTCAATACACACGTGTCGCATGAAATGCCAGCAAATTTACGACATTCAGTAGCTACATCAGCCTGTGGCTAAATCCAATAGGCGACAGCAACATATGATATCAGCGCGTCGCTTTCGCGAACTATCAGTCACATGCTACGCACAGTCTACAGACCACTTCATTCCACGACTGTTGAGCGTTGTAGTTTCCAAAACGTATAAGAGTTATCTCAGACTCGCGCTCCCACATAGCCCACTCACTCATCTATACTAACACAACAAAAGCTCGATCAAACTCTTGCCGCAATATGTCTAACCTCATGTGGCCTGTACACGACCAGGTCCTCGAAGGAAGCTGGGAGATAGCGCGCGAGATATTATCGCGAGTCGACTCCATCCACCAGCGCCTTAATCGAAGCCTCCAGTACAGTAACGATCGCGAAGAGCGAGCCAGTATCAGAGAGAAACGGAGGACTCTTCAAACGTACGCTATCCTCTGTGAGCGGACATGGGAGCTCTACGAGTGGGCTCGCAGTGACGAAGCAAAAGCTGCGCGACCAGAACATCCTTGGGACACTGAACCAGCAGCGCAGTCGAAATATGCGGAGGCTTTGGGACTCACGAAGGATGAGCAGCCAATATCCCCGATGAGGGGCGTGATAGAGCTACATCAGAAGTTGCAGGAAGCCTTTGAAACAGGAGCGGAATTGTTCTATTGAAACACGCGCTCGAATGAATTGATATATTGGACAGTAATAAACACCGTCATATCTCCTTAACCCTCTCCATTAACCCCTCAACCATTGCATCCAGCTTCTGAACCACATCCCACGGCGCCTCTCCCTCCCCTGTACTAACACCCATAGCCTCGCCATACACATTCCCCCAAGCGGGATACCTTAGCATCGGACTCCTCGGATGCCAGTCTTTCCTCCATCGTCGCTCTTCACTCTTCAGTGTATTGATCCGCGCTAACAACTGATGTACTTCTACTAATATGGGAATGTGTGCTGCGCGACCGATGGTGTATTGCTTTGAGGGCGGTGTGACGGCTTCGGCGGCTCGCCATCGTGCTTCGATATCGAGGGTCATTCGGTGTAGGTTCAAGGCGCGGGCTGAGACGGAGTAGAGGAGGTAGTCGTGTTTGGCCCATGCGACTTCGTCGTAGGGGATGTTTGGTGGGGGTGGGCTGAGGTAGTGCTTTACGGTCGAACGAGGGGCGGAGGCGGAGGAACGCGGTGTCTCGGTGAGGGATCGAGGAGGTTGCGAGGACGAATGTGATGTATGTGTTGCGGAGTATGGTGCTCTGTCCGAAAAGCGTGGCGTTGGAACGGGGCCCGATGGTGGCAGTTCCGAGTAGCGAGAGCCGTGGAATGAAGGTTTTCGCGCTGGGGTTGAGAAGTGAGAGGGTTGGTACGAGGACTGCGGACTGTTCTTCGGCGACTCAGCTGAGCGATGAGCGGCGATCTTGGATGAGAACTTGCGCAACATGCTCTTGAGGTTGATGTCAGTGATTGGTGGACGATGGAAGTCCTACCTTGTCGAGGGAATTGTGGATATACTGACAATGATGAGCCTGGCAGTAAGGCGCCATTCACCATATCTGCCATTGACTATGTAGGCTCATCATGCTATTCCAGGTTTTTGCATATCTGCAGTGAATTAAGTGACTTGAAGACGGGAATGTGAAGCAAAGCCTCAACCTATGCGCGGCCAAGTAAAACATTACATGTATTCTCACCGCCAAACCTGGCGGCATGCCAAAAGCCATTTCACTTCAACTAGGAACACCCTCGTACTCCCAACCGTCGACTAATCTTCTCTTTCTTCCTCTCTTGTTCTCTCTCCGGTTCGCTGCACATTTGATGAAAAAGGTAAGCACAGCCAACAAGAAGATAATTACAGCCGCAACTGTCGGCACAACGACAATACGCGTACGGTTGGTGTCAGTAGTAGGAAGATATGGACACGTTGCATTGAGTCCAATGACCCAGCAATCCGGCACACTCAGACTGTTCATGTTGATGTACAGCGCATCTTCATTAGGAGCGGCAGCTTGCCAGGCAGAATAGAGATGTGAGTTTTCCAGCGCGGTGTGAGGTACGCTGAACTGATATGGATCCTGACAATAGCCCTCAGCGTTCGCGTAGTAGGTTGAGTCGTCCGATACACGCCAATTGTAGGGTTGTCGTGGATCGTGACAGGCCACGCGATGGCGTTGGTTGCAGTCTTCTATGCGCCAGCGCTGTGGATATGGCGACTTCATCATGACTACGCAGCGGTTGTCGTTTGTGTCGTCGCCTTCTCCAGAGGAATTGAGAGGCTGGCCAGGTGCGAAGGTCCATAGTGTTGAGTGTACGTATGCGGCGTAGGGTAAAGGATTCTTGTCTGCAGTTGTGTTTGCGAGGGTTTGATTGAGGAACGGTGTGATGCCGCAGGCGGTAAGATTGGTAATGGAAGGTATAGTTGACTGAAAGTCCGGCGTCGCGCTAATATCAAGCGATGGTGCATCAGCGAGAGCCCAAGACGAGTTTCTTGTTGAAGTCAAGGTGTTGTCGGAAGACGCAAACAAGCATCCAGAAGTTACACGCCCATCGGAGCCTACCGATACTGACTGCTCGTCGATGATAGTTCCGGGAGGGAAAACGTATTCGAGATCTGGTCCGAAGTTGTACTTGTCCATTTGCGGATCGATTGTGCTGTAACTAACGACAACCCGACGTAGCTGCTTGAACTCCATGAAAGCTTCTGTAGGCCATCCACTTTGTGTGAACAGCTGTCCATCGGCATTTTTGGAGTCATCGTAGTAACCAATCAATGGGCGGTTAGACCAATCAACGTCATACCACGAGCTGTTCAAGTTTGCGCGTTGGTCACCCAAGGCGTTTGGCGTAAGGGTGTTATCGGAAAGATTACCCTGCAACACATCACTAAGGAGTTGCCCGTCTTCAGGAAGCTGGTCTTGCGCAAGGTTCGGTGCTGGGGCGTCCGGATCGGTGATGGACGAGGCAGCATGCACGTTGAACGTGAACATGGTTATCTCAGCATCAGTCGTAGTGGCTGTAATCTCGAGAAAGTCCTCTATGATACCCGTGAGCAAATCCAGCGTCATCAGAGATGTACAATTATAGCTCCCGATTTGCAGGAGCGGTGGTCCATTGGGGGTGGGGAAGTCGACTATGGTCGGCGTTGCTGCACTCGTCGACGATGTAGAAGACGAAGATGGGGTAGATGATACCGCGTTTGTCGAGCCTGATGATGACTCTGCAGACGCAGGAGCCGATGTCAACGTCTCCTGGCGTTTTCCAAGCTGCGGAGGAATTTCCAGTGTAGATAGAGGAGTATCCGCACTCAATCTATTAGTTGTAGGCACCACTGTTGGTCCCGTCGCCACTGGTAAAGCACCCTCATCTGAGCTGTCTTCATTCGACTGGGGTAACTCCACTGGACATAGACTCCATACTGAACGTAGCGGATCCCAGTAAGTATCGACTGTGAATTGTCGAAAGCCGACAGCTAACAAGTTTGAGAAGCACTTTTGGAAAGCATTATGTTCGTACTGGTTATTCGTGAAGCAGGCTTGAGCTAACGATACAGCTGGCGTAGTATGGAAGTTGATGGGAAGTTGAAGCCCTACATCTCGTTGTGCCTACCATCAGTCAGCGATTCTGTTCGCTGATACTGCGTACGTCGAGCATGAGCCGACGGATCTGGAATGGTGCCACGAAGACCGCGCATGGACGTGTGATGGAACACAACCCCAACACCGTGCGACTACTTCACTGATGAATGCACGGAGTGCAGACAGCTGACACTTACTCTGAATGCCTCAGTCCAGGGCTCTATCCAACGCGTGTTCACAGCGCTCTGATCCGGGTTATACAACTTGTTAGCCGACATTCCCGCTGGCGAACCCGGGGACCAGCACCGTAAACACGTGGCTCACACCTCGCGTGCAACGGAAGGGATGAACGACACCCGTAAGCAGGGAACGCGATAAGATATGTTTAGAAACAGGATACAACGTGGAGTGTTCGTATATGCAGATGCAGGTGTTGATGGGTAGGATGTCGTTGGGATCTGCAGGGCTGGATGCGCGACCGCGACGGACCAACGGCATCACGTGGCAGCCCGCTAGTTTTCCCACCAATCCCCTTCCGGCTAAAACTCGACTGGCCAATGATGACGATTCGCATCGTCAAACTCACCGTTCAAAACACCAAGACTGCAATTTGCCAGCGACGATTCCAGCAAAACGTCCGGTGGCTTGCATCACGATTAAGCACCGGGTCGTTTGCAGAACGAGTGGGGGATATGGGGTATCACTGTTTACCCTTGATATAGTCCAGGTGTTCCGCATATTGTTCCCGAAGATTAGAGAAGGATGAGTACAAGCCTCGCACATACGCTTAATACGGGCGTTATAGCTAGGCTTACACAATACCGAACCCGCGTTGCTGGCAACTCGCTACCTACCGCCTGTAAGCGAGAGCTCGTGTCTCACTGCTCTGTACGACCTTGATCGACGTCCGAAAAAATGTTGAAAGAGCTTGCCGGCTGGATGATATGCAGGTCTGCGGCGCGAGGGAAAGCGGACAATGCGTTGGGAGCGCATGGAAGGTTGCGAAAAGCTTGCCGCAGGTCACTGGGAGTAATGCAGGTATGCGGCGCACGCTGACGCTTACAGCACAGATTGCCACGAGTACATTAAACGGGAGAAAAAGGGCCGCTGCAGGAGATGATGAGGTACTGCTATTACGACCCAGTTTTACACGGGATGTCTCCTGGCTGCGGATGCAACGTTGCTGTTGTGGTAAAAGGTCCGCTAGCTGTAGGCGGTCGAAGCAGCGTTGCCCACGGTAAAGCCGAGAGAGTCGGAGCGGTGACTCCGGAAAATTTCTGCACCTTTGCCAATGAGGTGAACGAATAAACGAATAGAAGGCTCCAGGCATGGGGGTCTTGGAAGGATGCAACGCAAGCCGCTGATGCGGCAGGTGCACTTCTGCCTCCTGACAGGATGGAGAAGCAAGTTGCAAGCAAGTCTGACATAGCGACACCTGCGAACTCTGTGTTTGGCATAGCAAGATGGTATCGTTGCATCGAGAGGTCTCCATCTGGAAAGTGCGTACACTGCCACAGGAGGCGGCGATCATTCCGCAGTGTCAACACATTCGCAGTCGCCGAAGCCGAAACCGACGCGAGCCCCAGTATCGGCAAAAGCAGAAACCACGGCTCCAGCTGTTGCAACAGTTCCGCACGTCCGCGGGGATATCCACAGTTGTTTGACGTCTAACGTCTTCACTGCGTATGCACACAAACAAACGAGGTTTCGCCTGGACCCAGTGACTCCACAAGACTGTTGACGCAACCGCTTCCCGTGCGCGTTTCACCGAGGCCATCAGAAGGTAACCGAGCGTGCCGAGCAGCTCGAAGTCTGGTTACGAGGGTCTTGGTCTGACACCCGTCTGATTGACTCTGACAGTCCTGCATACCCCTACATATGTAGTGCGGTTGTGAAAGCGACGCGTTTCGTGCATAACTACTACCTCAAAGCTAGACATGCGATCCTGGACATAGGAAAAAGGTTTCACCATCTGAGCTGCATGCACATGTCATAAGTTCGACCGGTTGGTAGCCCCGCCACGAGCCACAGACTTGAGGCGGAGGAGGTCCGGCACGATCTACGCTAGAGGACGACGTTGTGATGCTTGTGCAGATCGAAGGGATCACGACATTCACACGCAGGAACCCACCGTCAGAAGGGCCTCATCGAGTCCCCTGATGATGTTGTTCGTAAAAAGAAACATGCTCAGGACCGAGTTACGCCGGACTATCGTAACCGTACCGTTCAACGTTCAACGGTAAATGGGGATGTGCATGCGTCTACTCGCCCCCGAACAGAAGCGAATCCGATGTCCCACAATACCGCCGTCCCTGGTACCGATGAAGTCGCATTGTGACATGTATGGGCCTGAACCAAAGCCGATGGATCGCGGACCCGAGGGACTGGAAACTGAAATACTCCCTCTCGAGGACGGCGACCTTCCACCAACGGCTCAGCGACGGCGTTGTCCTTAGCATCACAGGGAAGGGCGGTAGACTATGGGATTGAACGGCGACATCCTCTCGACGGCGCCCACCCGGTACCAGAGTTCGAAAGACGCTATCGATTAGACCTTCTGTGTCCGCATTAGGGTACCAGAGTTTGAGCTATGCCATATGCACAAAATGCCCGTGTCTTTCCAACGCTCCTTGCACCATTGCGGACATGGAGATATGCGCTAGTCGCGAATCTCGCGAGCCGTCGCGCACTAGAGCGTAGATCAAAGTCTAATAGCCGTAAGCGGTAAGGTCACCAGTAGCCGCATGATCGAAGTCCCAGTGTCTTGTTTTCAGTGTTTTTCTAGTCGCCGACCCTGTGTGTAGTGCGTTGGCCGATTGGAACGTTGACATGGACGGCTCAACGATCATACCGAGGACGTTGAATCGTGAAATACGAAAGATGCGATTCGCTCGGATGTGCGGTGGTAGGGGGCCAGAGCGACCGTACCGCACCGGGCGGGATTGAGTGTATGATTCGTGAACACAGCTAGAGCGAGGAGATCACGGTGGGCGTATCTGTGCGTACAAACTGGAGGTGCGTGGACAGTTCGTAATTTCCACAGCTGCAAAGTAAGTGTGGCATGGGGAAGTCTTCCGAAACTATTGCCTCCGTCACGGATTGCTATCGTGGTATACGTCCATCCCAGGGAATCCCTGGGGACATGTTTCCAGAAGTGCCGAAGCACATCTTCATGTCGCAGGTATCACGGGTGACAGATTCTTGCTCAGCGGTCCAGAGCCCCACCTCGGCCACTATTGGTGGCAGTGTTAGGAAAAGGAGCGACCAATCAGTCATTTTAGAAGAAGTTATTGTTCGTCAGCTGTGTGGGTCCAGTCCAATAAGGAGACGGTGTAGGCGACACTGCAGAAGCTGCGACGGGTACGACTGCGTGGACTGATCGGGATCGCGGCGAGATCGCTCCATGCGTACGTTGAGGTGTGGAGAGGGGTTTTCAGCGTGGTGGCTATCGCGGACGATTGTGAGTATCTGTCACGAGTGGGTACCACAAGCAGTCGAGATGTCATTGGAGCGGTGAGCTCTCGCCTTGAAGCGTTTAGAAGCCTGGAACTTAGTGTTCGGCGATCGCTGTTCAGTGTGGGAACTCCTTGTTGTACCCCGTCAGGCGTTCAAGTGAGGGAACTTGGTACTGGGAGTCACTAAGGGATCGTGTGATGATTGAAGTTTGTTCACAAGGTCATAATTTGTTATAGTGTATTGTTTTTGATTGGCATCGGTGTAGACGCTTGCGGGTGCTGTCGCACTGCTGGGTATTATTACTGGCGACTAATTGTCGCAGTGTACAGTAAGACCTCCCTGGGTCCAAATGGAGAAACGCCGTAGTGTGTCGGACTTCGACATAGGCGACGCTACCTGGCTCAGACAAGCCAGAATAGAAACAAAATAATGTGCCTCCCAACCGTGACACATGAACAGAGATGCTACATGGGGTATCCTGAGAGTCGTGTACAATGTTTCCCTTTTTAGGTGCATGCAAAACCAGAGTAGACAAGGTTGAAAAGCTTTGTAACAAGCAAGGTGTCGATCATTGAACATCGGCCATTAATAGAAGTAGGTTGTTTGAAACATGCGACGTATAGACAAGAAGGGGTATGGTGAACAACGTGAAACATGATAGACAGCTACATGATGTTTCGCAGCGACATCCTGTCCTTTGGTGAGACGGGCGCACTTCTGACTTCCGCTGGAACAGATGGCAGCACGTAGGGTGACGGTAGTTGTCGCGCAGCTGGACTGGTGCTTGCGCTCGAGGACTGAGGGACCGAGAGTGTCGGCTCTGCGAGCGAATGGAAAGGGGGCAACGCTCGTTGGGGCACACTAGTCGGCGCAGACTGAGGCATAGAGTGGTGATGTGTGAGCTGAGGGGTAGGCTGAGTGAGCAGTCGCGGTGGTTGTGGTCGCTCGTAGTTGGGCTCCCGGAAGGCAGGCGCAGGCTTGGGCGCAGAGGCTTCACTGCGGTGGAGCGGCGGGAGTTGTAATGAGCCGCGTCGCCTGTGCAGGTCGTATGAGGAGTCGTCTTCGGGCGCAAAGCCGGTGGTAGGCAAGTAGCGGGTGGAAGAGCTTTTGCGCTCTTCCCTGCTACCAACTAATGGAGCAAGTGTGATGTCGAGAGGGGAAGCTGCGCCACGAGGCGAGCGCGACTCTGAGCCAGTGTCGGTGATCAGGGAAGGAGCGCCATCAGCAGATACGATGGAGTAGCCAGAAGGCGAGGGCATGGGTGTCTCGAATCCTCGTGCTCGTACTGTGGCGGATGCTCCATAGGCTGAGATGTCAAGAGGCTGCGGGCGCGATCCGGGGTATGGCTCGAAACGCTGGGGCTGGGGCAGCTTGAGTGCATGTGGAGAGTTGGTTGGAATGTTGAGAGAGGACCTGTGTGAGTCGTGGTATGAAGACACCCGGTGCTCCTCGTGATGAGCCTGGCTGTGGGGTGTTGGGTAGTGGTAGCCAGTCTGGGGATGGTGCATGTGCTCTCGGGATCTTTGTTCAGGACGCTCAGGATTGCGCTTGCGGCGGTTCTGGCCACCATTCCACCAGTTCTTGACTGCGTTGTCGCTGCGTCCCTTTAACCGCCTTGCAATCTCCGCCCACCTCTTGCCCATCTCAGCGACCATCTTCTCAATCAGCTCCCCCTCTTCTCCGGTGATGGGATCATGGTTCAGTGTTGGCTTCAGGTTCTGGTGGTAGCGCTCTCTGCATTGCTTTGGTGACCGGGAGCCAATCTCCTGTGAGATGCGTACCCAGTTGTGAGGTCCATTACGGGCGACGAGGTTAACGAGCCACTGATCCTCGTGCTGCGACCAAGGGCCGCGTCTGTGGGCAACCATGTCGAACTCTTCTGAGAGGGAAGGAGCGACACAGGGTTGAAGTGAGGTATTGGGTCCGCGCTGGTATGAATGCGGCGGACGGTGAGCACGTTCAAGGTCAGACTCCTCGATTATGGCTAGATGATCAGGGAGATCAAGATGTTGGTTGGGCTTGAACTGTTGCAAAGTGTGGGGATGTGCTGCATCGTGGGTTAGTTTTGCGTACATCATTAGAATGGGGCAGGCGAGGAGTGCAACCAAGACTATCTCAGAACATTTGGTGATCAAATGCAATGAATGACAGTAGGTATAGTTGGGATGCAGCGCAGGCTGAACAGTAGTAGTGCTGAGAGCACGGTACAACAAATGCAGCCGATGACAAGGAGAGGTGATGAGTGAGGGTAAGACGTACCTGATTGTGCGGATGAGAAGCACAGAGCAAAGTGTCAGTGTCGATTGTTGTATGGTAGAGGGGAAGTTGAATGATGGTTGACGTTGTTAGACGAGCCAACGGTAACGTGGTAGAGGCGGGCACTGGTATATATCACGACGGGCGCGGGGAGGAGTAGTCAGGACACTTGGACGCCAAGGCGGTCGAGGAGCTATTGACTTGTTCGGGACGGGCAGATGTGAGCGAGGATTCTGCTTTTCAGACGATGCGGCTAAGGCACTGGTGAGATGGTGGACGGAGAGCGCTGGGGCGTCATGCGGCGCTCTGAGCGACTAGCTGGGCCCTGAGCAGCAGAGGGCTAATGTAATCGTTGTCGACGACGCACACAAGCAGCGATGGACCTGGTTAGGTGCCAGATCGTCGGATTCGACAAGTACCCTGTATCACATCGTGGCATGGCGTATGGCGCTCGCCCGGCGCCGACTTGGGACGGCAGAAAAAGCAAGCGTTGCGCCCAGCTCGCATTACCACCCTGGAAACAAGCGTAGTGAAGTGCTCCCCCCTGCGACGCTCCCTGGCCGCCGACAGCGCGCTCGTCCCCGCCAGCGGCCCACCGCTCGCGCGAAATGGTCGCATTCGCTGGGGCCCCTGGCCGTTTCGTTGTCGATTCATGATGGTGCACGCTAGCAGCAAGGCCGGTGGGATTCAGAAGACACCATGGAGACAGTCAAAGATACCCCCACTCGGCGCGATACTTGGACAGCCCCTGCCCACAGTAAAACCAAACATATCGACCGCCGTAGGGTTGAGCAGCAGCCTCAGCCAGCCAGCCTCAGCGGCATCCAGGATGCTCCAGTGGGCTCGACGTGGTCCCCATCATGACAAGCTCTGTGTACCGTCACCCTGGTTCAGGAAGGCCGGACATGCGCCTTGGGCCCTCTGGCGCGCTTGTCGCCCTTGCCTGACAGCCATGATGGACATGTTGGGTTTGCAGTGTCAAGCAACGGGGTCTACATGTCTTCGTGATGCCGTTTCCCCATGGCAAACTGCGCTGAACTGGTGTCTCGAGCAGGCCGGCCGTCGACACGAGGCAGGCCTCTCCAGCGCCGCACGATGCACGTTGCAGTCAGCACTTGGGCGTCGATCAAACGGGTGCTGGTGCTGGGTGCGGACCGGGCGCGAGTAGTGTGATCGTCACCGGCCCTCACATTGGAGGACACGAGGTCGGCGAGGTGCGCTTGGCATCACGACGTCTCCTTTTCGGGCCTGTCGTTCTCCCGAGGCTAGCGCGGTGCACTCACATCGAACTGGGCGTGTTTCTGGTGTTCTATTTTCTGGCGAGTGCGACACACAACCTGTTTCCTGAGGCGTGTGTCTCTGGCCGCGCTGGGGTGGTGTTGAGGGTGTCTGCTGGCGGCCGTTGGTGGGCTGGAGTGATCTGCCGGCGGGACAGTAGCGAAAAGTAGCGAGCCCGCTCAACTGGATAGCCTGCACCAGTGAGCGCCTGCCGTGGCATTTGGAATATTGCCAGCTAGTACAGTAGCCCTCGATTTGCGCTCCAGCCCTTTTCGGCAGCCTCGGAGGCCACTCGTGCACGCTTTGGGATGGGCAAAACCGTTGCTGGCCAAAACACATCGTCACTCTCGCTCCCATTCTATCGTCGCCGAAGTCACCCACTAGGGCGATCGCAACCTGCTGCGGGTATCTTGGTTATACCGTGACGCTATTATCTCGATCGTCCTGCACGCTGCAGCGAGACCCTCGAGGGCAGCGAGTGAGGCTGTCCGTCGCCCAACTTTCTCCATTTATCCCCAGCCCGACGTCGACCTATTACGCCATCGGTGGGGACACTGTACATGTACTCAATCTGATACCGCTGCTGAAGGCTATATCGCGAGTCACCCATGTCGGCGCCGCGCAGAATAGAGACAGCCTCGTCCAGACTGCTGCACACCCCACGCGACATGGTTCCAACTCTGTTCCCTCACCCAGCACCAGGGCTTGGTTGCGTTCGGATAGACCGAGGTCTCGCCATTCCTTGTCCGTCGCATGCGGCGCAGGCGTGGCTGATGCATCAGATCCGGGGGTTTCATCGCTCTTACCGTTAGCGGCCTAGCGCGTCCCGGTTGCAAGGCCTAGCGTTCACGGGACGCACAGCATCCGGCCGAGTGGGTGCTTTGTTTCGCTGAGCCTCAGCCGCTTTCTGCTGCACATGCGCTCCAATGCAGCAACCTCGCCGTTCACCCGACGACTTTATTTGTCCAATCTGCCCTTGCCATCCATACGTTCGCTTCAAATCGCCTGCAGGACTCAACGGTCGCCGTCGCCGATCGCTTCCGAGCCCGCAATTTCGACGAACGAATGACAATTCCATGCGTTGCATTTGCAATTCTGCTACATGCACGCAGACGTGTGGCCCGCCGCTGATTCAGCACCCCCGTCTTGACCAGGGTCGTGAGCGATCGTAGGAACAAACTCTCGCCAAACACGCAGGCCTGTCTTTCGCGTTCGGATTCGCGCAACGGCTGTTTGTCTTGAGAGCGCCCTGCCTGAGTCGCCTAATCGCCAAACCATGTACCACCGAATGTCATCCATGACCCTCGACCCCTTCTGTTCCTCGGAGCACCGCGCGGGGTCTTCCGCTTGGTCGATGGAATCTGAAATCCTAGCTCGCTGCCCATCGTGGTTGGCTGCTTCGTACGTCTGCCGCAGCTATACGCCTGCCCATCCTCAACCATGCCGCGCAGCATCCCGTCCTGTGGGACGAACGGTGGTTCCAACACTGAGGTGTGGCTCCTGCCGTGTTCGCTGCAATGTCTGAGCAGGACAATTTGCAGACACAGCATTTCGCCATGGCTAGCACGCTTTCGTGTCACGTCTTCCATATGACCTCGACCGAAGATGCTCGGCCCTTGGTCTATATCCATGTCGACGCTGCAACTGCTCCCGATGCCAGAGTGCATCCTGTGCAAGAGCGGCATCTTTCCGCGCTACCTTCCGCGCGCCTCGTCACCCTCTTGCGAGTCGCGGAATATTGGATGTCGTCGGCGAAAGTCCCCTAGCCAGGATTGCCCTCTCTCTTGGCCGGCACAAAGAGAGGATGTGCGCGGGTGGAAGGGGATGAAAGACCCACGGATTGGCAAAACCTTCGCAACGTGTTCCCTGCAAGTGACTCTACGCCTCCATCACCAAGCGTCTCGCAACACACGCCGCATAGTGCACCCGATGTGCACCTCACAGCAACGGCGACCGATGTCGACCAAGTTACCATCTTGACATCCTGCGCTGTGCAACTATATGATCGCCGAGGACGGTTCTAGAGTCAACAGTAGTACGCTCACACCTTGCTTGTCTGACTGCCCCGCCCCCAATATCGTATTGGTAGTGATAAATCGTCATGGACGGCACAATCCGACCAGGGTTTGCGGAAGCACGCACTGCCGTAAACAATTCTCCAGCAAAGGAAGGGGTGCGAGACCCGTGTGGATTTGCATTTCCTCGAATAACTCTCCATAGGATCAGACAGGGATACCCAGCCACGATCTCACAGATCAGATTAACGAATGATCTGCGCTCAGCCAATAACAAAGCCAACTCGCTGCGTCAATCTTCTGAAACTCATTACCCACCTTCGACTGTCGTTTGTTCTTCCGTCGTGGCTTGTTCATATCGACCGGGACTCCCATTGGTGGTGGCGCGTACCGCTCTTCCCAAAACAGGTTGCGGTTGACGAAACGTCTTCAAATTGAGGTTTGCAGCTCACGGTTATTTGACAGCGGCACACCAGCGGCCAAACTGATCGACTTGTCCGCGCAGTGGCCCGCACCAGCCTCACTATACAAGGCACCCACGCATGGGTGGCAGCACAGCTCAGCACCTGGCCTACATGCGACTTTTGATTTTACATTCCACGCTGCACTCATGCTTCAGAAGTCTCTGGGGTGGTGGCACTACACCACCGTGCAGTCTTCACACAGGAGCTCATGCAGTAAATTGTCGTCTCTGACTCGTCATCGACTCCATCTGCACACGTTAGCGCGCTGCTGCGGCGCATCCTCTCGACTGGTCCAAAGCAAGATGCGGCGCCAGCGAGGGAAGGCCGTTTAGCTTAGATCTGAGCGGCCGCCGAATCGGATCGGCATGCCCCACCAAAACCCCTTTCTCCTCGCTCAAAGGGCTGCAAAAGTAAGTAAAACCATATTCTGGTCAGCAATTGCTATCCAAAATCAGCAGCCAAGGTTGTTGGCATCCTGTACGACTCGTCGCTCGGCCCATGCCGACACACACCTTGTTGTTGCCTCTCAACATCTCCATGATTCGCCGGGAATGTGCGTGACTTGCATCACCCGCCCACACGGAAAATAGCACTGGACGGCTGATCATCTGTTTCGGAATTTCACCGTCTGGCGAGACGTTAATGGCGTTGATCACGATGACACCTTACCAAGCCCTTTGGGGATCGTCAATAGACATGATGCGGATGACCTCGCCGAGATACTAGCACTTGGTGATGGATGCATGTGCACGCAAAATCTTGTACTAGGACCGGCCTGTCGGTCCAGGCACTTGGTTCCGTACCTATTGAATGAACCTATGCCACCGATCCCGCGTTCGGCCGTGGCCATGCAATGCCCGCAGCCGCACCACTACCCGCACAACATGGAGCGGCGCCGAACCCTCAATGTCAACGCTTGAGAAAGCTTCCTCTTTACTGTACTCCCAAGGTCGGCCATGGTGTCATACTCGTTCCTTTGCTTCAGGTCCATGTGCGCGTGCTATGATCTGCAACACTGATGATCGACCGGATGACCACATCCGGAAGGAGATCCACGACTCGTGAGCCTGCTTGCGTGCTCATGGCGATCAGGGTATAATCTTTGCTTTTTCGTTTTCTGTAGGGCTCGCAGTCAAGGCATTCACTGCACCGCCTCGCCTCACGTTTTCATCCCCTTTCGTGTACTGCCGAATTTCCGAATCCAATCCTTTGCAGTGCAGCACTGCTGTATCAGTTGCTGCCCTATGCTTCCACAAGGCATTCATCAAACACAGGGCACCACTCACGACGTTCAGGAACGTCAACGGTCGGCCCCGTTCACGTCAGAGGCATGATCTAGCATCAAATGGGATCCTCGTACAGGGATAATCGCTTCACTTTGTTGGCAAGAGCTGGATGAGCGTTCACCGTTTCTTGACAGAGACAGCGCTGCACGTCCCTATGTCGTTGAGAATGACAGCGCATCGTGCGAGTAGGATGTACCCACACTATGCAGAGTTGTCAAGCCGTGTAGAGCCATTCACGGTTTATTGTTGACCGGCATCCGCTCGGTTTCGCATCCTTTCACACGATAGCCATAATCCTGGCTGGACAGTACCTGAGGGATTCTCCGGAAGGCACCGCCGATCTGCATGCAGCACAATGTTGCCTGTTAGCCTGTGGTTACCGCTTTCGGATTATCAGCTTATCGTTTTGTTCTCTCAATACGCCGAGCACCAATCATGGAGACGAGTCGAGCAACTTCGAGGCACTGCAGAATCCTGTTTTGCGGACTCGCTATTCTTTTCGACCATCACTGACTCGTCACGACATCGAACGATAATGAGCAGTGTAGCTTTGGGCTCCAAACCTTCACCGTTGGATACGCGCGCTTGTAGGCATGAAAAGTTCCGGTGGTTAAGCTGGATATCAGGTTAACCTGAAATCAGTCATGGGAGCGAATGATGATCGCCTCTGCACAGTGCACAAGAGTTTATCCCTCTGTTTTGCTATTCGCTTGATTCAGCGTTGTATATCGTTTTGATGCCATTCCTCAAGCTGTTCTCCTGGCTGAGGACGGCTGTGTTGCCCTACGTGAAAACGGGGGTACGTCTGACTCTGCTATGCCAGACAATCGATCTATGCACCTTTCCCCAGCGAAGTCTCGCAGCAATTTTACTTTGCTTTCCCTTTTTCGCTTGTTCCTCAGTCTCCCATCAGCCCAAGCTACGGTCTGCGTCTGCTATCACCTGTTCGGTTATCAAGTGCAGCTGCTGTCTGATTGTATGACAGCTCTCAGGAATCTGTCGCAACATTCACCATTTCTTTTGTATACATCATTTCTTCTACTGTGACGCTGACAATTTCATTAGAATTCCAACCCTACAACTGGAGTACCCCCTACACAACGCATACTATTCCGGACGTGAACCCAGGCATTCATTAGTACTCAGAATAGCCACAGGCTCAGCTCGTCAAGCTCGTCACACTGGTCGATAAGAAGCACCACCTTCCTTCCATTCTCAACGATGCTGTGGAAACTGCTATCTCACGCATCGCACTTGTTGCATAAGTACCACCTTACGTTGTACCTTCCACGACACGCGATGTCCGTTCCGAAATCCCGTTAAGGTACTTTGACAGCGCCGAACACCAAGACCCAGGGCCACGGTAAAAGTACGAAGCTTGTCTACATACGGTCATACAATTAACCCTTGCGGTCATGAGTGGCGGAAGAATTGAGACGGATATAGTGAGTTGATGATACACGGCAGTTTAGGGTTGGACGTGGGGTAACGCAATGACGAGGTGCAACTTGCTGATTAAATTGCGCAGTTAAGCGGTGCATGGGCTACACCTATTCCATCACTGCAATCAGGTCGACGGATGCGAACACGCGACTAGGCATCATGGAACAGCTCAGCGAAATGAACACCACACACACAAACAGGGTTGGGGCAAAATACCCTATCGAAAGATGGACAACGTTCCTCTATACGCAGCCACGCAGGTTCACTCGCTAAACGTTCAGCTACCCTGCCCTCAGCATCCACGAGCTGCATCTGCACACTTCAGCAGCCATCTTACATGAGCAGCACGGCAATCCCGGTTGGCGAGGGCTATAGCTCAGCCAGCGAGCACATACCCCTCGTGCTCTCTGGTGCCACCCTTCGGAAGCCCGTCAGAAGCTGAACACGAACCCGGGGCCTCGCACCTGGGTCCAACGCCCGGAAGCGCCGCCTACTGTAGCATGCTTCTAGGGAGTTTCTAAAGGGTTGCACGGCGCGCACGCGAACGTCTGACTGCGTTATCGGCTGGCCGCTGCGCAGGTCTCGTCACCTCCTTCAAACGATTCAAGGACCCTCAAGCACGCGAAACCCCTCCTAGCACTGGTTCTCACAACCCCATTGTTTCTCTGTCTCTCTTCCCACCAGGGTGTCATACTCCTACAGATGAATGGATCTGTACCTCCCGGTCACATTTCGCACCATACTCCCCAATCTGTCAGTCGCGCGGGCCGCAGCCGTCCGGAACCAATCTCCAGCGTCATCCACCCGTGGCTTGCAGCTTGTCTTGTCTGACACAAGGACAAGGGCCCTGGCCTCCCCCATGCACCCAACCAAACAACGGCGGGGTTCGGACGCAAGCAGGGCACTCAAACCTCACGCATCTAGGCATGCAAGCGAGCAGAGGCCAAAATTGCCCGCCTTAAGCCACGAGGCAGCAAAAGCCGTTGTGCCACGCTAAACTTGATTTATTTATAGCGTTGCGCTGGCCTAACGTGCATTTCTTCCACCCAGGTATCCTATCTCACGCCTCGGGAGTCGGAGACGGCAGGTAGATGTGCGTGTATATCCGCCGGCAATCTTGACGCAGAAGCGCGATATCACACTGCGGCGCGGTTTCCCTTGGGTTTGTACAGTTGCCTGCGCGTGTCGCGGTGTTCGCGATAGTGGATAGTGGAGCCCTGTATTAGGCCCGATGCCACCCGTCATCTACGACTCTGTTGTGCATCGCCCGTTTGCAGTAGAAGGCGCGAAATTCTTTGCGTCGCAGATGTGGAGACAATTCCGGCTGATGAAGTAATGTACACGGTATGTCACTCTGAACATGGCCTTTTGTGTAAGTGCTCGCCGGGGCTTTGTACAGCACTGATAACTATGTACCGTGTGGCTTCGTACCAGGGGAAACTGTCCGACGTTCTTTCCGGCTTGTCGAACAGTCCGAAAGCAGTATCTCATTCATTGCACCGAGCTTGTGTCGCTCATACGATACTAATCACTAATATGACAGGGCCTTCCGCTGGTCAAGTCAATAGGTAAACTCACCGCAACCAACCCCACATCGTCATCGTTGAGTAGGCTACGACCAGCCCGTGCACATGGCTACCCACATCACGATTCTGCAGCTGCATCTCATGTCCTGCAGCCGGTAAGCATCCACGGACCTCCTCCTAGGTGTACAATCAATTCCATGACAACCCGACACTTGTTTCTCTTAGTCAACGTATCGGCCGAAGGCCGTGTTTACGCACGAAATCAGAACGAGGACCCTGCGTCCCATCCCCCTGCTAATATCGCATCGGTCAGATCCCTCGATATGATAGCTGTAGATGTCTGGGGTAAGTTTGAGGGTGAGTGAGGCGAATGGACAGAGCAAGGGCAAGTCAGCAAGGGGGTGGGCAAAGTGTAAGACCGAGGTACGATATCATTGGGAGAGTAGACGAGAATCATGCCATTGGGTATCATGTTCATCTCAGCGGGTGGTCCCAACAACTTGGTAAGCTAGTTCAACGGGCGCGTAACTGTGACTGGTAGGTTGGTTCGGACAGTTTGCCCTTGCCTTTACATGCAGATTAGGTGCCTTGGGCTGTTGCGTTGCTGCCGTATTTTGATGCGTTTTTCTTTCTCCCTCTCGATGATGCAGGACCCTAAACCTTTTCGCGTGTCGTGCGTCTGCTTCTAGAACAACCGTCTTAAGCGAAAATGGCCTGTTTTCCAGCCTTAGCTTCATGCTTTGGGCCTCTACGTCGTCATTTTGAGACAAGGCAAAGTTAACAATGGGCGCCTGCAAGCGACAGCGCGTCACAATCCACATTTTCCACGCCCCCAATTCTTGTCGCGAAGCAGAAAATCCTTCAGCCTCCTGCTGCATGTCCGCTTGTTCCGAGTCAGTTGGGCAAGAAGACATGGTCGGTTTGCATCCGCCCGTCCAGCGAACCAAGTTGCGTCCCAACTACCTCATGATCTCCCGCGCCCTGCGCCACACGAATCCTTCCAACAGGGCCAAAACGGTAAAACTAAACATTTTTATCCTGTTTTGTATCCGGATCGTCTTACTTCCGGAATCCTTTGACGAATCCATTGCATCCTCGATTGCTGTTTTGGGTAAGGGCGCGCTGCCGACATGGTGTTGCACGCAGCGAACGGTTGGTAATGGTGTTTTGTGGAGAGCTGGAATGCTGCTTGTCGGTGGCACCGCACGTATGAGACGTTTGAACTGTTGACGAGACGCGTAGGAGGTGCTGCAACTGGATTGTTTGGGGTGCAGACTGCGACATTATGGTTGGTGGTAATGAAATGCCGAGCTGGGTTCTTCAGCTTGTACGGTCCACACCTTTTCTCTCTACCTCACGACTCAGCATTACAACCACTCGTCCGGTACTTGCAGGCGACAAACGGCTTAGATGACATGCACTACCTAAACTACTCTTGGCAATACCGCGGTTCCGTGCAACGATGTCCTGAACGGTACCGCGCGGACTGGGCCGCTCCTTCGTGGCAACTTGTTAGGTTGATCACCTTATCCGTCTGGAGATAACCGGGAAACTTCACCTCGGCACCCAAGCGGGCTGACGGCCATAGTAATCACTCGATTCGAGCATCGCCATGCCAAGCCACACACTTCGCCGAGGTGGTTTCGCTTCGGGTGGTGATTGAGGCTGCACTATGATGGGTGTGGACATGCATAAGCGATGGCGATCTCCTGCTTTGAGCGTGTCGCAGTGTTGACGGCGACGGGAATAGAGCAGTGCACAGCGAGGCTGAGGCTGGTTGTCAAATTGATGTGGTTTGGGTATTGCGAATGACCAACGCACATCAAGTATGCGTCACCGTTATTCGTGGGTTCAGGCTACAATGTGGGCTGCCGTTGTTTGTGAAGACTCGGTATTACGACTGCCTCTATTCCTATGCCAAACAGAATAGGTTGAGATTCCGATTTTGAAGGCTGGCTCGTATTTCTCCCTCATGCAAAGGTATTAAATCTCTCACTTTATGGTGATCACTTGAGTACAGCAGTCGCGAAACACAGTGATATAACCGTGACAGTACGAGAGGTTATGTAAAGCATGATGTGTCTGTTTATATTAGGTGATGCTCTGAATGTTGTCCACTACACTTCTACTCCAAATTGTATGCTGGTGCGGCGATTTGCCGCATTGTTGCTATCTTGCTTTCGACCATAAGCTAGTAAAACTACAAGTTGCTCATTCATATTTCAGCCAAATAGAACACTCTTGATCCTACCTTGATTATCCTCTTACTTTCTAGTAGCTCAGCTTTTACGTATCGTCCTCGCAATCCGTCTCGATCTTGTTTAACGCATGTTCTCATGCCGAGAAGTTTCCACGAAGTGGAAATAGGATAGCCTGTGTACTCAGATATTGAGGTTTTCGCGGGCTGCATTAGACGCAATAATAGTAGTAGTAGTATCGAGAAGGTTCTTGGCAGTTCACGCTATGCGAACACGTCCTTTTCTTAACGGCTTCTGTGACGCAGTGAGTTGATACTCTACCTCGGTCGACTATGACACTCCAATTTTCAACTTTTAGCAAACTGACTAGATCATTCTGTACCATTGCTTGCGAAACACATAGATACCGCTTATCATTATAACATCTCTGATATCCCCACAGATTTGCATGCAGTCTTGGCTGCTTCTCGGTCTACATCTACAATACGATCTCGATCATCATTACCTTACCGCACGTATGAGCTGTTCATCTCCTCTAATTCTCAATATCTCCAGATGAAGTTCACCAGAAAGCGAAGAGTTGCATGATCTCAATATTTGAGGTTGTCTCCAGTACATCTTCCATCGTAGGTAGTAATAACCAACACTTACACCTGCTGGAAAACCTTGGGTAGGGGCTCATATACTTCTGTAACGATAAGATGTTATTCCGCGATTATTTCGATTTCATCTTATTCACTAGTAGCGATAGCAACGATTTTAGAACTTCATCCTCAAATGGTAGCTTTCAGTCATTTGAGGCACAAGCTATCAAAGTAAAAAATGGATTCGAACTATGTACAGGCGACGTTCGCAAATTGATGTGTACAGTATGAGAAAGGTAAGAAGGTAACTACGTAGCACTCTTGTGATCCATATCCATCCATCCCGGGGTCATTTGTAAAGATGACTTCATGATCCGATAGGATCGTCTATGCGCAGTAAAGGTCGGAGGTAGCGCTGTCGAACTTGCAGTTGGAGGGGGATTGGATGGCAAGCTAGTTGGTATTAGCATACTGATATGCGAGCAAAGATGTCATGGCTGTGACTTACGTTGATGTAGCCACCGTCACCGCGGCTGTAGAAGGAGTTGTCGGGGCCGGCCATAAGGAAGCAGTCGTAGTCGGTGTTGAGGACACCAGACTTGAAGCGGACAGAAGAGAGCTCGCGCATCTGGTTGGGCTTGGTGACCTCGTAGCCCTTGTTGTAGCAGACAGCAGCCTCGCCGGGCTTAGCGCGCTTGATCATCTCGGCGACAGTGGCCTGAGTGAAAGCCTCACGGGCCTGAGTAGTGAGAAAGTTAGTCTGAGAACTGGAATTGATTTATAGGGGTTGTGGCTTACAGCGTTCCAGTCAATGGCATCCTTAGCGATGTTGAGGGCAGCAGTGCCGGAAACACCGACAATACCAGAGACAACACCTCCGATGATGGCGATGGAGACGGGGTCGACAACGCGCTTGTCGAGCTCAGGAACAGCGGGGGCAGTCCAGTTGGTCTTGTGAGGGTGAGGGTGAGGCCAGGTAGGAACAGCGGCGGCAGTGCCAGCGAGGAGAGCGGTAGCGAGTTGGAACTTCATTTTGAAAGAGGGTTGGTTGGTGATTCAGCGAGTGAAATCGGGTGGATTGTAAGAGACTGTTGTAGTGATGATTGAAGACTTGATGATCGTGATGAGGATATTGAGGAGTACTTCTCAACCTCTTATATATCCAAAGTCTTGCGCTGATCACCACCCAAGGGGCATATACAGATATCTTATTCGGGCCATCCTCGTTGCTATCTTGCTAAAGCCTCATGTTTCTGAGACCGCCCGGTCAATTGTTTTCATGTACTCCTTGGCTCCAAGCGTGAGGATACATGCGATGGAGTGTGGCCAAGGAGAGGGATCGTCCGTGTGCCTTGCAGATATGGCGTGAAAACGAGCCATTCGGTGCGATTCCTGAACACGACATCATCAGAGCCTCAATACTCGTCTCCGCTTGTTCGGCGGCACTCATGAGGCTTGCCCGGTTCTAAGCGTGAAGACGCACGCATGAGGCTGATTAGTGAGGTACCTAGGTAGCTTGGCTAAGGAGGTTGCCGTTGCGCAGGCAGACATACTCAACCTTGGAAGGATCGTATGTGATGCGAGTCCCTGTAGGGAACCAGTTTCAGAATGCGTTCCTTGCCTGTATTGTTTCCCGGGTACTCATCAACACGTTCTCATCGTTCAGGCGCACCGTGGTGTCTGTTCACTGGAGATAGATTACTTCGCAGCCGTTTCCCGTGCCGCAGTGACCGCTTGGGACCGCTTAGATTCCCGATCGCGATCCGTGGGAGCTGGGACGTCGTACCCCAGAAGACAGGTTACGCGGGTAACTTACTCAAGCAAGCCGTGGATTGCGCACTGTTCTTGGCATAAGCTTACGGAGGATGCCGAATGCCCGTGACTAACTATTCCTGGTTGGGATCAGCTCCGAAAATTGAGCCGCATTCCATCTTCGAAGATCATTATACTGAAGCATCATGCTACTGCAGAGGTATGCCAGCCTTCGTACCGGCTTCAAGCCGACTAAGCGCTCGAAATCGTTTGGATGTTTGTTAGCATAGTTGTTATCGTTCTTAGCACGATCCGTATGATTATCACAATCACAAGAAACACGCCGTTTATCCTGAAACGACCATGATCTTCTCTTGGCCTATTTCCTAGCCATGTTAGCGCGTTTATTTGGTGATGCTATCGCGAATTCACGTGTTGAAGAAGTCAGCCTGACCAGATATCTCCGCATGTTTTTTCTTCAGATAAATTAAGCTACGTAGAACCAAGCCGGCAAATCGTATTAAGTTTCACCGGCGACCTGGTCGCTGTCAACTTGATACAAGACGATGACGTAGTACCCGACACCCTGTGCTATAATCGAGCAACCAATGCCAACCATTGGTCTGACAGCTCACACGTGGATGCCTCTGAGAGACCGACAGTAACCATCCACACGTTACCTCCCAGACCACTCTCTCCGCATCTTCTCGAACCCCTTTACAAGCCCCTGTCCTCCTGTACCCACAGGAATCTCACCTACCTCAAGTCTCCTCGAGAATTCCATTCGCTGCGCAGCTTCAAGATTAGTGTCAAGGATATCTGTACCTTCTGTGGCATCTTGCCACTGTTTCACCGTAACGCTACGAGGATTTTTCCGGCTCTGCTCAAGAAGAACTTTGACTTGATCAAGCTGCCTGATGAACTGCTTCAGAGTTTTGATGGCAACGTCGTTCATGGCGACTTCGGCTTGGTACTTTGCATCTTGCTGGCGCTTCTTGAAGAGTTCAACATGGAAGCGATCATCGAATTGGGGCCTGGGCAATGTATGCATTCGTTCTTTTCGAGACATTGTTGATTGTGAAGCGTGACAGCTTGTTTCTCGCGATGGCGGTGCACCAGAGCCTGATGTTCGCCTTACCTTCTCGGCTTCTGCTTTTGGTTTCCCGATGTGGGCAGCGAGCGCGACGTAGTCTACATGCGGCACGCCCTCAACCCATTTCGCGGATGGAAGACCCTCCCCGTAGGGAAGACGCGCTGCGAGGTCAAGATATTGCACGCTCCTGGGCAAGTTGACTCGCGGCCAATGTTTCTCGCAGTACTCCACGCGTGCCTCGTTGTTGGAATACGGGTCTTCTTTCGGCCACCCCACTCGTGGCCAAAGCTTCTCTTGCAGGTCCCTTACCGCCGTAAGGTTTAAGTTCGGAACGGCTTGTGGCCGATGCGCTTGCCGGTACCGCTTCGCCTTGTAGTTTGCCAGCGCTATCATGTTCAAGTAGGGAACTTCCTTCGGCCACTTCTCTTTGTGATGAGGCTTTTGATAAATGGCGCGCAACTTGCCAGGAGATTTCTCAAATAGCTGATCCCAGTCTTCCGGTGTGACAGAGTCTCGGTCCGCAGTGTGTTGGCGTCTTAGAACGCGAGACTGCTTCCAGAGTTGACTGACAGCGACTTTCCACGCACGGACTCTGCGCCGCATTATCAGTACCTTGAGGTCATGTGCGCGTTGGGCCTTCCGCTTTGCGACCGAAACCTTAATGCGATGTAGGCGGTTCCTATGTTGCTGTAGCCGGCTGGGCCATCTTGAGACAATGCTATTTAGCCTATGCTGTAGGAGGAGATGCTTGAAGCTGACGCGATTCCAGCGCGTGTAGTGTTCGGATCCACAGCCCATGCTTGAGTACTCGGTTGTATTGATGGTAGCGGGACTTGGCTAGCTACCTAGGTAGTGTTGCCGACAGTTGAAAGGGGCTTGGAAGAGCGTGACGAGTGGGTGATGAAGAGCGCGAGGGTGATGTTGCGGTGGAGGGAAGCACAAGTATATACTAGAGGAATCTGGTTAGCCAGGCGGCAAGAGACGCAAGTGAAAAACTTGCCATAGATGAACGACTGTCGCTCTTCCAATACCAGAGTGTTCTGCATCGCCCATCGCGAATTCAGTGAAGGTGGTGGCAGTACATGTAAGCGACATGCTTCTGATGAAGAGAAGGTAAGAAGATGCTTCCTAGGTATGTCCACTGAGCGCGAAAACCTCCCTACCATTACCAGAGCAGTTGTTGAATGACGTCATGTATCAGGCAAAATAGTCACTCTGTAGAAAGTGGGAGATGAAACGATGCTGATGATAGAAAGCAATCCGTGTACTACCACGGCTCTTGTTTACTAGCCCTTTCCATTCTCCTCCGAAAGAAAGAGCTACTATGTATACTTAACTTACTGCCACGAGCTGCTCAGACTAGCGCTCGCTTGGCATTTGGGTACGGTGTAGCTTCTGTTCGGGTCACTCTCCCAAGTGACTGTTCCGCCACTGCTGATCTTCACGAACTTGTACTGAATTGATGAACCAGCCGCGAATGGGATTGTAATGGTCCAGACGGGGTTGCTAGAGGTGTAGCTGTTTGCCGAAAGAGTGAGACCATTAGCTGGCGTCCAGTTGCCGAGCTGCGCGGTGTTACCGGTGATTTTGATTGTGTCACCAGGAACGGTGGTGATGCGGTGTGTGAAAGAGACCGAGACAGCTGTCGGGCATGCGGTCGATGTAGCAGTGGCAGTTTTTGTGGTAAGGGTGGTGCCAGTGGTGGGCGTAGCGGAGCCAGCAGTAAGGACGATGGGCTCACCATTGCTGACGGTTACACAGATCCTACCGCTGCCGTCGGCGGTCACCGCGGCTCCGTTTCCGTAGACGTTTGTCCATTTTCCGTTGGCCTTTTGGGTGTTGAAGCAATGCTGCTGGTTGGAAGTGCTTCCGGCATTCGTAGTAAGAACGATAAGGTTACCGCCTGCACGGCTCCAGGCGTAGGCGTTGTCCGCTACATACAAGTGAACATGGTCATCAGCGGCAAGACCTCCTGCAGACTTCCTCGCGGCAGTCAACTTCTTGATGGCCTGGTAGAGGTTCGCGTTGGTGTTGAAGCCGCTTCGCCATAGGTCCTCTCGGTTGGCTGGGTCGTCACCGCCAGCGTATCCTTGTTCGGTACCGTAGTAGAGGATGGGAATACCTCGTGCAAGGATGACGTAAGCCAGGGCGTTCTTGAGCAGGGTCTGATCGTTCTTCACGTTGAGCCAGCGCTTGTTGTCGTGGTTGTCCAAGAAGGTACCGAGAGCAGATGGGTCGGGGAAGGTGTTGCTGACGGTGTTCATCATGTCTACGAGCGCCTGGGATGAGCCCTTCTGTTGGTAGAAGTTGTTCATGGGGTAGTAGACCGCGTAGTTCAGAAGACCAGGCATGAGCTTGGCGTACTCGGCAAGGTAAGTTGGGCTGCCATCGAACACTTCGCCGATGCTGTAAACTCCCGTCGCAGAAGAGAATCCGGGCCAGAAGTCTTTCTCGACGTGCTTGACGGTATCGATGCGAACGCCATCGAAGCTGTACTCCTTGACGAGCCAAGAAACCCAAGTGTTCATGACGCTGCGGATCTCGGACGATTGAGTGTTGAGGTCAGGGAGACCAGCAATCTGGCACTGCTCGACGCTACCTTGGTTGCTGTAGTTGATGTCGCAGGCGGAATGGTATGAAGAAGCTTGGTTCAGTGGCGAAGGGCGGTTGTTCGTGATCGCACCTGGTCCCATGTGGTTGGCAACGACATCGACCATGACATAGACGCCCTGTACCGGATTAGTGGATGTATAAATTCAATGTTGCCTGACTTAGTCGTACCTTTGCATGAGCGGTGCTAACTAGGCTCTTCAGATCGGCAGCAGTACCGTAGTTTGAGTTGATGGCATACAGGTCCTCAGCCCAGTAGCCATGGTATCCAGCAGCCTTGTCTACGATTGTTGTTAATACACATAAAGTCCAATGTTGACGAGCGAACCGTACTTGAAACGACCGGAGTGATCCAGATGGCATCGAATCCTAGGCCCTTGATGTAGTCGATCTTGGACTCAAGTCCCTTGAAAGTTCCGCCACAGTAGTTGCCAAGGTTGCTGCATGATGCGCCTCCAGTGTCGCTGCTGCTGCGAGCAACACGGTCAGTGAGAACGAAGTAGATGCTGCGAGACTTCCAGGCGCTCGTGTCGGCCGCTGAAACGAGGGAAGTGAAGCCCAAGAGAGCAGTGGTGATGAGGTTGGAGAACAACATCTTGATCAGCTCGATGCTTTTCTGAGCGGATGCTTGAAGTTGCGAGGCTGTGATGCTTTCGTTTTGGATGAGGTCGGCTGCTGGATTTATAGACGTGCCACGCGTGGGTATCACAGGGCCACCCAATGTCCCTCAGGCTACCCCACAAAGTTGCCTTAATCCCGAGTAAGGCTTACACGACCTCGTGGTAGACTTCTGCGCCTCTCTGCGGTAGTCGAAGATACTAAGAAGCCGAAGTATGGTTAGAAGCCGCACAGAGAACGATGGTGATGCTCCGGACCGTCATGAATCCACTGAAAGAAGTGTACCTGGGCGATCATAGTACTCGTGGCGATCTCTCGGACCGAGTTAGAGGCGTCCAGTGTGCCTCGTGGACGTTTGAAACACATCGGTGGGGTACAGAAAACGGTCAAGGGCCCCGATCAGGAAGCTGCGGAATACTAGACCTCCGACTTTGCCATGGACGCAGTAGTATTGGCCGCTGCACTTGTTTGGCGTATTGGCTCTAGGGCAGACTAGAGGGTGGGAAGGCTCAGGGGAAATGAAGGAAGTCGCAGGGTCGAAATGAGGGTGGCGGCGTAAGCGAGCTGATGTGCCTCGGGATTGCGGCTTAGCGTCACCATCACGATCCGCCGTCCCCGCATTCCGGTACTTTAGTACCGCCCAAGTCAATTAAGGTGCGGGCCGGACAGCGTTCTGAGGTCTTCTGACCGTTCTGCATATGCGTCAGCGCGTCCTCTGTTTGCTGACGCGCATTGTTACCGACAGCGACCCAATGAACGCGAGGCCGCTTTCACGACCACGACTAAGACGGCAAGTCTCCGAAGAGCGCTAGACGCTTCCATTAGGGCATGTACAGATGGCGGACGCCCTCCGACTTCTAGTCGACGAGCTAGAAGAGATTCCGCGGGTTTGGGGATTTCCACGAATCCACGTGTTGAAAGGAGATTTTTCAGAGTCTGGAGCCGAACACGACCACAGCCGACATGACGCGAAGACGTTTCCGGGGTGCAGCACTTGGACGACGGCGCGAATATCGAGATCGTATCAAGAGCCTTGCAAAATGCACTCACCGAAACTTTACATGCCGAGGCGCTGCTTGGAGTAAGAGCCGACAACAATCCAATGGAAGCAAAGGAGGCATTACAAGCATGTGGAGGTTCACGACAATGGCGGGTAGGAAAGAAGAATTTCTTGTTCGTGAAGTGGTCATGGGAATTGCTGATGGTGTGCCAATATCATACGCGCAGTCCTCTCGACCATGGCACTCCTCATAGTCGAAACGCATACGACTAGACGTGAAGTCGCTTGAAAGCGTGTCGTCTTGCTTCTCCGTCTGCTCTCTACCTAGGTAGTTGGCGCTCGGGATCTACGGCATCATTGTTGCAGCGCTTCAGAAAAGCGAGTTCAGCAGTGACTACTGAGAATAACCATGTCGCATTAACAAACCTGTAAAGTGGCCTGCGAAATCTGGCTGGGTCACGCTCAGCGCTCTGCTCTGCCAGACAATGTCTTTGTTGTCGGAGATATGGAGGTAGTTCGACAAAGCCATTCGTTCCGACGATTGTCCCCTTTGTGGACCAAGCTGTATAACATGGACGATCCTTAGTCTGTCGCGTGTCTTGTTTCCCAAAGTCACATCATCACCGAAAGTGACCAAAGAACGATCGCCCGCATCTCAAAGTTTCCCTTACGCTTCATGGCTTATGCACACCGCACGAGGGCTGGAGCTCGCCATACTGGCTACAATCTGCGCGGTATCCCGATACCGGCAGCAGTGGTGCCAGCGGCACCAGCGGCACCACATCCAAGACAAGTAGTCAAGAATACTGTAGCTAGACGAATTTGGAACGAATGGCTTATCACGCGGCAAAACAGGAGAAGCAGAGGCTTGGGGCGAAATGGTAACACCTGTTTTCGCCTGAGCGGTTTGCAAGCGCTATTGCATCTGCCAAAGTTCCTTCAGTGGATCATCTCACACAACAGTACACAAGGTAACACGACTGTTTTCCCTTGTCGTCCTGTTGACGCTATTCAAGCGCAACTAGCACAGGGCTTGACGCTGGGTAAAAGCGATACCTCGAAGAAAAAGAAAGACGAAGAACAATCAGAAGATCTAGAAGACTGCCCCGCTTGCGCAGTCAAGGCTCTAGCGCAATTTTATTGGGGTAATCAAAATCTCAATGCTGCTGGCTATCCCAAGCCACTGCGCTTTAACCATACACTGCTAGATGCGGTGCACGATGTAGACGACGTATTGCGTATGTTTACGCCTGGAGCGGGTACAGGTGACGCGCAACAAAATCCAGAGGAAATGCAAACGCGATTACTAACGGCATGCCTTGAATCTGTTGATCACACGTAAGATGTCCGAAAGCTACCAGACCGGCTTTTGCTAACAAACGTAGGCTCGCAGTTAATACCGAATGGAGAACTCGCTATGAAGCACTCTTCATTCTTCAGCTTGATATGAACCGAACTTGTGCATGCGGTGCTTCCCGGACGTTGCCTGCAGGTACCAACGTTGACGGTATCGGGTTCAATAACGTCGCCATTCTCCCTCCAGGTACCAGAGATAGCGTCACAGATGCCATGAATCGACACTTCACGCCATCGCCTTTGGGCAATCTCCCTTGCGGTACCTGTAACATGTCACAGCCGTTCACTGAATCTATACACATCGAAGGGTCGCCCGAGTACCTCCGCATCAAGCTTAGTATTGTCCACCAAGGTAACAAGAACAATAACCCTGTAGTCCTCAATGAATATCTGGATCTCGCTCAATACCAAGCCGTCGGCGGCGATCCACCGTCGCTCAAGTATCGACTGAGCAGTGTGCTGTCTCACTTTGGACGACATCTTGATTCCGGACATTGGGTAGCGAGCGCACGTGGCCTGATCACATCTTCTACATCAATGATGCTACGGTTATCCAGCAAGACGCACCCTCGCGGTTGAGAGCTAACCCACAAATGAAATCGCAAGCTGTTGTTTTGATGTACAGACGAGTACATACCAGGTAACATCTAGGTTAGTGCTGTATTCGGTAAGCTCAGAAGGTCGGCAGGTCGACGTTCTTTACTTCTCGCCATCAGTCAACTGTCTCTCGAATCGCAATAGTAGTAATAGCATTAAGTAAGATGTCCGGAACCCATTCGCTTTTCCCTCACTTACCGATGTCGCATGGTGTCACATTGGAGCTAGCCGGGACGACCCGTCCAGGCGTATCTGTCTCTTTCCTCGAGCGGTATCTCTGCCACGTGCCTTCGTCATAGCGCACTGTACCAGGCAACCGTGAATGCCAAGCCCAAGCTTTCTGTTTGCACTTACCTAGGGTTTTCTTCCTCCCTCACCTGCAGCCTCAGGAAAGTTTTCAGTCTTTCCAAGCTGTACTCTTCTCCTGTTCCCGAGCGCAAGCCTGACCGCAACTATGGCGACTGCATTCCACCTCTTCCCCAACCTGCCCGCCGAACTGCGCGTACGTATCTGGCACGTTGCCCTCGAAGACGACTACGACGATCTCAAGGGCCACAACCGCATCATCGAGCTCCATAGCTACAACGTAACGTCGAAGACAATCGCTGTCGCGGTATCGCGTCGTTACCCAACGCTTTTCGAAGTCAACCGCGAAGCGCGATGTGAAGCTGCCAAAGCCGGCGGCGGAGAGTGGGTTACTGTAAGTGGTCGCGCAACACTATTGCCTTGAGCTAAGGTGTACTGACACTTTTCTGCTACGTTAGGTGAACGCTCATTGCCAGAGCAGATGTAAGACGAAGTACACGACCACCTTCAGCGTGTACATGAACTTCTCGCAGGACGTCCTCTTCCTCTCCTCCCGATTCCTCGTCGACAACGACGACCGCGGAGGACCAGGTATCAGCATCCCGGTGTGTCTTGAGGAGAAGAAAGTGCGTTTTTTGGTTACTTTACTGCGTCCCAGCGTCATCAAGAAGATTGCGTACCTCGTGCTCACGGTAGTCCCCAGTCAAGGACTTCCGGGGGGTTCTTACAAGGGCAAACTTCTCGAGCTGTTCACTGGTCTCAAGCGTATCCATTTCCATTCTCGCCCTCGTTCCTCTGACCTTCCTCGAATCTGTGAATCTGTCGGACGACATCTACAACACGTCTGGAAGGTCTCCGACGCAGAACCACCACAGGTGTCCCACCAACAGATGTTTCCCCAGATGTTCCACCCCAATGAGCGGGGTAATATGACTTGGCTCTTAGATTCTGGCGTCATACATGTGGAAGCTGACGGCATTCGCAAGGTCGAGTGGGGATTCAGGAAGGACCTGTGGGTTCCGAGGGCGAAGAAGAACGGATCGGGGAATCTGCAAAAGATTGCTTAGGGAGTGCGGAAGATGGAGATATCTTGTACGAGAAACGTATCAAGCTGCAGGACTGTATGGCGGAACTGGAATGGGATGAAGGCTTGACTTGACCTATTGGAGCAGGACGGTCCGACCAACGAAGCAGTTAGCAGCATCATCAAGGAGCCCAATGAACATAACATATCAAAAAGCAGACAACGAAGGATAACAATAAATTCTCGTTATCACAACCCAAACTCCTGCTATGCATACACCTACACACCCTGCACCTTCCGATAACTCGGCGGCTTAAGCGTCCTCCTCAGCAACTTAACCGCATAAGGCGGCACAAGACTAATCGCCGCAATAACCGCAAACTTCCACCAAAACGCCACACTGCCCACGTACTCAAGATCAAAGTACTCCGTCAAAAACGGCACAGAACCAAAGTAAATCGCCGCCGTACCCACAATACTAGCGATCATGATCCAATGCCACGTCGTAACCTCCATAGCCACCATAACAAGCTCATTAACGATAAGCACGGAGAAACTGACGCTGACCATCTTGAGGAAAGTGGGGTCAGGTGCTGCGGGAGGTGTTGTGGAAGTACCCACGCCGATGAGGAGTTGAGAGAGACCTTGTATGATGGAGCCCTGGTAGACAGAAACCGCGACCCATATGAAGAAAGATTTGTAACTAAGACTACGTCCTGTTTTGAGTTCGGCGTACAGTTCCGGGTAGAGGTTCGCCACACTCTCGTCGACATCGCGATCGAGTACGAGAGAGAAAACAGGCATCATGGTGTAAATCGTGCTGTAGCCGACGAGCAAAAAGTCTTTGTATAGAGCGTTGGGCTCGAAGCTGCTGGCGATGGAGAAGACGGTTTGGCAGATGCTGATGATGAGACCGCGGTGGATGACGAATTGACTCAGTTTGGCGGAGCGCTTGTAGCTGTTGCGGCCGTGCCAGACGAGGAGCTTGACCAGGTAGCAGAATTGCTCGATGGAGAAGTCGGCGGCGAGAGAGGCTTGGCGGCCTTCTTTTCCTACGATGCCTACGCCGACGTCGGCGGCTTGGATCATGGAGACGTCGTTGCCGCCGTCGCCGATGCAGCATACGCGCTTCTTCGTGAACTCGCGGATGAGGCGTGCGACGTCGGCTTTTTGGGTGGGTGAGCACCGGCAGGCTACGACAGTGGGGAGTTGCACGGCGACGGTGATGAATTCTTGGCGGAAGTGTTGGAGGAATAGCGCGAGTGATTCGCCGTCGATGAGGAGGCAGGCGTCTA
>Ga0265780_10001286_pt1 | contig 36026 bp, 40 predicted proteins | sample P1T30metagenome_FD_192432 | JGI IMG/M metagenome (GOLD analysis project Ga0265780, IMG submission 192432) | Plant litter microbial communities from East Loma Ridge, Irvine, California - P1 T30 | ecosystem: Environmental > Terrestrial > Plant litter > Unclassified | place: USA: California...
ACGGTACTCAATATCAGTCACCGTCCGTCGATGGAAGGCTTAGACTCGGATGAATCTTGTTACGAGCTGAGTCTGTATATCATGATTGTGATGGCGAGATCTCTGAGAGTTTGGTCGACCACCTACTGCATCGATCAAGCAATTGTGATTCGACTGTCACGAAGACTATCCACGTTCGCCATTTACACATGAGACGTCTCCATCATCGAACCATCAGTCCAATCAAGTTCCCGATTCGTCAAATTTCGATCGGTTGAAGACGAAACCAATCACTTTTCCCAGAGCGACAGCAGAATCACAGATATTCTATCGTTGTCTTGATCGAAGTAAGGCATGAGGAAGGCCAGGAGGATGACGTCAGAAACCCAATCCTTTGCAGGAAATTTTTTGCCATGAAATTTGAGCATTATATTATTTTTTGTCCACTCTTCAACATGAATAAGGCCGGCTGGCCCAATGGCAAGGCGCTTGACTACGAATCAAGAGATTGCAGGTTCGATCCCTGCGTCGGTCACTCAATAATGTTCTTCAATTGAAGATCAACATTCTTTTGCTTCTGGGGATTCGGATATGTTGATTCGCATCTTTGGGACTTTTTGCTGGGGGCCTCCATCAATTTCGATCGGATCGATGTACAACTTGATTCGTACGAAAGGCACGAACTAGAGCTATCGATTCCGCTATCGAGTGTGTATATACGTTGATTTCTCGTGATGGGGTGAATTAATGAAGTCGTGGGTTGCGATGAGCCACTTTTGTAATCTTCGTTTCGTACAACACGGAACCCGAGCTGGCCAAGATGAAGCGCACGATCAGAAAGAATTCACGCTTGCAGTGACTGTCTACACGAAATCGATCCTCCGCTCCACGGAGCATGTCGTTGGTCAAGTTGAAGTGCACGATCAGAAAGGAGTTGCGTGTGCAAGTGGTCATTTACACGATTGGCCACAGACAGACTGACTGGCTAATATGTTGCATACGACACAAGCACAACTGAAAAGGAACGAATCAAAATCTCGTTGTCTTCGTGTGCAACAATGGCTACGTGGTACTAGTAACTCGTCTGTCGTCTCCTGTCTTATCTCCTGCCGTGTCCTAGGACGGACCTGTTCATCCAGGCTTGCGCTCGAGTGGTGTTGGTGATTGCATAGTGCCAGTGTATTACCGCCCAATATCCATCATTGGCATTTGCGAGGTATTTTGGCTTTGTAGTAGCGGTGTATTCGCTAGTCGCCGAATCGACGAAACCGTTCGGTTCTAAGATACTCCTTTCTGGAACTTGGAGAAGGCTCAGTGAGTCGATCCGATCGGTGATGCGTACACTGAGGTCGGTAAGTCGCGCGTCATTGTCGCCATGGATAACATCTGTGTTGAACTTTCTGTTGTATTTGCCCGCTACGAGTCGGTATGCGGCTTGGTGTGCAAGGGTTACCCGACTGGTAGGCAGGGTGCGCTGGTGCACGCTGGCGAGCTGCACGCGGCGTTCACGTTCAATCCCGCGGGAGATGAACATGCAGAACATGGCGTTGCATTCATGTGCGAACTCGAGGCCTGAGTATGTGCCGGAGACTCCCTTGAGGGTGCCGTGAATGTCCAGCACACCGCGAAAGACCCAATACCAACCACGACATTGGCCTCGCACCTGTTCAGCCAGAAGCTCTTTTCTCCCAACTTGTTCATCTCCCAGTACACGTTCTTCACAACGTTCAACCTCAGGTTCAGGAATGATCATGCGTAAGCTTGAGACAGTGAAGGGCAGAAGTCTTGATGGCGATGTCCGACCCAGTAGCGGCAAAACTGATGACTGCAGTAATGCGACCGGCAAGCGTTTAAGGTGTGCCTTCAACTTGCTGGAAGGAGATAGTCAGTAGGTTCGATGTCGTCCAGTGCAGTTCATGGGTCTGGCTCGTTACGGATGTGATCGAGCTTCTCCTCTTCGTCCAAGCGAGGTCTCCGTTCGTCACGTCTCCAGCCTGATTGATGTCGATCGACTCGATCTAAGCAACTGCATCAGAGGCAGAGGTGCTTGTATCGACGGTACCAGAAGCTTTCATGGTAGTCAATCCTGCTGCCGTGTAGCGGCCACGGGTGCCACTACTGTCGGAAATTCCATTGCGTCTTCGTAGTAATGCGAAGCTTCGCTTGTGCTCCTTTACACAGCTGAACATTAGATGGCGAAGTGTGGTATGGTGCTCTTGGATGGCTGCGTTGATGGTATCGAGGGCTGCCTGGCAGGTGGGGTCGGCAGTTCCACGCTCGTTGAGCTGATCGATGACATCCCAGTCGCAGGGCGTCCAGTCGACACTGAGGCCAAACCCCGCAATCAACTACTTACCGTTGTTGTACGAGAACAGAACAAATGCTCCTTAATCAGCCATGTGACAAGACAGCACTCGCCTTTCGCTTTTCGCTTTTTCGCTGTTCGCTCCTCGCTCCTCGCTCACCCTTGTCTCCGGACGTCTGGATTGCTTATGTGTAGGTACCATGTATCTTGCCCGGAGCTAGCACAATTCAAGGATCGCTTAAAGCCAGGAATGGAAGGATTCAGGCTGACTGTGTTTGGAAGGATTCTAGATAGCCTCAGCTGAATGTCACATGCAGACACACTCTTTATAAGCTCGAGAGTTTCGCACATTGTAGTCATACTGTCATAGTAGGATCGCATCTACAGACCCATCTCGCCTCGTCAGATTAAACCCCGAGTGATTTCGACGCAACATGGCTGAACATACTACGATCCCCCTTGTACTCATTGGCAAAACGACTGAGATGGGAAGCAAAGTCATAGAGGCTTTGAAGCCGGAGTACGAAGGTCGGTCATTCCGCGAAAGAGCCAGCAGATGGCAATGTCACCGCGTTCTAAACACCTCCTAGTCATCCACTTCCTTGGCTCAGTTGAAGCAGCTTCCAGCGAGTTGCCCCTACTCTTGACTGGCAAGCGACCAGAAAACCCGTCGTTCGGGAACTTGGGCACGCAAGACTACTCAGCAAAGCCGCAGGCCATCGTCGTCGGCAGCTATTTCACCAACGCCATGGTCGACGAGGTGCGCGAAAAATGCGGGAGAGCGCTGAGCGTGCCTTGGATGACTGCCGGCGTGGACGAGGAGCAGCGCGATGCCATGTTAGAACAGCCTCCAGATCCCGAGACGTATGCACCACTTGCTAGCAAGTTGTTGAAGGAGGTGATGGGGCGTGTGAGGAGTGAGGGCAAGTGGGATGGAGATGGCGTTTTCGTTTATAGGTAGACAAGGGTCTTGTCGTGAAGCCGGGTACTTGCGAGAGCGGAGTGCGTGGTCTAGGAGGCGAAGTGCATTGGTGCGCCAGGCGGTTGGCGCGGGTGGGATCTCGTGCATGCTGTGATGAACGGGTAGTGTAGTGGAGGGTATACTACAGTATCTTCCCTTGCATTACTCACGCTGCGAGTTACGCGTGCTGCAGAGACACACGATTGCGTCTCCTATCTCACTGCTCGTGGACACAAGATCCCGCGGACCTGGACCTTGGAGTGGATAGTGATGTTGAAGGTATCCAGGGGTGCGTAAATTAGAAGCGAGGCTTGTTCGTCTCAGGATTTCGGTCGGCTGGCAACCGAATAAGTGAACAATAATATGATCTCGCGAGTGAGGAGTCCAAGCATTTGGCGATTGTCCAGATCTCTCGATATCACCTCCACACCACCCAGGAACTTGACCGTCGCCAGCCTCCAGGGCCCCGAAATAGGGCAGAGCTCGGAAATCACCGGCGGATCAAGACGAGACAGCCTCACTGTGGGCGACTGAAAGTCCTGTATGCGATGACATGATGGCATCACAGGTTTGAGATGACGACGGGCGTGATCGAGTGGCTAGGCAACGCCAAACGATGTACCACAAGAGGTTGAAGGACCCGTCAGACTGGCAGGCTCGCATATCGGCGGCAGGTAGATGTGAGGCGCGATCGAAGGGGAGCAGGTACAGGTACCTAGTGTGCAGTATTGCATGCTGTGTGCAGTATACATGCGCGACCACGTCATCATTCGAGTTATTTGTCCTGTCCTGACTCCTAAGTAGGCGTTAATTAGTTGGATGCTACCGACATCCTTCTAGCCACTCGAGATGGAGCACAGCTACACCGATGCTGATGGAATCTCAACGAGCCCGAGGGTCGGCAAGCCGAGATGGATGCCGATGAGATGAGTTCGTTACACGATCGCAAACCTGTCACTCTCGAGATTTGGTTTCCGAGCGGCGGCCGGAGGTTCTTTTTTGGGCATGATTCACAGCTAGGGTTAGGTTCTCGAACAGACCAGCCAATCAGAGCGCGTTTCGTTTGCACACAATCGCTAAACTGCTTGAATGTTATCAACCTGCCGATCCATGATATCCAAGGGCTGACGTGTGTCTTCTGGTTGGTGTCATTATCGTGATCAAGAAGAGACCTCGAGGGCGAGTACGTGTATAGCGTTGCATTGTGATCCGAATTCCAGATCCGTGGTCTATAGAAGGAGCAAGGTATGCACCGGAAGTCTGTTAGCTCTCAAGCCACGGGCCGTCGCTGTCCGTCCGATCAGTCCCGGCAAACGCACGATCGTTCGCCATCCAATAGCAAGACCTGGGACTCTCACTTCCGCAGGTGCAGGATGGAAGCTTTGATGGACTCGATGCACGACACGACGGACCGCACGCTTCCATACTCCTGGGCTATATGTTATGCATGCGCCCCTCAGCTGTGCTGCATGCATGCTGCATGCTGTGCCCTGCTGGTTCAACGGACAGATCTCCTTCCGACATCTGATCTCACACGATGCATCTCTCCATGCGATGCGATAGCCACTCGTGCTCTAGCGACGATGCCATCGTTTTACTGAGACGCGAGCCCTCGCTTCCATGCAGACTCCCATGTTTGCAGAGATTGACGGCAAGCATGCCGCCCCGACTTCCTACGCCCCACAGACCGGAAGCAGGCCCAGCTGCAGCTGTCAGCCTGTCACCATGCCCGCTGGAGAGTCAATCTGGTGAACTATGCAAGGGCCGTCTGGGCGGCGCAGAGTTGCAACGGTCTCGCTCAGCGCCGCTTCACTATGTGACTACTACTGGCGTTCTTGTGTCTGGCTCTTGAACATCACTCCATATGTGCCTCGACTTAAGCACAAACCCACGACTCCCCTCTCGATGCCCTACCTGCAATTGGCAGAGATCACTCACGCCGTCAGACCCTTACACAATCGTGCCCACCCGCAAATGGATCTCGGCCCGCATCAAGCACATCCACCTCGATCTCTGTGTCTCCATCACGGCTCTTGCTAGTATCAGTCGTTGCATCGCTGGTGAGATGGGGCAAGACATGCTTCCGTCGTCTCGCAGCGAACCCAAGCCCTCGGAGCAGTGGAATCGCCTCCCCGAAAGGCGTGTCCTGAATCGGAACAGAGGCCGCTGACGACCTCCCGTGACGGTCCCTTGGAAGCACATATAGCCTCATCTGTGCTGCCCTGTCTGTTCCTCCAATGTCTCACCTCTGTCGCTCGCGAACCCCATCCTCGCTCCGCCTGGCACGTCCCTTAACAACCCTACGCACTTTTGCGCGAACGTGGAAGAACTTTGTGCTCCTTCATCTTGTACTGTAGTCTCTGTTGCACGCTGTTCTATCCTTTCATTTCTTCAATCCTGCACCTGGCCCTTGGCTGTTGTCGATTTCGAGAAGGACTGCCAGGACTACTCGTTACATCGCCATGTCGGAGATGATGACAGAAGACGACGTTGGTTACAAGGTGGTGGCCGCAACGGTGGTGGCACTCTTCCTGTCCTTCGCTGCGGTGATCATGCGTTTCATCGCTCGACGCTACCAGGGGATGAGAACCTATTGGGAGGATTGGTTCATCTACGCAGGCCTGGTTTGCAAACTCGGCATAGACATTGGGGGAATCATGCGTGAGTTGAAACGAACGATCTGTTTCGAAGAACCAAGGCTAATCATGACAAAGTGTTGAACAATGGTCTTGGGAAGCACCTTGATACCTTGACACCCGAGAACATGGTCACTTTCGCAAAGGTAAGACATCGAGCGATTGTATGGTGTTGCTGTACTTTGCTTACACGGTGATACAGACGCAATATTCCGGATCATTCCTATACCCTGCCTGCATCACATTTGTCAAGCTCTCAATCCTGATGCAATATCGACGACTGTTTTCGCATCACTCGCGGAACTTCCATTGGCAGATCAACGTCCTCATCACCATCGTCGCCGTTTGGGGCGCCGGCATCATCCTGACAGCATTCTTCCTCTGCGTGCCCATGGAGAAGAATTGGCACCCGATGGTGTCTGGGACATGCATACCGATCATACCCTTTTATTACGGCCTGCAAATCCCGAACATCATCACGGACGTCCTCATCATAGTCGTTCCAATTAGGGAGGTAATACGCTTGCAGCTTAACAAGAAGCTGAAGACCGGGGCGGTGACAATGTTCGCACTGGGAATCATCACCCTCGTATTCGACATTGTCCGCCTCGTCGCTCTGCTGCAGCTTACCGCTCCAGCGAAGATGGCCGATTTCACTTGTTAGTATAAGCCCAGAGTACAAACAGATTGGACTGCCTTAACCGCAGGTTCAAAGAAACCGAACTGACATAAATCCAGACAACATCATCGACGTCGCCGTCTGGACAACGATCGAACCGACAGTGGCAATCGTTGCCGTCTGCATCCCCAGCGTCCGCACTCTCTACAGACGCAAGCGCCAATCCTCACACTACACCGACGGCAGCACCGTAGTCGGCAATAACTCTTCCATCCGCGAACTCAAATCTACAACCAATGAATCAGATGTCGAAGCCGCCGAGTTCTCCAGTCCTGTGCCGTCGATCTCAGCAGCGACTCCAGAAGCTCAGAAGAACTGGCCGCCCGTCTCGATGCTGCTGGAGTCAGAGCGACCGTTCCAGCGATTCGAAGAGTTTGACGGGAGGCAGCGCACTTGAAAGCAATTATTTCTTTTGTTGGAGGCCCAATGGGTTCAGGATGGATAAAAACTTGGACTCGAAGTGGTACCTTTACGATACCATAACGACTTGATGAGGTGGACTACAGTATTGAGCCGCCGACACCCCCATAATTATTGCGGATACCCTTCTTTTGAAAGCAATCAGGATATATCGATCATCATTAATAAGATACATTCACTTTTCTATTACTAAGCCAACAGCTTATGGCAAACATGTTGGACGTACAGGAATAGTCGATGTCTCAATCGACGCACTTCAATTATAAAGCTGATCTGTTCCATTCACTGTATCCTGACTTCGCCGAGACCTCAGTGAGTAAGGCAACAAGGCAAGTACGATGTCGTCGTGAAGTATGGATGCGCCAACCACTGCACCTCTCAAAGCCGAGTCCCGCACTGCACCACCAACACTTCCATACTTTTCCTGAATTCAATGCACGCAAACATTCATATCGTGGCATCTTTCGCACCACGTCCTGCGCTGTAAGGCAATCGTCCTGCGCAATGGCCAAAAAGAAGGCCGCCGCGCCGCCCGAGCAGTTCGCCGGCCCTAGCCTCATCATCTGCAGGAACAAGTAAGTACGTGCAGTGTTTCCTCTTTCGCAACTCTCCAGTCCTTCGAGTAGACCAGGCTCGACGTCGCACGCACAGGCAATGGCTCTAACAATGGCTACAGGCACTGGCGCTACATCTCCTCGTTCCATGGACCATGGCTCCAACTGCCGCCCGAGATACTGTCCTCGCTGGCCCACCAGAACTACACCATGCCCTCGCCGCGCCTGATCGATCCCTCGGTCTTCTACGACATCGTCAAGATCCGCAAGGCCGTCGATGAGGCCTCCCAGGACTCTGTGCGCGCCAGCAACGGCGTTGCGACAAACGCGAATAACAATGGCGGGCGCATGGATATGTTCGGCGCGCCGGGCGGGGGTACGCAGCTCAGCAAAGAGAGGGTGTTCAAGATCCGGCAAAAAGCTGTGCGACTGCTTGGGAAGGCTTTCAAGCTCGACGAGGTCGCCGCGAGCGTGGCTACGATGCAAGCAACAAGCACGGTGGAGGATGTGGGCGCGCATGTCCTGCGCAGAGAGCCGAACAACCCTGGTGCGTTTTCGTCGCGTGGAGAAGGAATTTTGGGGGATGTGTTGTTGACAAGTGCGCGACTGCAGATGCGAAATACGTGCACTTCTTCCACGAGAAGATCCCTTCTCGCGCCATGGAACAGTACACGCCTCTGGAACCGCTCGAAGAGATCATATCCTCGCTGCCCATGGAACAGCAAGCACCGCCTTTGCGGACTCGAGCTCTGGTACAGATCTTCAAACGGCAGTGGGAAGGGGCGATTCTGGACTTGACTATGGCTTTACGAATAACGGAAGAGTTGCGGCGATCGCATAAACCGGATCAGCAGCAATTGGAACTCGCAAGCAGGATGCGCGAAGAGCAGGAGACTTGGAATAAAGGCTATCGCGATTGGAGAGCTGTACCGCAGTTGAAAGATGAAGAACAGCCGAGCAGTCTGGAAAAGCAATTGTTGTTCAACAGAGCCGGGGTGTATCTGACGCTTGCTTGCCAGAGCGTGCACAGGGCGTTGGATGGGCTGAAAGAATATCAGGAAGCACAAGCGAATGGCGAGGTTCATGGGTTGGATACACGGGCACAGGATGTCAGGCTGGATGCAAGGAAGAGGGTGAAAGGGTTTGCCAAAAAGGCTATCAAGGACTACATGGCTTTCTTGGGACACTTCGACTACACTCCCGGACTTTCTTTCGAGATCACAAACGAGATTATGCGCCGAGTTCATGATCTCGCGAACGGGAACAAAACGCAAACGCCTTTGCCCAAGAGCCGACTGGTTGAGGTCAACGCTAGCGACGACGAGTCAAGCCAGAGTGATGTAGCGAACGGCAGACCGGACAACAGTAACGCTCTGGTCAAACATCAGAACCCCAAATCCGAGCCATTCGAGTTGGGCGAGGACGGATGGCCAAAGTTCCCGACTCCCAAGATCCACCCTGTCAGCGCCCTCTTCGCGGAGAAGCCACTGCCAGATCTACCTCCAGACACCGCCAACGACGCGAATGCGAACGCTCACGCTCACGCAAACAGGCCAATGCACAACGCGCTCAACTCGCGCGAGGCCGTCACATACCATCCATTGATGTTAGATGCGCTACACTCGCTCCTTCTCGCCCACGCCTTGATCCAGACGAGTGCGACCGAACACCTTCGCCACGCACACAACGCCGCCCGTCTCGCACGAATTGCAGATGGTTATCCTTTGTTCCAAGCCGCCCGCAGTCCGGCGCGCGCTGACTGGATCGAGGTGCTGAGGCGGGCCAACAACTGGATCGGTCTCAGTGTGCCTTGGCAAAAAATGTGCACACCAGCGCCGCTACCCGACGAAGCAGGCGGCTGGGCGAGAGAAAGCACCGCATCCTCTCCTACATCCTCATCGCCGACATCGAGCGACGCTCTCGCGATGAACAAGCACAAATCGAATTTCAATGGAAAGGAAGAAACGCCGGACCAGAAGCGCGAGCGCATCAAGCAGGAGAGCATTATCGACGCCCTCTCAGATGACCGCGTCATCGACGAAGACAGTTTCCAACGCGCCGTCAGAGCCCGCGAGCGTCGCGCCATCGAGGACGAAGAAGGCATTTCCGGGCCACTGAAAGACAAAGTCCCCCCGAAACCCGCAGAACCCATCGCAACGCCAAACGGCAAGGGAGCCAAACGCAGGGAGCAGGACGAGAGCGAGAAAGACTACCCCATCAGCACTGATCGTGCGGAGGCGATTGCCCGCTGGATCCGAGAGGCGCCTTTGTCTATGGGCGGTAGCAAGAAGAAGAGACCCACGAGGAAGAAGAAGCCTGCCGAGGGCGTTGGCTCTACTGGTGGTGCTGCCGATGGTGGCGGTGCCGCTGCTGAGGGGGTTGCGGAGATGAGGTTGAATGCTACGACTTGAGGACAAACAAGAGAGCCGAATTGGTCTGGTGTAGTAGGATACGATCGTTGATAACACCTTGCAGTCATCAGTCGTTCCTCCTCCCTCAATCCGTGGCGGTTCATACCTTTCGTTTCGTGATCTCGTGATGTGCTTCTATGCTGTTACATAAGGTAACGCCCCACTTGAATGCACCCCGTGACCATCGAAGATAGCCGTGTAGAAAAACGAGGTACACAGAAAGCAGAAAAAAGAAAAGAAGCAGACAAGAACTCCCACGCCATGATCCGTTCTCCGATGGGTCAAAAGAATGAACATCCCAAAATTACTTTTTGCAAGCCTCTTTACGCGCCCAAACGCGCTTCGTGCCTCTCCTGCCTTACGCGTAGTTCTCTGATGACTTTCTGTTCAAGGAATTGGTTGTCAATATCATCTCCCGAGAGCGACGATCTTGATCATACTTACGGCGAGAGCTTCGGGATTCACTCCATTCTCGATCAGTGAGACGCAGTAGCTGAGGGATTGTCGGTCGAGATCTGTGTTCTTTTTTTTTAGGGTATGTTGTTAGCAAAATCGTCAAATGTCGGCAGTAAATCAATCAAGCAAGGATCGAAGACCAAGCATCATGCCTAATAGACCAGGCAGTCGTATACAGGAATGAATTGAGGCGGTCGCTTTGGACGTACCAGCAGGGTGGAGATCTCGTGGAGAATGTCGATTGTTTCGCGAGCGGCTTTTTTCTTTGCTTCGGGATCGCTCGCCGCGTTTCCTGTGTGGTTGGGTGGCATTCTTTTGGTCGATGATGATCTGGAAGAGCAGGAGTGTCTGTTTCGTGACCTTTGCCCGTTCCAGTTGTTTGCTGTTGCCGTTGTATGGGGCAAAAGATGTGTGCTCGGTAGAGATACAATGCGCTCCTTATTCTAAAGAGCTTCGAAGTCGGAATCACAGTCTAGGGAGCTTCCTACCAATAACGAGCTTACCTTTCTGCCAGACCTCGCTCCTTAAAGCCGCCCCGGCCACTTCCCGTTGTCCTCACTTCCAACATAGCGTGCCGATTGGTTTCAGAGCTCGCAGGCGAGCTAATACGTGAGGCGCTGGCTCACTATGAAAATCGACTAAAAGGTCTCTTTTCCATCGAACTCACCAGTATTCCCCGCCGACATTGAATCTACGAGATGGAGGATTTGCCAGAGGAATATACGCAGCACAATCTGCCTTTGGTTCTACTCTCTGGCCTTGGACTGGGCGACGGTGTGCTGCAAGATCCTAACGCCAAACAATCAAATGGTACGAGACTTGTCATCAACACTCCAGAATGTGTTGGTGAAAGGGCACCTCAATTACTCGATCAATTCGTCAAACGGGATGGCAGCCTCTCGGCGTGGAACGCTGGCACTTTGCCTGGCCCAGGAGGATCCATCAGGTACTCCATGAAGCCTATTGGAAGAGTAGGTACGCCTTTGTATTGGGTCTAGTCAACGACACCAATATTGACTACGTCACAGACTCATACTCTGCCTCCGCGGAAGGCAGCGCCACTCGCACAGTCGCCCTCTGCTGAAGATGTAGGCAATCGCCCTCGAAGTCCGTCAAAAAGTGCCGAGCTACATTCTCCGTTGTCGCCTCTATCGCCTGGTTCGCCAATCTTCCCAGACGGCATTTTCACGCCGTCATGGCTCGCCAAACATCAGCATCACATCCCAGCCGCGTTCATTGCTTTCTTCGACATCAGAGCTGGTGATGGCGCGGCTGCTGACGAGCAGATCAAAGCGGACATCAACTCTGTCCGGTCCGCTCTTAGTCGCTCTGGCTTCAAGACGCGCTTTGCCGCGGTCCTGCTTAGCGATAAGAGTATTCTCCACGCAGCAGAGCTTGAAGACCGCTTGGCAAGTATTCGACGTTCCACGAATCTGGATTCGAAGACCGGACTGTACTTCATGCCGCCTGTCTCTTCCCAAGCTGAGATGGGTGCATTCGTTCATGGCGTGCTGACCACCCTGCAACCCGCGGTCGTGGAGTACTACAGAGACCTTACCAAACACGCGCGCCGCAAAAAGGCACGTGGGTCGATTCCCACTACAGTCTCAGTACCATCTTCGCAATCATTGTCCAACGTTGGATGGAATGCTAGGTATGAAGCCAAGCAGGGCATTTTTGCCGAGTTTCGTCAGGAAATGGATGTTGCAGAGCGTCATTACTCACAGGCAATCGAAGATCTCTTTAACCCTGAAGGGGTGTTTGAGACCACGCCAAGCTGGCATCCAAGATGGAGCGAGGCGAGATTGTTGTCAGATGTACTCGCGATGCGCGTCATTCGATGTCAGCTTTGGAACAGCTCGACTACGGGAGCCTCACAGTCTTGGTCAAACTACAGACTGCGCATGAAAGACCTTGTAGACCGTCGAGGCAAAGGTTCACAAACGTACGGCTGGGAGGCATGGGATTCTCGCTGGGCGAAAATAATGGCAGAGCTCACCCGTCGTGCAGACTTGCCAGCTCTGAGAACCCAGGCCAAGCAGCCGCTTGACGGATCGAGCAAGATGGAGTCCACAAGTCTGCTGCCCTACGCATTACCCGAGAAAGCGTTTGCAGCGATTGAGAGACTGCCACCTTTTGATCTACTTCACCATGCCGGATACTGGCTCCGACTCGCCCTCAACGGCACAAGAGCACGTTGGCAGAGGTCGCTCGCAATACCAGAAGAAGATCGATCGTCTCCTGACGGATCGCCAGCATCCGCCGTGGCCAAGAGAGCGAGGGCTTACGATACTTACCTCGTACCTCCTCCTCACAAAGAGTTTCCACGCTCTGACGGAGGAGGCTTCGACCATCTTGCTGCCATTCAGCAGTTGTCGGATCTTTCCTGCCATGAGTTCATGGGCAAAGGGCAGGTGCGACTTAGTGAGAAGATTCGACTGAACACTGGAAACGATCTTGTCGAAGCCGAGCGCTTCGAAGATGCGCTTGAACAACTCACACCTCTTTGGGAGGAGTGTACGTGGCGAAACGATGGTTGGTATTCGCTCTACGAAGAGCTGCTGTCCCAGCTGCACAAGTGCGCTGTCAAGGCCCGGAAGAACCCACAACTTATCCTCGCAACTACTTGGGAGCTTCTAGGTACTGATTGTACGTTTGAAGGGAGCAAGGCGCCTGACATCATGCGTTGTGTTGACGGCCTCGAGTCGGACACCTTGTCTGTGCTATGCAAAGACCGTCAACGTCTGAGTCCCATCTCGCTCGGTTTTGCGTTTGCAAATAGACAAGCTTTTGCGGGCGAACCACTCAACTGCCAGCTCAAGCTCACCTCCAACATTCGGGCTGGCGCTGAGCCACTCGCGCTGTCTACCGTAACGCTCGCTGTTGATGGCACTAAGCCTATTGTGATCACGCACGACGATGGAGCCCCTGCGCGTCGTGCAACGAGCCTTTCTCTCGACTATCTTGACGACAAGCTTAGCGGAGATGCCAGCCTCATCCTCAAACCTCAAGAGACTCGAGTGTTCAGTTTCGCTTTGACGTTCAGAGAAGCACAAGCTGTCAAGGTACAGGAAGCCATCGTTTCTCTGGTCACTGAGAAGTTCAGCATCCACCATAGCTTTAAAGACGAGATACTCATCCAGACACCAGTTTGGCTATCTGAGCTCGACGGCCAGCTGGTACCTAGCAGCTTGTACCGAGACGAGACCACCGTTGTCGATGTGCTGCCTAAGCCACCAAAGATCCAAGTCCTGCTTCATGGGCTCCATCAACAATATTACATCGGCGAGCAGGTCAACTTGCAGCTTGAGATTGTCAACGGTGAGGCGGACGCGGTGCATGGTACTATCCAGCAAGCTGTGGTCGCGCAGGACGACATCATGCTTCAATCGCAGTTTGAAGGACCCTCAGGCGACAATCAAGACCCAAACTCGGAAGCTGCCACTCGTCAGGACTTCAGTGGTCTTCAGCCGTCCGACATCAAGAAGACTAGACTGAGCATTGATGCACCGATGGAACCTCTACTGCATACACTCACAATCGATGTTGACTACACTTTGGCTTCCGAACCGGACACTCCGCTCAAGAAGTCGGTAGTGGTCGAGCTACTTTATGTGGCACCTTTCGAGGCCAAGTTCAACTTCGGTCCCTTAGTCCACACGGATCCATGGCCCAGCTACTTTGACCCAGAACTGCTATCTCCATCTGGAGAGCCACCAGCTGGGATCCAACAACGCTGGAGACTTGGCAGCCAGGTCACGTCCATTGCCTCTGACAGTATCACTGTTCAAAGTGCAGAGATGGTAATTGACCATTTCAATGACGATGCTGAAATTAAAGTGCTCGAGTCGAGCGAGGACAAAGTGCTCACTGTGGTGCCGAACGCAAAGTTCGACAGGTCATTCCAGATCTCGACGCAGAAACTGTCCCTTGACGACCGACGACCTACCTTCCTGGAGCTCTCCTTGGCTGTCACATGGAAACGCACCGCAGGCTCTGCGCTTTGCACCACTAGAGTGCCGGCTCCACGCCTCAACATCCCCACTTCGGAGCCCAGAGTACTCTGCGTTGCTTCTCAAGCGGAAGATGGTCTGACGGACATGGTGCTGAAGTATTATTTGGAGAACTACTCGTCGCACCATCTCACATTTGCTGCCACCATGGAGGCGAATGACTGTTTCGCTTTCCAAGGGCCGAAACACACCACATTCAGTCTCGTGCCATTCAGTCGTCACGAGCTCACTTACAACCTGTTACTACACGGTAGCCGCGAGGAAACTGGGCAGTCGGATGAATCAGGCCGTTGGGTCTGGCCGGTCCTGCAGGTCGTCGATGTGTACTTTCAAAAGACGCTGCGAGTGCTCGCTGCTGGCCCTGGTGTTCGGGTTGACCCTCAGCGTGGCATTGGAGTTTGGGTGCCTGCAGTGAAGGCTTGATCATCATCTCGCGCGGCTCGATTCAACGATGAAATGACAGCTCACGTGACCTGGCGTGCTCCGCGATTGATAACCGCGGAAGCGCCCCGCACTCGACTTCGTCTCAGACACACCAAACAATCGACAACAACGATGGATGCCGATGCACAAAAGGCCAAGTTTGCCATCCACCAGGCATGCCGTGAAGGACAGAGTATGGTGTCTTGTCATCGTCGTCTCCTCAACAAGAGCGCTGACCATATTCCTAGCAAACGTGGTCGAATCGCTTCTGAACGCCGACCCAAAGCTCATCTCACGCCGCGATGACGACGACCGCCTGCCTCTCCACTGGGCCACCTCTTACAACCGCCTACCGATCGTCGAACTGCTAGTGGAACGCAAAGGCTGCGATATCGACGCCAAAGATGGCGCCGGGTGGACAGCCCTCATGATGGCCTCGAGTGTGAAAGATGCGGACGCCATGGTCGACCTCTTGCTAGCGAAAGGCGCCGATGTGGACGAGAAGACGAACAACGGACAGACAGCTCTGCACTTCACTGCTTCAAAGTCCAACCTCGATACCGCGAAGAAGCTCGTAGCGCACAAGGCATCGGCGCGAGTGAAGGACAAACGGAACCAACTGCCGCTGCATCGCGCGGCGGCTGTGGGCAATGTGCCAATTTTGAAGCTCATGCTGGAGAACAAGAGTCCAATCAATACGAAAGATATGGATGGTCTCACGGCTCTGCATCACGCGATTGCAGAAGGAAACGGGGATGCGGCTGTGGTTCTGCTGAAGGCTGGTGCTGAGACGGATAAAAGGGACCGTGACGACAAGCTGGCTATTGAGCTGGCGCCGGATGCAAAGGTGCGGGACTATGTCATGAAGTATGCTGACGAGGAAGGGATCAGTATGAGGCCTTCTTGAGATAGGCTCCAGGCAAGCTATGGTATGAACCGACTATTGTCTACGCCTTCTATTTCAACTTTCGATCCGCTGCGCTTATGACTCTTGAAGTATACGGATGTTTCTTGTTGTGCACAGCACCTGCAGCAATGCATATGGGTAATACCGCGACGTGGGATTGCTAGGTACCATCATCATCACCCTGCATGTCTCATGCATATTTTGGCGCTACAAAGCTGACTGCATGATTACTGGAGGGATTTACACAGCCAACTCAACGCTCGTCGTGCACATAGGTGCCAAGGTCTGAGCGGAATAAATCTCAGCCTCAGCAGACTCATAGTGATATTGATACAAGCAGCTGTGGTCATCTTCGCGGACCTTAAAAGGCCTCCATTCCGCCACATATTTGTTCCCGATAAGATCTTCATTCCGCTTTCCGGACGTTATTGTGCTACAGCCCACCAGCAACTTCAGGCTGACTCAACAACCCCCCCCCCCATGAAGCGACTGGAATTTATCAACATGTCAGGCTCTGATGGCGCCGCTGGCCTTGGCGACGCCTTGAGCGTGACTAGGAGCTCTCGACGACGCATACGGGTTCAGGTGATGAAAGACTTCTGGCGCAAAGAAAGGAGACAGAAGCGCGTTCTACCATGTACGACAAGCTCATTCGTCACACTCTTCCAGTATTCGACTGATTGCCGAAAGCACAACATTTGGTTGCTATCCTAGAACCGCAGATTCCGTTCCCCCTTTACGTCCCAAATTTATGGCGGTCCTCTTTCGCATCATCATTGCTGCAAGACCACTGCTATCCATCTCCCCACCCCTCGTTGATGAGCAATAATGTCCAAACCTACTTTAAACGCGGCAAAGCCCCTGTCACAGCAATTCTCGATGCTCTGATCATCATGCATGTTGGCTCTACTACTAGAGATGAAGGCCTCTTACTGGAGGCAAGGAGACGCTATGTATTCGCCATCACCAGCTTACGGCTAGACACAAGCCGAAACGAGCCGGAAATGCCTATTGCGGGTGCATTGATGGTGGCTATGGGCATTTTGCTCAGCGAGGTACTGTTCACCATTAACATTCCTTGAACCACCGAACTTCTTCCCTTCTCACGGAGAACGACAAACCGGCAGTGACGACCAAATTCCCATGCTGACTTTCCCCCTTTGGTCAAGATCTATTCTTCGGCTTCGCAGGGGTTGCACACATCATCGTGGCAGTGTCAGGTGATGGGGGTGTCGGCACTGGTGCGCGCACGACACGATAGCCACGAGGACTCTGTGGTGGAAAAGCGTTTGCTGCAGTGGCTACAGCTCGTACAGGTGAGCTTTCTACAACCGTACATTCCTCTTTTCCACGGACTAAATCCAGAGGAACAGCTTCTCCACGCCCTATGCAACCGCAAACCATTCCCAAAACACATTGCGACAACCGCTCCTCCCCCAAGCTCGTCCAGCCTGGCTTCTCTTCTCCGTATAGTGTCAGGCGTTGCTCCTCTTCTGGAAGCCGTTGACTCATCTCTGACTTCAATGCCTGAAGCAAAAGGGGTGGATGTCGGAATTCTATTTGGAAAGCTCTTCATCCTCGAAAGCCAGCTAAGCGCCTGGCTAAGAATGCACCTTCAGCAACATTACGCAGCAGGAAGCGACATCCAAGTCAACTCCTCCTCGTCGTCAAAGAGCGCCAAACCCAACATCTTCGACCTAACCTGCGAATCACTCTGCCGCATCAGTCTCCTGCTTACAGTTGAAAGCCTCGACGACCTACGAAGAACACAACCTCAACCACACCATCAAACTTACAGGTCCAACCAACTGGACCACCACCACCCAGTCGCCGCAATACCAACCCTAGAAGTTATCGCCGCCCAACTCTGCAACACAACGTTGCTCCTCGTCTCTGCCGCCTCAACACCAATCACTCGAGCCCGAGTCGCGAGCGGGCCTGTACATTTCTTACAGGAATTCTTCACCCGTAAAAGGGATGAAGGTGGTTTGAGGTGGTGTGCGGAGGTGAAGGAAAGGGTTTGCCGCAACGTAGGTAATGGTGGTGGTGGTGATGGCGAGGGAGCAGCGGCGCTCCTGAGGTGGGATGCACTGTTGCCGTGGTGTTTGTTGGACTTCCATCAGATTTTTGTTAGGGATTAAAGCCCATTACGCCTTCTCAGGCTGGCGAGGTGCCAGGTTTCAACAGTCTTGCATCATTCATGTATTTGCCATTGTCTTTGGACGGCCGGCGTTGTTTCTTTTGACTACAATCATCTGGAGGAGCACTGAGAAATGCTTGGTACAATGGGCTATGTAAGTGGCAAACGGTACACAGCGCAGCGCGTGCATTGTTCGTGGCCATCGAGAGGACAAGCGTCCGGGAATAGAAGAAGGTCATTGCGCCGCGAGCAATCACAGCATACCCACCAGGCCGGCATGGCTCTCAGCTCCTCCATCGTCGGGGAAGGAGTACGTCTCGGATCTCGAAGTGGTCCTCTTGCATCTTTTTCTGTCGGCTCGGGCCACCAAGCTCTCGGATCCGGAGGTGCACTCTCCAGCGCAGCGTTTGCCACTGCCTCCTCCAGCTCTTTTTGACTCTCTTCGATCTTCGAGTTCACGTCCTCTTGTTTCTCGTGCCTGCGAATATGTCGATCCAGGTACTTTGGATAGCGAAACACTTTCCTACAACCTTTGACGGTACATGTATACCCGGGCACTTTGTCGGAATGGAGTTCTTGATGTTTCCTAACATCTGTCAGTCGCCGGAGTAATAACACGATCTTCCTACATCCCGTACCTTAGCTTCGACGCGTTACGGACCACACGTTGACAAGTCGGACACACGAAAAGGCTATTCTTATCGATGTTGGTTTCACAAGGCTGCGCTTCGCTGTCAACTTGTCGTTGCCCGTCATGATCAGGGCCACCTGACAATATCGTTTTGACGTCTAGGCTTGAGAACCAAGGCGCATTCGATAACACGCTGTCGGGAACTCCCGGTTCACTCTCGGAGTCCTCATCCTCATCCTCGTAGTCCTCACCTCCAGAATTTCCGTCCTCATTCTCACGGTCCTCGTCATCGTCGTCCTCGGAAGTGTCGCTGTCGTCATCATCGCTGCTTGCCGTGTCAGCAGGTGGCACTGCAAACAAGGCGAGCTGTTCCATGTGGCGACTCAAATGTCGCTGATACACGTCTACAGAGACCTGAAGCTCTTGTAAACCTTGTTTGTGCTGGACCGTGTCCGATTCCAGATGAAGTAGACTTGACCTGGCATGGTGGTCATCGCAGAAAGGACAATCCGAAATCTTTGCGGTCATGTGCTGCGAAGATGCGGCAGTAATAAGATTAAGCTCATGCACAAGCACAGATTCAGCCGGGCCGTGCTCGAAAATTATGTGCCCTTCGACCAAATCTCTTGTTACAAAACCCAATCGACATGAAGGACAACGCCAATCACGTCGATGTTCGGCGAGCTCGTGGGCTTTCCAGGCGGCCCGAGACTCAAAGAGACCAGCATCACAGTGCTCGAAAGTGCAAGAGTATGCCATCAGATCACGGAACACGTGTTGCCTGTGACGCTGGATTAGAACGTATCAAGGCAGATACCCACGCAGGTACGCGACCTACCTCCAAGCCTTGTTTCGAGTGAACATTACCATGCCCTGGCAGTAAGGACAGATGCCGGCTTTCCCTTTTTTACAGACACGATAAAGCGGTATCACGTCCAGTGTATCGTCGTCTTGGCAAAACCCAACTGTGGTGGCGGATAGATTCGACTCGGCATCTGCTGTCCCGTAGTAGTCAAGGCGGTCAGATGAGCCCGTGGACGCTGTCGATGGCGCATGTGTTGTCGCTTGAGTGACTGCTTGCGTTGGTCGGGAGAAGACAGATTTGCTTGCAAAGACGCCAGACTCGTCATACGCAATACGCGACTGGTGAGCCTGCGCGTAGACCAAAAACTGCCGCCGCTGAGTATTAGCTGCGCCGAGCCGATCAACCAGCCATTCGATTTGCTCAAGCTTTGGGTACTTTTGCCGGACGTGGGCCTTGTCGTAGGAGGTGTCAGGCAAAGCTGTCCCAGACTTGCCACTTTTCAGTGCAGCTCGGACGAAGCGATTACGATTGTTGTTGGCCTTTGTACGAATGAAGACTGAGATCCTCATAAGACTGTCGACCGCATCATCAATCATAAGCCATAGTTCCGATAGTTCCGACTCTGGCTCCATGTGTTCTTCGTTTTCCTGAAGCCCATCGTCGACTGCCGCCTCCCGTCTGCCAGCTGGCCCAGACAGGATGTCGAGAATCTCATCGAGATATTGTGAGAGCTCCCGAGCCAGCTGCACTATACGGGCTCGTACATCTGGCGCCGCCCGTACGCGGTAATCGGCAGATCTTTTGTCGTTCGGGTCGTGATATGCGCCTAGGTTGCTGGCCCAAAGTCGGAAACGGGAGAGTTTGTCCGCTGTGGTCTGCCGCCAAGAAGCTGCTTCTTCAGTGTCCAACTGTTCAACCACGCCCCATCTCTTGAGAACACTTCGCGTGCAAGCAGATACTGTGGACTCATTCAGCGGATCCAGATCATGTAAGCTCGACTCTTGCATGACGATGGCGAAGTGGAAGGCAGCGAACTTGCCTCGATGGCAACTAGGTGACGTGTTATGGCTGGAATCACTGGTAACGGCGGAAGATGGCTGTGGAGCCCAGGAGTCTTCATTCAGGCGGAAGACATAACGGCTTAGAATACCTATCAAGCCACCATGCATGCAAGTCTTGACCAATGATTCTCTCGGCTGGCGTGGCGGCTGAGATGGCTGCTTGTCGGCGCTTACATCTAGCAGCCTTGTCGAGCATCACCATGCTGTTCTCTACGAGGATCTGATCTCTCTCTCCGGCCGTGCACTAAACATCTCCCACTGGCTTTACTGGCAGCACCTCTGCGATGTCTGGGATCGAAGTGGCAGGCTTGGTGCTGGGAGGGTTTCCGCTACTGATCAGCGCCCTGGAATACCTCGTGAAACTGCGGAAGTTCAGACGCGAGTACCAAAAGGATCTCAACCGACTGCGAGATATCCAACTGGTGTATCGTGAGAGTATGAGGACGCTCTTGGCGCCGCTACAGTATGACGGCACACTAGACACAACACAGATCGAGCTTCTTCTGAACGACCCGTCCAGCCAGGGGTGGAACGACCTGGATGTGCAAGACGAGGTATCCCGGAGGCTGGGAAACTTCAAGGACAGCTATTTTCATGGCTTGCAAGAGATGAGGCATACTATCTTGAACCTAGCCAAAGTGAGCAAGGTCGATGAAGCTCGTTTCCAGGCGAGCTTACACACGAGCAAGGTGAGATCTATCTGCACCGTCCCATCCTACTATGCGCTAACCCACTGAGACAGGACCCAGCTAACGACAGCGCGCGAGGTACGCTGCTCAGAATGAATGAGCGATTCTTACTTGAGCTCAACAGGGTATCATATACCTTCACTCAGTTCAAAAGAGGGGCCCTTATTGAAGAAATCGAAGAAGGCATCAGGCGGCTCGACAAGTTTCTCTCGCTACAAGATGGGATCCTCCGCCATGCTTCTACACCTTCCTCGTCGGCGCGGGGTAAAGATCGAAGAAAGTACACAAACCTGACCGTCTTCTGGAAGCATGCAGATCGCATATTCCGACTGATGCACTCAGCGTGGCGATGCAACTGCGTACCACTGCACTGCGTATACATACCAGTCCACCAAACTACAACCATCGGCCCGCGCATCTGCCTGGAGTTACTTCTCAAGTACAGCAAGGATAACAAAGCCGTGCAGTCATGTCCTTGGAGGCCAATACCTCTCTCGATAGATCATTTCGAGCTTTTGGCCAGCGCCGCTGGCACCACGCCAGCCAAGCTCAAACGTGCCATAAGGTTCGATCAAGCGCATGCGGGTGCGAGCGCCACTGGGGGAGTCGACGACGCTTTGGTCACGACATCTGCTGGTAACACTGTTCAACTTAGATGTACCGCCATGACGTTCCCCGAAGCTTCGCCCGGAACAAGCGACAGTTCTCTTGGTGTCGTACATACAGTACCGACCGCACCAGATCAAGGTCTATGCCATCTAGCGGTAAAGAGTCAATCCGCGGTTCTGGGATCCCACATTCACACGCTCAGCGACAACGTAACCAACGATGCGTATAGGCTCTTCACCGCGACTACTGCCATAAACGACGGGCTCATCTACAGCTTGGCCGACATTCTCAAAGGAAAATGTACCCTGAACCTGTACCACGGCCCACGTCTCTCGATAGCACATGCAATAGCCGTCTCATTCCTGCAATTTTACACGACCCCATGGCTCAACGAGAGTGAGATGACAACATCGATCTGTGTTCCCGTCTCGGCAGATGGAAAACGACTACTCCACGAGCAAGCGTTCGTCAGCTCGCATTTCCACCACGATCCCGATCCGGATGACAGGGTGTTCGCGCTCTTCGGCATTCTGCTCCTGGAATTATGCTACAACAAACCACTCGAGGACCATCACCTCTTCAAAACAAGACCCGAATCAAAGACCGATTCACTGGTTCGTAGTGCCGTGGCGACCGAATGGGCAAAGGACGTCGAGTACCAATGGGGCGAGGAAGGCGCTCGAGCAATTGGTTGGTGTTTGCACAACGCGTCCACGAGAAAGGAAGGTTGGCGGATGAAGTTTGCAACGAACGTCGTGGAACCATTGAGAATCCTTTGTGACCAGGCCGGGTTGAAGCAGAGCGGGAGCTCGCCAGCTTGCATTTGAGAATCTCACCGGTAAAGCCTCATTTTCGAACCCCCAAAGCCGCTGGTCTTACCTCCTGAAGAATCTTGCTATGGTGAGATACCTGTTTTCAGCCCCATGGGAATCTCAGCGGCTGTACGATATTATTAGTATACTAAGCCTCCCGGTACCACCTCACGAATGATTCTTACTTGGTGAGACACTTCTTCCAATTTGACCATATCTCATTGACTGTACGATCTTCCAAGCGTACAAAACCCGCTAATATCGCCTCGCGGCAAGTCGCAATCTCGCGGAATATCGTCCTTGAATTTTAACTTCTTGACGGCCAAAAACGATTGGATCGAGCACCTAATGTACCACCTTGGAAATCCCCGTTCACTCCCGTGTCTGGCTTTTAAATTTCTGCTTGGTCATCGAGGACCGAATACCCCATCCCCCCAAACGCATGGACATCAGAGGCTCGGACAGGGCGGCGACTGTACTAGCAAAGACTTTCGGAGATGCCACGCGATTGTCTGGTCCAATCCCTCCGCGATGCCGACCTTCGTAGTCCAACAGAGAACACTCTTTGCTAGAGAACATTCTGGCCTCCTTCGGACTGGATCATCTGGCATCCCGTCCCCGTACCGGATACCGACAGGTGGACGGCCAATCTTTAGTGCCACTTTCCTCACGATCAGCTGAGCAAGACTAGTGATGGACATCTCCGCCTCGCTGCCCACATTGATCGGACCACCGCGCCATTCACTCTCCATAAGGCTATGGATCCCGTCGATGCAGTCGTTGACGAATTGGAAACTGCGGGTAGCCGTTCCGTCACCAAAAATGTCCACATCCTTGCCGCTTATCGCTTGGGCAATGAACGTACTGATGACTCTGCCGTCTGAGGGTGCCATCCCGGGCCCGTATACGTTGAAGATGCGGGCTACTTTGAGGTCTAGAGAGTGCTCGAGTCTGTAAGCAAAGACCATGGCTTCTGCGACTCGCTTGCCTTCGTCGTAACAAGACCGCGGCCCAAAAGGATTGACGTTCCCGAACTGAGAGATGTTAGCCTTCTCGCTCCCCTGCGACGAAGCCTGCTTGCAGTCGCACGACTTGGATCAGCTGTTGCGGTCGATATTGAACGTACTAACGCCCTGTTAGCGAGACACTCTCCCGGACGGATGAATCATGAGAATACCATATTTTTCTGTTTGCGGACATTGCTCTGGATTGCCGTACACCTCTGAAGTGCTTGCGAGCAGGAATTTCGCGTTCCATTGCTTTGCTGCTTTCAGCGCATTTCTGGTGCCTTGGTAGCATGTCTCGAGAATTGAGATGGGTTGCTTTGCGAAATGCACCGGGCTCGCTGGGCAAGCGAGGTGATAGATCTGATCGGCTTCGATCTCTACCGGGAAGGGCTCGACGACATCATGCCTGCGACGTTCAACATCACGAGATTGGTGAGCTGCAGTTGCTGAGTTACTCACCGTATCAGGCGGAACATGTGATTCGCCGCCAAGTCATTCACACCCTCTGCTTGACTGGTCCAGAAGTTGTCCAATGCGATGACCTCGTGTCCTTCATCGAGAAGTTTCCTCACGAGATGAGCTCCAAGAAATCCAGTGCCCTACAGCCCGGTCAGTATTTAAGGACTGCTGTATCGTCGGATGACCGGGAGCAACATACCCCAGTGACCAATATTCTTGTCATGGCTTTGATTTTTCGATTCCTCCATCGATGCAAACAGGGGCTCCAGACAATTCTGTCGAATGCCATGAACTAAATAGAGAGAACCGATCGAGCTACGTTACGCTTGCAGCGCTTTCGGGCATGCCCAATTGATCATCACGCCAGTGCATCACTAGCGAAGATTGTGGATCTATAACAGAGTGCGTTGCCCCAAAACAGACTGTGCAGTCTCCAATTAACGATACAAGCAACCCACCTGATATCACAACCATTCTCAGCCATGTGATCGCAGTGTGTAATACATGACGCCACCTTGCAGGTTATAACCGTAATAGCAGGATTCATGCACACCTCGCCTGATCACGTACTACCAAACATGTCACGCGTAACAGCACGTACGCTTGCATCGCTGAGGCAGTCAGGAACTTGCGCGAGGATACCGCCGGCCCGCCACACGACTGTACATATCATCGTTCCACGCCAGCAAGACTCTGTCTCCATGTGCAAAATCACATTGGGCGCTTGTATGTGTATCCTCTGTGGAGCTATCAAGACCGCCCTTCACACGCAAATCTACTCAAGATGCCCTCAGTGGTGATCTTCGCATACCACGAAGTCGGAGTCCGCTGCACTTTAGCACTGTTGGAGCTCGGCTGGGACATTCGCCTGATCGTATCTCACCAAGATGACCCCCAGGAGAACATATTCTTCGGTAGCGTCAGTACAGTCGCAAAGGAGCACGGTATCCGTGTCATCTGCCCCGAGGATCCCCACGAGCCTGATGCTATGCGTCTCATCATGGCAGCAGAACCGGACTTCATCTTCTCTTTCTACTATCGTCGCATGCTGAAGTCGACGATACTGGACTTGGCTTCAAGGGGCTGTTACAACATGCACGGTTCGCTGCTACCGAAATACCGTGGTCGAGCTCCAGTCAACTGGGCAATCTTGAACGGAGAAACGCAAACGGGTGTCACGCTACACGCCATGGTTGTCAAGCCCGATGCAGGGCCAATCGTGGATCAATTCACAGTGCCAATACTGTCCCACGACACAGCTCAAGACGTGTTTGCGAAGATTGTCGTTGCCAGTGAGATTTTGCTACTCGAGTGCGCTCCGATCCTAGCAGATGGAACAGCTACACTGCGGCCTATGGATCTGACGAACGGTTCGTACTTTTCAGGTCGGAAACCGGATGATGGCAGGATATCTCCAACCATGGACGCAAAAGCCATCTTCGATCTCGTTCGAGCGGTGACGAGACCTTTTCCAGGAGCTTTTGTGGAGCTTCCAACTGGACGCATGGTGATCTGGCGCGCACGATTGTGCGATCGAAAAAGGAACAGTGACGACTTCTTGGTCGTAGACAGAGTGAACCATGCGATGTTCCTTCAGCCAGACTCTACCAGCTCTGTGGAGATCCTTGAGGCTGAAATCGATGGGACCAAGGTCACAGCGGAGAATTTCGCAACACATCAAGCCACTCACACTGCCAAAGACGAGCTATCGTCCCAAGCTGCAACTGCGACGCTGAAGATTCCGCTAAGTCGCTCAATGCGTCCAGCTACCGAATTGCAGTACGTCAAGGACGCACTTGACAGCGGTGTGCTCGCTGGGAGCGGAGTGTTCACGAAGAAGTGCGAATCTCTCCTCCAGACGATGTGCTCCGCGGAACAGGCTTTTCTGACGAGCAGCGGTACAGTCGCGCTACAAGTCGCTGCACTCGCCATCGGGACTCAGCCAGGGGACGAGATCATACTTCCGACTTTCACCTACGTATCAACCGTGAACGCGTTCGCCATGCGTGGGGCCACACCTGTCTTTGTCGACATGGATGAGGCAACTCTCAACATCGACGCTTCTCTGATCGAGGAGGCGATCACGGCCCGGACGAAAGCAATCGTTGTGGTTCACTACGCAGGCGTGCCTTGCGACATGGACCCGATCATACGCCTCGCAAAAGCTAGGGGAATCCATGTGGTCGAGGACGCCGCGCAAGCCTTGACATCAAAGTACAAGTCCAGGGCTCTGGGATCCATCGGCGACATCAGCTGCTTCAGTTTCCATGAGACCAAGAACGTGACTTCTGGAGGTCAAGGAGGCGCTGTGGTGATCAACAATAGATCTTTGTTGGAGACAGCGCAATCAGCATACTGGAACGGAACCAACAGAGTAAGCTTCATGGAGGGTAAGGCGTCCGAATACACCTGGATCGCGCCCGGGTTCAATTGCCAGATGGCAGAGCCCCTCGCTGCAATTCTCTGGAGCCAGCTAGAATCGTTACAGGACATTCAGACCAAGCGGATGTCCCTTCACAAACGATACCAGACCCAACTTGCATGTCTAGTTGCCGCAGGAAATATCACACTGCCGACCGCTGATCCAGAAGAGCATAACGCACATTTGTGCTGCATCCTGGTTCGAGACGCGAAGCAACGGGAGCCTCTTCAGCAACACCTGCGAAGCCACAACATCGGTTCAGCACCTCATTACCCTCCATTGCACTCTACTCCCATTGGCAAGACGCTTGGACGGTACGTCACGAGAAGCGATGTTGCAACACAGCAAGCTAAGCGCCTACTTCGCTTGCCACTGTATGCCGACATGACTGATGCTGAGCTTGAGCTTGTAACTGGAGCAGTACGAGATTTTTTTCGCCGAGAATCGATAGAATCGATGTAAATTGTTATCCGTGGAAACCACAAATCAGAGATCATTGACATCAGTTCCATTAACAAGATCACCTTCGACTGGGTGTCAACTTGCCTGACTTGCCTCCGATCGGTATCACCTCGAAGGAGAATATTTGCCACTGCGATACCGCTCTCAGATCTTGCTCTTCTCAGCGGTGCCAGACGATTAGTTCGATGCGATGATTTAAGTTACTACCTCGAATATCGATAGTTGCAACCGAGATGCTGTCGAACCCTCCATGCTGTACTTCCTCGACGTACACCATCGAATGAGACGATGATGTCCAGTTACAAAAGACTGGCGGTCGTCCAAGACAAAAAGTCTATTCTCCGACACAAAACGGGCTAACGGCACCAACTCCGACCACCGATCCTTCCGAACCAAAACCGCAAAAATCCAAGCTGTGAAGTCTCAAAACCCGTTCCCATAACACTTCGAAGATCAAACTGCACCCATCCATTTGCAGCCAACACAAGACCTATCCATGCGCTGGCCGCCACCCCAGCAACTTCCCATTCCGGCACGAGCCCTCCAACCGACCTCCACCTGCACTCCACTTGGCGCCAGACTACCGGGAGGCGGAAGAGCTAGAAGAGATCCCCCACGTTCCGCCAGGGTCATGTATTTTCGATTTTAGGCAAAGCGGCGCGTAGATCTCCTGGGGTTTGTCTGCGAACGTACCAACTGCACTACTGCAAGCTAAATAGAGCCCTCAACAACAACTTTGGTGATAATCTCACTTCGGGGCGTCGAGCTGGGTCCTCCTGAGTCCTCTCGTCAAAGACATGGCCATCAAAGCTATTGGATATGGATGGCCACGCATCAAATGAGCAAGCTTGCCTGGTCTTATTACTGGAAGTCGAAAGGTGAGTGTCGGCCGTGTCCGTTTCCAGCTGCGGAAATGCGAAGCTCAAGGTAGGCAACGCAAGCCACCATCACTCTGATCTTTCTTTTCTAGCAGAGTCAATAGTCGCAACGCTCTTACATGCATAGTGGAGCTCTTTATGAGGTCGATTATCTCCGATGATGCGTCTCTTGTCGCCATCACAGGTGATGAGTGTCGTAAATATATACCGCAGACTCGCTTCTCCCGGGATTGAGCCTGCGACTGCGTTTGCTGCTCTTGTCAGCTCTACTCTCGCTCAACCTGAATAGGTAGATTGTCGAACGACAGGACCCCAGCTGGGTTTCTTGCTACAGCACCTAACCGATCATGGCGTCCAAAGACCTCGAGTCCGGACTCTACGATGCATCCCAGCCTCAAGAAATCCATCAAGGCGAGAAGCTGGCCCCAGTCAGCTCATCCTCGCAACCCTCCGCGATACGAGAAGTAGTAAACGAGCCAGAGACTGCAGAAACCTCACGCGAACCCGACCTAATGGACGTCTTCAAGAAATGGACCGGCCACGCAGACAAACCCCAAAAAACCTACGCCACCCCACCACGGCGAGGCGAGCGCCACGAACTCGAGGTCTTCCAAAACCTCGTTGGGATTCACTTCCTCCGCCCCGGCGGTGGCTACCTCCACGATGAAGATCAAGGCTCCAAACCCGCCAGCCCCATCCACGACATCTTCCTCCCGACCAAAGCAGCCGCACGACGCTGGCGGAATCGCGGATTGTACGATCGAACACTCAGCCAAGACCTCAAGAACCGCGTCCTCTACGGAATGTCAAACTACATCATTACCAGCCTGTACATCCTGCAGATCTTCATCGCAGCAGCTCTGACGGGCCTCTCAGCTTACGGCCAGGGAGGTTCGACCGTTGCACTCACAACTCTCGGAGCCATCAACACCGTCTTAGCCGGAATCCTGGCCTGGCTGAACGGTCAAGGAATGCCGGTCCGCTTCCGACGGGCGCGAGACCAATACCGCGAAGTGGTGCGAGCGATCGAAGACACCGAGAGGACCTTCGCCGAGATCGACTATGTCGACTGGCCGCCTGGAACGCGACCTAATCCTTACGCCGAGCGGGACAGACTAGAGCAAATGTACAACGAAGCACGCCAGGACCAAGAGACAAATTACCCAGACATCCAAGAAGGGCCGAACAAGATGCAGATGGAACAAGAGGCAAAGCAGCTTCGGGATACGATCAGCGAAGAGAAATCCAAAAAGGGCGGCTTCTCGAAGCTGCTCGAGGAAACAAGGGACGCGCACAAGTCGCAGCTGCAGAATCTTGAGAAGAGTGTTGTGGATAGGATCAAGAAGGCTGTTGCCGATCAGGAGGACCGCATTCGGACTGAAGTCGAGTTCAAGCATTTGAAGAAGGTGGCGGAAGAGGAGAAGCGGAAGTTCGACGAGGAGAAGGCGAGGTTGAAGGCGAGATTGGGCGAAGCGATCGATCCCCATGAGCCAGAAGCGAGGCCTGTTCGGTCGCCTGAGATCCAAAGGAAGGAGGAGCAGCCGAGAGAGGTACCGCAAGCAAGACCGAGGGAGTCTCCGAGGGACAGATCGCCTGACAGAGCTCGAAGTAGATCACGCCCGAGATCCCCGGCCAGATCGCCTCCTAGACAACGCGACAGATCGCCCGCAAGATCGCCCACCAGACCTCGCGACAGATCGCCTCCCAGATCGCCAACGAGAGCACCCGCCCCAGCACCCGTGAGATCGCCGCAACAACCTCAACAAGCACCCGCACCACAGCCAAAATCTCCCGCCCGCCCACGAGCTGGGCCATCACAGAACCCGCCAGCCAGTCGATCTCCCAATCCACCTCGAACTCCGGAAGATAAGCCGGAAGAAGAGGGTCCCGGATACAAAGGACCACCGGGTCTTTTCGTAGGCCAGGAACTCCCTTGGTTGTCTCCGAAAGAGGATGCGATGAGGCGGGCTGCGAGGGAGGCGAGGGGCGAGGGGAAGTGATTGAATGAGACGATTGGAGCGGGAAGGTGTGTTTCGTAATCTCGTAATCCAATACCAATCTAGCAACGTTCTAAGTAATTCCTCCAAACGCTACAATATTCACAAGTCACACGTCTCGTTCCGTTGATCGCGAGTTTTAGCTCAAGGTCTCGATCGCGGTCAGACACCAAACCAGCTCCGTCAAGTTCCTCCGACCACATTGCTCCATTGGAGCAGTCGGAACAATACCATCAACGACGACCCCATCGGGCTCCCAGCCAGAGAAGAACCGCATCCACCTCACCTCACCGCCACCCCTTCAAACCAAAATCTCCGCCTCAACATCCTTCGGCCACCCAGTAACACCCCACATCAACTCACCCCTCTCCACAATCCCATCCTTCATCCCCTCCAATTCCCCAACATCCCAGTGCGCCCAAAAGAACTTCCCCCCAACCCACCCCGCCGCCGGCCCAGCCAACCAAACCGCAAACCCAGTCGGCAGACTCATCTCGTCCCTACTAACCGGTAAGCCGGACTTGGCCCCCATCTCCGTTTCCAGAACGCCGGGGTGCAAGCTCACAACGCGGAGACCCGGGTTCTCGGCCTGCAGGAACGAGACCAGATGGCCGCGGGCCATCTCGGAGGGCGAGTACGAGCTGAAGCCCGGGAAGACGCCGACGTGGGCGGCGGCGGTGTTGAGGGAGATGAAGGTCGGGGTGTTGGTGGTGGACTTGTGGGGCAGCCAGGAGCGGAAGGTGAGGAAGGTGCCTTTGATGTTGATTTCTGTTTGTTTCGAAAAGACGTGTCGTGTCAGTTGGCATCGGAACCGCTTTTGGATGGAGATGATGAATAGGGGAGGGCAAGGGAAGAAGAAAACGAACCATAAGCCTTCCACCAGTCCGCAACGTCCGCGCTCGCGGCCGGCTCAGGCGTAGCCATGTACCCAGCGTTCGCGACAACGACATCCACCGGCCCAACCTCCTCCGCCGCGCTCGCGAAAGCGTTCTTCAACGCCGCTTCGTCCGTGACATCAGCTTTGAAGAACAAGACCTTCGCATCGCCGCTCTTCTGCAGCTCGGTAGCGGCTTCACGGAGAACGTTCTCGCGGCGCCCCGTGATGATGATGGCTTTGGCGCCGGCTTTGTTGAAGGCGATTGCGATGTGCTTGCCGAGACCGCTGCCGCCGCCGGTGACGAGGACGACTTTGCCTGCGGCGGAGTTTGCTGGGTTGGTGGGGTCGATGGCCGGGTAGACGGAGCGGTGGATTGTCTTGGTGTAAGGTTTCCATTCCCAGGATGAAGAGGCCATGGTTGGTGAGGGTGGCGGGTTTGAATGTATTTGTTTGGTGGTTAAGCTTGTGAGGGGAGGTCCGTACAGTCGCGTTCGATTTGAGATGATGGGGCTTGCAAGATGGTATGGGTGTGGATGGGGTTGAGGTATGAGTGAAGTGCAAGGTACCTACTTTGATTTATTAGGAGAGGGCTTCTCTTGTATACAACTCGACTGCGCAGATGTTATTTCTGAATTACCAAAGCCTCCGACGGACAACGATTCGGTTGCCAATCTTCGGCTTCCGCTTAGTTAATTTTTCGGGCATGGAATACATGTATTCGGTTACCAATCTTCGGCTCTCGCTTAGTTATTCGGGCGAGGAATTCATATACTTACTAACACATGCTGACAAATGGCTTACGCATCAATAGCATACTCTTCTATTCCTTCTTGATGATTGCACATATCATGCCTATCGGTGATTAAACTAGAAGGCGAGCTCAGCATTCGACAGGAGTTCAAGCCATGACAAAAGTTGACGATGGAGAGGCAACAAACGCTTTCGCCAGAATATACAAAGGGTATATGTGAATATGCGACATCCGTTTCCGGGCTTCTAGTCTTCTTGCGGAAATCTGTAATCCATAGCTTGAGCTTCTCGTTCTCTCTGCTCTTACACAATCTCAAACTCGTAGAAGACATAAGGCTCAAAGCCTTGATCCGGAGAGAACCCAGCGCCAGCCATCTCTTGCTGCATGCTCGCGTCGTCCTTGGCAGGCTTGCCCTTCTTGTCTCGGCTGACAGCATTGCCGCCCAGGTCGCTGAATCTGGCGTCCAAGTTCGCCTTGGCCTTCTTGCCTCGCTTGCCATCGGTCTTGACAATACCAGCCACAAAGTTCAAGGGCAAGCCGTATCTCAGGACCGTCTCAACGAAGACTCGCAGAGCGAGAACATGCACCCACGCCATAACGGCGTCGCTGTAGCCTGTCCGGCCGAGTCTCAGCGCTTCACCCCAAACCTTGCGCTCCTCCTTCTCCAGCTTCTTGAGCTCCTCCTCTTCTGCTTCCTTGCCTCCTTCGTGGAACTTCCACTCCCGCGGAGTCCATCTGCTCTCTCTGCACTTGTGCACGAACTCCGCGCTGTGCTTCTTGAACACTGTCACAGCATACAGGTGGAACTCATCGTCTTTGGCGAGCAGGCTGGCACTGCGAGGGACGACCATGGCTGTCAGGCCCTCGTAGGTGTGCAGGAACTCCTTCACCTGTTGTGTAGGAACCGCAATCAGGTGCTGCTGGAGGTATTCGGAGGCGTCGGGCTTGAGCAGCCATTCGGGGTTGACGATCGAGGTGAGGGATTTCTGCGAGAGGTTGCCGGTTTTGCTGCGCTGCAGGGTCGCGAGGTTGGTTTTGGTGGTGTTGTATTGGGCGAATTTCGATTTGACGTCCGAGTCTACGGCAGACAGCTCAGATTGCAGGGAAGAGAGGAGCTCGGCGATGGGCTTGTCGGCGCGGTATTTTACTTTGTTCCATTGGAAAGATTGGAGGTAGGTTTCGACGGGTCCTGGTGTCGAAGTGTTAGTACTGTGTTACAATTTCCAATCAATCTACTACGGATAGCAGAAGTGCACACTCACGATCATTCACCACTTTCTGCTCTTGAATCTTGTCCTCATCACCTTCAAGCAGACTGCGCAACGAGTCGCCGACTTTGTCCACAACGCCCTTGCATCCTCCTTCCAGCCGTGCAAGCTCGTCTGCTTGCTGTACCAAGGCGTCTAGGGTTCCGATCTTGAAGTGCGGGATGTTGAATGGGTATGTGGTGCCGTTGTCGGTGGAGACGGCGCTGCGCAGGGTGGTGAGAGCTTCAGATGCGTCGCCGGAGGAGGATATTGACGCGGGCAGCGAGACGAGGTAGTATGTCTGCGGCGCCATGGTGGAGGAGAGAGAGGGGGAGGGGGTATTGGGGGTGGAGAGTGGTTAGCGGCGGTGATGTTTGGTGGTGCTGGGTCTCGTCTGCTGTCGTCGTCGTCCGGTTAGCTTGTCCAGATCGGGAGTGACGTGCCTGGCCTCAGTTTGGGGTTGAAGCTCGGATCGGGTTGATCGCGCGGCTTAGCAGCAGCAACATGTAATAAATCACGCCCTGCACGATTAAACCGCTATCTTTTTCCGCCATTGACTCTGATTTTGACCTTTGAACTATTCGACCTCACTTGCCTTTGCTTCCGCCTGTAGAACATATTACATCTCACTTACAACTCGACTTGACCTGACAATGTCCGTCTCCAGGGCGGCAACGAGGCCTTCGAGGCATATCATCTCACCTTCGGCATGGCAAGGTCTGGCCCGTGATTCAAGACTCGCCAGGCGAAGCATTGTCACTGCGAATGCTTCTAGCATCTCATACAAGAAGCCCACATATTTCTCAGCGACGCGTCCAACAACATCAGCCAAGGCGACAACCTTCCGTCAACAACAGACCCGCCATGAGAGCACCCAAATCACCCCGGCGCCAACTCTCTACGATGACAGCAACTTGGGAAAGACGGATCTGTACGATCTGCACCTCGCCCACGGCGCCAAAATGGTACCTTTCGGCGGCTACAGCATGCCCGTGCAGTACAGTGACCTCGGCGTTGGCGAGAGCCACAAGTGGACCCGCGAGAAGGCCTCGATCTTCGACGTTGGCCACATGGTGCAATACCACGTCGAAGGTCCCGGCGCCGAGGCCTTCCTCGAGAGCATCACTCCCGCCGGTGTGAAAGATCTTGCGCCTGGAAACTCCACTCTCAGCGCCTTGCTGCACCCCAAAACCGGCGGCATCGTCGACGACTGCATCATCACTCGCCTGGAAGAGGGCCCCAAACACCTCTTCTACGTCGTCACCAACGCTGGCTGCCGTACCAAAGACCACAGCTTCATCAACAACGCCCTCGCCAACTGGGACAACACCGTCAACCCCGTCGTCACTTTCCGCCACCTGCAAGCCGACGGCAAGCCTTACGGTCTCATCGCCCTGCAAGGCCCTCTCTCTAGCGAAATCCTGGAATCAGCCCTCTCTTCAGCCTGCAAAGTCGACTTGAAGGACTGGTACTTTGGTCAATCCCGCCACATCACCCTCAGTCTCCCCTCCGGCGAGAGCCTACCAATCGTCGCTGCCCGTGGCGGTTACACAGGCGAGGACGGGTTCGAGCTCTCCATCCACCCCTCACAGACCGTCGCCGTGGCAGAGACCCTGCTAGCCATCGCAGGAAAAGACAAGCTACGCTTCGCCGGTCTCGGCGCCCGCGACTCGCTACGCCTCGAAGCCGGCATGTGCCTCTACGGCCACGATCTCGACGACACCACAACCCCCGTCGAAGCGGCGCTGGCGTGGATCATCCCCAAGAACCGCCGATCAACAGAAGGCTCCGGCTTCAACGGCGCCGAAACGATTGTGCCGCAACTCACACCCAAATCCAAGGGCGGCTCGGGTGTCGAGAGACGACGCATCGGACTGGTGATCGAAGGCGCGCCTGCGAGAGAAGGTGCCGAGGTCGTTGACGCCGACAAGAACGTCGTCGGCAAAGTCACATCCGGCTGCCCGTCGCCGACCTTGAAGAAGAACATCGCCATGGCGTACGTCAAGGATGGCCTTCACAAGGCTGGCACGGAGCTGCAGGTTCTGGTCCGCGGGAAGCCCAGGAAGGCGGTCGTCACCAAGATGCCGTTTGTGCCCAGCAAGTACTTCAAGGCGGCGCTGTCGCCTGCGTAGAGAGGTCGGGTGGGGGTCAGAATGCAGAATGAGAGCCAGGCGTTCCTGGAGTGAAAAATTTCAACATTACGAGAATTGACTGTATATACCACGTTTCATCCCGTGTTACTTGCCAAGCGAGCGAGGGAGGATCATGAACTGCCATGGCAGCAATCAAACAAGCAATTCACGGCACGTTGTAGCTAGCTAGCACAAAGCGACACGGCATCTACAAAGAGGGACAACCGATGTTTTCGATGGGGCGGCCGAATCAAACTGCTTTGTCATTGCACGACAATGCTGAGCGTCTTTTCAACTTGTTCAATGATGATGCGGCAGTCAAAAAGTCGAGCGTCAAGCTGCGAAACCAGAAGTGTCGCCGCTCTGGAAAGGGCACATTCACTCAGTTTGCCAAGCATGCCAAGCATTTAAATAATCTCCAGTGCCGTTGTTGGTACGATTCTCGAGTACAACACGATCGGGCCTTCCCGTACCTAGCAGGCTTCGAGCTCGTCGAGGTTGTCGAGCTTGCTGATGCTCAAGTACAAGATCAAATTAAATCGATCGTTTTGTACGGATTGATTCATCAATCGGCCAGCAGAGAAAAACAACTGTTGCAGAGGTGGAGGGGGGCTGAACCATCCATCCCAAAATGTAATCTCATTCCCTACATCCTCTGCCCTGAACCCCCAATCAACAGTCCAAATTCCAACCCAACGATCCACCTAAATCTTCCTAACCTTACAAACCTTCCGAACACTCACATCCTCCCCGCTCTCCGACGTAGCCGTCAGCCAAACCTTACCCTGCTTCTCCGCTCCCTCGCCAGCACCCACAGCAACGCTAACACTAACCTCCTCGCCCTCCCTCGCAGTTGCGAGCGCATTGGGTAGAACAGCCTTCCAACCCTGCCCCTCGACCTCTGCGCTCAGCCTATAGACGTCCGACTTGAAGTGCGCGGGCGCCGCTTTCTTGCTCTTGCCCGAGTTCTTGAGGGTGAACGTGCAGGTGCCGGTGAAGTCCAGGGAGGAGTCGGGAGTGGAAGAGGCGTAGGATGAGGGGGAGGCCGCGGCGGTGAGTTTGCCTTTGCTCAGTTTCATCACAGGAGGACTGGTCGGCTCGCCGGTGGCGTTCAGCGAGCGGACGCCGACGGTGTAGCTCAGGACGCCGTCGGCGTCGCGCTTGGGCTCGATGATATAGAAGTGCAGGGCGTTGGCCTCGTCGACGTACTCGTACTCGCTGCCGGAGCGGGTGCCGGCGTGGAAGAGGGCGTCGGCCAGCTGCCTGTAGTCGCCGATGGTGATGTACTGGGCGGAGCCGTTGG
>Ga0265780_10001287_pt1 | contig 35973 bp, 30 predicted proteins | sample P1T30metagenome_FD_192432 | JGI IMG/M metagenome (GOLD analysis project Ga0265780, IMG submission 192432) | Plant litter microbial communities from East Loma Ridge, Irvine, California - P1 T30 | ecosystem: Environmental > Terrestrial > Plant litter > Unclassified | place: USA: California...
GATCGTCGTCTACCCCTGGCAAGCGCACCTTCTGAGCCTCTCGTAGGCGGCCGAGAAGGTTCAGGTTCGCGCCGGCTGCCGCGGCAGTGCCTTGCTCGGCGAGCTTGTTGGCGATCGCGTGCAGGCGCCCGAGTGCGGCGGTGTACCTCCGGTCGCTCGCGCGAGGCAGCGCGAGCATGGCGAACGCCCGTCGCGAGGCGGTGTCGAGGCAGGTCGGCAGCGCGAGGGAGATGTCCTGAGCCATACCTTCTGGCGACGGCTCATCGAACAAGGTGGTGAGCACGCCAGCGGCGGATACCGCCAGCATCTGCTGGACCAGATCCATCGACTCGCCCTCAGTCCATCGCCCGGTTCGTTGTTCGACAGCGCGTCGCAACGCCGTGACGCGGGATGCGACCTGGTCTTGGTGGAACACCGGTTGGATCAAGCGACGTTGCTGCTTGTGGAAGTCACCGTCGGAGCTGCCCAGGCCGTTGCCGGTCAGGGCCCGTGTCTTGTCACCGGATCGACCGCGTCCCAGTTGCCCGGAATGTTCCGTGAGGAGGCGCCACACAAGGTCCGGCTCGTTTACCAGGTACGCTGGGCGTCGACGGAGCATGAATGCAGTCACCGGCGCTAGCGTTCGCTGGCTCTCAACGAACTGCAGCGGCCGCCACCGAAGCCAAGGGAGGTGGCCCACCAGGGGCAAAGCGCCGGGGATCGAGCAAGAGCTCGGTGAGGTTCGCACCGCCACGCCTATCGGTTCTGCAGCACGTCGTAGCGGGCTGGACGCGTGGTCACGAACCATTCGTACTGGCCGCGCATCCAATGCTCCATTCCCCGAATGCACCGGAGCGCGTCCGACTGCGTTTGTTCGGTAAGCGCGGCGTATTCCTGATCGTGCACGAGTCCGGCCGCAGAGGTGGTGAACTGCTGCGCCCGTTGGTTCGTCATATCGACTGCGCAAGCGTAGGCGGCCCCGTCTTCAAGACAGGCGTTGTAACTCAGCACGTCGATGAGGTTGAACCTGGATCCGGCATCGCGCTCCTTTTGAAACGAGTGGATGTCGTTCGTCCAAGCGAGCACGTCCGCGCACGCGTCGATCAATTGGCGCCATGCCGCAGATCTTCGGAAGTCGGCGGGCAGATCGGCCCCGCTCGCCACTTCGATAAGGTCGATGGTCGGCTTCGCTAGGCTCTCCTCCCTGCGCAACACGAGGAAGTCGGTCACGCTCGGCAGAACCTCCCGTGCTGAGGTCCCGGCGTACCGGACGGCGTGCACCAGGTAGCTGTCCAAGTCGTAGCGGAACTGCTCGCCCCACCCCGTGCTCATGCGCGTCATCAGGCCCGAGCAGAGTTCATCCACTCCGCGGGTTACGATTTGCGGCAGGGCGGACAGGGTCAAGAGACTTACAGGCCCAGTGGGCGGACTCGTACCAAAGACCTGCTCGCATAGGTCGTCGAGCGGAAAGACCCACAGCAGCCAGTCGGCGACGAAGCGGATTGTATCGACGTTCGCTTGGGGCGAGGTGAGGCAGATGAGATCTACCATGGCGTTGTCTTCTTGGACCAACGAACCGAACCCGGCACCCGACAGGCGAAGACGGACCTCGCGGGCGCGATCCCGAACGGCAGCTTCCTGCTCGCTGCGTATTGTCTCAAACGGCAAGTGAAGCGCCGGGACGCCGCTTGTCGTCATCACGCCGCCGACCCGTGTGTCTCGCCGGGTAGTCGCCTGACCACCATCGGCATGCGGTCGGGATGGACTGTTCCAGTCGCGACTTCGCGGACTCTGCGTTTTGCGACCGGTTCGAGCTGCCAGCGCGAACATATCACGGCGAGGGTGGTGACCAGACCGGCAAGGGCCATCCTCTTGCCGATGCACACGTGCACCCCCGCCCCGAACGGGAGGTAGGAGCCCTTCACGAGGAGGCGGCGTCTTGGTGCGGACCAGCGGTCCGGATCGAAACGGGAGGGTTCCGGGAACCACCGCGGATCGTGGTGAAGAAGGTAGGGGCTATAGACGAGTTCGGCTCCCGCGGGGAGCTCGACCTCGCCCAATCGCACCGGTTGACGCGTCCGACGCATGACGAAAGGCACGGGATAACGGCGTAACGTCTCATCGACGACCTGACCCAGGTAGGTCATCGCGGAGACGGAGGCAGGAGTGATCTCGGCGCCATCGATCACCGCCCCCAGCTCTTCACGAATGCGACTGGCGATCCCCGGGTTGCGGAAGATCTCGTAGAGCGCCCAACTGAGCACCGCCGCCGTAGATTCGCTTCCCGCCACGAGCATGGTCATCACGTGGTCGCGGACCTGCTTGGCGGGTAGCTCTTGCCCTTGGCCGTCGCGAGCCGAGAGAAGCGAGGCAAGCAGATCGTCGGGCTCGTCGCCGGTCGCGCTCCGTACGCGTCGTTCGGCGATGATCGAGTGGACGACGCCGTCAACGTACCGCGCCGCTCTCGCGAAGCGGAGGTTACCGGCCGTGGGCATCCGCTCCATCCCGCTGGGAAGGACCGTCCGGAAGATAACGCTCTTGAAGAGTGTCGGCATGTGGGCGCGGATTGTCTGCGAGTTCTCTGGGGTAAGGTCCGTGGAGAAGAGGCTCTGGGCGGTGTTGATCAGCGCTAGGTCCTTCATGAGCTCGTCCACAGCGAGCTCGGCTCCCTCCGTCCAGGACTCGGTCAGCCGCTTCGTCGAGTCACGGACATGCTCGACGTGCGCATCGACCTGCTCGCTGCTGAACGCTGAGCGCAACGACCGTCGCTGTTGCTGGTGCGCGGCACCATAGGAGGTGAGCAAGGAGTCGCCGAACCAAGCGCTCCCCTTCTCCATGAGCCGCCCGCGATCGTAGCTGCAGTCGCCGGGTACCAGCAGCTGGTGGGTAATTGTCGGGCTAGTCACCACGTAGGCTGGGATCGGCCCAAGGCGGATCTCAACGACGTCGCCGAGCGCGGACAGCGTCGACAAAAACCTCAGGCGGTTGGCGAGTAGCGCGGGTGCGTGGCCCACGAGGGGCCACCGGCCCGGTGCAAGCACCGCGCCCACCGCTCCCGGAGCAGTCCCATTCTTCCTCACGCTCGATTGCTCCTTTGTTCGTGCGCACGCTTCCATCGGACTATCGGCGTGACGGTGGATGGAGTTCGTCGGCCGAGGTACGTCAGCACATCACCGGGTCGACAAAGCTGAGTGAGACGGCGACGGCCATGCAGATACCCGTCCGCCCATCCGGCAACGCCAAACCTCGCCTGGAGCGGTATCGAGCTGCCTCGATGGCGCGCAGGTTCGACCTTCATCAGGCTCGGCGCGCCGGCACGAAGCGCATGGCGACGCCATTCATGCAGTAGCGCAGGCCGGTGGGCTGCGGACCGTCATCGAACACATGCCCGAGATGCCCGTCGCAGCGAGCGCAGCGGACCTCGGTCCGGATCATACCAAGCGTCGCATCACGATGCTCGCCAACGGCGTCAGGCAGTTTTGTCCAAAAGCTCGGCCAGCCAGTGCCGCTGTCGAACTTCGTACGCGACGCGAACAATGGCAGCGCACAGCCTGCGCATGTGAACGTGCCGGCGCGATGCTCGTCATTAAGTGGGCTCGAAAACGGCCGCTCGGTACCGCCCTGACGTAGGACCACGTAGGCAGGTGGTGCCAGACGGCGGCGCCATTCGCTGTCGGATAGGCGCAGCGGCTGCGGCCGGGAAGCGAACGCCGGCACTGCACCAACTGCAGCCACGCTGCTCGCGAGCGCCAGTACGCTGGTTGTGAGAAGGGTCCGGCGATCGAATGGCTGTGTCATGCCCGTTCATTCGCTCGGAAGAGCCCGCCGGTTACTCCGATATCGTTCGAGCATGTCGTAGCGCAGCTGATCGGACATCGGTCGGGACGGAAATGGTCGCTCAATCGAGCGCGAAGCTCGTTGTCCCGCCACGAGTAGAACCCACGCTGCACCACCATAGCGGTCGGGACAGTTCAGGCAGAAGTATCTGCTGCGGCAATTTTCCCGTGGTCGAAAGGGCGTCGCGTCCAGACCGTGCGCCAACCCCATTTGCGCGGCCTTCCGAGCAGCTTCGCGGCGGGTATTCCCCGGCTCGAGAACCACCAACTATGCGTCCGTCGATTTGCTTGGCAGGCGCATGCCTCGGCGCCCATGCGGCGCACGCGTGAGTCGGTCCACATGTGCCTTCCGTCGTTGCCTCGCGCAACTCTGACAGATCCATACATTGTTGATCACTCAGCCTTCCGCGCACCTCGATCCCGGGTCTGACAGCAGCTTGCCATAGCGAGCATTGGTTGACGTCACCCCCGCCTTGTCACTCCTGTTCAGCGCGTTCACGGACCGTAACGACTGATCTGTGCCACGCTGAAATCATGCGACCGACATTATGTTTCTGACTGACATCGGGCGACCAGAGTATCAATGAACGCTTGTAACGGCGGCCGGGGATAGCGGCGATCCGGATAATATATATGGAACCCCGGCATGCGTAGCGACCACGGCTGCAATACACGTACGAGGCGGCCTGCTTTTAGCAACTCCGGGATGCGCACGTTGTAGGTGTAAGCGAGACCTACACCCTGGAGAGCGGCCTCGATTTGAAGATCGAAATCGTAGGCCAGCAAGGGGCCTCTCACATCGATATCAACCTTCTTGTTGTCAATTTCAAACGGCCACTGGAACACTGTGCCTCCAGAGGGCCAGCGCCATGTGATACATTTGTGGTCTACGAGATCGGTCGGAACCTGTGGCGTACCGTACGCCAGCAAATACTCTGGCGAAGCGACGGCAAACAACTCTATCTCACCGCTGACCGGTATAGATACCATATTATTCGGAACGCTGGCCTTCAGCCGTATGCCAGCATCGAACTTTTGCTCCACGATATCTATCAGTGCTTCATTCACTGACAGGTCGAGAACAATGTTCGGGTGGGCGTATAAGAGCGGCCCGATAGCCGGAGCGACAACTCCCAATACTGCGGATCGTGGAAGGTTTATCCTCAACTGGCCAAAGACTTCGTCACCAGATGATTTTACCTCTGCCACTGCAGCCTCCAGTTCATCGATGGCTGGACCCATCCGATCGTATAAGCGCTGCCCCGCTACCGTTGGGGCCACACTGCGTGTCGTGCGATCAAGAAGTCGGGCGCCGAACCGATCCTCAAGTAGCCGAATAGTTTGGCTTAGGGCGGACGGCGAAACCCGCAATTCTCGGGCTGCTCGGGAGAAACTGCGATGCTCGACGATCGCTGCGAACCCTTTCAGACTCGCAAATTCTGATGAGTTCAATATGCACAACCCGCTTCATACGCTATATCGATTATAGCCTATTATCATCATAAACGGTCAGGGCTAGATTGCAATCGATCGAAGCAGCATCGCCTTTGAGCTGAATCGTGCACGAATTCGCCCGCTTCCGGACAGGTGACAGATGAAGACATTTATTTTTGCGACAGGCGTGTTCAACATCCTGTTTGGGATTCTCGTTCAAAGCGGCTTTGGAGTTGCCACCACCCTGCCTGAGGCATCTCCAGGGATGGTAACACACCTATTCGGCGCCGCCGCAGCATTCTTCGGGGTTATATTGGTTCTTTCGTCACGCGACTTGGAGCGAAGGGGTGCCTTAGTTGCATGGGAAGGAGTGCTTCGCCTCGTTGGTTTCATCGTAATGACATATTATGCTCTCTACGCGGGCTACGGCATCAGACCACTCCTGCTTGGAGCAACAGATGGTGTGATCGGGTTGGCTTATTTGTATTTTCTTCCAAGGTACTTGGGAGTCAGCTTGCGTGAGCTACTGATCGATAAACGTTCTTCACAGCCCGGCGGTATATTTCGATAGAACGTGTGAGCCGCGAGGCGCTGGGCCTTTTCGAACAGCCTCAAACGGTTGTTAACCCCGCCGACGCGGCTTTTGATAATTTCTTCTCTGAAACTACGCAGCAGCAATGTCCTTATCAGTCGCGGTTCGGTATTCTCCTCGGCAACCACGCCGTGCAGCAAGGGAACTTCCACACGCCCGCCATATTTTACGCTTCTGTACGACTCGACGGTAGATTATATGGACGAGATCGTCGGCCACCAGTGCCGCTATGGCGCGCAGTGAGGTCGATGCCGCCTGCAGCGCTTTCAGCCAAGAGTTGCTAGAGTATTTTTCATGTAAGCGGGAATTTGGCTATCGGCCTGCTCGCAAACCTAGCCTTCGCGCGCCCGGGATACGAAGATCACGCGGCAATGGCTGCAAGCGGCTGTCACATCGCTCTTACCTGCCACGATCGATGCCAGCAGCCCCAGTAGATCATCAAATCGAACCTGGATCGTGCTATCGGAAGTAGTCAAATCAACCGACGGGCGATTGGTCGTTCAGCGCGGTAATGCCTTCTAAATACGGTTGTGAGACCGGCACGGTAAGGCCATTCGTCAGAAGAACCTGCGCGGTGCGCCCCCTCCGATCAACCCGCTTGACCGCAGCGCGCGCGACCCACCACGAGCGATGAACCCTTAATCCAGCGACATCGCCCAGTCCGTAAATCGCGTCCGAAAACCGCATGAGGACCAACGCGGATCCGGCAGCAGTATGGATCCGGACATAGTGATCCTCCATTTGTAAGCACACGATCTCGCCTCTGACCTCTGGCGAAATGCGCCGAAGCAAGGGTATCGCGGGCGTCATGGTCAAGCTTGTTTCACAAGACGGGCCGTCAGGCGGCCCCTCCTGAACGGGCTCCAATTGCGGGCCGTCATCCATCCGTGGTCTTTTGAGCGAGCCGCTAAAGGCGGGCATTTCGGTATTCCGCATGCGCTCGGCGGGTGCTCGCCCGAGAAGCGCGAAGCAAATAAGCTCAAGGGCGGAACCCACCAACATTGTCTGGGCGTAGAGTTCGATCACTTGTCCGGGATCAGGCTGCCAGTTCTGCATTTTGACGAGAGCAAAGCCGGCGATGGCCATGCCGGGTAAGGACGTCACCGTTACTGTGAGCGTCCGCTGCTCCCATAGCCCAAGCTGCCGCAGGCGTGCGCTACGCGACAGCGCGAGCGCCACGATGGTGGAGAGCGCAAACCAAGCGACGGACATCGCCACCCAAAAACCGAGCCGAACGAACACGCTTTGGTCGACCGTGCCAAACGGCCCCAGCCAAGCAAGTCCAGCACCGGCGATGAGCGCCACGCCAGCCTTGCTGGACACATCCGAGAGCCCTTCGCTGGCGTGTAAATTCGCGAAATCACGCATCGCGAACTCCGTTTCGCACCCGTCAGAAAGTACAGTGACGTAGGAGATCGCGCAATGCCGCATTGCAGGGTCGCCTGCCAGACGTGCTCCGCATAGCCGCCGTCCTACACCGTGCACCGATGAGGACCGACGACAAATGCGAAAGCGATTTCTAAGCTACCTAGCTGCGATAACGGCCGGTTGCGCCTCACCAGCCATGGCACAGCAGACGCTCGGCGATACCGCGGTGAAAGCCGAGCCAGATGAGCCCAGCAGATCCGACGTGTCCGGGTTCATAGCCTTAGGCGTGGCCGGCCAGCCCAGATATGACGGCTCTGACAAGTATCAGGTGAGCCCGCTCGCGTTTGCCAATGTGAAATGGCAGGGCCTTGAGTTGCAGCTTCGCGGCACGCGGGCCCGTGTCGATCTGCTGGCGGAAAGCCCGTTCCAGATCGGTCCGGCGGTCGGCATGCGCGCCAACCGCTACAACAACGATGCGACCGGCGCGGTCGCCAGATTGGCCGACATTAAGACCGGCATCGAGGTCGGCGGCTATGTCGGCTATCGCTTCGGCGGCGATGAGCACGGGCGTGGTGAGATTGGTTTCGACCTCACCGTCCTGAAGGACGTCAATGACGCCCATAACGGCATCGTAGCGATCGGCCAGGTCTCGTATGCCGCCGTGCGGAAAAGTCGCTTCTTCATGGACGTCGATGCGCAGACAACATTCGGCAGCAGGAAGTACATGCAGACCTATTTCGGAATCACGCCGGAGCAGTCCGCCGTCTCGGGCCTCGCCGCGTATCGGCCAGGCGCGGGCCTTCGCGACGTGGGGACTGGCATCACTGCGGGGTATCAGTTCAATAGCAGATGGGGCCTGATCTCGCGGATCGGCGGCAGCTATTATGTCGGCGACGTCAAGGACAGTCCGATCGTCCGGGCCGGTTCGAAGGTGCAGATCGTCGGCGGCCTCGGGGTCGCCTTCCGCTTCTAATCGCAGGCGCGAATCTCTCACGCCTTCATCTCTACCCCGGAGTTTTCGTTGACCCTCATACAAGGGCTGGAACGTCGCGAGCTTGCATTGTCGCGCAACCCAGCGGAGCCCCTGAGCCTGCGCTCTATCGGGTCAGAGACGGCCTGGAGTCGGATCTCTGGGCTGCTGTTCGGTTATCAGCGCGCGACGACACTCGCTGACCCGAAGCTTGAAGCGCTGCGCGTTCTAGGTGCCGCCATCACCCGGTTCGGCGCTGTCCCTGATTGGGTGCAGGAAGTCTGTCATCAGGCGGGATGGCGAAATGTCGATATCGACGATGCGGTCCGGTACGTCCTCGCCTGCCGGCCAAGACAGGCGTGAGTAGCCTCGTAAACTTGCGGGGTTCCTTGACGCTGCTGATCGCCGCCTCGGCGCTCGCCGGCTGCGAGAATGAGGTCCCGCAATCTTCTACGGAAGCGCCGCTGCCGGTTGAGGTCGCCCGTAGTCGAGGAGATGCGGACGACGCCGCCATAGTTGCGGTCGGCACTGTCGCGCGACAACGCGAACCCGAAGTGTCGTTCAGGCTGCCTGGCACCCTGACCCACCTGGCCGTGGACGCCGGTGATGTCGTCCAGCGCGGGCAGATCCTAGCCGAACTGGATCCGACCGAAACAGCCGCTCGACTTGCCTCCGCTTCCGCCGAGAGCGAACGCGCCCGACGCACCTTGCTCCGGTACGAGAGTCTGGCGTCTTCGGGAGCGATCGCACGGTCGCTGTACGAGGACCAGCGCACGGTCGTCGACCAGATGGATGCCGCACAAGCCACCGCGGCGTTCGATCGTCGGTCTTCCGCTTTGGCCTCGCCGGTCTCCGGGCTTGTGCTCCAACGCGTGGCCCAGACGGGAGAGACGGTAAGCGCTGGACAAGCGGTTCTGCGCCTAGCCGATCTGGGCAGCCCGCTCCTGATCCGCGTACCGCTCGTGTCGACTGATGCGGCGCGGGTCCGCATCGGAGCGCCGGCATCAGCGCGGTTCGAGTTAACCTCCTCGGATATTCCGGGACGTGTCACCCGTGTCGGGCGACTGGCAAGCGGTACAACGGGCACGCGCGACATCGAGGTCACGCTCAACGCGGCAAGGCACGTGGAAAGCGGCATGGTCGGAAGAGTGACGATCAAGGCCGGCGCGCCCAATCGCCGCGGCGGCGTGCGCATTCCCAGCGAAGCGTTGGTGCCCCGCCCGGACGGCGGATCGGCTGTCTTCGTCCTATCGGGCAAACGATCCCGGGCACGCTTCCATTCCGTTGGGCTGCTACGGCTCGACGGAGATGACGCCATCGTGTCAGGGCTGCCGGCCGGCATATCCGTCATCACCGCCGGCGCGGGCTATGTGAAGGACCGGCAGGTAGTCCTCGTATCCAGGCTGGCGCCTTGATGTTCAACCCCGCCATCTTCTTCGTTCAGCGAGGTCAACTCTCCATAGTGCTGACCATGCTCGGCGCCCTGCTCGGCATCAACGCCTGGTGGACGATACGGCGCTCCGAGGATCCGCAGTTCCCCGTCCCGAATATGACGGTGCGGGTGGCGCTTCCCGGCGCCACCCCAACCGAAATCGAGCAACTCGTCGCCAAGCCGATCGAGGAGACGGTATATGGCCTAGATGACATCAAGGAGGTTCGCTCGACAAGTGCGGACGGAACCGCTTCGATAGCCGTCAGGTTCAACTGGTCGAGCGATCCCGACCGAAAATACGACGAGGTCGTGCGGGAGGTGAACGCCCTGCGGAGCCGCTTGCCCGCAGGGCTCACCCGGCTCGAGGTCTTCCGTAGCCGTACGAGCGAGACCTCCATCCTCCAGATCGCCCTCGTCAGTCCCACCCTGCCGATGCGGCGGCTGGAGAAGGTCGCCGACCGGTTGAGCGAGGAGATCGGCCGCGTTCCCGGCATCCGCGAAGCGCGCTACTGGGGCGCTCCGCGCTCCGAGCTTCGCGTGTCGTTGGACCTCGGACGTCTTGCCGCACTACGGATCCCGGCTACGGCGGTCAGCGAGGCGCTCGCGCGCGCAGGCGACGAGACGCCCATTGGCGCGGTCGACTCCGGTCGCCGCCGCTTCATCGTTCGAGAAGGTGGAGCGTTCACCAGCATCCAAGACGTGAAGGCAGTGCCTATCCTATCGCAGGGCGGCGCGTCCGTGCGGGTAGGAGATGTCGCGAACGTTGCCTGGCAGACCGTGGAGCCGGAACATCTCACTCGATACGGTGGTCAAAGGGCTCTGCTGCTGACGGCGACAGCGAAGGAAGGGATCCATATCGGCCCAGTCACCGAGGCCGTCCGGGACCGCCTCTCAGTGTTCGAACGGCAGCTTCCGGGTGGCGTCAGGTTAGAGCGGGCTTTCTTCCAGGAGGAAAATGTCCGACGCCGCCTGTCGGGCCTGTCCCGGGATTTCCTGCTCGCCCTCGCCGTTGTCAGCCTGACACTGCTGCCGCTGGGAATGCGCGCTGCCGGCGTGGTCATGATCGCCATACCATTATCGCTGCTTCTCGGCCTCGCCGCCCTTCAGGCGCTCGGGTACGGCCTCAATCAGCTATCAATTGCCGGCCTTGTGCTGTCGCTTGGTCTGCTGGTCGACGATTCCATCGTTGTAGCGGAGAATATCGCCCGGCGTATGCGCGGAGGCGAGAACCGCAGAACCGCCGCCATCGAGGGTACGCGCCAGATACTCTCGGCGGTCGCCGGCTGCACGGCCTGCCTGATGTTCGCCTTCTTGCCTCTGATGGCTCTGCCCGAAGGCTCGGGCGCGTTCATTCGCACGTTGCCAGTGACGGTCATCGTCACGGTCGGTGCCTCGTTCGCAGTCGCGCTGACGATCATCCCCTTTGTCGCAAGCCGCTTCCTGTCGGCTGGCGGCAAGCCGGAAGGCAACCGCCTTATGCAGGCGATCGATCGCGCAATCCGCCAACTCTACCGGCCCGTTCTTCACCGTGCTCTCGATCGCCCCAAGCGCGCGCTGGCGCTCATCCTGCTGCTCTGCCTGACGACGGTCCCGCTTCTCGGTGCAATCGGTACCAGTCTGTTCCCAATGGCCGAAACCACGCAGTTCCTGGTGCGGATCGAGAAACCGGAAGGAGCCTCCCTCCGTTCGACGGACGCGGTCCTGCGTTTCGTTGAGCGCCGCCTCGCGAGAGAGCCGGAGATCGCCTTCTTCGCGAGCAATCTGGGGCGGGGCAATCCGCAACTCTACTACAATCAGCGCCAGCACGATCCGAACCCCGCGTTCGCGGAAGTCGCGGTTTCGTTGCGCGAGTGGAACAAGGGACACTCGGAGGAGATCGTCGGGCGGCTTCGCAAGGCATTCGCAGCCTATCCGGGCGCGCGGATTAGCGTCATCCTGTTCGCCCAAGGGTCCTCGAGGGAGGCGCCGATTGAGATTCGGATCGCCGGCAACGATCTTTCGACCCTGCAACGCCTGTCCCGCCTGGCCGAGTTCGAGCTGGCAACGACGCACGGCGTGAGTGATGCAAACAATCCGCTGCGCATCGACCGGATCGATCTTGCGCTTGGCGTCGACGACGCGAAAGCAGCCGCCCTTGGCGTGACGGCCGGCGCGGCGAGACGCGCCGTTCGCCTAGCTCTGACCGGCGAGGAAGCGGCAAGGTTCCGCGATCCTGACGGCGACGACTATGCCGTGCGAGCACGGTTGCCGATGAACGGACAGAACGACATCGCGATGCTGGACAGCATTTACGTACCCTCGCAGGGCGGGAACGGAGTCTCGCTCTCGGCGATCGCCGCTCCGCGTGTTCAATCGAGCCTTGCCCGCATAGATCGCTTCGATCGTCAGCGCGCGGTCACCCTGACTGCGTATGTCGAGGCCGGGCACCTCACGTCGGCCGTCACCGACGACGCACTCGCTCGCATCCGGGCGGCAGTCCGGCTTCCTCCGGGGTACACGCTCGGCGTGGGGGGCGATGCAGGCGAGCAGGCGAGCGGTGACGCAGGACTCATGTCTGCCGTGGTCATCGCCGTCATGGGAATCCTTGCCATACTTGTGTTGGAATTCCGCCAGTTCCGGCTTGTCGCGGTCGTCGCCGGGATCATCCCGCTTGGCCTATTCGGTGCCGTTCTCGCGCTCTGGCTGGCCGGCTACTCGCTGTCCTTCACCGCGACGATCGGCGTGATCGCGTTGATCGGAATCGAGATCAAAAATTCGATCCTGCTGGTCGACTTCACCCAGCAGTTGCGGGCGGAAGGCGTCGGGGTGCGGGCCGCCATCGAGCGGGCCGGAGAAATCCGCTTCCTGCCGGTCCTGCTAACCTCGGTCACGGCGATCGGTGGCCTGCTTCCGCTCGCGATCGAAGGTTCGGGCCTCTACGCCCCGATGGCGATCGCCATCATCGGAGGGCTGGTTTCTTCCACCTTGCTGTCCCGCGTGGCCACCCCGGTCATGTATCTCCTGCTTGTCCGCCCCAAGGGGACGAAGGCATGACGGCACATTGGCTGTCGCGTCTACTTCCGAGCCTGATGCTGGCTGGATGCACGGCCGGCACCGACTATGTTCGGCCTCTCGCGGCTGTAGCCCCGGCATGGCGAGCCGCTTCCGCCGCCGAACCGCGGATCGTCGGCCCCTGGTGGCAGGCCTTCGACGATCCGATGCTTCAATCCGTGATAGCCGAAGCGCTGGCACGCAACCTCGATATCGAGACGGCGCTCGCCCAGGTAGACCGAGCACGGGCCGCAGCTTCTGTGGCCGGCGCGGCTATGCTCCCGTCAGGCACGATCGACGCCAATATTGCCCGGACGCGCGACTCCGCGGAAGTTGGACTCGCTTCGATCGCCGATGGAGCGCCGGGCGTCGATGTGCCTCGTACGAGTACCGTGTATGGCACCACCGCCAGCGCGAGCTGGGAACTCGATCTGTTCGGAGGATTGCGGAGACGGACCGAAGCGGCGCGCTATGATTATGAGGCAGCGCTCGCCAGCGGCGCCGTCACGCGCATCACCGTTGTGGCAGAAGTGGCGGATGCGTATTTGCAGCTCCGTACGCTTCAGCTCCGGTTCGGCATCGCGGAGGATATCGGCCGCTCGGCAGCCCGACTGGAGTCCTTGGTGCGTCAACGTTATGAGTCGGGGGAGTCCTCGCTCCGCGAGCTCGAACAAGCCCGTACGTCGGCAGCATCCGTGCGTGCGACGTTACCCAGTCTGAAGGGTCAGATTGAAGGGCAACTGAACCGCCTCGCCCTACTCACCGGCCAGAACCCGGAAGCGGATCGTCGGGGGTTGGATAAACCCGGACCAGTGCCGCTGGCAGAGCTCAGCGGTCTTGGCACACCCGGCGATCTGCTGCGTAACCGTCCCGACGTGGTAGCGGCAGAGCGTCGCCTCGCCGCAGCCCATGCGCGCATCGGCGTCGCCACGGTAGAATATTATCCTAGGATCTCGCTGTCAGCGCTTGCCGGCTTTCAGGCATCCAGTGCATCCAGCTTCATCACGGGCTCCGCCAGCGTTACTCAGGGAGTGGCCGGACTGCGGTGGCGGCTTTTCGATTTCGGCCGGATTAGAGCTGAAATCGCCGACGCTAAAGGATCCGAACGAGGTGCCTTGGCGGCCTATCAACAGTCGGTGTTGCGCGCAGCCGCGGACGTCGAAACGGCCGCTGCCATCTATACAGCCGGGCGTGAGCGGATGGCGATACATGAGATTGAGTGTGCCAGCGCGGCCCACGCCCGCGAACTTCTCGATCAAGCGTGGAAGGCCGGCCAGATCGATTTGTCCGCGGTTATCGAAGGCGACCGGCGACTGTTGCAGGGCCTCGATGCCTTAGCGGTCGCTCGGGGAGAGACAGCCCGCGCCATCGTTTCCGTCTATCGGGCGATCGGCGCTTAACAAGCGCGAATCCGCTTAGCCAAGAGGCACGACGCCATACGATCAAGCACCTCTTCTCAGAAGAAAGCGACGCGACGCACGCCGGTGACAACCCGAAGCGAAGCGCGAAATTTTCCTGAGGAGCCTCCTTCATCATTGTTGCGCCCGGGCATCGCAGGATTAACAAGGATGGTGAGTGCACTGAAGAAGGAGATTCCTATGAACAATGCTGATCTGGCAGAGACGCTAGTGTCCGCCCACGGCTTTTCGAAGGCTGACGCGAAAAAGTACGTGGATGCCGTTTTCGCCGCCATCGGGGATGCTGCTGCCAAAGGGGAGGAGATCTCGCTGAACGGGTTTGGCAAGTTCAAGGTCAAGGACACTCCTGAACGCGAAGGTCGCAATCCCTCGACCGGCGCCACCATCAAAATCGCCGCAGCGAAAAAAATCGGCTTCACTCCCGCCAAGGCCCTTAAGGACAAGGTCAACGCCTGAGCGGAGACGCGGAGTGCTCGGAGGGTCGGATGTGCGGCCCTCCGACGGGAGCGGGTGACGGGAATGCCGCCTCGATCTTAGTCCCCGTTGATGGCGCGAGCGAGAAAGCGCTGCGCTGCACGACACGTCTGAATTCTTGCCCTTCGAAGCGGATCTGTCGGCAGGGCGAAGGTCACTGCCCGGTCGAGCAATCGTCGCACGGAACCCGCAGCGATCTGAGTGACCTGATACTCAATCTTCGAACAACGAAATTTCGATGAGTGAGCCCCCGAGCTAAGCGGCCTTGTAACCGAGCCGCGGTGAAGGCCGAATAAGGCTCAAGGCACCTTCTTTGGAGAACAGGCCGACGATGCCCGTGTCTTTTCATCCTCACCTGGGGTGTGGCCTAGCCGGACAGGCCTCAGACTCGGCGCGGGCGGATAACCCGAGATCACCAAAAGGCAAGATTAGGAGACTACCATGAGCGGCAATTCCGAGGGTGACAGCAAACCCGCAGCTTCCGGAGTCGCATCGACTTTCACTTCTGACACGGAAGGCGCCACGCCTGCGCAAAGCCCACCTGAACTCGACGCCATCGTTCGTCAATTCCGCATGAACTTCTCGAACGACGAGATAGAAAAGAACGGCGCGATGGTAGCCGACGACGTCGTCGTCAACGTCAACGGCGGCGCGAGCAGCAAGCCGAATGGTGCCACCTACAACGGGCGTGATCAGTTCGTTGCTTGGTTAAAGGGGGTCAAGGGCGTTTTCCCTGACGGCAAGATAACAGAGGATGAGATCGTCGTCTGCGGCGACAAGGCAGCCGTTCGCTTCACGCTCGTTGGCACTCAACGCGGCGCCTTGCCAACGCCGGACGGTGTGATCGCGCCGACAGGTCGAACAATAACCCTTCACGCTGCTGAGTTCTTCACTTTCAACGCCGCAGGCAAGGTCGTCCACCTGGAGAACTTGACCAATGATCTGTCCACAGTTCATCAGCTCACGGCAGAGTAACGGCCGGCCGCTGTCGGACGACCTGTGCGGTGGCAGGCAGCGCGATCGTCATCGAGCACAGATCTCCACCTTTGGCCTCAGCTTTCCTGAGAGTTTTCGCACGGTCTGCTTCGTTTGCGGGAAGTCGGCAGCAGCGGCGAGACGGTTGAGAGGCGCGATGGTTCGCCAAGCAAGCCGCTTCGAGACTGTAACGAGACAAGACTCGGCGGCGTATCAGAGACGGCACCGTGCTGGTGTATCAATCAGATATAGGTGATCGATGGGCACTGACGAGATCGCAATCCGTATACCCAACGATAACGACTCTCTCGGTCCAGCCGAAACTGCTGCGCTGAACGCGGCGGCTCTTTGCGAACGAACTCAAGCGGCGGCATCCATTTTACAGGAAGCGAGCGTCATGAACGAACAAGAGCTCTCGGCCGGGAACGTACATCTTATCGTGGAACTTACCGCTACGGAGGACAAGCACATAGAACTGGGCAGGCGCATTGCATCCTTGGCGCAAGCGTCGCGTCGCGAAGATGGCGTTCTCAGGTACGATGTCGTGCAGGATGCCACGGACAAGAACATATTCAGGTTTATCGAGTGCTGGGTCGACAATGCCGCTCTGGTGTCACACCAAGCGACGGAGCATGTTGCGTCCTTCTCACAGGATGCTTCCTCCCTGCTCGCCAAACCCTATACGATGCTAACGGGCACCCTCCTGCAAGAGTAACCCCGGCCATCGCAAGAAGGCAGTCGCTGGAAACTGCATTCTTGAAAATAATCGCCGACCTGATTGTGCTGTCTATTGCCCCGGTCGCCCCAACACGGCTGACCCAGCTGCCGACCGTGTCGGTTGCAATCGGCAGCGCCGCGCTGCTCCGGTCCGCGCTGGGATCGAGCGGCACAGAACGTTCTTGATTGGGAAACTGCGCCGATGAGCCTGACCCCCTGCTGTAAACGAGGACCCGCGTCGGCAAGAATATAGTTACAACCACCATATTTGAGAGAGCTGATGATCCCGCGGATTCGATACGCACTCCCGAGATCCAAGCCCGATAGCTTGGCGCTACGTCTGACAAATTTCATCCGCGGCACCAATCATCCCTTTGGTCGGGACCCGATCTAAATCAACCTAGGTGAGGAATTCGAACGTGGATAAAATCGTAGAGCTGTGGGAGCAGCATCTTGGTGCAGAGCTGTTCGCCAAGGATATCGACGCCACGATGTCAACTATGGTCGACGACCCTTACGTAAATCATGTTCCGACGATGACTGGTGGCGTTGGCGCGGAGCAGCTGCGCCGCTTCTATGCGTATCATTTCATTACGGTACAGCCCAAGGACCTGGATCTGACGCCCGTTAGTCGAACTGTCGGACATGACACGCTGGTCGATGAATTGGTCATCCGGTTTACTCACGATTGCCGGATGGACTATTTCTTGCCGGGTGTCGCGCCTACCAATCGCCGGATTGCGGTCGCGGCCGTTATTATCGCGCATTTCCGTGATGGGAAGCTCGCGCATGAGCATATTTATTAGGACCAAGCATCCGTCCTTGTTCAGGCAGGACTGCTCGAACCAGGCCAGCTACCCGTTGCCGGTGCCGAAGTAGCGCAAAAGGTGCTCGACCCGACGTTGCCCAGTAATCGGCTGATGCATCGCGAATGGGCCGAAAGCGAAGGACGCTCTTAGCCGCTTGAGGGCGGCACCCCGCGATTCCTGACCATTGTGGACTGTGGTTCAGGGAATGTTTGGCAATGGTGCCGCTGCGGCGCTTTCGGTCGAACGATGTCATCGACGTGCTGGCCGATCTGTTCATCGAGCCCGCCAGGCCAGGGTAGGACGGCTATATCGAAAGCCTCAATGCTCGCCGGCGCGACGAGTTGCTCAACGGCGAGATCTTCTACAGCCCCGAGGAGTTCCGTTGCGTCATGGGGTGGGAGAGCCGCCGTCGAACATGGCGCGGAGCACGTTATCGTCGCCGGGCGACATCTTCGACACTGAGGGGCCTGAAGACCGCACAATCGTTCAGGCGATCTCGCGAATGGATCGGCATGCCTGCCGCTGGTGGCTCCTGCCGGGGAACCACGACTTCGCGCGCAATGGCGGGCTGTGGGACCGCGTCCGTCAGCGGACCAGCGACAAGATCATCATCCTCTCGGAGCCTGAACCACGGGAGATGGAGGACAAGATATGGCTGCTGCCCGCCCCACTCATCCACCGGCATAACCTGGAGGATCCGACGAGCCTGTTCGATACGATGGAGACCCCGGGCGCGCGGCTGCGGATCGGCGTCGCCCACGGATCGATCCGGGCTTTCGGGTCGCGCGGAGAGACCAGGAACCAGATCCCCCCGGATCGTGCCAGGCTGTCGGCGCTCGATTATCTCGCGCTCGGCGACTGGCACGGAAGTTTCGAACGCCCTTCGCGATCGACGATCTCACCGAGGGACTGAACATCGTCATTGAGGCCAACGAAACGGGCAAATCCGCGCTGCTCGAGGCGTCGCGCGCAGCTTTCTTCGTGTGCCACAACATCCGCCATCAGTTCGCCCACTCCTTTGCACCGTATGGGGAGGCGGTCGGCCCAGAGATCAAGGTGACCTTTGATGTCGGCGGCGCTCCCTGGTCCCTCACGAAACGCTTCCTCAGGAGTCCGTCGCTCGAGGTCACCGGCCCGCAAGGCCGTGCTCAGGGCGATGACGCGGAAGCTCGGCCCAATGCGCTGCTCGGCTCGGTCCGCGACACCAGTCGCGGCGGCGATGTTTCGACTTACGGGGCATTGGGGCTCTTGTGGGTCGGGCAGACAGAGGCGCTTGCTGTCTCCGGCCCTGGACAGATTGTCCGCGACACGATCGCGTCCACTCTCGAAGCCGAGGTGGGATCGATCATGGGCGGAGAGGCCTATCGGCGCGTGCGTCAACGGATTTGGTGATTGCGATCGCCATTGTCACACCTCTCTGAAGCGTCTCGCGAGACGCGCACTGGCACCGCTTTTTGCGGCTAGACGCGCGCCATAGCGCATCACCGTCTTGGGATCCCGCCACCGATAGGCCTGCATGATCGCCGGCAGGCTCTCGCCGGCGGCGATATTGTCCTGCGCAACGCCGACCCGGATCGAGTGGCTCGACACCGCCCCTACCCACCGCTCGAGTTCTGTTTCCGTCATACCGCCGAGGAGCTTCTTCTCGAACGCGGCGCGGATCAGGCGGCGATAGATGAGCGTCACGCTATTTGGGTGCAGCGCGCTATGACCCACACATCGAACAGAACCGTCGAAGTAGGTCTCGACCCGCCGAAAAAGCGGCCCTCGGTCGATACCACCCGCGTGTCGCCAGGCTTCGATCGCCGCCATCGTTACCGGCGAAAGGTAGGCGAAAGCCCCCCTCCCCTCCTGGTCGGTTTTGCTCGTTCCGATAAACAGCGTGCCAGCGCCGTCGTGGTCCGGCCCTTCGATCGCCTCACATGAGATCGTCACCAGCTCCGAGCGCCGGCAGCCGCTATCGTAGGCAACCAGCAAGAAGGCGCGATCGCGCGCGCCGAGCATATCCCGTCGGCACGCCTTGAGCAGGTGGGCAAGACACACGCCCGAAGGCGCGTCATCGAGATCGGCCACCTCGCCCTTGAACCGGAGCCCACGTGCCTGCCGCTGCCGAGTACCTAGCGTCTTGCGAAGGGCCTTGAATTCCAGACGCACCAGCGGCGCCGCGGTCGGGTCATCGATCCCCGCCATGCGGTAGGCCCAACCGATGTTCACCAGATAGCGCTCGATCGTGGCCGCCGCGCGAATTTTCATCGGATTGCGGGGATCCTGCTCAATCCCGGCGAGCGCTCGCAGATAAGCCGCGACTGCATCTGCGTCCGCCTTGGATGCCAGAATCCCGCGTCGGCGACACCAATCGCTCCAAAGCCGAAGATCAGACAGGAAAGCGCGGATCGTGTTGGGGGACCAGGCACGCGTGGCCGCAGCAACCAGCTGCGCATCCGGCAGCCGGCGCAAGGGGGCCAAGGCTTCGACCTGTGCCACGACTTCAGAGCTCGCGGGGTCAGCTCGCTCGATTAGGGCAGGCTCAGGCATGATTGCGGACGAACCGCGTCGTTCTTGGATTTGGCGTCAGGAACACCGAACGCCAGGGATCGGCGGCGAGCGAATCTCGCAGATCGAGGGCGCCGACCCGTTCGAGGTAGGCGACCGCGCTGTTCATGCGTCTGGGCGCCCAATCGAGCGACGCGGCGAGCGCCTCGGTCTCGATCTCCTTCCCCTCGCTGACGAGGCGATTGGCGACCAGAAGTCCGTCTTTGGCCGGATCATAGTCCATGTACGCCGCGTCGAACTCGACGAAGAGGAGCTTCGTCGCCCAGATAGCGTCGTCGCCATATTCGCTCTGCTCGACCATGCCGCGCTCCTGGAGGTCCAGGGTGCCGAGCATGATCTCTTCAGCGGCCAGGCCGGTGGCTGCGGCAAGCTCGGCCGGCGTTCGCGCCGGATCGTGCCAGAGCCCGTGCTCACTTGCTTCGACCAAGTGGCGCGCGATCGCGCGGGCACTGTCAGAAAACCCGTCTTCGTCGGCGGGCACGGAGCGAACATAATGGGGCTTGGGTCCGAGTGCCGGCTTCTCGCTGACCCCATGGAGGCGAGCGACGAGTGCTTTGCGATCATCCTCGGAGTCCGGGTCGAAGGTCCGGCACAGCAACGTCTGGAGGAATTCGGACAGCTCCGATACCTCCACGCCGACCCGCAGCGGCACCATGCGGGATTTTCCGCCGACCAGTCGGGTGATCCCGACATCGATCTCCCGGCGCACCCAAGGCTTCTTGATCGACGTTGGCGTCAGCATAACGAGGAAATGGGTCATCCGGCCAAGCCCCTCCTCCATCGCCTGCGGGAGGCTCTCGCCGTCGCCGATGTCCCACTTGTCGAAAAATACATCGATGCCGTTGGCCATCAGGTAGCGGGCCAACGGCTCGATCATCGGTTTGTCTTCGCTGGCGTGGGCCAGATAGACGTACGGGTTGGCGACGGTTGCGGGCGTCTCGCTTTCGATCTCGCCAAGGCCGACCCCGAGCGCTTTCTCGAGGAGACGCGCATAGGCCGGCGAGCCCTTGGTGCGGATCTGGACGCGGTTGCCGGGCACCCGGTCCACGAAGACGTCGGCGTAACGCTTGGTCTCCGGGTCAACGATCGACGACGCTGCCGCCCGCGCCTTCTCCTCGATCGCCTGCATGCCGAGCTCGAGGCCCTTTGCCATGAGCTCTTCTCCAAAGCGCTGCGGATCGAACGGCCGCCCGTTATGCGTGATCTTGATCAAAGCGTATGAGACTTGATGAAGCGCTGCATAGCGAGGATTTCGTCGTCAAGGACCAGCAGCTGCCGCGTCGGATACTCATTCTGAGTCTCGTTGCTACGGCGATTGCTCGGAAACAGATCGAGCAATTGGCCAAGCGCAGGGTTGAAGCGACGCCGCTCCCAGCCAAGTGCACGATTAAGATCCCGCACGATGCCATTCTTTTGAGGGTCCTCGATCAGCATGCGGGCGATGATGACCGCATCGCGCATCGGATCCTGGCGCGTGGCAGTCGGATCGGCCGCGGTGAACAGACGGTAGGTCGGCCGGCTTCGCGACAGCCTGGGGCCGATCACGCCGGACAGTTCGACCAGACCCTCCACCTTCAGTTCGGCGAGCGCGGTGCGCATCGCAGCCAGATCCGCTTCCGGGAAAGCTTCCAACAATTCATCGCCGAAGCCGCGCGGCATTCCGTTCGTGCATTCCTTGGCGAGCCAGACGCCGACACGCTGCGCAAGCGGGCTGAGATGGTCGTACACTGCCGTTTTCCCCGTTCTTTCGTCTCTAAGCCCCTGCCTGGCGCGTGGCCACGCCCGTGGACCGTCTTTACCGCCTTATAGATAGCCGGGCAACTTTAGTGTTGATAAGGGTTCATTATCAACACTGCGCATATAACCAACATAGACGGAAGACCCGCTTCCGGCTACATTCGGTCAATGTCGGTTACGCTCAAACCCCTGACGTCTGCGATGTGGTCGACCCAGCTGGTGGCCGCGCTCGAAGGAGCAGCAATGCGCGTTGGAGTCTTGGACGGGCGTGTTTCCAATAGCTTGGTGGCCAAGGCGTGGTCTCGCCAAGCGGCCTGGAGCGGCCTCGCGCGTGGTCTGCAGTTGCAGGGGCACGAAATCGACGAGGTTGACGTATTTTCCTGGGGCTCGGGGGTGCCGTTGCCCGGCCGCGGCATGCGGGCGACGATGGATGACCCGTTCGGCGCCTTCCCAAAATGGTGGCAGGCGTTGCACGCCGAGGGCCATCATTGGCACGAACAACTCCCCTTCTCGCCTACCTTGGGCGAAGGTCACGCCGAGGCGCCGATCATCATTCGGATGCTCGAGATTGTCCGGCAGTTCGCAAAGGCGGAGCGGAGCGCGGTGCCGTGGCTGTGGCTGCCTGTCCTGCTTCACCGCGCCGGGTTGACGTCCACCCCCCTGCCCTGCCTGACCGCGGGCGACAAAGCCTTCCGGCTCGGCACGCGCGATGCTTCGGCCGTGCTGGCGCGCCTGCTACGAACGATCGACACGGCTGCCGCTCACGGTCTGAAGCTGCTCGACCGGATCGAAGAGGACCGCACGCGCGCTATCGTCGCCGCGAGCACCCTCCGCCGCCCCTCCCCCATCCTCCGCTTGTCAGCCTATCTGCTGCACACTCCTGTCGTAAGCCCCGAGCGCCTCGCCAAGGATTTAAGCCTGACACTCTCGGGCGCCGGCAAGCTCCTCGATCGCGCAGCGCAACTGGGACTTGTGCGAGAGGTATCGGGACGGCGCTCCTGGCGGATTTACGCGTCCCCTGCTGTGGCCATCGCGCTGGGGCTCATAGCTGCGCCCCGAGGGCGACCGTCACATCCTGGGAAACCAAAGGGATCGCCCCGAGCCGTCGACGATATCGTCGCCACCTTTGATCAAGAGATGGCAGCCTTCAATGCGCGCTTCCCCCATCTCTCGGTGCCGACGATGGAAGACCCATCCGGCGGCGACTGAGGGTACTGAGGCCCCTGTCCTACTCCCAATAGAGATCCAGCACCTCGCGGATTGCGCGCTCAGCGTCCTCACGCGATGCGCCGCCCTTATTGAGAAGAGTAAGCCGCACGCCCTTCCGGTCGGAACCTTCGACCCTGAGCACCGGCTTCCCTCCCTCGCTCGAAACGGTCCTTGTCGTCAATCCTGACTTCTTGGGGGATCCTGACCTCTTGGGGGGGTCTACGGCGAGGGTCAGGGCTTTGATCACTTCAAGGACTGGCATGGGCTGCCCGCTCTCTTCTTGTGACTTTGCAAGGCGCGCTGCCTCCTTGAGGGCGCGTTCCCTGCGATCCTCCGGCTTTAGCAGCGCTTTGAGGGCGATCGCGTTGCGGACGCCAAGTTCCTGAGGCTGCGTAAAGGCTCTCGTCAGCTCGCTCGGCAGGCGGGCCAAATCGAGGTAACGCGTCAACCAGCTCTCAGAGACTTTGAGGCGTTCGGCCATCGTCCTTTGACGCCCCTCATAGTAGGCGTCGAGCGCTCGGAGATAATCGCGTGCGCGCTCAAGATCGGTTAGATCGTCGCGAGCACGGTTCTCGATATCTGCGAGGCGAAACGCTTCCTCATCGCCAATCTCGCGGACGTCGATCAGAAACTTGAAATCCGGATAGTTGTGCGACCGCAGCCAGCTGATGGTCCAATGCCGGCGTGCGCCGCATATTACTTCAAAGTCGTAATCTGGATCGCCCGCAACGCGCCGGACGATGGCCGGAATCTCCTGCCGCCCCTGCGCCTTGATGCTTTCGATCAAGTCCTCGCAGCGCTGCTCATTGAGCAAGCCATATTCGCGGTTGTGACCAGCCCACATCCGGCATCGTGTCGGGTCGACAAGTTCGTGGGTTCGCGTCACGACGGCGCCCGATGCGAGGTCAGCAAGTCGATTGGATCGACCGGTCAGGACGTTCGCCGCGATACTGGATCGTCGCCCTGGCGCCGCCTCGGTTGTAAGATCGATTCCGGCAGCAAGATCAGCTGCAAAGCCGCTGTTTTTTCTGCTCATGTGAGCCTCCCTTCGCTCGGAATTGCACGCGTGCAATTTGTGTTTCTACCGGAAATTGCACGCGTGCAATTTCGGCCTCTCACGCCAACGCCGCTTCGCGCAACCGCTTCTGATGACTGGGCCACATCGACCGAATATCCACCTCGATCTCGCCATTTACGCCGTCGAGATAAGCAAGGCAGCGGTTGCGAACCGCAGAGCTGGTCGCCGGACCATCAAGCTCATAGACAGTCATCAGCCGGGCGGTGGCATTGTCAATTTCGGCCGAGTCCTTCAGCGGCGTGCGCACCATCGCATGGCCGAAAAGCGTCCGCATGAGATTGAGGAGCTCTTTCTGCATCGACTTGTTCTCGTCGACCTTCGAGGCAACGAATCGGAGGAACCGCAACTCAGGCGCCAGGCCACGCTCCGAAAGCTGTTCGATTGTCTCGTCGAGCATCGAAAGGAAGGCAGCGGTCGATGAGAAATCCATGACGGTCGGCGGCACAGGCACGACCAGTGAATTCGCCGCGCGCAGCACCGAGAGCGATATCGCACCCAAGGCAGGCGGGGGATCCATCACGATCACGTCGAAGCGGTCTGAGATGCTTTCGATCCCCTCCCTCAATCGATCCAGCAATGCTCCGCTGCCGCGAGCCATACGCGCTGCCAATTCGTATTCGGATTGAAACAAGCGCAGGTTCGCCGGGATAAGCTCGAGGCCATCGAAATGCGTCTTCCGCAGCGCATAATCGAGCGACGATCGCTCCCCTTCGCGAAGGAACGGGTACAGCGTATCATCTTCGTCAAGATCGAGGTCCGGCACATATCCGAACAACGTCGTCGCCGAGGCCTGACTGTCGCAGTCAATAAGCGCGACACGGTACCCGCGGATCGCGAGATATTGCGCCAGATGCACGGCTAGGGTCGATTTGCCCACGCCGCCCTTGAAGTTCTGCACGGCGACGACACAACACGGATCCTCCGGGCTACGGTAGGGCCGCGTCCCAAACACCCCGCGCATGTCATTCAGCTGTGCGAGCGTGTATTTCTCGCGCCGATTATTATCGGTCCGCGCGGGTTCCGGCAGCCGCCCGTCCTTTTCAGCGTCACGGATCGCTGCGGCTGTCCGGCCCACCAACTCTGCCGCTTTGCTGATCGTAAACGTTGGCTCTCGCCGGTCATCGCTTCGCGCGCTGCGGGCCGAATCTCGCAGCCTTTCAAGCACCGAAGACGTACGACTGGCCAGAGTTGCGACCGACACAAGACGATCGGCATCCTCGAGCTCAAGACTATTTGACATATGCCGGCCTTTCGAAATTCAGTGCATGGTATACGCACTTGCGATTTTCGGTCAATAAATTCGCAAATTTCGAAAGTGAGGGCGCCGTTCCTGCCGATTTTACGGCGGCGGAAGCCTTACCTGACTGCATGGGGGAGACGGAAATTGCACGCGTGCAATTTCCGTCTAAAGCGCTCGTCCGCGACGTGTCACCCAACTCTCGCAAAATCCCTTCCACGCCGCCGCGAGCTTCACGCCGCGAAGCTTCTCAACGCGCTCGCCCATATGTTCGCGAAAGCCGCCAGCGATCATATCAATGTCCCAGCCGCCGCCATGGGTCCGGCCGATTGCCAGCAGATCATCATGACCAAATCGGATCGATCCCTGCGGAAAGGTTGGCTCTTCCGCTTTTGCTTTGGAGGTGGCCCTCTGCAGCGCGGCGATAGCCCCCTGCCCTACTGATATCGTCTCGACCGACCCGTCGCGCCGTTCTCGGCGGCCAACGGAATGGCGGTCAAGTTCATCAACCGTCTCGATGACCTCCGGCGGGCTCTTCGGCTCGAACCGAAACTCGATCTCGGCCACCGTCCGACCTTGCCGAATTTCACGCCACTCGACCCGAAAATGGGCGAGCTGATCTATCTCGGCCTTCGCCTTATCGAGTACCTTGCGGCGCAACTGCGCGAAGTCGGTGTAAACTTCAGGAGGTATACCCAGCGCGGCGCGCAGCGCTGCCATGTCGCCCCGCCAAGTCGCCTGTCTTCGATGCAGACGCAGCGCCCCAAGCTCATACAATCGCAACGCATAGTTGGACCTGAAGCCGAGCACTGCTTGCCGGTTCAGCACGGCATAGGTCTCGGACGCCTGGATCATCTTGCGGGCGTCCGCCGTGAATTCCCATTCGATCCAACCAGCTTCACCGCCGTCCTCCTCGGTCTCCTCGCGTGATCGCGAGATCAGCGAGAAGCGGAGCGTCGCCTTCTTACCGCGCCAGGATTTATCATCGACAGCGAACAGCGTCCGGTGAAGCTCCTCCAACATGTCAGTGATGCGCTCGTTACCCTTATGCCCTCGGCGAATGTCAGCTTTCCGCATCCGGTGCGGCTTGTCTTCCCAAGCATCGCCTCCCGCGGTTAGGATCATCAGCGCAAGCAAACGAGACGCCGTGAGGCTTAGCGATTCGCCTTTGACGAACTTAACCTCGATGATGTTGCCGGGCTTAGCGAATTCCTCGCCACCTTTAGCCCGCAACGCCGCGGCCACGCGCATAGCTCGACCAGGCGAGACTTCGTCTACTACTGGTTCAACTACTTCAGCTATTTGGCCTGCTTCGGATTCCATGCCATGGTACGATCGAAACTGAGTCTGCGGAAACTGTTTGCTGCCTGACCTGACCTCCTGCGTCAAGTCAGGTCAGGATAGATTGTCCCGCCTGCCCCCCATGCGGTCAGGATAGATTCGTATCTTCGGAGGCATAAAACCGAGGAGATCCACTGAGTCGCAGACTGCGGTCCAGAAGCGACACAAAACGATCGTTCTGCTCCGTTCTGCGGATTTATTTGACCCGAACATCGCGTGATGATGCGTGTTGCGCCCTTCCCCCAGCAGGTCAGGGTAACCCCAACGGGTCAGGTATACTCCCCCGCCAGGACAGGATGAAGCCCCCGCGCGGTCAGGGAAACTCCCCCATAAGGTCAGGCAAACCCGGCTAATCAGTTGAAACTGCTCGGCTTTTTCACCCTGAATCTGAATCAATAGAATTACGAATCCTTCCGCTGCGAGCAGCGGCATTTTTAAATATGATTCTTTGGAGGAAGGCAGCTGATGCGCACCACTTGACCGGCTGCATCGAGATTGCCCATTCAGTCCAGCGGCAAGTGAAAGGGGAGGGGGGCTGAGCTGGTAAGCAGGAGGTGCAACCATGCCGCTTATAGCCAAACGGCCTTCCCAGGATCTGGTCAACATCGTCGGAGCACTCGGGGGCACCTGGAGCGGGTATGTCGCGATGTGCCGATGCCCGGCCCATGCCGACAGCGATCCAAGCCTTTCTATCCGGCAGGGAGACCGATCCATCCTCGTCACATGCTTTGCGGGCTGTGCACGTGACGACGTGTTGCGAGAGCTTGGCCGCATTGAACCAGGGCAACGCTATGTGTATCCAGCACTCGAGCAGCCCGGCCGTTCGGCGAATGTCGAGCGCATCTGGGATCAGGCAGTCGAAATCGCCGACACCCTCGCCGAGCGCTATCTCGCGCACCGCAATTTGCTCCCGCCCCCGCCAGACGTCCGCTTTCACCCGCGCTGCCCCTACCTTCCACGCCCAAAGACGGTGTTCCTGCCAGCACTCCTCGTCGCAGTCCGGGAAACAAGGAAGCTCACGGCTGTCCAGCGGATATTCCTCGAGGCCGATGGCACCGGCTATATCCGCAAGGTGATGCTCGGGTCGCCAGGTGCCGGGGCTTGGCGGGGCAGGGCAGGGGGGCCAACCCTCGCGATCGGCGAAGGCGTTGAAACTGCCGAGGCGTTCACCCGATTGAACAACATCCCCTGCTGGGCGTCCCTCGGTGCTCGCCGGCTCGACCAGCTCGTGATCCCCGAGCAGGTCACCACCCTTCTGATCGCCGAGGACAATGACGCCGAGGGGAGGCGCGCCGCGGGGAACGCGGCTCAGCATTATGCCCGGCCTGGTCTTGCAATACGCCGCGCCCCACCGCCGCCAAGATTCAAGGATTGGGCCGAGGCGCTCGACGCTCAAGTAGGATCGGTGCGAACCTAGGGCGCCGCGATGCGGTCGAGAGGGGAGGGGGATCGAGAGTGTGAGGTTGCCGAGGGTGCAGCCACGCAGGAGATCCCAGATGACCGACCTTTTTGAAGCGGCTGATCGTGCCGAACGGGAAGCCGCCCGCCAGCTTCTTTCACGTCTTTCGTACGATGCAACACTTACCCGCCAACACCTCAATGAAGCCATGGTTTCGGCCTTTGGTGGATCGGATGCAGAGGGACGCTGGACCCAGCGCGAGAGTTTCGAAGTGCTCGAACACGCACTTGCCCTTCACATCCGCGCGTCGGGTTCCTCGCTTTCGTCGTTTCACGACGTCTTGCCGATGATCAAACTCGCAGGCCGGCTGCCGACGCAGACCGTCCGGAGTGAAGACCAGATCGAATGGCAGCAATTCTCGACACCTGTCGACATCGCCGCCGTTGCCGTGGTGCTCGCCAACGTCCAGCCCGACGACGTCATTCTGGAGCCCAGCGCGGGCAACGGCCTCTTGGTGGCGCACCTTCCCGCGCACCGGTCGCTCCACCTCAACGAACTCGACCCCGACCGACGTGGCCGGCTCGCCGACGTGTTCCCGGCCGCGATCGTCACTGGCCATGATGGTGCCACGCTAAACTCCTCGCTTGGCGACACCGAGCGCCCGACGCTCATACTGATGAACCCGCCATTCTCGCGCTCGCTTGGCAGAGGGGCGGATGACTATGCCGCCGTCCGGCATCTGCAAGCTGCGCTCCGCCGTTTGCTGCCAGGTGGCCGTGTCGTGGCGATCATGCCGGACTGGTTCGGGCCAAGCGCCAGAATGCGCGACCAGTATGACACCGTACTGCGCGACGTCACGGTGCGGACTGCGATCCGGCTCGAGAAATCCTATCTGAAACACGGTACCTCGATCGCCGTCAGAATGTTCGTGATCGACAAGCTGCCCGGTAAGGCGCCGCCAGCGGTTATTCAGCGTTCGTCCGTGGCCGAATTGCTCGATGCGCTCACGATCACCGAGCGCGCGCCTTCGCGTGATGACCTGCCCGCCGCCCTTCCAAAGCGGGCGACCGGAATCTCGATGTTCCGGGCGATCAAGAGCAGCCGACCTGCGCCGCGTTCCTATCATGCGCCCGTGCGCAACGACGTGTTGCCGGTCGACTACGCCAGACTCGAGACGCCCGCCCCTCTGCTTGACCAGACCGGCGTCTACCTGCCGTACCGCCCGAGCCGGATCGTCTTCGACAAAGCGGGTGAGCACCCGACGGCGCTAGTCGAATCCGTCGCGATGGGATCGATCCCGGCGCCGATCCCGGGCTATGTGCCGCGGCTGCCCGAACGCACCGTCACCGAGAGATTGCTGTCCGCATCGCAGCTCGAGACCGTGGTCTATGCCGGTCACGCCTGGTCGCAGACCATTCCCGGCCGCTTCAAGCCGAATAAGGAGGGCGTTGGCCTCACGCTGGCCGACGATGGGGATGCTTATCGCAAGGGTTTCTTCCTCGGTGACGGGACTGGCGCCGGGAAAGGTCGCCAAATCGCGGCTTGTATCCTCGACAACTGGCTGCAGGGCCGTCGCCGCAACATCTGGGTCACCAAGAATGCGCCCCTGCTCGAAGACGCACGCCGCGACTGGACCGCGCTTGGTGGTCTCAACGGGGACATCCAGCCCATCTCAAACTGGAAGATCGACGAGCCGATCAAGCTCGATCAGGGCGTTTTGCTTGTCACCTATCCAACCCTTCGCTCTCTGCGCGGCGACCATAGTCGGCTCAAGCAAATCACCGACTGGGCCGGCGTAGACTTCGACGGCGTCATCGCCTTCGACGAAGCTCACGAGATGGGCGGCGTGGCGGGCGGGGAGGGCGCTCTCGGTGCGAAAGAGGGTTCGCAGCAGGGCATCTGCGGCGTCCTGCTTCAGAACTACCTGCCGAAGGCTCGCGTCCTATACGCTTCCGCCACAGGTGCCTCGGACATCAACAATCTCGCGTACGCGGTTCGCCTCGGCCTGTGGGGACCGGAAACCGCCTTCGCAGACCGCGAGCAGTTCATCAGCAGCATCCGCAAGGGCGGCATCGCGGCGATGGAACTGGTCGCGCGCGATCTGAAGGCAACCGGTCTTTACGTCGCGCGTGCGCTCAGCTTCGCCGGCGTCGAGTATGACATCCTCCAGCATGAGCTGACACCCGCCCAGATCGAGATTTACGATACCTATGCCGAAGCTTGGTCGATCATCCACCAGAACATGGAGAAGGCGCTCGAGCTGACCGCAGTGGTCGACGGTCTGGAGAATGCGACGCTGAACAGCGGCGCCAAAGCGGCCGCCCGCTCACGGTTCGAGTCTACCAAACAGCGTTTTTTCGGCCAGGTCCTGCTGTCCATGAAGCTGCCCACCGTGATTGCCGCTGCCCAGCACCATCTCGAGAACGGGCAATCCGTGGTGATGCAACTCGTCACGACCGCCGAATCGATCCTCGACCGGCGCCTTGGGGCGCTCAGTCCAGATGAACGGGGCGACCTCGAAATCGACCTCTCCCCCCGCGAATATGTCATCGACTATCTCGAGCGCGCCTTCCCGACCCGGCAGATGCGCGTCTTCACGGACGACACGGGCACGCCACGGTCCGTTCCCATGGAGGACGAAGCCGGAAATCCGGTGTACAATCCCGAGGCCGAAGCGGCGCGCGACCGGATGATCGAGCAACTGTGCGCTTTGCCGCCCATCATGTCGGCGCTCGATGGCCTGCTTGAGCATTTCGGACATGACCGCGTCGCCGAAGTGACGGGCCGCACGAAGCGGCTGATCTCAGGCAGCGATGGCCGGCAGAAGCTCGAGACGCGCTCGACCCGGACAAGCCAGGCCGAGGCCGCCGCCTTCATGGGAGGGCGCAAGCGCATGCTCGTCTTCTCGGACGCCGGCGGCACTGGCCGATCCTACCATGCGTCACGGGATGTCGCGAACCAGGAGCAGCGCGTTCACTTGCTGCTCGAACCCGGTTGGCGCGCCGATCGCGCGATCCAGGGGCTCGGCCGAACCCATCGCACGCATCAGGCCAGCACGCCGCTGTTCCGGCCGGTGACCACGAACTGCAAGGGTGAGCTCCGCTTCACCAGCACCATCGCTCGCCGGCTCGACAGTCTTGGCGCGCTTACGCGCGGGCAGCGCCAGACCGGCGGCCAGAACCTGTTCGACCCCGCCGATAATCTCGAAAGCGAATATGCCTGCGCCGCGCTCGTGAGCTGGTTCCACCTCCTCGTCGGCGGGAAGCTGACCAGTGTCAGCCACGCCGACTTCGAACAGCGGACCGGCCTTGAGCTTTGCGACAAGGATGGGGTCATGAAAGACGAGCTTCCGCCCATTCAGCGGTGGCTGAACCGTATCCTAGCGCTGCCGATCGGACTTCAGAACAAGATTTTCGACGAGTTCCTCTCACTGGTCGAAACCCGCGTCTCGGCGGCACGCGAGGCCGGACGGCTCGATGTCGGTGTCGAGACCATCCTGGTCGACAAGGCGACCCTCATCGAAGACACGCTCCTGCGCACCGACCCGGTCAGCGGCGCCACCTCACACTTGCTGACCATCGAGATCGAGCATCGGCGCATGCCGGTCTCGTTGGAGCGGATTCTCCATATCGCCGACGGCGACGCCACCGCTGAGTTCCTGACCAACACCAAATCCGGCAAGGTGGCGCTCCAGACCCGGGCGCGCGCCCTTATGGAAGAAAAGGAGGGGACGCCGATCCCACGGGTCGAGCTGATGCGGCCAACCCGGCGCGAATATATGCGCGAGCACGAATTGTTCGAAAGCGCATGGACCAGGATCGACCGGGATTCCTTTTCCACCAAGTGGCGCGAAGAAGCCGAGGACGCGGCGAACAAGATCGATACCGAGACCGTCCGCCTCGCTACGGGCCTGCTGCTCCCGATCTGGTCCGCTCTGCCAAGCGACCATCTGGTCGTGAACCGCATCGCCGACAAGGCGGGCAATAGCTGGCTCGGTCGCCTCGTCTTCGACGAGCATGTTGTCCAGCTCTTCACCAAGCTCGGCATCGACCGCGCCAAAAACTTGCCGCCGCAGGACATCGTCAAGTCCGCCTTCTCAGGTCGCGCCGTCGACCTTGCCCAACCCTTTCCGATGACCATCCGGCGCGCCCTGGTGAACGGAAGCCCTCGGATCGAACTGGTGGGCGCCCCCGCCCAGCAACTCGCTTGGCTCAAGTCGATCGGCTGCTTCACCGAGGTGATCCAATATCGCACGCGGGTCTTCCTGCCGGTGCCAACGGCTGCGGAGACGCTCGACCGCATCCTGGTCGGCGCCAGCTGATCGGGCGAAGGCTGCCTGCGGCAACGACCCCGGCGGCCGCCCTGGGAGAGAGATGAGGGGGAGCGGGGAAGGTGTTCGGAATGTGCCGGACGCCAGAAGGAGTTACCCCCGTGATTCAGTCCATCAAGCTCAGCAAGCTGCGGCTTTCGCCGATCAATGTCCGTACCGCCCCGGACGAGCAACTGCAGATCGAACCCATGGCAGCGAGCATCGAGGCCAAGGGCGTGTTGCAGAACCTGCTCGTCACGCCGGCGAAGAAGCCCCGTGGCACCTATGAAGTCTTCGACGGCGGCCGGCGCTGGCGCGGACTGCAACTGCTCGTCGAGCGAGGAACGATCGTCGCGGACGACTATGACGTTCCGGTCAAGGTGCTGACCGGCGACGACGCCACGCTGTCCGAAACGTCGACCGCGGCTAATTTCCATCAGCTCAAGCTGACACCCGCCGAGGAATGCCGGGCATTTCAGCATTTCATCGGCACGAGCGGCGATCTTGACGCCGTCGCCAAGCGGTTCGGGGTTACCCGCCGGTTCGTGGAGGGTCGTCTTCGCCTCGCCTCCTTGGCAGAGCCGATCTTCGCAGCGCTCAGCGCGGGCGAGATCACGCTCGATGTGGCCAAGGCTTATGCGTCGACCGAGAACCAGGAGAAGCAGCTCCTCGTCTGGAACAATTATCGGCACAGCTACGTGAACGCTGACACCATTCGCCGTGTCATCGCCAACGAAACCCTCAAGGCAAATGATCCGATCGCGCTGCTGGTCGGCGAGGCCCGCTACATCGACGCTGGCGGCAAGATCGATGGCGACCTGTTCACCGAGGGGAACGACCGCTGGGTCAATCCCGAGATCGCGCACCGGCTCGCTGGCGAGATCATGGAAGCCGAGGACAAGCGCGTCGGCGAGGAGACCGGCCTCGCGTGGATCCGGCCGATCGCCAGTAACTATGCTCACAACGCTGCGCACGGGCTCTACCGCGCCAACCTGCGTCAGCCGGACCTGACCGACGAACAGATCCAGCGCCTGGCCGAGATCGAGGAACGGCGTTCCGAACTCGAGATCGAGATGCAGGACGAGTCCGTGTCCGAGGATGATTTCAAGCTGCTCGACCAGGAAGACGACCGCCTTATCCACGAGGCCGATGCGATCGAGAACCGCGCGCCGGTGCTCCCCGAGGAGCTCAAGGCCCATGTCGGCGCATTCCTCCTGCTGACGCCGCATGGCGAGATGGTGCTCGATACCCAATTTTATAGCGAGCAGCAGATCCTGGTCGAGGAGCCGGCTGACGGCGAGGAGGGTGACGGCGAGGATAGCGAACGCTCACCGGGCGGCTTCCGTATCGGCGGTCCCAAACCCTCCGAGCCGACCTATCGTCCCGAGGCCGTCGCGCCGGGCGGCAAGCCGCTCAGCTCCCGTCTCTACGACGAATTGGCCATGCAGCGCCGCGACATCCTGGCCTCGTGCATCCTCGCCCAACCCGCCCTCGCGCTCGACTACGCGTTGTTCGTGATGGTCGATGCCCGGACGAAGATGCCGGATCGCTACAGCTACAATTCGACCAAATACGGCACGACGATCCGTGCCGGCGCGCCGCAGGACCCGAACACCGGCGACATGCCGACATCGCGGGCTCGTGAGTATCTGGCCGAGGCGCATGAGGGCCTCGACGGTGGTTGGACCGAGCATGAAAGCGAGATCGACCGGTTCGAAGGCTTCCGGGCGCTTGACGACGACAGCAAAGCGAACTGGTTGGCCTATATCGTGGCGATCTCGCTCGAGGCGAAACCCGGCATCAGCAATGAGCAGATCCCGCTTCACAACCGGTTGGCCTCGATCCTCGACATCGACGTCGCCAGCTGGTGGCGCCCGACGTCGGAGAACTTCTTCGACCGGGTGAACAAGGGCAGCATCCTCAGCCTGCTCGACGAGGTGGGAGGACCGGCGCTCAGCGGCCGTCATGCTTCGCTCAAAAAGACCGAGATCTCGGCCAGCTGTCAGAAGCTGTTCGCCGGCGACACCATCGTCGAACCCGAGATCAAGGAGGCCGCGCTCGCCTGGGTGCCCAACGCGATGCGGTTCCTTGAAGGCCAGCCCGAGGATGACCTCGCCGAGGCGGACGACCCGGATCGCAACGACGCCGCTGACGCCGTCAGCGCCGATGGTGACGGCGTAGCGGATAGCTCGCCGGTTGACGCCGATTCCGTCGACGAGGCGGGATCGGGCGCACCCGAGGCTGACGAAATGGTGCTTGAGCCCGCAGCCTGACACCCAGAGGGCGGGGGCGGCATTCGGCCGCTCCCGTCACTGCTCATTCTCAACCAGGGCCTAAGCCTGCCGGCGCCTCACACGCTGGCGGCTTCGCGCGCCCGCTCTCCGGAGCGCATTGTCATGTCCGATAAAGCACGGCCGAGCCGCGACGTCGCAGCCGAGATCACCAACCTCATCATCAGGAAGCTCGAGGAGGGCGTTCCCCCATGGAACCGACCCTGGCGCGTGCAAGGAAGCGGCGGGCGGCCGCTCAGGCATTGCGGAACGCCATACACGGGCATCAATACCTTCTACCTCTGGGCGATCGGCGATGCCCAAGGTTATCGCTCGCGCTACTGGATGACATACCGTCAGGCCGAGGCGCTGGGCGGCAACGTGCGCCGTGGCGAGTCCGGCTCGCTGTCGGTCTATTATTCCAGCTTCAAGAAGACCGAAGCGAACCCGATCACCGGCGCTGAAAAGGAGCGGAGCATCCGTTTCCTTCGCCACTACATGGTGTTCAACGCAGACCAGATCGACGGCCTGCCGGCGCATTACTATCCGCCCGTCGAGGATCCCGCGCCTATCGATCCGTCTCTCCATCAGGCGGAGATCGATCGCTTCTTCGCCGCGATACCGGCGCAAGTCCGACATGGCGGCGATCAGGCCTATTTCGCGCCGACGCTCGATTACATCCAGATGCCGCACCAGCGCGCTTTCCGCTCGATGGACCACTATGCCTCGGTGCGCGCACACGAAACCACGCATTGGACAGGCGACACGAAGCGATTGGCGCGCACCTTCGGGAAGCGCTTCGGTGACAAAGCCTATAGTTTCGAGGAACTCGTCGCCGAAATCGGAAGCGGGCTGGTCTGCGCACATCTCGGCCTGCCGAATGAGCTGCATGACAGCCATGCCAGTTACGTCGCGCACTGGCTCGCCATTCTGCGCGGCGACAAGACCGCGATCATTCACGCCGCGTCCAAGGCCGAACAGGCGTTCAACTATATGCTCGCCTTCGGCGATGACCCGGACGCGGCACCCCCGGCCGCAAAATCGCCCGAGGCCGAAGAGCCTCTCGCCGCCGCGGCGTGACGGAGGTCTGCATGTCACTCGAAATCACGACACTCGTCTGCCTCTCGACCGCACATCTCGATCAGGACACGGCGCGCGAGCTCGACGCTCTCATACAGTTCCCGTTGCCGCTCGCGGCCCACGATGTTCCCGCCATCTGGCAGGCTCAAATCGTGGCCGACCGCTGGCGGGACTATGGATGGTTCGGCTGGGTGCCGTCGCCGAGCCGTGCCGCGATGCCACCGGCGCTGCGCGCCTGCCTTGCGCTCGCCAAGGCCGCGGGCGCGACCTGGATCCAGTTCGATCGCGACTGCGAGCCGATCGAGGATCTGCCCACTTACGACCGGTAAAAACCGCACAATCTGAGGAGACCAACAATGGGCTGGCTCACAATGTCCCGCTACCATATGGGCGGGCACGCGACCCCAAAGGCATATCTCGACGCGCAGTTCACCTACAGCCGCGATGTCGACGGCGTCGTCAAAGGGCTGAAGCTGCTCGCGTCCTCGTGTCCGCAGAACCGCACCTATTATGCCGCGGCCCAGGAGATGGTCGACGGCGTCGGCGGCGTCGTTTTTGCTATCGTCTGCAAGGTCATGTGGAACCCCAGGAGCAAGACCGCCGAACACTTCGGGTACAAGGACATGGACGAGTCCATGGGTCCGTGTGAGGACAACTGCCCGGCCCATATTCTCGATCTTCTGACCCCAACGGACAAGGAATATGCGCTCGACTGGCGTCGGCGCT